>Ga0302292_1000109_pt1 | contig 57816 bp, 41 predicted proteins | sample III_Fen_N2_1_FD_194553 | JGI IMG/M metagenome (GOLD analysis project Ga0302292, IMG submission 194553) | Peat permafrost microbial communities from Stordalen Mire near Abisko, Sweden - III_Fen_N2_1 | ecosystem: Environmental > Terrestrial > Soil > Wetlands > Permafrost | place: Sweden: Abisko...
TTTTGTGGGCTTTACCGAGAAACGATGGGGTAGAATCCCACGTCGTATCCAAGAAAAAGTCTAAATTATAGATTATTTTAAAGTGTTAATCTTTTTTTGTAAGCGAGATTTCTTACGAGCAGCAGTATTTTTCTTGATAACGCCCTTTTTAGCAGCTTTATCAATTGCTTTAATAGTTGAAGAAATAACTTCTTTAGTTAATTTTTCACCCGCAACAATAGCCTTAACGCTAGTTTTAACCGCCTTTTTCATGACATTCTTCACTTTTACGTTTTCGATATTACGTTTAATATTCTTACGTAATTCCTTTTTAGCAGATTTCTTATTTGGCATACAGAGTTTTAAATAAAATTTCGTTAATTATTACTCAAAGACTCTAGCATAAATTGAAATAAAAATCAAGAGCTGAGCCTTAAGTTTGTTTGGCATTTTAGCCAAAAATGTCGGGGTGCTGGGAATTGAACCCAGTCAACATGCTCCCAAAGCATGCGTACTACCGGTATACGACACCCCGTTATAAAAATTTTTGTGCCCCGGGTCAGAATCGGACTGACGACACAAGGATTTTCAATCCTTTGCTCTACCACTGAGCTACCGAGGCCCATCACTTTTTGTTAAAAAAGTTCTGTTGCGGGGGTCGGATTCGAACCGACGACCTTCGGGTTATGGGCCCGACGAGCTGCCAACTGCTCTACCCCGCGATACTTAAATTGTAAACTTCACAATTTTGGTGGGCAATGGAGGATTCGAACCTCCGACCTCTACATTATCAGTGTAGCGCTCTAACCAACTGAGCTAATTGCCCGTAATCTTAGCTAATTTATTTTTGAGTAAGATAAATAAAAATAGGGTTGGTCAAACTCTTAATAGAATATAACAAACTAAAAAGAAAAAGGCAATAGTAAAAAGGCTATAATTATTACAATTTAGAGATGAATAAAGACAGTTCCGCTTTTATATCTTTCGAACTTGTTTTATTGGCAAAGTCTAAAGAGATTAAGTGATTTAATTTCTCTTTTAAAGTCTCTAGTGAGAATCCAGAAATTTGGGCTAAAGATTTTTTAACTACATAGGCATGTAGTTTTAAATCGGTGGCAATTTGATTAGGACTTAAATTGGCGGCCACTGCGCTTTTAACTTGCAGCATAATTTTAAACTGACGAATTAACATGCTTAAAATATAATCTTCACTAAGTCCGGCAATATATTGTTCTTCTAAAATAGTTAGGGCTAATTTGCGGTTACGAGTGGCAATCGCATCAGTTAGTGAAAAAATATTTTCATCATAAGTGCCAACTACTTGGCTTTTTACTTCGCCATCAGTGATAGTGGCATCTTTAGAAATCGCCATCGCTAATTTATGAAGTTCGGAACTAATACGCCACAGATCAGAATTGGTTCTAGCAACTAGAGAATTAATCGCGGCCGACTCTATCTTACGTTCTAATTTTTGGGCAGCATCTTTAATAAAATCAGTTAGCTGGGCGCCACTTAAAGTTTTAAATTCTTGAACGTATTTTTGGGAGAGTAAAAAGGTAAATAATTTTTGAGCGTCCTTTTTTAATTTTTTATCTTTATTATTTAAATCACCGTCACGGAAAATAATAATATTATCTTCATCAGTTTTAGCCGCTTCATCCCGTTTTTTTAAAAAAGCATTTAAGTCGGCAAATAGCTTCTCGCTTTTGTTATCAAAAATATCTTCAAGTACAATCATTCTTTTTTTAACAAAGAGGGATCCAGTGTTTATTTTTTCACCAATTTCTTTAAGAGTAGTAGTGGCACCACTAATTACAATAAGACTCTGGGAATTGATATCAATTTCAGTAACAAATTTATCTTTAAGTTCGTTTAGTTTTTGACGACTACGATAAGTGTCGGCGCCATAAATAAATATAATCATAATTCAATCTGTCTAACACTTTTTATTTTCTGTCCTAAAAACTTCTCCGCTAAATCTTTAAACATCTTTGGATTATCGGTGGTATAAAAATCACAAGTCGTTTTTCCTTTAGTAATTTTAAGTTCTCCGTGTCTAGATAAATAATCTTTTAAACTGGTGGCAATAATTTTTCCCGTATCAGGTACCGCTACATTTTTGCCAACAATTTTTTTTATGGCTTTTTCTAAGTGCGGGTAATGAGTACAGGCTAAAATTAATGAATCAATTTTTTTAGTTTGCAGTGGCGCTAAATATGATTTTAAAATTAATTTTGTTTCTGGGTTATTAATTCGCCCATCTTCTATTAAAGGAACTAGAAGTGGAGCAGCTTCACCGTATACTTTTAACTTAGTATTTAATTCGTGTATTTCTTTGGGATAAGCTTCGGAATTAATTGTCGCAGTGGTACCGATAATCCCAATTTTTTTAAAGTTATTATTTGCGGCCGCTTCAGCCAGTGGTTTAATAACGCCAAGCACACGACGATTTGGATAATACTTAGGTAACCATTCTTGCTGTAATCTTCTAAGTGCTTGAGCTGAAGCTGTATTACACGCAATAATTACTAAGTGACAATTTTGACGAAACAAAAAATCAACGGCTTCTATTGTATAGTTATAAATTGTTTCTGGTGATTTATTGCCATATGGCACGCGAGCGTTATCACCTAAATAAATATAGTGGTAACCTGGCACGTCGCTTAAAAATTTCTTAAGCACTGACAAGCCACCAAGACCGGAATCAAAGACGCCAATTAAATTATTCGAGGCCTTTAACATATTGTTGAAACAAGTCACCTCGTTCTTTATAATTTTTAAATAAACCAAAACTCGCACAAGCAGTTGAAAGTAGGACTGTTGTCGCTTCTAATTCTTTGGCCCTAGTAGCTGCTTTTTTTACTGCCTCCTCCATACTACCCGCAATCGTTATTTTATTAGCATGTAAATTAGCGTGTATTAAATCCATTTTAAGACGTGGAGTTGCGTCACCCTTAAATAAAACCACAAACTTAACATTAAGTGCGACTTCTTTAGCTAACTCTTTAAAGTCAGCACCCTTATCAGCGCCACCCATAAGCATAATTGCTCCGGGAAAAGATTTTATATCAGCAATGGTGCTCTCAGGTGTGGTTGAAAAACTATTATCAAAGTAAGTTACACCATTTATTTCTGCGATTTTTTCTAAGCGATGAGGCAGACCATTAAAACTGGCGACCGCTCTTTTTATCACTTCCGTGTCTATGCCTAAAATTTCAGTTAGCATCACCGCGGCGGCAATATTTTCTTTATTAAATTCGCCCGCTAGTTTGCTTGGGTAATCACAAGTATCAAAATATTTGGCTTTGTCATTTGAGGCCAGTCCTCGCAGTCTGCTGTGAGTTAAAAAAACTTCATTCTCGGAAAATTTAGCAATATTTAATTTAGCCGCCTTATAGTCTTCAAAAGTTTTGTGGTAATTAGGATTGTTTGGATCGGCTGGTTCTAAGTGTTCCTGAAATAAATTTGTCAGAATGCTATAGCGCGGACTTATTTTAAAATCTTCTAATTGAAAACTGGATAATTCTAAAACTACATATGAATCTTCTTGAACCTCATCAATAAAAGTAAAAGGAGCGACGCCGATATTGCCACCTAAGAAAACTGATTTTTTAGCTTCATGCAAAATACTATAAATTAAACTTGAAGTGGTTCCTTTGCCTTTACTACCAGTCACACCAATAATATTTTTGGTAGGGCAAGCTTCCATAAATAAATTCATGGCGCTACTAATTTTTTCTTTAACCGCCTGAACTTCTGGTAGAAACAAAGGACAACCAGGGGAGCGGAAAATAATATCAAAATCATTTAAGTCTTTTAAATAATTTTCTCCAAGTCGCCAGGAAACATTTAAATTTTTATCTTCTATTTCTGATCGGCTATCGCAAAATGTATAAGTGGCTTTTACATTATGTTTTTTTAGCCACGCTAAAAGAGCTTGGTTTTCGATGCCGTAACCAATAAAACCAATTTTTTTATTTTCCAGTTTTTCTAAAATATTCATGTTATTTAAGTTCGCCCCAATTATCACCAATCGCAGAATCAACCACAATTGGCACTTTAAGAGTGACCGCGTTTTCCATTAAACTTTTTAGTTTCGGTAACCAAGTGTCAATCTTAGCCTCTTTGATTTCAAAAATCAATTCATCGTGAATTTGGAGTAACATTTTAATTTCATCGCTATGATTTTTAATTTCTTCCGCAATATTTATCATCGCAATTTTAATTAAATCAGCGGCTGTACCTTGGAGGGGGGTGTTAATGGCCATTCTCTCAGCGCCACGACGAATCATGATGTTACTAGAATCAAGTTCTGGCAAATAACGTTTACGGCCAAATATAGTTATGGCATAACCTTTATCGTGAGCCTCTTCAATTGAACCATCAATCATTTTTCGAATACTTGGGTAAGCCTCAAAATATTTAGCAATAAATTCTTGGGCACTCTTATAAGGAATTTTAGCATTTTGCGCTAAGCCGTGTGGCCCTTGGCCGTATAAAATGCCAAAGTTGATCGCCTTAGCTTCGTAACGCATTTGTTTTGTGACATCTGCTAATTCAACTTCATTAATTTCGGCAGCGGTGGCGCGGTGAATATCTTCTTTATCTTTAAAGGCCTTAATCATTTTTTTGTCGCCCGATAAATGAGCAGCTAGACGTAATTCAATTTGCGAATAATCTAAACCTAAAAATTTATAACCAGGGGCGGCGACAAAAGCGGAACGAATTTTTTGACCTTCTTCGCCGCGAGTGGGAATATTTTGTAAGTTTGGTTCAGTAGAAGATAATCTACCAGTGGCCGCAATAGTTTGATTGTAGCTGGTATGGATGCGACCAGTTTTTTTATTAATTAACAGGGGAAGTGATAAAACGTAAGTACTCTGTAATTTATTTAACTCCCGGTAGCTTTGAATTAAAGTAATTATTTCATGTTCTTCTAATAACTTCTCTAATTCATCATCAGCGGTCGAAATTCCCGTTTTAGTTTTTTTAATATTCTTAGTGGGTATTGCTAATTTCTCAAATAAAATATGTTGTAATTGTTTTGGGGAATTAATATTAAATTCTTCGCCGGCCTGCTCATAAATATTTTTAGATAATTCTTTTAAACGAATAGCTAAATCTTTTTCAATTTTTTTAAGAATTTTTGGATCTAAAATAATGCCATTTTCTTCCATACCAGCGAGCACCGAAACTAAAGGCAAATCAATATCATTTAAAAGTTTAAGCAAATCTTCTTTCTTTAGTTTTTTACTTAGTATCTCACTGAGCAGCCAAGTGCAATTAGCATCTTCGCCAGAATACTGAGCAATTTTTTCTGGTTCAACTTGAGCAAAAGAAATTTGATCTTTACCTTTACCAATTAAATCGTAAGTGGAAATTTTTTCCCAACCAAGTTCACGGAAGGATACGGCATCTAAACTATGTTGACGATTATCTGGGTTAAGCAAATAAGAAGCTAACATGGAATCAAAAAATAAACCATTAACTATAACTCCCTGATTCTTTAAAATCCGAATATCAAATTTAGCATTATGAGCACATTTTTTTATCATCTTATCACTTAAAATTGGCTTTAATTCTTCTAACCAAGGATTGGAATTGGTATCTGATTTTTGATAGCTAAATAAGTCAGCCGTTTTTTGCGCTTTGCCACTGGATAAATCGATATAATAAGCGGTATCTTTTTCCCAGGAAAAAGACATGCCTAAGAGTTCAGTGGTAATTGGATCAAGACTGCTGGTTTCGGCATCAAAGGCAAAAGCTTTAACAGTTTTTAATTTTTTTATAAAATCTGCAAAACCTTTATCATCATTAATTAAAATATATTTTTTCTCTTGTCGGTTTCGTTCGAACTTATCAACGGGAGCGGCCGTTTTTTCATCTCTTACTTCAATCCCTTTAATTAAATTTAATTTATTAATTAGGGATCTAAATTCTAAACGAATAAATAATTCCGTCGCACGTTCGACATCAAAAGTATCCAACTTTAAAGAGTCCCAATTTAAATCAAATTTAACATCGCGTTTAATGGTGGCTAAACTTTGACTCATGTAGGCATCATCGTGATAAGTTTTTAGCAGTTCACAGATACGTGGTTTTATTTTAGCGTCATTTGCTTCGGCAGCTTTATAGACGCCGTCTAAAGTTTTGAAATTTTGTAATAAGTCAGTGGCGGTTTTTTCACCGATACCTTTAACACCTGGAATGTTATCACTAACATCGCCACGTAACGCTTTGTAGTCAACTATTTGATTTGGTTTTAAACCATAGCGAGTTTCTACTTGGGCTTCATCATAAGTTGTACTGTCATTTAAGCCACGACTCATGGCGTAAACTTTAGTGCGAGAATCAACCAACTGCAAACTATCCATATCGCCAGTGACAATATAACTTTCAAATTCCGTTTCTTTCTCGGCACGTAGAGTTATGGTCCCAATTAAATCATCAGCCTCAAAACCATCAAGTTCAAAAATTGGAATATCTAAAGCTTCAGCTACCTCTTTAACGATTGGCACTTGTTCATAAAGCTCATCTGGAGCCGCCGTTCTAGTGCCTTTATATTCAGCATATTCTTCATGTCTAAAAGTTGGCGCCTTGCGATCTAAAGTTAAGGCCACATATTCGGGCTTAAATTCCAAAAAAGCTTTAAGCAAAAAAGAGGTAAAACCGTAGACAGCATTAACAATTGTACCGTCTTTAGTGGTCAGTGTAGTTGGGAGGGCGTGAAAACTGCGATGAATCAGAGCGTGCCCATCAATTATCATTAATTTTGGTCGTTTTTTTGTAGTCATGAGTCTATTTTAGCATATTTAGAGCTTTTATCCATTAAGAATCTTAGACATCTGACATATATTGACAAAAATGTAAAAATATTATACAATATCCCTGTATTTTGAACTTTGAAAATTTAATAAAAACAAAAAAATAAAGTAATCATGAAAAAGAAACTAAATGGTTCAGGGCTGATCGCGCTGATTATTGCTTACATTTTTTTTACGGCCTATGGTCTGGTTTTGATGAGTACGCCTATTATTAATTTAGAGGCATATGCGACTCGTAACTCGACTTTGGACGAAACACTTGTATTTAAACATTTGAATGATCAATTATCAATTTACAGACAACAATGGATTTTGAAAAATGGTCTGAAAACTGTTGGGTCTAATCAGTACAACGATTGGATGGATAAGCAAATTAATGAAGAAAAAACTAATTTTGAGCTTAAACTAGATATAGCTTTACGCTCTAGAAATTATGATGATCAAATCTACAAGAACTTTAGCGTGATTAAAAAAGAAGCAATTTTTTCTATTATTGGAGAGAAGACAAGTCATAGTTTATGGTACATTTTTTTTAAGGGATTAGTCATATGTATGATTTCTTTAGCGTTATTTTTATTTGTTAATAAAGACAAATACTTGAACAAATATAAGGAAATAAATGGAGATTCTGAAACAATACTTTTTAGAATTGTTTTAGTCTCATTTATTATAGCCCTTACTTGTCATTCAATTATAGTCACTAAATTAATTCTTAGTTTGGCTAATGCACTTGAGGTATGTTGTGTTTTCTTTATAGTTGTTGTGCTTTGCGTGCTCCTATTCCTTTTATCTGACGTTTTTTTATTCATTGCGATTAAACTAATCGACTGGGTAACATATTTGTTAGTTTGGACAAAGAAAGGTCTTAATTGGCTAGCTTATCATTGGCTAAAAAAGTATTCTGGTACTAACATCTTAGGATCTGATATTTTAAACTCTCTATACTTTAAAGGAGAATTTTTTATTCTTTCTAGCGATGGAGTTCAAAAGACTGAAATTGTCAGAAAAATAGAAAATGGTGTTCCGATTTTTAATAGAAAGAGTGGTGATGTGTCTCCCGCTGATTATTTTTATGAGAAATTTACAGCAGAACCTAAGGATAAATTTGTAAGTCTTTTTCATGAGCAGCTAATGCTAAAATTTCATGATTATTTTTCTGAAGCAGGAGAATTAGAAATAATAGCCTATATAGAAAAATTAGCTGATAACATAAGAGAAAAAACAAACCAAAAATTAACCGCTAAAAATGGTAAATGCACTTACGATGAAGCTGAAGCGATGTTACTTAAATTATGTACACAGTCGTTAAGGTCGTTTCGTAAAGATTTGGTTTCTCTTAGTCAGGAAAAACTCTATGAGATTACCAAGGGATTACGCAATTCATTGTATAACGAAATACGTCGTGACAGTGTCTTTAATTTTGATAAAAAAGATTTTTATTGTAAAACTATTTTACCAAAAAACACTAAGTCATTTATGTCGCTTGGGTATTTGGATGTATTTGTGATTGAACAGGCTCCTCAGAAAAGAACTATCCGTCATGCCGATTGCAGCTATTTTTTAGCTTTTCCTTACACCGTCTTCGTGATTGCTTTTGAGAATGGAGTGTTTAATTCATTACGTTTTTTCTATTCAGACAAGTCACTTAGCAGTTTAGATGATACGCTGTATCATCCATCGCTCCATAATATTGATGGTGAAAATTGCCAAGTTTGTATGGGTATTAATGATGAGTTGGAAGGACTAGAAGGATCGTTGGGGGAAAAAGCTAATTCGGTCGTTTCGGCTTTCTGGCAAACAAACTTCAATAATGATATAAGCATTTGCTTTGATTATTATGAAGATGATTTTGCGGATTATGAAACCTGGGAAAAAATGTCAGAAGATTCTCAATTTTTTTCTGGCATTACTCTAAGTGATCACGGCAGTTTAAGAAGCGAGATAGATAGTATTTTCGAAGAAATTATTGGCGAATCAAGCGTTAAAGAATCGCTTAAAAAATTACGAAGTACTGTTGATTCTTGGTTTAACTCCAATGATAGCAATGTAAATGAACAGATAATGAAAATGTGGTCGGAGATTAATGTTAAACCATTTGCTAAAAAAGTAATAGATGATTTAATGGCACAAAAAAACATCGACCAAGAATCTTTATTTGTATTAATCAAAGGAATATTTTTAGAGTGTATTAATGATAAAAAAAATAAAAAAGATTTTTTAACAACAATTAATCAAGCTTTAGAAAAAGTTGTTAAAGACGATTTTGTAGAATTATCATTACTGACCCCTTTGGATATGAGTCCGTCATTTTCTGAATTATTAAAAGTAAAATAAGATGTTAAAAGTTGTAATTTATGAAAAAGGCATAGAATTACCCACGGGTAACTGCTATATTGTGGCCGATGACGGCGTGTATCTTCAAAAGGATACTGGGTTAATCTCGGCGATTGTAAAAATGGAAAAGGTTTCGTGTCTGCAAAACATTAAACCTCGCGTGACCATTAATATTCCACCGATACCGGCAGAAATGTTTGTTCAAATTAAGCTTTTCTTTAAAGCGGTATTTGAACTTTACGCTTCCGAGTCGATCGTTTTACTTTATTTCGATGAAGCAAAGCAAGAATATTTAATCGTCGCACCGTATCAGAGTGTTTCGCCATGTAGTTTAAGCTATAAAATGGGATTAAAAAGTAATGGCTTAAAATTAGTTGGTTCAATTCACTCGCATGCAAATTTTAGTGCTTTTCATTCTATGACCGATCTTCATGACGAGGCAAATTTTGACGGATTACATATTACCATTGGTGATGTAGATCAAGATGATTTCTCTTTGTCGGTTGAAATTGCGGTTAATAATAATCGCTTTCCTCAACAACCAGAAGATTGGATTTTAGGAATAAAACAGGAAGTAAAACTGGAAGAAATCAAAATGCCGCCAAATAAACCAATTCTTGGTAAAAAATTAGGCCTTAATGTTGGTATCTTTGAAAAAACATTTTTATACCCTGCTTATAGAAGGATAATAATGTATAATTTTTTAAACCAATTTGATCTTCCTGTATTTCCAAGCGAATGGCTAGATATGGTTAATGTGTATCATGTAGAAAAACAAAAAACAAAGTATTAATGATGAAAAAGATTAAAGTTATTGGTGCTGGTGGTATCGGTAGCATTTTATTGCCAACTCTATGTCGCTTCTTAAATACCAGTGGCGAGTCAGCAATTATCACCGTAATCGATGGTGACCGATATGAAAGCAAAAATGAAACACGGCAACTATTTTCCCGACTGGGCAATAAAGCTGATGTTAGTATTGAAAAACTGGAAAATGATTTTGGAAAATTAATTTTCAGATCTAAGCCAGAGTATGTGACCGACAAATCCGCTTTGTACTTACTAGAAGAGGGGGATATTATTTTTTCTTGTGTAGATAATCACAAGACAAGATTATTGCTTTCTGATTTTTGTGAAAACGAATTGGATGATGTAGTTTTGTTTTCCGGAGGAAATAGTTTTACGGATGGGAATATTCAATTATTTATTAAGCAGGCTGGTAAGAATTTAACTCTACCGGTGGCTAATAAATTCCACCCCGAAATTATGAATCCAAAAGACAAAAGACCAGATGAGCTTGGTTGTGGTGAGTTAGTTATTTCGGCGCCGCAGTTAATATTCATGAATAATATGATTGCTGCCTTGTTACTTAATGCCTTTTATGCCCATTTTTATGGTGAAGGTTGTAAGTACAACGAGGTATACACCGATATTATTACGAACAACACTCGATCTTTAACTAGGTCTTGACAAAGAACGATTTATTCGTTAGTCTATAAATATCTTTAAAATTTAATATCAATTAAAAAAGGAGGTTACAGTGGTTAGAATAACTTTCGGTGCCAATGAGGAAAAAGTTTCCGCTGGCACAAGCGTTGCTAAAGCACGCGAAGAGTATAAAGACGTGTTAAATCTTTCGGAAGAAGCAATTGCCTTGGTCAATGGCGAGGAGATTGAACGCGACAAAGAACAGGAAACTATTTTGGCTGATGAAGATTGCCTGGAATTTTTGAAAGATGCCGGCGACAAAGGATGAAATAAATTCAGTAATTGAATTTAGATAAGGGTTTAACAATTGTTAAACCCTTTTTTTGTATTAAAAAAATGGTAAAAATAAAACAAAAAAGTCTTGACAGCAGTCAAGACTTTTTTGTTTGTGGACCCCAAGGGATTCGAACCCTTGACCCCCTGCTTGCAAAGCAGGTGCTCTAACCAGCTGAGCTAGGGGCCCCTCTAATTTCTTTTCTATATTATATTAATAATTAAACGAGGTCAAGAGATTATTGCTGGCTTGGATTGGAATATTGAGTTAGTGGCGAAAGTGCCCAACCAAAAAAGGAATTACCACTACCAGTCATTAGGATTATACCAATGAATAAAATCAAAACCCCCATCAATTTATAGCCTAAACGGGAACCACCCTCTGATCCCAAATTTTGATCAAACCAGGCAACGCGACCAAAAGTCTCTAAAAACCATTCAGTCTTCATAACTAAAAAGGCGCCGATAACTGTAATTAAGATTCCCAAAATAATTTGCATATGTATTTTTTTATTATCTTACGTAATTTAAAGGATTTAATTTTTCACCATTAACCATAACCTCAAAGTGGACGTGCGGACCAGTGGACCAACCAGTTGAACCCATAGCGGCAATTTCATCACCACGACTAACATCGTCACCAACCGCTACAAATAATTTAGAAGCATGAGCGTATCTAGTCTTCATGCCATTGCCATGATCAATTACAACGTTATTTCCATAACCAGTGCTCCAACCAGCGAATATGACAGTACCATCATCAGCGGCATAAAGAGGAGTACCAATATGGTTAGCAATATCAATCGCTGTGTGACGCCAAGAATAATACTGAGTAATTGTATGACCCTCAGTTGGCCAAAGTAACCTAGTGCTAGATTGTGGAGCTTTCTTTGGGTTAACCAATTTTTCAATAACAGATACGGCATTGTTAGCCTCTTTAGCAGGGGTAGCCTTGGCTATAACTGGCACAACATCAGCAATTTTTTTACCGCCCGGAATAATTATTGTTTTACCAATAACTAAACCATTAGCACTTTTAATATTATTGTACTCAAAGATACTGTTTTCATCAATACCAAATTTAAGAGCAACTCGGCCAACTGTGTCCCCACTTTTAACAGTGTAACTAGTACCACTAACAGGCAGTATGTTTAATTTATCACCTGGCCTAATTAAACTGAAGGCGGTTAAATTATTAGACCATAAAATAGTATTAATACTAATTTGGAATTTATTAGCAATTGAAGAAATAGTATCGCCATTACCAACTGTATAAGAAATAATTTCTTGTCGATTTTTAGGTACGCTTACAGTCGCCGTTGTTTTTCCAGTACTAGCCTCTGAACCAGCAGGGCTTCCGTTAATTGGGTTATTATTTATTAAGGCACCATCATTGTAAACCAACTCATTAGTTTGATCACCAGTATCACTAATCCACGATCTATTTAAAATTACGTCAGCTAAGTTATTATATTTTTCCTGGCCAGCGGCAATCATTTGTCGCAAATTGCCAACTTCTTCAATTAAAGTAGTGTCATCATTAATGGCACTAAATTCATTTTTAATTAAATGAGAAACAATAGTTTTGTTGGCTTGTGAGGTGTAGTTATCCTTACTATTGTTAATACTTAATAAATTTGCAGTAATAATAGTCAGAGTTAAACAAAAGACCAAGACATGCAAGGCTCTTTGCTTAATTAGTACGTGCCATGGACTTTCAGCTATACTAGATTTTTTAAATTTAAAGATTAAATGATATAGTTTAATTAAAGGTTTGGTGAGTAAAAATTTAAATATCCAAAAAATGGGTCTAATAATGGTGGTTACGATTCCATAAATTAGCCTTTTTATTGCTATTAAGGACTTAACTAAGAACATTAGCAAGTCAATAAAAAAATTCTTCAGTTTTGCAGAATTGTCTTTAATATGTTTATTATAGTATTATTAGTTTATACTACCATCTTTGATGATTTTCAGTCAATTTGCTGGAAAATATGTCAATAGTTAATTTTAAAAGATATGAATAATAAAAATTTAAAAAAACCAGTAGCGTTAGTTATTTTGGACGGTTGGGGAATTGCTAAGGCTTCTAAAGGTAATGCTATTACCTGTTCAGCCCCGTTATTTTTTGATGAACTAACCACTAAATATCCAACTAAGTTATTGGCCGCTTCCGAAGAAAAAGTTGGTCTGCCAAAAGGTGTTTTTGGAAATTCAGAAGTTGGGCATCTTAATTTGGGAGCTGGACGAACAGTTTATCAAGACCTGTTAATGATTAACAAGGCTATCCATGATAAATCTTTTTTTGATAATAGTGAACTTAAAGCTTCAGTTAAACACATTAAAAAAACTAAAGGAGCTTGGCATGTTATGGGATTAGTTTCTGATGGCCGCGTTCATTCATCTTTGGAACATTTATTTGCACTACTCTCTTATGCTAAAAAAGAAGGTCTTAAAAAAGTTTATGTCCATGCCTTTTTAGACGGTCGTGATACTCCTCGAGATAGCGGTCTTAAATTTATTACTGCCCTAGAAAAAGAAATGGCCAAATTAGGTGTTGGCGAAATTGCCACTATTTCAGGTCGTTTTTATGCCATGGACAGAGACAATCATTGGGAGCGAATTACTAAAGCTTATAGTGCAATGGTAAATGGTGCTGGTGTTAAATTTAAAACTGCCACCGAGGCCATCTGCGCCAGTTACGATCAAAAAGTTTATGATGAAGAAATGGTGCCGGTGGTAATTGATAAAACGGAATCAATAAAAGATGGTGACGCCCTTATCTTTTTTAATTATCGGGCTGATAGAGCTCGTGAAATTACTCGCGTCTTTGTTGATGCTAAATTTAAATCAGATGATTTAAAAAATAAAAAATTTAAAGATTTATATTTTGTAGCCTTTACTGATTATGAAAAGAATCTAAATTTGCACGTGGCTTTTCCGTCAATTAGACCAACTAATTGTTTGGGAGAAATTATTTCTGGCGCTGGCTTGCACCAACTTAGAATTGCGGAAACCGAAAAATATGCTCACGTTACTTATTTCTTTAATGGCGGTAATGAGGTTCCATTTAAAGATGAAGATCGAATTTTAATTCCATCACCTCGGGTTGATTCATATGTAACGGTTCCAGAAATGTCTGCCAAATTAATTGGTGAGAGAATTATCGAAGAACTAAAAAATAATAAGTATGATTTTATTTTAGTTAACTTTGCTAACGCTGATATGGTTGGTCACACTGGTAATATTCCGGCCGCCGTTAAAGGTATTAGAACGGTTGATGCTCAGCTTAAAAAAATTGTTACCGAAATATTAAAGAGAGATGGCACTATTTTAGTGACCGCTGATCATGGCAATGCCGATGAAATGTATGATTTTAAGAGACATGAAATTATCAAAGAGCATTCTTTGAATCCAGTACCATTTATTGTAGTAAATAATGAGTTAGCCAATAAAAAAGCTAAAAAAATAACCTTAAGTAAATTACCGGTTAGTGGTAGTTTGGCCGACGTCGCGCCGACAGTGCTTAAGATAATGAATCTTAAGAAACCGAAAGGTATGACGGGGAAAAGTTTAATCTAAATAAAAAAAGGACCTGAAAATGGTCCTTTTTGTTTGCTTGCGATATTTTTTTCTTTTTGATAATATTAAAAGCGATAGTTTAGTTGTTTAACAAAAAAAGTTTTTATCATGAAAAAAGTATTTTTATTTATTTTTCTGATTGCTTTTGTGGCCGTTAACGCTAAGACTTACCGGGTGAGCACATCTACTTCACCTCCGTCTTCAAGCGTTACTATTAAAGATTGCGCGACTACATTGATGTCGCAAGTTGCCGAAACCCCGCGAATCGATGCCGTTTTGTTCGAATGCGACGTTTCCTATTCTGTTTCTTCTGAAAATTGTCAATCGGTAATACCTGCGACAACAATCGTCCAGTGTGCCGTTAATTCTCAGTTAGTTAACCAGAACTATGCAAGCGTCTTTTTCGGAAAATCCGATGTCCTATTACAGGCAACGAGTCCGCAGTGCCGAGCAGTAATGCAAAGCTTTTCTCTTAACAACATGATACTTCAGCCCGCCGCTTCATCGATTATTCAGGCAGTGAGTCCAAACTGCCGTGACGTTTTGTCGATAAGCTAGTTCTCTTGAATGGTAAAAAAGTAAAACCCGGATCAAAATGATCCGGGCCTTTTTATTTTAGGGGAGTTTTTTAATTTCCTGGAACTATCACATCAAATGGTGTGGTTGAGCCATAAGCTTTATAACCATCGTTATTACAGAAGCGGGTTATATTTTTTTTATAATAATCAGGTTTAGATTTTTGAATTAAACCAACTAAGTGGTAACAAACTGCCATGTAGGTTCCATAGTTAGCGTCATCTGGTAAATTTATTTCCCAGCGCGATTCTGGTTCGCCGAAATATAAATTTTTACCAAAACTAATAACCAATTCTTTTTTATCCCGCACCACAAATTTAGCATGACGAGCTTCACCAAAACTAAAGGCGCGCAAGGAAACCTTAGGGCCAAATAATTCATGGCGTTTAATATCTAACATTGGCGCTAAATTGCCAAATTTATCTGGGAGGATGAAAGAATAAGATTGATATTGTTTAAACTTTCTTGGTACTTTAATTTTTTTAATGGTTTTTTTGATAGTTTCCGCTTTTTCTAAGGTGGCGCTCAAAATCATCCCTAAATAGGTAGAAGTATTATAGGTATATGGTTCAGGAAGTTTGTGATAGGTGAAAACTTGATCGGCAATTTTAGCGGCACTAGAATCTCCCGAGCAAGTAATGAGAACTGTTTTAAGTCCTGATTTTTTAGCCAACTCTAATTCCCAAACTGAATCTTTTTCACCAGAAGCCGAAATAACCACTACTTCGGAAATAGTTTTGTCTTTTATTAATGGTTCGTATTGTTTAATAATATTTTTAAAATCACTTTCAGTGGCGTAAATAGCAGAATTGCCATTAAAGATAATTTTACCAGTATGATAAGCATTACCGCTACCAACCACTAAAGGGAATTTAAATTCTTTTGCTCCTAGTTTAACGGGCTCATTTTTGCTAAAGAAATCCAGGGCGGCGAGCACGATATCATCCAAAGATTTTATTTTGTATTTTGACATATTGGCCTAAGTTAATTAATTTTTTGCCCAATTTTATTGGTATTTTAATTATACTGGATATTGATTTATATTTCAATTTGCGATAAGCTAAAAACGAATATAAGCCAAGTAATTTATTTAAATTTATGTCTGGACACTCAAAATGGGCGACAACGCATCGCCAAAAAGAATTAGTGGATGCCAAAAGAGGCGCTATTTTTACCAAAATTGCTAATAACATTTCTATCGCGGCTCGTAAGGGTGGCGATCCTAATAGTAACCCGGCTTTAAGAGCGGCGGTTGATAAAGCTCGTGAAGCTAATATGCCTAAAGATAATGTTGAACGGGCTATTAAAAAGGGTACCGGTGAATTAGGCGGTGCTCAAGTTGAAGAATTATATTATGAAGGTTTAGGCCCGGTCGGCTTACAAGTAATTGTTAAAAGTGTAACTGATAATAAAAATCGTTCTGCTTCTACTATTCGTCACATCTTTACTAAGGCCGGTGGCGCTTTTGGTGCTGTAATGTGGAATTTTTCTCAACAAGGTGTGTTTATGATTAGCCAGGATGAATTAGATTCTAAAAAAATTAATTTTGAAGAATTAGAATTAGAACTAATTGATGGCGGCGCCGAAGATATTAAGCAGGAAGATGAAGGTTTAACTATCTACACCGCTTTATCTGATTTTCAAAAAATGGAAGAATTTTTAGCTTCTAAAAAAATTAAAACTGAATCTGGTGAAATTGAATATGTAGCCAAAGAAAAAGTTATTTTATCTGATGAAGATAAAGAAAAGGCGGAAAAGTTTATTGGCGAGTTAGAAGACAATGAAGATGTTAGTGATTATTATTTAAACACTGACTTATAATTCTATGGCCAAAATTATCTTGGGTGTTGACCCAGGAATTGCTGACACTGGTTATGGCGTGATAAGTGATGATGGCGGAAAAATTTCCTGTCTTACTTATGGTTCAATAAAAACCAGTTCTAAAGATGATTTAATTACCCGGCTTGATATCTTACATCGTGAGTTAGATAAAATAATTAAAAAATATAAGCCTGATGTTGCCTCAATTGAAGAATTGTTTTTTAGTAAAAATGTAAAAACGGCACTAGTAGTTGGTCATGCTCGCGGTGTCATTCTTTTAACTTTTAAACAGAACAATTTAAAGTTTTTAGAATTCAAACCATCTCAAGTCAAACAAGGAGTTACTTGCTATGGGGCGGCTAATAAAAGTCAGGTGCAAAAAATGGTACAGATGCTACTAAAACTTAAAGAAATTCCTAAGCCCGATGATGCGGCTGATGCTCTAGCAATTGCGATGTGTGCTTTAAACTATAAATCACTTTTAAAATAAAAATTATAAATATATGAAGACCGCTGGTCGTCTACCTGTTATCGCTGCTATTTTTGGAAATGCCATTGTTGGCTTGGCTAAATTTTTTAGTTTTTTTATTACTGGTTCTGGAGCAATGTTTTCCGAATCAATTCACTCTTTGGCCGATACCGCTAATCAATCATTGCTACTTATTGGCGTAGAACGATCTCATAAAAAAGCTAATGTCGAACACCCTTATGGTCACGGACGAGAACGTTATATTTGGGCGCTTATTTCGGCCTGTGGAATTTTTTTCTTAGGTTGTGGCGTCACTGTTTATCATGGTGTAAGCACTTTAATTGAAAAGCACGAATTTGTTTTTAACTACTGGGCGATTGCTGTATTAGCTCTTTCTTTTATTATTGAAGGCTTTACTCTGTGGTTAGCTTATCACGAGCTTCGAACCAGATATCCTAAATCTAAATGGAAAACTATTAATAAAGAAGCTGATCCAACAACCTTAGCGGTAGTTTATGAAGATGGTTTAGCAGTTCTTGGTGTGTTAATCGCTTTAGTTAGTTTAGGTTTAGCAAAATATACTGGACATGCTTATTGGGATGCGATTGGCTCAATTATTATTGGTATATTACTGGGCGTCGTGGCGATTATTTTAATTGATAAGAATCGTCATTTTTTAATTACCAAATCAATTCCTCAAGACATGGCCGATGAAGTTAAAGAAATACTGCTTGCTGATCCTAGTATTGAAAAAATTTATGATTTTAAATCGGCCATCTTTGATGCCGATAAATATTTAGTTAAATGCGATGTTGAATTTAATGCTTCAGCCTTGATGAAGGATATGAATAAATACCATTTCTTAGCTAATGAATATGAAGAAGTTCAAGGTGATCAAGAAGAATTTAATAAATTTTGTGTAGAGTATTTGGATCGGGTACCACGTTTAGTTGGTAGCCGAATTGATGAAATTGAAAAAAAGATTAAAGAACGTTTTCCGCAAATTGTTTTTATTGATATCGAAATAAATTGATTTTTGTTATAATAAAATAATATGGGTAAAAAGAAAAAAGATAATAATTTAGATTATTTATCAGTACCAAAATTAAATTTAGATGAACGGGCCAAACGCAGTCTCGGAATTGTGGCTGTCTTTGCTTTTGGATTAATTAGTTTACTGGGCTTAGTTAATTTATCCGGCGTAGTTGGCATATTTTTATCTAAATGGCTAATTTTGATTTTTGGTTTTGGTAAATGGTTAGTGCCTTTAGTTTTTTTATTCTGGGGCATGTTGCTGGTACGAAATAAAAAATATGAAATAAAAACTAGCGACTATATTGGTCTTATTATTTTATTTATTTCTTATCAAACGTTGTTTCACTTTTTTATTTCTGAAACTGATTGGAAAACTACGGTTGAAACTGGTGTTGGCGGTGGTTATTTAGGTTTATGGTTTAGTCAATTTTTTAATTATCTTTTTGGCTTTTGGGGTGGTGTCATTATTTTACTTTGTCTATTTTTAATATCACTAGTTATTGTTTTTAATACTTCACTGTCAAAAATTATTGGCCATGAAAGTTTCTTGGCGGTAATTTTTAGACCAATTGGTAAATTATTTAGTATTGCTTTTTCACCAGCCGAGGAAGGGGAAGAAAAACCAAATCGCCGTCGAGTCAAAGAATTTGTTGATGAGGCGCGCGAAGAAATATTAGGTTCTTGGACAAAAAAGGAAATTACCGCTGAGGTTGAAGATGTAGAAGAGGCGGAAGAGGAAGTTGATGAAGAGCCAACAGCGGCCGTTTTAAAAAAGGATGTCCCTAAAGTTCAGGAAAAAATTGCTTGGCCAAAAAAACAAATTAAGATTGATATTCCTCTTGATTTATTAAATCATAAAGTAGGACAGGCAATTGGTGGTGATACTAATGCTAATGGACTTCGAATTAAAAAAACTTTAGAAAATTTTGGTATACCCGTTGAAATGGGCGAGACTAAAGTTGGTCCAACAGTTACTCAATACACCTTTAAACCGGCTGAAGGTGTTAAGCTTTCTAAAATTACTACCTTAAGTAATGATTTATCTTTAGCGCTCGCCGCTCATCCAATTAGAATTGAAGCCCCAATTCCAGGGCAGTCTTTAGTAGGTATTGAAGTGCCAAATAAAACTAAAGCTATTGTTGGTCTTCGGGAAATTTTAGAAGATAATGTTTTTAAAAATCGCAAACACAATTTAATGATTGCGCTTGGTAAAGATGTTTCTGGTACCGCTTGGATCTATGATATTACCAAGATGCCTCACTTATTAGTAGCTGGTGCCACTAATTCTGGCAAATCAGTTTGTCTTAATACAATTATTATCAGTTTGTTATACCAAAACAACCCAGAGGATTTACGCTTTATTATGGTTGACCCAAAACGCGTAGAACTTCCTGCTTACAATGGTATTCCACATTTACTAGTCCCAGTTATTACCGATGTTTCTAAAACGATTAACGCTTTGAAGTGGTGTCTTAATGAGATGAATTCTCGTTACGACACATTAAACAAAAGTGGTAAGAAAAATATTCAAAGTTATAATGCTGATGGTAAAGAGAAGATGCCTTACATTGTATTTGTAATCGATGAGTTAGCTGACTTTATGATGACGGCTGGTAAAGAAATGGAAGCAGCAATTATCCGTTTAGCCCAAATGTCTCGGGCGGTTGGTATCCATTTAATTTTAGCCACCCAGCGTCCTAGTGTGGATGTTATCACTGGTTTAATTAAAGCCAATATCCCAGCTCGTATCGCTTTCTCGGTTACTTCAATTGTTGATTCTAAAACTATTTTAGATATGAGTGGGGCGGAAAAATTATTAGGTCAGGGTGATATGTTACTTTCCACTTCGGAACTTTCTAAACCAAAAAGAATTCAGGGCGCTTATGTAACTGATGATGAAATTAATGATGTGATTAATTATATTAAAGAGAAGAGTGGTGAACCAGAATATTTAGACGGTGTTACAGATAGACAAAAAGTTGGTGGTGTGGCTGGTGTTGGTATGGATGGTAATTATGGTGATGAGGATGAGCTTATGGAACAAGCCAAGGAAGTTATTATTGCCGCCGGTCGCGCTTCAACCTCATTATTACAACGTAGACTTTCAATTGGTTATGGTCGCGCTGCTAAGATTTTAGATATGCTAGAGGAGCACGGATTTATTGGTCCTTCTAATGGTTCTAAGCCTCGCGAAGTCTTAGTAAGTAAAGAACAATATGAAAACAGTGGTGCGATTTCGGCGATGCCAGTTCATAGTCGTGCTGAGTCATCAGCTCCCGCTTCTTATTTAGAAGACGAAGATGTTTCTGATCAGCTGCACTTCACTGACGATAAAGAAGGGGATGGAGAGGAAGAAGTCGAAGAAGAAACTCCAGATTTTTTACTAGATGATGATGGGCCAGAAGATGAAGTGGAAACTGAGGATGAAATTTTAGAAGAAATGAAAGAAGATACAATAGAAATAAAAAAAGAAGAAGTAAAAGAAAAAAAGCCAAGAGATTTAAGTGATGATGACGACTTCTTTGCTAGATAAAAAATGATTACAAAAAAACCGGTTAATACCGGTTTTTTTAGTTTCATTTAATTTAATTATTAAGCCGCAATTGCTTCATGTGAACTTCCCATTTCTTGATTTTTAGCATCGTATCCTTTGCTAAATTTTTTGTAGCTCCATAGTAACGTACTAAAAACAGCCGCTACAGCACCTACGGCCGAGGAAATCGTAACTGCTATTTTATCAGCTGACATAATAGCAGAATCAGCCATTTCGGCAGTACTATGTGTTAAACTAAAAGCTAAGGCAGCTAAACCAGCAGCGGCGATGGCAATTTCTGGAGCATGATCTTTTAAGGTTTCAGCAATCTTAGCTAGGGTACTTAATTTATCACCTAAAGCTTCTCTTTCTTCTGGATTTTCAATACTGTCTTTTAGATTACCTTGTTGTAAACTATTTATTTCTACTGCCTCTTTGTCAAATTCCTTTACAGCCTCAACTCTCTCTGGACTAATTTCTTCTTCTTGAGAAGCCTCAATCTCAGTAGTATTTTTAATTTCTTCGGCTGGATTTTTAATTTCTTCTGCCGGATTTTTGACATCTTCTTTTTTACCAAGAAAACTGTTAATTTTTTCTCTTATGCTCATATTTTTAAAATTATTTTTTAAAATTATTATTTAGTAATATCTTTCCGAATACCACTAAGTAACGCTGTTAAATCTTTTGTAAATTGAGTTACTTCTTCTTCGGTTGCTGTTCCGTTTTTAATTTTATCAGCAACTTCTAACATTTTTTCGTTTTCCATACGTTTTTAAAAGTTAAGTTATTATTGAATTACATATTGTTTTTTTATTATAAACTATTATAGAATAAGCATCAATTTGTTACTATTTAAGTTTAACATAAATATATTAAAATGTCAATAGATATTGGCACCGACTTTAGTCTAGATTTTTACAAATCCAGAATCCCTGTTATAATAGGTTTTATAAATATATGACTTCACTTCTAAAAAAGTTAATTCCACACAAGCTTTTTAAAAAAATTCAACCAGGCTACCACTATATAATGGCAGCTTTGGCAGCTGCTTGGTATCGTTACCCTAGTCGCAATCTAATAGTAATCGGCGTAACTGGAACAACCGGTAAGACTTCTTCGGTTTATTTTATTGCTAAAGTACTAGAATCGGCTGGCTATAATGTTGGCTATACATCGACCGCGATGTTCGATGACGGCAAAAGAGAATGGCTTAATGATAAGAAAATGACTATGCCAGGTCGTTTTTTTGTACAAAAAATCTTACGCCGCATGGTTAATAATCGTTGCCAATACGCTATTGTGGAAACCACTTCTGAAGGTATTGTTCAATTCCGACACAAATTCATTAATTATGATATTTTAGTTTTTACTGGCTTATATCCAGAACATTTAGAAAGTCACGGTGGTTTTGATAATTACAAAGAAGCTAAGGGGCGATTATTTGCTCATCTAAAAGATTGCAAACCAAAGTATATAAATGATCAAAAAGCAGTTTGTCATCCAGCGACTGCACTTAAAAAATTAGATTATACCAAACTTAAAAAAACGGTTGTTGTTAATGGTGATGACGAAAATTCACCATATTTCTTAAGTTTTTGGAGTGAAGAGCAACTGATTTATACCACTGACGCCGAGTTTAATAGCAGCGCCTTTATGGAAAACGGTGGTGAAGATAAAATTCTTAAAGATAGCCAAATCTTTAATTTTGGCGATATCGAAACTACCGCCGATGGCACTTCTTTTAATTTTCAAGGACAAAACATTAATCTTAAATTATTAGGCGATTTTAATGCGGTTAATGCTATGAACGCCGCTTTGGTTGGTTTAAGTCAAGGTTTATCCTTAGAACAAGTTAAAACTGGTTTAGAGAGTGTTACTTGTTTATCTGGTAAACTTGAACGAATTGATTTGGGACAAGATTTTAAAATTATAGTTGATTATTCTTTTGAGCCAAGGGCGATGAAGAAAATGTACGAAACTATTAATATTATTCCGCATAATAAAATTATTCATTTACTTGGTTCTTGTGGTGGTGGCCGTGATCATGATCGTCGTCCAATTTTAGGTAAACTAGCTGGGGAAAACGCCGACTATGTTATAATTACCAACGAAGATCCTTATGATGAAGACCCACAACTTATTATTGATCAAGTAGCCGCTGGGGCCGAACTAGCTGGCAAGAAAAAAGGCCACAATTTATTTGAAGTAAGTGATCGTCGAGAAGCGATAGCAAAAGCTCTAAAATTAGCTGAAAATGATGATTTAGTGTTAATTACTGGCAAAGGGGCTGAACAGTATATTTGCCTGGCTAATGGCAAAAAAATTCCTTGGGACGATAGACGGATTGTTAGAGAGGAATTGTCTAAAATAAAACAAAATTCCGTAGAGATATAAGTATTACACAGCTATGTGGATAAACTGTGTGTAGAGTCCTTGTTGACAAAGTCAGGTATACGTAATATAATATAAATTACAATTTAAATTACTAGATAAAACTAGATACAAACGGCAGACAAGGTGTAAAAACAAAAAATACCAAATCCGTTTTTTTTGTTGTTTATGCTGAAAAAATGGTTAATTCAATAACTTTTTTGTAACAGTGATCTACTCCTTCGCAAGTTAATTGAATAACGAGACTCATACCCAAGCCCTATAGTAGGGTTTAGGATTTTTTTGTTAAATAAAATTTATTTGGAAATATTATGCCTAAGACACAAACAGTGGATAAAAAAATTGTTGCGCGTAAATTTTTTAACGATCACAAAGAAGTCATGCCAATGCCTGAACTTATTGAGATTCAAAAAGATTCTTATAAGTGGTTTTTAGACGAAGGCTTAGCTGAGTTATTTGACGAAATAAATCCAATCACTGATTTCATTGGTCGTGATTTAGAACTATATTTCGAAGATTATTATTTAGACGAACCTAAATTCAGTGAAATTGAAAGTCGTGATAAGAATATTACTTACGAAGCACCACTTCGTGTTAAGACTAGATTAGTAAATAAAAAAACTAATCAATCAGTTAACCAAGAAGTTTATCTTGGTGATTTTCCAGTGATGACCGATAAAGGTACTTTTATCGTTAACGGTATTGAGCGTGTGGTTGTATCTCAACTTATCCGTTCGGCTGGTGTAATGTTTACCGCTGAATTTACTAAAGGAAAAAAATGCTATGGTGCTAAGATTATTCCTAATCGTGGTGCCTGGTTAGAAATTGAAACTGATTCTAATAAAGTTATCTGGGTTAGAATTGATCGTAAAAGAAAAGTAGCTATTACTTCATTGCTACGTGCTTTTGGTTACGAAAACGATGAAGAGATTATTAAACTATTTAAGGATATTGATTTAGTTAAGAGCGAAGACGAAAAAACTTTCATTGAAGCGACTATTGAAAAGGATACGGCCAAGACTGAGGCTGAAGGTTTGCAAGAAGTTTATCGTCGTATTCGTCCAGGTGATTTAGCTTCAGTTGAAAATGCTCGTCAGCTAATTCATTCCATGTTTTTTAGATTCGACCGTTATGATTTTGGTCGTGTTGGACGTTATAAATTAAATCGTCGTTTTAGCTTAGACTTAGCTAACAAAAAAGAAAATAGAGTACTTCGTAAAGAAGATTTAGTATTAATCATTCGCGAAGTTATTCGTTTAAATATTACTAAGGAACCAGAAGATGATATTGACCACTTAGGTAATCGTCGTGTTCGGGCTATTGGTGGTTTAATTCAAACTCGTTTCCGTGTTGGTTTGGCCCGCATGGAACGTATTATTAAAGATAGAATGTCAACCACTGATATTACTACTTTAACTTCTACTAAATTAATCAATGCTCGTCCGGTAATTGGTGTGATTAAGGAATTTTTCATGTCATCTCAATTATCTCAATTCATGGATCAAACTAATCCACTTGCTGAACTCGAACACAAACGTCGTTTATCAGCTATGGGTCCAGGCGGTTTAACTCGTGAACGCGCTGGTTTTGATGTTCGTGATGTACACTCCACTCACTATGGTCGTATTTGTCCGATTGCTACTCCTGAAGGTCCAAATATTGGTTTAGTTGGTCACTTAGCCACTTATGCCAAATTAAATAGTTACGGTTTCTTAGAAACTCCATATCGTAAAGTGGCTCACGAAAAAACTGGTAGCCGCGTTACTTCCGAAATTGTTTACATGGATGCTTTTGAAGAAGAAAAATATACTACTGCCGATTCAACCATTCCAATGGATGAAGCTGGTAAGATTTTAGTACACAAATTTGAAGTTAGAAAACATGGACAACCTGGTGTAGAAACTTCTGATAAAATTGATTTTGTCGGAGTGGCTGCTAACCAAATTATTTCTGTTGCCACTTCTTTGATTCCTTTCATGGAACACAACGATGGACAGAGATCATTAATGGGTACAAACATGCAACGTCAAGCTGTCCCTTTAATTAAAGCTGAATCACCAATCGTTGGTACTGGCATGGAAGCTCGCGCGGCTCGTGATAGTGGTCACGTAGTTATTTCGACTGAAGATGGTTTAGTTACAAGGGCTGATGGTTTAGAAATTGATGTTGAAAATAAAAAAGGCCAAGTAGCTAGATATCCATTAAATAAATTTATCCGTTCTAATTCCTCAACTTGTATTAACCAACATCCAATTGTAAATGTTGGCGATAAAGTTACTGCTGGTCAGATTATGTCTGATGGTCCTTCGATTGATAATGGTGAATTATCTTTAGGTCGAAACGTATTAGTAGCGTTTATGACTTGGGAAGGCTTCAACTATGAAGATGCGGTGATTATTTCCGAACGTTTAGTTCGTGAAGATGTTTTCTCCTCAATTAATATTGAAAATTATACCATTGATGTTCGCGATACTAAGCTTGGTCCTGAAGTTATTACTAATGACATCCCAAATATCAGTGAAGAAAAATTAAAGAATTTAGATGAAGACGGTATCATCAGAATTGGTGCCGAAGTTTCATCTGGTGATATCTTAGTTGGTAAAATTACCCCTAAAGGTGAAACTACTTTATCAGCTGAAGAAAAATTATTACGTGCTATCTTTGGTGAAAAAGCCAAAGATGTCCGTGATTCATCTTTATACTTAGAGCACGGAGAACACGGAAAAGTAGTTGATGTTAAAATTTTCTCTCGTGAAGATGGTGACAAATTATCCGCTGGTGTTCTAAAATCAATTCAAATTTCCGTAGCTAATCTACGTAAAATTCAGGTTGGTGATAAGATGTCCGGTCGTCATGGTAATAAGGGTGTTATTTCCAAAGTAGTTCCTGATGAAGATATGCCTTACATGGCTGATGGTACTCATATTGATATCATTTTGTCGCCACTTGGTATTATTTCTCGTATGAACCTTGGTCAGTTACTGGAAACTCATATGGGTTTTGCGGCTCAAAAATTAGGTTACAAGGTGGCTACTCCAGCCTTAAATGGTATTTCCGAACAACAGATTAGAGATGAACTTAAAAAAGCTAACTTGCCAGAAGATGGAAAGGTTACTTTATTTGATGGTAAAACTGGTACTCCGTTTGATCATACTATTACGGTTGGTTATAAATATGTTTTGAAACTTAACCATATGGTGGAAGATAAGATCCACCAGAGATCAATTGGTCCATACTCTCTTATTACTCAACAACCTTTGGGTGGTAAAGCTCAATTTGGTGGTCAGAGATTTGGTGAAATGGAAGTTTGGGCTCTTGAAGGTTACGGCGCAGCTCATACTTTACAAGAAATGTTAACCATTAAATCGGATGATGTTCCTGGTAGAAGTAAAGCTTATGAAAGTATTATTAAGGGTGAACCAATTGAAAAATTAAACGTTCCAGAATCATTTAACGTTTTGATTCGTGAACTTAAAGGTTTGGGTTTAAATGTTGAACTATTAAGTAAGGGCGGTGTTGCTGCCAACGAAGTTATTTCTTCAGAAGATGAGTTAATTGCTGAAGCTGATGCTTTGGCCTTAGCTAAAGAGGCTGGAGAAGACGTGGCTACTGAAAAAGAATTAGGAATTGAAGCTCCAGAAATTATTAACGCCACTGATTCAGCCGATAACTTATCCGATGAATCAACTGAGATTTCGGTTGATGATTCTATTGACGTCGAGAATGAAGAACAGATGTAGAGTATGAATAATAAAAAATAATTTAAGTTTATATCCAAGTTTAAAAAATTCGAATTAAAATTGTGAATATATGTTAAACCCTATTAAAACCAGTGATTTCGATGCTATCCGTTTAAAGCTCGCTTCTCCTGAAGAGATCTTTAATTGGTCGCACGGGGAAGTTACTAAACCAGAAACAATTAATTATCGTACTCAGAAACCTGAGAAGGATGGTTTATTTTGTGAAAAGATTTTTGGTCCAACCAAGGATTGGGAATGTGCTTGTGGTAAATATAAAAAGATTCGTTACAAAGGTATTGTTTGTGACAAGTGTGGCGTTGAAGTAACACGTTCAGTTGTTCGTCGTGAACGTATGGGCCATATTAGTTTGCAAATCGCTTGTACTCATATTTGGTTTTTACGTGGCATCTCTTCTAAAATTGGTTTACTTCTTGGTTTAGGTATTCAATCCTTAGAAAAAGTTATTTACTTCGCTAGTTTTATTGTTACGGCTGTTGACGAAGATTTGAAAGAGGCTACTATCGAACAAATTAAACAAGAATATAAATCTAAAAAGAAGAGCATTGAAAATGATTATGCTCATAAAGCAAAACATAAAGCGGAAAACGAAGCGGCTGGGGCTGACGAAAAAGCACTTGCTAAAGAAAAGAATGAAAAAATTGAAAGACTAGATGAAGATTTCGCTGCTACTTTAAAAGAACTTAAAGAACTTAAACCACTTTTAATTATTTCTGAACATCAATATCAGAATTTAAGTTTGAAATTTGGTCATATTTTTGAAGCTGGTATCGGCGCGGAAGCGATTCGTGATTTACTATCCAAAATTGATTTAGAAAAGAGTGTTGTTAAATTAGAAGAAAAATTATCAACTGCGATTGATTCTAAAAAAGAAAAATTAGTTAAACGTTTAAAACTTATTAAGAGTTTAGCTAATAATCATATTCGTCCGGAATGGATGATTATGACTGTGTTACCAGTTGTACCACCTGATTTACGTCCAATGGTAGCGCTTGATGGTGGTCGTTTTGCCGCCTCTGATTTAAATGATTTATATCGCCGCGTTATTAATCGTAACAACCGTCTAAAACAACTTACCGACTTAAATGCGCCAGAAGTTATTTGTCGTAACGAAAAGCGTATGTTACAAGAAGCAGTCGATGCTTTAATTGATAACTCTGCTCGTCATTCTAAAACTGTAACAGCGTCTACCGGACAAAAGAGACAGCTTAAATCTTTAGCTGATGCTCTAAAAGGTAAGCAAGGTCGTTTCCGTCAAAACTTATTAGGTAAGCGTGTTGATTATTCTGGCCGTTCCGTTATTGTGGTTAACCCACGTTTAAACCTTGATCAATGTGGTTTACCTAAGATTATGGCTCTTGAATTATTCAAGCCATTTATCATTTCCCAATTAATTAAGAGAGAAATTGTTCATAATGTTAGAAGTGCTTCTCGTTATATGGAAGCTGGACATGATGAAGTTTGGGATATCTTAGAAGAAACAGTTAAAGAAGCTTACGTGCTGTTAAACCGTGCTCCTACCTTACATCGTTTAGGTATTCAGGCTTTTAAACCAGTATTAATTGAAGGTAAGGCAATCCAAATCCATCCTTTAGTTTGTACTGCTTTTAACGCCGACTTTGATGGTGACCAAATGGCCGTTCACGTCCCACTTACTACCGAAGCTCGTCGTGAAGCTAAAGAGTTAATGTTATCTTCCCATAATTTATTAAAACCAGCGACTGGTGAACCAATTGTAGCTCCTTCGCAGGATATTGTTTGGGGTACTTACTACATGACTTCTTTAGACAAGGATGCAGCTGTTAAAGAAGATAAAGATTTACATCATTTTTATGATGACGATGAAGCTCGTCTAGCTTATGACAATGGTTTCATCGGCTTACATGAACTTATTATTGTTAGATTAAATGGCGAAAGAATTAAAACTACGGTTGGCCGTTTAATTTTCAATTCAATTTTACCTGAAAAACTACGTTATATTAATGAAGTGGTTGGTAAAGGTAAAATTAAAGATTTAATTAAAGATTGTTTAAGATTATATTCCGAAGAAGAAACTGTTCACTTTATTGATAACTTAAAGAATAAATCTTTTGCTTTCATTACTAAATCCGGTCTATCTTGGGGTTTTGGTGATTTACCAGACCTTAAAGAAAAGGATTTATTAATTGATGAAGCGACTAAGAAGGTTGAAGTTATTCAAGAACAATATGAAGAAGGTTTACTTACTGATAGTGAACGTTATGCTAAGGTAATTGAAGAATGGACTAAGACTAAAGATGTGATTGCTGATATTTGTAAGAAAGGCTTACTTAACTCTTTACCAGTGTTCTCCATGATTGATTCTGGAGCTCGTGGTTCTTGGGCACAGCCAGTTCAGATTTTAGGTATGAAAGGTTTAGTTACCTCACCATCTGGTGCCATTATTGAATTACCAGTTAAAGGAAACTTCAAAGAAGGTTTCGGTGTACTTGAATACTTTATTTCCACTCATGGTGTACGTAAAGGTTTATCTGATACTGCTCTTCGTACCGCTAATGCTGGTTATTTAACTCGTCGTTTAGTTGATGTTTCTCAAGATGTGATTGTAACCGAAGAAGATTGTGGTGACACTGTTGGTATGGTTATTACTAAAGCAGAAACTGAAAAAACTGGTGATGATTTCTTCAAGAAGATTGCTGGCCGTTTCTTAGCTGGTGACTTGAAAGACGAAAAGGGTAAAGTGATTGCCAAGGTTGGTGATTTACTTAGTGAAGATTTAATTAAAGAAGCTAAAACTAAGAATGTTACTGAAGTTAAAATCAGAACTGTTTTAAGTTGTCATTTACATAAAGGTATCTGTGCGCAGTGTTATGGTTATGATCTAGCCTATAACAAACCGGTTAAACTTGGATCAACAGTTGGTATTATTGCCGCTCAATCCATTGGTGAACCTGGTACTCAGCTTACTATGAGAACCTTCCATACTGGTGGTGTAGCCGGATCCGATGATATTACTCAAGGTTTACCTCGGGTTGAAGAAATTTTCGAAAGCCGTACTCCAAAGAAAAAAGCTTTAATTTCTGATGTTGCCGGTACTGTTAAATTAGAGTACGAACAAAAGATAATTAAAGATCAGGATGGTAAAGAGATTATGGTTAATAATCCACAATCTAAGATTTTAAGCATTTCTTACCAAGGTAAGGATAGTGATAAATATTATTTCTCTGAAAAAGTAAATGAAATAAAATTAGCTACTGGCGCTACGGCTAAAGATAAAAAGAAATTAGAAGTATCAGTTTCCGTTGAAGAAGGACAGAAAGTTAAAACTGGTATGGAATTATTTAAGGTAGGCAGTGAAGTAGTTAAAGCTAAGACTGATGGTATTGCTTCAGTTTCCGACAAATACGTCAGTGTTGCTAAGGATGTTAGAAAGGTAAAAGAATACCACATCTTAAAAGGTACTATGTTACTTGTTAAGGATGGCGAAGAAATTGAAAAAGGTACTCAACTTACTGAAGGTAGTCTTGATTTACGTGAACTTTATAAACTTAAAGGCAGACTCGAAACTCAGAAATATATTATTCGCGAGATTCAATACGTTTACTCTTCACAGGGTCAACCTTTAAATGATAAGCACGTGGAAATTATTGCTCGTCAAATGTTCTCTAGATATTTAGTTAAAGATTCTGGTGATACCAATTTATTATCTGGTGAAACTATTGAAGAAGAAGTATTCTTCCAAGCCAATAAAGATTCCAAGGATTTAGCTAAAGCTGATAGATTATTAATGGGTATTACTAAGGCATCTCTTACCACTGACTCTTTCTTGTCAGCGGCCTCCTTCCAGGAAACCCCTCGTGTGTTAATTGAAGCAGCTGTTAATGGTAAAATTGATTATCTTGAAGGTCTTAAAGAAAATGTTATTATCGGTTGTCTTATTCCCGCTGGAACTGGCTATAAAGGCAAGAAAGCCAGAGAAATCTACGTTAAATAAAGCTTATTGTGCTCATAAAAAACCGACCCGAAAGGGTCGGTTTTTGTTTGTATTTTACTACTAAATGCCTTACAATATCAGTATGAAAGTTTCGCGTGTTCGATGGATACTTATAATTTCTTGGCTTATTTTAGCTGGACTAATCGTCTGGTTTAAAATTGTGCCAAACGGTCAAATGACTTATTCTTTGAGCTATCCAGCTAAAATTAATATTTTAGGTGGCAAGGGGTTTATTGGCAATTTTACTCCTGCTGATCGGGTGACAATTAAACCAGGACAGGCAGCAAATATTACCGGCGATCCAGTCTACTTTTCAGTTTTTACATCCCGAACTTTTTCTGAGGCCAAAGTGACTGTCACGTATCAAGACAACCTAACAACCAGCACCCCCATTATTGAAGCAGGAGTTTTGGTTGATAATATTATTTGGCGTTATCAACTAGCCTCTTTGGAAAATAAATTATTAGATAATAGTTTTAGTACTTGGTCTAAGATTCAATCAGGAGATACTCTGTTATTACAAAAAAACAAAAATTTTTCCAGTGTTGAAGATTTTTTAGCTTCTTTAAAAAGTCAGTCACAAAATATCTGTGATAATAAAAATATTAAGTCTTGTTTAGCTTTATATAATGTTGATAATCTAAGTAATGATAACTATAATTTAAACGAAATTACCGATTTCAAGCCAATTAACATTCCACTACAAGGAGCTCATCAATTTTATTTTATGGCTCATGGTAATCAAACTTTAAAGTTCGATTTTGATCTTGCTGATTTAAATTTAGATAAAAAAAGTGATCCAGTGGTAATTAGTATTTATCATGGTGATAAAAAATTATATTCAACAACCATTACTGATAATTTTGGTGGCGATGGAACTGGAGTAGTTAGAAACTTTTTTGTACCACTTTCTTATCCAGCTATTAGTTCGTCAACTGATTTGTATAAGTTAGAAATTAAAGCCGGTGAAGATATTGTCATTAAAAAAATAAAACAAGCCCCATCGACTCTAAATATTATTGGAAAAATACATCCAGTAACAGTTGCTAATTTACCTCTATCCTTTTGGACAGACAGTTCTTTTATTAAATTAACTACTAATAATCCAGCTAGTCGCCAAGAAATTAGTTTTGGCAACAAAAACTTTTCATTGTCGCAGCCGTATCAGCAATTTGAATTTTTAAGTGGAGAATCTGGTCTAAAAAAGGTCACTCTCAATAAGGATGATGTTATTTTGGAGAATGATGGTATTTTTTCATTTACTCCAGATAGTTTTTTTAATCCAGATTTTAAAAAAGTAGATGAGAATTTTATTTTAGCAGATGATACTAAATATATTTTAGCTAATTACAGAACTCCTAAAGATTTAGGTAATAATTTAAAGCAGGCCTCAGTGACTCTTAATACCAAGGAGGCTTATAGAGAGCAAGGTAAATATAGTTTTATGATTTCAGTACCCGGTTTATCGCTAGCTAATTCCGGTAGTTTAAATATCAAAGAAGTTAAAATAGAATTTTCTGGTCGTAGCCTTTTTGATAAAATAAAAGAAAAATTTTCCAGTTATGTTAATTAAATTAAAAAAAAATATAATTCAAGAATTATTTTACTTTTTATCAGCGGTTCTGGTTTTATTTATGTTATCAGAAATTGTTTGGCCAAACAGCGTTTTGGCTTATGTAAATATTAATTATGCTTTTGTCTTGTGGGTAATATCCTGGCTTTTGCTACTATAGGTTTATGTGGAATAAAATGTTTAAACAAAAAATGAATAGTATTGCGGTTGCCGCTGTTTTAGTGGCCGCCTCATCTTTAGTTTCTAGATTATTGGGAGTTTTCCGTGATCGTGTTTTAGCTAGCCAATTTGGGGCCGGACCACAATTAGATGCATACTATGCTGCTTTTAGAGTACCTGATTTACTGTTCAATTTAATTGTTTTAGGGGCTTTATCTGCTGGTTTCATTCCAATTTTTAGTGGCTTGGTTAAAGATTTTAATGATCCCAAAAAGGCTGATGAAAATACACCGGCCTGGCAATTAGCTACTAATGTTCTTAATATTTTATCTCTATTTTTAATTGCTTTTTCTTTATTAGGTGTAATCTTTGCCCCACTTTTAGTTAAGCTTATTACACCAGGATTTTCTGCTGACGCCCAGGTAACAACGGTTTTTTTAACAAGAATAATGTTTTTATCACCCTTGTTTTTAGGTGTTTCTGGAGTGCTTGGAGGCATTTTGCAATCATTTAGACGTTTTCTAATTTATTCACTGGCACCAATTTTTTATAATTTAGGAATTATTGCTGGTGCTTTGTGGTTTTCTAAGTGGTGGGGTTTATCAGGTCTTGCTTGGGGTGTTGTTCTGGGTGCTTTTTTACATATGTTAATTCAGATTCCCGCTGTTTATGCTTTAGGTTATAAATATTCTTTTAAAATAGATTTTAAAGATAAAGCCACTCGCAGAATCGGCAAACTGATGATTCCTCGAACCCTGAGCTTGGCTATTACTCAAATTGATTTACTTATTACTACGGTTATTGCTTCGGGTCTCGCGGTCGGATCTTTGACGATTTTTAATCTGGCTAATAATTTACAATCATTTCCGGTAGGAATTTTTGGTGTTTCTTTTGCGGTCGCCGCCTTTCCAGCTTTATCGCAGTATGCTTTTGATAAAGAAAAACTAGAGAAAAGTTTCTCTTCGACTTTGCGTCAGATTTTTTTCTTTGTAATTCCCGCCACGGTTTTACTTATTACTTTAAGAGCTCAGGTAATTAGAGTTATTTTAGGTTCAGGTGCTTTTAGTTGGCAGGATACTATCTTAACCATGAATACTTTGGCTTTATTCTCTATTAGTTTATTTGCCCAAGCTTCTATTCCTCTCCTAGTTAGAGTTTTTTATGCTCGTCATGATTCAAAATCACCTTTTTATTTAGGAATAATTACAATTGCCACTGACATTATTTTATGTTTAGTATTGTCTAGAACAATGGGGGTTACTGGTTTAGCACTAGCTTATTCTATCTCAAATATTTTAAATTTCTTATTACTTTGGATTTGGTTGCACTTTAAAGTTGGTAATTTGGGAATTAATGAAATTGCTAAATCGGCCATTAAATTTTCTTTAGCAGCTGTTGGTGCGGGAATTACCGTTCAGATAGTGAAAACACTAATAGTCCCTGTTATTGATATGACTAAATTTTCTGGAGTTTTAATTCAGTTAGTAACAGCTGGTATGGCCGGTTCGATGGTATATTTAGTATTGTGTTATTTATTGGGCAGTGAGGAGCTTATGACCTTCATAAATTCATTCCGCCGTCATAAAAAGATAAAAACTAATGAACTTGAAGGTTCCGATGAAGTCCAAGGTAATTAAGTTTTTTAATTGACCGCCCCATAAAAATCAAGTAAGATAAAAACGATGAATAACTTAGAAAAAATTAGAAATTTCTGTATTATTGCCCATATTGATCATGGTAAATCAACGCTGGCTGACCGTATGCTAGAGATTACTGGCACGGTTGATAAGCGTAAAATGAAAGACCAGATTTTAGACGGTATGGATATTGAACGTGAAAGAGGAATTACTATTAAATTGCAACCCGTAACCATGAATTATAAGGGGTACCAGTTGAATTTAATTGACACTCCTGGTCACGTTGATTTTTCGTATGAAGTTTCCCGTTCACTGGCTGCTGTTGAAGCCGCTGTTTTGTTAGTTGATTGTACTCAAGGCATTCAGGCTCAAACTCTGGCCAATCTTTATTTAGCCTTAGAACAAGATTTAACTATTATTCCTGTTGTTAACAAGATTGATTTACCGGCCGCTGACGTTGTTAAAACTAAAGCCGAAATTATAAAATTATTAGGCTGTAAAGAAGAAGAGATAATTTGTTCGTCTGGAAAAACCGGTGAAGGTGTAGCTGAAGTTTTAGATGCCGTAATTAAATATGGTCATGCCCCCAAAGAATTAATTGGTGAAGAAAAACAAGATTATCCACGTGCTCTTATTTTTGATTCTAAGTATGATGAATATAAAGGAGTAGTAGCTTATATTAGAGTTTTTGATGGTCAAATAAAAAAAGGTGACAAAATAAAACTGATGGCCACCCAAGCTGTTTCTGAGGTTTTAGATATTGGCGTTTTTAAACCAGATTATTTTTCGACTGGAGTTTTAAATGCTGGTGAAATTGGTTATATTGTGACTGGCTTTAAACAGGTTGGTGAATGTCGTGTAGGTGATACACTAACGGCTAATATTGGCGTGGCTCATTTTTCTGAAATTAAACCACTAGCTGGTTATAAAGAAGTAAAGCCAATGGTATTTGCTGGAATCTTTCCTAGTGAAGGTGATAACTTACAGGAGCTTAGAGATGCTATGGAAAGATTAAAACTTAATGATGCCGCCCTAGTTTATGAACCAGAACAATCAGATGCAATTGGCGTTGGTTTTCGTTGTGGTTTTTTAGGCTTGCTTCACTTAGAAATTTTTCAAGAACGACTGCGTCGTGAGTACAATTTAGATTTAATTGTTACTGTTCCTAGTGTAGCCTATAAAGTATATAAGAAGGGTGGTGAAGAAATAATTGTGCGCACCCCGCAAAGATTACCAGACCCTAATGCGATTGAATCGATTGAAGAACCAATTGTAACCCTTGATATTATTACTCCTAAAAAATATATGGGTAGTATTATGAGAGTAACTCAGGAGAAACGGGGTAACTATAAAAATACGGAATATATTTCTATAGATGGTGATGATGATGCTCGCGTGTTATTACACTACGATATTCCCATGGCCGCTATTTTAACTGATTATTATGATAAGATAAAAAGTGTGTCCGCTGGCTATGCTTCAATTAATTACGAATTTTTAGAATATCGAAAAGCGGATGTAGTTAAGATGGATATTTTAGTGGCCGAAGAACCCGTTGAATCACTAGCTACTATTGTTTATCGTGATGACGCTAATCGTCAGGGGCGAGAAGTGGTTGAAATTTTGAAAAATACCATTCGTCGTCAAATGTTTGTAATTAAATTACAAGCGGCCATCGGCGGCAAAGTAGTCGCAGCCGAGAGAATCAGTGCGATGCGTAAAGATGTAACCGCTAAATTATATGGCGGTGATGTAACTCGAAAAAATAAATTACTCGATAATCAAAAGAAGGGTAAAAAGAAAATGATGGCCATGGGTCGTGGTCGAGTAGATATTCCACCTGATACTTTTATTAAAATTTTAAAACGATAAGTATGAAAAGAAAAAAAATGGTTAAAGCAGTTTGGATAATAATTTCCTTAATGGTTATAATCTCCATGATGACTTTATCTTTAAGCTCCTTATTCTCTAATTAATACGTGTAAATAAATTATCTTATGAAGCAATGGCAATTATATCCGGTCGCGCCAGATGAATTTTTAAATAGTCGTCCCGATTTATCACCGCTTGTATTACAGCTTTTATATAATCGTGGCTTACAAGAAGTTTCTGCTTTGGAGACTTTTTTGCATGATATTTTGCCAATTGATAAGACTTTAGACATTGCCGGAGTATCTGATCTACGTTTTTATGATCCATTTTTATTTAGAGATATGGCGGCGGCCGTTGATTCAATTATCTCTCATATTAAAAAAGGAAATAAAATTGTGGTCTATGGTGATTATGATGCTGATGGCGTCACTTCATCCGTAATTTTATTTGAGACCCTTAAAATTCTTCAAGCTAATGTTGAAGTTTATTTACCGGACCGCGTAACTGAAGGCTATGGTTTAAATCGAACTGCGATTGATCAAATTGTTGAGCAAGGTTTTTCTTTGGCTATCACGGTTGATAATGGTATCCGTAATAAAGATGAAATTGTTTATGCCAAGAGCAAGGGCTTAGAGGTTATTGTGACCGATCACCATGTCTTACCAGAAAATGCTGAAGATCTACCACCTTGTTTATGTATTGATCCAGCTGATAAAAGTGATTCCTACCCTTGGCCTTATTTAGCCGGCGTGGGCGTATCTTTTAAACTAGTTAGTGCTTTAGTGCATAAATCTAATTTACCACTAAATCAAAAACGCTTGATTTTAGAAAAGAGTTTGGATTTAGTAGCGGTTGGTACGATTGCTGATATGGTGTCTTTGCTTGGTGAAAATAGATTATTAGTTAAGCGCGGTTTGCAGAGTTTAAATCAAAGTAAGCGTCAGGGTTTAAATGAATTAGTCAAAATTTCTAAAGGTAATAATACTAAGAAGTTAGAAGCTTGGAATGTTGGTTGGCAAATTGGCCCTCGTCTTAATGCGGCTAGCCGTTTAGGTCACGCCAATAATGCCTTTGCTTTGCTTACCGCCGAGACAGAAGCAACGGCCGCTGAATTAGCAGCTGAGCTTAATCAACGAAATTTAGATCGTCAAAAAATAACTGAAGAAATGGTTGCTCAGGTTGAGTTACAAATCGATCCAACTAATGTGCCGCCAATAATTATTGGCTTAGCTCAAGAAGAACAGGCTTGGAATGAGGGGGTAATTGGTCTAGTAGCCGGTCGTATTTGTGAAAAATATTATCGACCAACCTTAATTATTACTCGCATCATTGAAAGTGCTGGTTTTGATCCAGAAACCAACCAACTTATTCCTGGTAAGACATCTTTTAAAGCCTCTGGCCGTTCAATTGAAGATTTAAATTTAATTGCTTCTATCTCTGAGGCTTCAGAATTTTTAGATAAATTTGGCGGACACCCAATGGCTTGTGGTTTCTCGGTTGACAGTGAAGAAAAATTAGAAAAATTTAAAAAGAAAATACAAGAGATTGCCGCTGAAAAATTGGCCGGTAAAGAATTATCTCCTCGTTTACGTATTGAAGCTGAACTACCAATTGAAAATATAAACTTAGACTTAGCCGAAGACATTTCGACTTTAGCGCCTTTTGGACAAAATAATCAGCAGCCAAAATTTGTTTCTTACAATTTACGAGTCGATGAAATTGTTACTCTTGGTTTTGATAGTCAGCATATTAAATTTCGTTTATCATCATCTGAAAAAGCTTTTGCTAAAGGTATTTGGGCGATTTCATTTGGTTGTGCTCAGGAGTACAAAGCAGTTCGCGTTGGTGATTTAGTTAATGCGGTTTATTATTTAGATATTAATGACTTTAATGGCCGCCGCGAAGCCCAACTTCGAATTGTTGATTTACGTCCCAGCGAAAACATTAATTAAAATATTATGAATAAAATAATTATCCATAGTGATGGCGGTGCTCGCGGCAATCCGGGGCCAGCTGGTATTGGAGCAGTGCTTAATGCCGAAGACGGAATAGTACTTGCAGAAGTTTCTAAATATATTGGTGAGACCACTAATAATCAAGCTGAATACAAAGCTTTAATTGCTGGACTTGAAAAAGCGATTGAGCTAAAAACGGAAGAAGTAGAATGTTACTTAGATAGCGAGTTAGTTGTTAAGCAACTTAACCATGAATATAAAGTTAAAAACGCCGAGCTCGCCCCTTTATTTTTAAAAGTTCATAATTTATCTTTATCTTTTAAAAAAATAGTTTTTATTCACGTGCGTCGTGAACAAAATAAAGTGGCTGATCGGTTGGCTAATGAAGCCATGGATCGAGGGAATTAAATAGTAATAAAAAAAGACCTTAAATATTTAAAGGTCTTTTTTTGATATTTTTAATTTCCAGTTGGTGACCAGTGCCAAGCTTCCGCTTCTGGTTGTTTTTGTGTTGGTTTATGTAAATTAGCATACAACCCCTGAGCATTCATACAAGCTTTTAAGCCAGAACTTTCATCATAATTCCAACTCATTGTTACTCCGTCAATACGGTGTATATCCATCGCTTGTCCTGACCCGTGGTTAGAACAACAGGGTGTGGCAGCTGGCAATCCTTTCTCTTTATAACTTATTTGCGTAGCGGCCGAACGAAAGCCTTCATTAATAATAAATAAATCTTTACCACCATTTTTTGCTTTAACGCAGTCCAGGGCTGCTTGATATTTTTTATAAGTATCAGCGTTTACTTTTGTCTGACCTTTTTGGGCGGTAACTGTTATTAGATTCGGCGGTTGAGCCTCTCCGTAAGCTCGACAAACTGATAAATCACCTTTTCTAGCGGCATTACACCCCGCTAAATAAGGAGTTACATCACCAACGGTTATTTCACTTGTATCATCATCTGGTATTATTTCTATTCTTTTTATACTTGGTAAAGAAATTGGTTTTAAATTAACTAAGTCTGGATTAATAAAACTTAAAAATAAACTCAAACCAACGACTAACAATAACCCAGTAATACTACCCAAAATCATATTTTTAGCGGTAGTTATTTTTCCGCTATCACCACCTGAAACCATCCAGAGCAGACCAGCTGCCATTAACATTAAGACGCCTAAAATTCCAGCGATAGTTAGTCCGTAGTTATAGACAGCGGATATATATTGAGCGATAAATGGCACTTCACATGTTCCACTTGAGCAATCAACTGCATTTAATTTAGTAAGAGACCCAATCGGTATTTGAAAAACGTAATCTGGTAATTTAAACTTTGGCTCAGCAGTAGTTGCTGTTGTGGCGGCTGGCGCTGTATGTTTACAACAAAGATAACTATCATCTGGTTTGGCTGTTGTGCACTCTGAACAAGCGGATGTAGGAGTTGGACAACTTACAGTGGTAACTGGAGGATAGCTCTGAATAGTTGTAACATTTTCCTTGGTCCACGTACAAACATAATCAGCTGCCTGAACTGGCGTATAAAATAAAAAAAAGACAATCAGCAAACTTGGCAAAAAAAATAATTTTTTGTAACTCATATTTTATACTTTAATATATTTTCGTCAGCTATTTTTTTTATCATTGCAAAATCTTCATCTTTAAGATGAGAGAATCTACCCTGTCCTTTCAGATAATCAGCAACTAACCCAGCTTGAAAATTAGCATTAATACTAGAAGCGCTCAACTTACCATCAGTGTATTCTAATAATGGGTATAAACCAGTCTTAACAGCTAATTTAGCCATCATTGCCGCTTCGTCATATTTTATTTTCCAACCAGGAATACAAGGACAGAGAATTTGAATATAAGCCGGACCATTAACTACTAATGCCTTTTTAACTTTATTAGTAATATCATCAGGAAAACCAGCTGTGCTTTGCGCAATATATTTTACACCATGAGCTAAGGCGATACCTAACATATCTTTTTTACGAGTAGTTGAGCCGACTGAAATTAATCCGTCAGGGGCGGTTGTAGTTGAAGCGCCATACGGAGTAGCGGCCGAAGCTTGAAAACCAGTATTAGAATAAGCTTCAGTATCAAAACAGATATATAAAATATTTTCTCCCCGTTCCCACATGCCAGAAATTAAACCAATACCAATATCAAAGGTGCCACCATCACCACCAAAAACCACCACCTTAGTTTCGGTGTCACCTTTTTGTTTTAATGCTGCTAATATGCCAGAGGCAACAGAAGAGGCGTTTTCAAATAAAGAATGGATCCATGGTAAGCCCCAAGCACTTTGTGGATAGGCAGTGGTAGTCACTTCTAAACAACCAGTGGCATTAGAAATAATTACTTTTTCATTGAGTCCACGCATCACCGCTTGAGCGGCTGATAGTTCGCCACAACCAGCACAAGCATTATGACCAGATGATAGAAATTTTTTAGTATTTATCATATTTATTTAGTTACCACAACAGATAAGTCCAGTTTTACAACTTCGACCCCATATTATACGGTTTGGCCATAAGCCTGGACATAATGAACCAGCTAAACAAGTTCCTCCATATACTCCAGCCAAATCTCCGCATTCTTGATTTAAGCTTCCAGCACCTTCGCAACAATTAGCACCACTTACACAATCTCTTCCGCCAGAAACTCCATTTTCGCCGCTTGGGCACAGAGTGCCAGATCGACATATCCCAGGATGATTTAATCCACAAGACTCGCCAACTTTACCCGCTGGCTGATAACAAAATAATCCAGAACCGCAATCTCGACCGCCAGTAAGACGGCTAAAATTTGTTGGTGGCGTAAGATCAGGGAGACACTGTCCAGCTGAATTAGCTCCGCAGGCTTCACCGTCTTTAGCTTGATCAGCGCAACATCTGCCAGTAGCACATTGTGTTCCACCAGTTACAACACTCTTGCTATCAGGACAAATAACATTATCAGAACATATTCCAATATTGTTATCTCCACAAGCCGACCCTAAAGCTGCTGGAGCACCAGAACAAAAATTATTCTTACATGAACTAGGATATTTTATTCCAGCAATATCACCATAACCACAGGAACCATTATTAGCACTTTTACACTCGTAATCTTTTACACAAGAAAGTCCGATTGCTCTACAAGGGATGCAACTTTTACTAACACAGTAACCAGTTTTAATTTTATCAGTTTTGTTTAGAACACAACCATCACCATCATTTTTATCTACACAATCATTTTTTATATCATCTCTATTTATTACCGCCATTTCTATAACTGGTAACTTTGTTAAATTAGGATTGATAGTATTAAGAAAAAAATAAGCCCCTAATAATAAAAAAGTACCCAGCAAACTACCTTCAATCATTTTTTTAGCACTACCGATTTTTCCGCTGTCGCCTCCAGAAGTAAGCCAGGTAATACCGCCAGCCATTAACATTAAAACTGCTAAGACACCCACGATAGATAAACCCCAATTATAAAAAGCGGCAATATAATTAGCCAATAAGTCGCTGGTTGTAGTTGCTCCCACCACTTTTCCTACTGCCACACCAGTTCCTTGTTGAAAATTTGATCCAGGAATACTAATTTGCGGCGTAAAATTAACAGGATCAGCTGCCAGTACTGGACCAGTAAAACTAAGACCAATAATTAAATAGGCGCTTAAAAATAATAGCGCTCCAATTTTTTTAAAGTTTTTCATAAGCTTTTATAATTTTGCTAATTTCTGCCTCAGTAACATCTTGTCCTCCAAGGCCAACAACCTTAGAGGCTAGTTTTATTTTTTCACCAAATAAAGCAGCGGCTAAATCCAAGTGTAAAGGGGATTCATAACCAAGGCCGTAAGATTTTTCAATACTGATTACTTGTTTTGCGCCACTTAAAACTTTTCTAACTTGCTCGGCGGGAAACGGACGATAGCAACGTAATTTTAATAAACCGGTAGAATTTTTAGCACCAGCATCATCGATAACTTGTTTGATAGTACCGGCGACACTACCTAAAGTAACTAAAACGGTTTTAGGATTTTTTGGTCCGTAGTATTCCATGAGACCAGTATCAATTTTAACCGCCGTTTCTTTTTTACCCGTGACAAATATTTTTTTCCAATTCTGGTATTCTTTGGCAATTAATTTAACACTAGAAAGTAAATCATTTTGTAATTCGGTTCTAAAACCAAAATAATGTTGTGGGCCGGCAAACATACCCATAGTGATTGGATTTTTAGGATCTAAAAATTCACCTTTCTTCGCTTTATAGTCTGGTAAAAACTTTTTGATTAATTTTGTTTCTGGTATTTCGCAACCTTCGTAAGAGTGAGTTAAAATAAAACCATCAACGTTAACAAAAACTGGTAGAGATAAAGTTTCGGCAATTTTATAAGCTAGTACATGTTGGTCAATTGCTTCTTGATGAGTTTCAGCAAATAGTAAAATAACACCCGCATCACGCATCCCCATAATATCAGAATGATCATTCCAAATATTGATTGGTGCTGATACCGCTCGATTAGCCACCGTCATTACAACTGGTAAGCGCATACCAGAAATATTATAAATTACTTCAGCCATTAGTAATAATCCTTGAGAACTGGTGGCGCTGTAAGTTCTGATGCCAGTCGCACTAGCACCTAGCACAATTGAAGCAGCGGCAAATTCACTTTCCGCTCTAACATATTCATAAGATTCTTTGCCGTCAGCTTTAAATTTAGCTAGATCTTCAACGATATGAGTTTGTGGAGTAATAGGATAGGCACTAACAACACCAGGTTTAATGGCGCGAATTGTTAAAGCAATAGCACGTGAGCCTTCCAGTAATTGTCGTTTATCTTTTTTCATACTAAAAATCTTTTACCATTTTTATAGCTTTAACTGGACACTCCTTGGCACATAAGCCACAACCTTTACAATAATCGTAGTTAGTTACTGGTTTTAATTTATTCTCGTAATCTTTTTGGGTTTTCATTTCAATACAGGCATCAGGGCATAATTTTGCACACAATGAACAACCGATGCATGTTTTGTAATCGGTCTCTGGTTTATAAACTCGCCATGAGCCAGTTTTATTATTTAGGGCCGTATTTGGTTTACTAACTGGTCGCATATATTTTAGAAATAGCATCTAGGTTTTTTTGTAAAACTTTTTCTCCCTTAGCTTTTAATTTAGTAGTAACCGCTTTGTTTAAAGCAGATAGCGAAAATAAACCGCCGTGTTTAGCCAGTGCTCCCAAGATAACTGTGTTAACAATATTTCGACCTATAAATTCTAAAGCAATTTCCGTAGCCGGAGTGGTGTAAATATTATTTAGTTTAATATTTTTATTATTTTTTAATTCTTTAAAAATTTCGGCTCTGGTTTTTGGAGAATTGATTAGTAATTTAGTTTGGGAGGTAGCACCGCTCAAAATTCCCGCATCATCAATTAAAGTAGCATCTTGAATAATTAAAAAATCAGGACGATAAACTTGTTCACGAGTTTTAATTGGTTTATTTGATACTCTGGCAAAAGCCATAATTGGCGCGCCACTTCGTTCTACTCCAAAGAAGGGAAAAGCTTGCGATTCTTTGCCATCATAAAAAGCGGCCAAAGCAATCAGTTCAGCGGCCGTAACAACCCCTTGTCCACCTCGTCCATGAACTCTAGTTTGAATAATATTATCTATCATAATTATTTTAAGCTAGCAAAGTAATTATCTAACAAAGTTAGAAAATCATTTTCCGGAATATAACCAGTCAGTAATTTACCATTTAAAAACCATGAAGGAGTGCCTTTTAATTTGAGAGTTTGAGCGTCAGTATAATCTTGGCTAATCTCTGAAAGGTATTTTTTATTGGTGTAGCAATTATCATAAGTAGCGGCATTTAAGCCAATCGTACCAGCTAAGCTATAAATAACTTTTTTAAGATCATCACCAGTTCCTTTTAAACTATCCTGATTAGAAAATAGTTGCTCATGCATTTCCCAAAACTTTCCTTGTTCACCAGCACAACGTGCCCCCATCGCTAAATCAACGGAATTTTCATGTAAAGGTAAATCACGGAAAACAATTTTCACTTTTCCTGGGTATCTAGCTACAATTTTTTTTAAAACAGAATGAGCTTGTTGACAGTAAGGGCAAGCAAAATCGGAAAATTCTACAATTGTTAGAGTGGCATTATCTACACCTAAAGAATAGTCAGTCCCTGATCCGTAAATGGCTAGTTGCAAGGCTTTATCAGCACTAGTTTGTTGGTTATAAGCATTTTCAGTTTTATAAGTTTGAATTTGATTCCAAATATAAAAACCAGCCGCTGCTACCAGCATCAAAATAAGCCCTAAAATTGCTAAAATAGTTATGCCCCACCATTTTTTATACCAAGGCAGTAACTTTTTTCCATACTGAGCTTTTAGTTCTAGGTATTTAGTTCTTTCTTCCAGGTTCATACCGCTAAGATCGAGTGCCATAATTGTATGTTTTAGGTTTTTTAACTATACTTTCATTATACATAATTTATGAAAAATTGACACTATGAAACTCATTTCTTGGAACGTAAATGGCATTAGAGCAATTATGAAAAAAAACTTTTTGGAATTCTTGTTAGACGAGAAACCTGAGGTTTTATGTCTGCAGGAGGTTAAGATCTCAGAAAGTAGTAAAAATGATGCTAACTTAGATTTTCCTGGCTATACTGAGTATTGGAATTGCGCCAAAAGGCCAGGCTATAGTGGCACCGCTATTTTGGTTCGCGAAGACACTCTCCAACCTGAGGTTAAAAATGGTTTTGGACACGATAAATTTGATGATGAAGGACGTACTCAGATTGCTGAATTCAAGGACTTTTATTTAGTAAACTGTTATTTTCCGAATGCTAATAGTGAACTATCACGTCTAGACTATAAGTTAGAGTTTAATCAAGATTTACATAGTCATTTAAAGAAATTAGAAGAGAAGAAACCAATAGTGATTTGTGGTGATTTTAATGTAGCACATTTACCGATAGATTTGGCTCGTCCTAAGGAAAACGTTGGTAGTCCTGGCTTTACGGTTGAAGAATGCGCCTGGATGACTGATTTTTTGGGAGACGGCTTTATTGATTCTTACCGCGCTTTAAATGGTGATAAAGTCCAGTATACTTGGTGGAGTTATCGAGCCGGGGCACGGCAGAGAAATGTCGGTTGGCGGATTGATTATTTTTGCACTTCTAAAAAATTACAGAAAAAACTAAAAAATGCTCAGATATTAGATAAGATTGTCGGGTCTGACCATTGTCCAGTGGTACTCGAGCTCTAAGGCTAACTTTATAAAGTTACTAAAAATTAAAATTTTTTTGGTACTAAAAAATAGCTTCCGCCAACTGACAGATTCGGCCTTTTGTTATTGACTTTAAGTCAATAATATGTTAATTTTAAATTAGTTTTTTGAACTTTAACAACAGAAAGGAGGTGTTTATAATGAAAACAGGATTTTGTATTTTGAATCGTGGGAATAATTCAGTTATTAATCTCACGAAGGAATCGCAGGGAGTTATGTATTATCGTGGCCAATAATGGTCACTAGTAGTTAATCTGAGCATGGGGGTCGCTAAAACGATTCTCGTGCTCTTAAATAATTGTAATCATGAAAATTAGTTTATTGGAGTTGCCATCTGTTTACTATAGAAATGGGTCGGCTGTTGTTATTTTTTCAGGTGTGCCTTATTGGTTTTCAGCAACTCAGGAAATAGGTATTATTTTAGAGGCTTTTAAGAGGATTGAATCTGAATTGATAGTTGATGAAATTGCCTTATTGTTAAAAATTGAAAAAGATGAAGCAATTTTAATTTTTAATGATGTTTCTGATTTATTATATTCTTCTGGCGTGATAAGTATCGATGGTAAAATTAAAGAAATGAATACTTACTCACCTGATTTTCAGGTTAATGAAGTAGAAAATGTTTTAGTTATAGCAACGACACAAAAATGTAATATGCGTTGTGCGATGTGTTACGCCATGGCTGATAAAAAAATGGCTTACGAAATGAGCACAGATGAAATAAAAGCCATTATAGACCAATTAGATGGTATGCCTTGGAAAAATAAAATTTCCAGGGTGGCTCTAACTGGCGGAGAACTGTTTACCAGAAGTGATGCATTAGAATTAATCGAGTATGCTTATTATCGTGGTTTTTTTGTCCAAGTTAACACAAATGCTACACTTTTAAACATCGATCAAATCGAGCAATTAGCAAAATTTGATCGTTTAAAATTATCTGTTTCTCTTGATGGATCAAGAAGCGAAATTCATGATTTTATTAGAGGTAAAGGAAATTTTGATATAGCTGTAAACAATATCAGGCTTTTGTGTCAAAAAGGTGTTTCAGTTGCGGTTAATATGTTCGTTCATTCAGGTAACATTAACGACATTAAAGACACTCTTGTATTATCACAATCACTAGGAGTGTCCGGATTTAATTGTCTTAATATGATGAACGTTGGTCGTGGTAATGATGAAAAAACAAAACAGAGATTAGTCCCTGTCGCTCTTGGAGATTTTTATCGTAAAGTTTATTTAGCAATAAAAGACGATGAAAATTTACAAGAACTTATGATGTATTCAACTTTCGCGAATCAACTTATGGGTATTGCTGCTGGTGTAAAAAGTTTTGGTTGTGGTATTGGTACTAATCGAGCAGTTTACGTTAAGGCTGACGGATCTTTATATCCTTGTGCTGACACAGCACTACCAGATTTCTATTTGGGCAATTTACGTTCTGACAAATTATCTGATATTTGGGAAAATTCTTCGCTATTAAAAGAGCTGCGTTCTTTAAATATTAACACTATGAACGAAAAATGTGCTAAGTGCGACGTTCGTTATTTGTGTGCTGGTAATTGCCGTGGTGAAAATTATCAAACAAGCAAAGATTTATATAGCCCTCACTTTAAATGTGAAGAAATACATGAATCTGTTCTGGAGTTGATGTGGATACTTACGGAAAATCCTAATATGTTTAAAAATAAGGCCGATAATCTTATTGATAAAGTTAGTTCACACGCCTCATCAGCTTAGTAGATATTATCTTTACAAAAAACCGCTTAAAATCAAGCGGTTTTTTTTATAATCATTATCAGTCTTGGGCTACTTATTTCATATTTTTTGAAGTCATAATCACCATAAGTTTTTACAATCTTCATATTAATCGAGCTAAATACATCTTTCCACATGATGGATGATAAATAAGGAACTTTGGCACTGCTAGTCTTATCAAATAAATAAAAACTATCAGCGTCAAAGTATAAATCTTTAGTTTTTTTGTTTATTAAATAGTTGGTAATTCTAAAAACATTATCCGTATCAATTAACAAATATCCATTATTTTTAATTATTTTGCTAATCGATTTTGCTACTTTAACTGGATCAATATTGGCCATGTCTGAAAAAAACCAATAAGCCTTATTATACTTCTTATTAATTTTAATATTTTTTAAATCAGATTCAAAATATTGAGGCTTTGTCTTTATTTGTTTGCTATTTTCTCTAGCCAAATTTAATAAAGTATTTGAAAAATCTACTCCATCTATTTTATATCCTTTGCTAGCTAATAAATTCACATGACGACCTTGTCCGCAAGCTATGTCTATTACTTGATCAGTTTTTTTTATTGCCAAAGCTTTGGTAATAAAATTTATATCTTTATTGATATTTGATGATTTAAAGAAATCATCATGCTCCTTTAAATATCCTTTTGAATCATTATAATATTCTTTTATATTAGTTATTTTTTTCATATATTAAAATTATATAAAAATTATATCTTTTTAAAGAATAAAATACAAATACAATTTTTAAATTATGTACCATTTTCTTCTTATCACGCTTTGATGCAACCAATAAACAAACAGACCTGAACTGTACCCCCTAAAGTAGACACAAAAATGTCTACTTTTTTTATTGCCAAAACACGAATTATAAGATAAAATAAGGCCATATTATTAGCTATAAATTTATGTACGATCACCAAAATATTGAGAAAAAATGGCAGGATAAATGGAGTAAGGAAAACCTTTATCGTGTCGGCGAAGATAAAAATAAACCAAAATATTATATTTTAGACATGTTTCCTTATCCATCAGGAGTCGGTCTTCATGTTGGGCACCCAAAAGGTTATATTGCCACTGATATTTTGGCCCGGGCTAAAATTTTACAAGGCTTTAATGTTTTACATCCAATGGGTTTTGATGCTTTCGGTTTACCGGCGGAAAACTATGCTATTTCAAAGAAAATGCACCCTCGTATTGCTACTGAGGAAAATGTTGCAAATTACAAAAGACAACTTGGTATGTTCGGTTTTTCTTATGATTGGGATCGTGAAATAAACACCACTGACCCAGAATATTATAAATGGACGCAGTGGATGTTTGCCAAAATGTTTGAGAAAAGTTTGGTTTACGAATCTAATGAGCCGATTAATTGGTGCCCCTCTTGTAAAACTGGTTTGTCTAATGAAGATTTAGAAGATGGAAAATGTGAACGTTGTGGCACCCCAATTGAACTTAAACCTTTACGTCAGTGGGTTATTAGAATTACTGATTACGCTGAGCGATTACTAACTGATTTAGATAAATTGCCTCACTGGGAAAATTCAATCAAAGAAATGCAACGCAATTGGATTGGTAAAAGCGAAGGCGCTGAAGTTGACTTTTCTATTACTGATTCAGAATTAAAAATAAAAGTATTTACCACTAGAGTCGATACTATTTTTGGCTGTACTTATGTTGTGCTAGCTCCAGAAAATAGTTTATTAGATGAACTTAAAGATAAAATTACTAATTGGTCCGATGTAGTTGCTTATCGCGAGACCGTAAAAAATAAAAGTACTTTAGAGAGAACAGATTTAAATAAAGATAAATCAGGCGTAGAACTAGTTGGTATTAAAGCGATTAATCCTTTTACTGGTGAAGAGGTTAAAATTTTTGCCGCTGATTATGTTTTAAATAATTATGGTACTGGTGCCGTAATGGCTGTTCCCGCTCATGATGATAGAGATTTTGAATTTGCTAAAAAATATAATTTAGAAATTAAAACTTCAGTCTTACCGGCTAACAATGAAGTTATAGAAGATGGTAAAATTTTTACTGATGATGGTTTACTTACTGACTCTGGTGAATTTACTGGCTTAAAATCCGAAGAAGCTCGTCGCCGGATGTCTGATTGGTTAAATAGAACCAAGCAGGGTGATTTAAAAATAAATTATAAAATTAAAGATTGGGTTTTTTCTCGTCAAAGATATTGGGGTGAACCGATACCGATTGTTCATTGCGAGGCTTGTGCTAAAAAAATTAGAGACTTAATTGCTAGTGGCATAGATCCAAAAACAGAAGGTTTTAATGAAGGTGAAATAATGAACCCAGGGGCTATTATTGTTCCTGACAAAGATTTACCAGTTTTATTACCAGATGTTACTAGTTATGAACCGTCAGGCACTGGTGAATCTCCACTGGCTAATGTAACTGATTGGGTAAATACTACTTGTCCAAAATGTGGTGGTGAGGCTAAGCGCGAAACTAATACTATGCCTCAATGGGCCGGTTCTTCTTGGTATTATTTACGTTATATTGACCCTAAAAATAATGATGCCTTTGTAGATAAAGAAAAAGAAAAATATTGGTCACCCGTTGATTTCTATGTTGGTGGCGCTGAACATGCCACTCGTCATTTAATCTATGCTCGTTTTTGGCATAAGTTTTTATTTGACTTAGGTTTAGTTAGTTATGAAGAGCCATTTACTAAATTGCAGCATGTTGGCTTGATTATGGGCGAAGATGGCCGAAAGATGAGTAAACGTTGGGGTAATGTTGTTAATCCAGATGATGTTATTGCCGCTCACGGCGCTGACGCCATGCGTGTTTACGAAATGTTTATGAGTCCTTTTAATGAATCTTGTGCTTGGAGCTCCACTAGCGTGGTTGGTTCAAGAAAGTTTTTAGAGCGAATTGAAAAGATTCAAGTTTCTCAGAAAGAAGATTCTAAAAAAATATTATCATTACTTAATAAAACAATTAAAAAAATTGGCGAAGATATTGAAGCCTTTAAACATAACACTGCTGTCTCACAAATGATGATTATGGTTAACGCTGTTTATGAAGAAGGTGCTTTACTATCTCTAGATTCTTATAAAAAGTTTTTGATTATCTTATCTCCTCTTGCCCCTCATTTAGCCGAAGAATTATGGGAGAGATTGGGTAATAGTGATAGTATTTTTAAAGAATCCTGGCCAAAATACGACGAAGCTCTATTAAAAGACGACACCTTTATTCTTGCTATTCAAATCAACGGCAAACTTCGTTCTACAATTGAAGTTGCTTCAGGTATTACTGAAGAAACCGCTAAAGAATTAGCCTTTGCCGATGAGAATGTTGCTAAATGGTTAGATGGCAAAGAAGTAATAAAAGTGGTTTATGTTAAAGGTAAATTACTTAGCATTGTAATTAAATAATAAAAAATAAAATGACCCTAGCTCAGAAGACAATTGAATTATGTAAGATGTTTGAAATCAGACCAAGCCGTTCTAAGGGGCAGAATTTTTTAATTAACGAAAAAATTTACGATGAAATAGTTGAGGCGGCTAGTATTAATTCCGATGATACGGTTTTAGAGGTCGGTCCTGGTCTAGGGTTTTTAACAGCGAAGTTAGCTAAAGTTGCTAAACAGGTTATTGCTGTTGAACTTGACGACAAACTAGCTAATTTTTTACAAATTGGTTTAGATTCTCAAGACGTCGAAAATGTAACAATTGTAAATCAAGATGTTTTGAAATTTAATCCGACTGATTTACCAAAAAATTATAAAGTAGTCGCTAACTTGCCTTATAATATTACTTCCATATTTTTAAGAACTTTTTTAAATCAGAAAAATCGTCCTCAGTCTTTAGTTTTAATGTTACAGAAAGAAGTAGCCGAAAGACTAATAGCTAAACCAGGTGAAATGAGTATGTTGGCTTTATCAGTTCAGTTTTTTGGTGATGTTGAAATTGTTCGTGAAGTAAAAGCCGGTAATTTTTGGCCGGAACCAAAAATTGATAGTGCCGTTATTCGCCTTATAATTAAAGGTGATAAGCGCGGTGACATCACTTACGATGAAGAAAAAGCCTTTTTCCGTTTAGCTAAATTTGGTTTTAGTGCCAAACGAAAAATGTTAAAAAATAATCTGGCCTCCGGACTCAAAATTTCTAATACTGAAGCCGAAAAATTATTAGTTTCTGTTGGTTTAGATAAACAAATTAGAGCACAAGATTTAAGCGTCACTGATTGGCAAAAATTGTTTGCGGCGGCTCGTCCCTTTGTGTTATAATTGAAGCGTTATCTTAGAATAAAAATATTATGAACGACAGACAGCAAGGTCAGTCTTTTAGAAAACTACCGCGCCCGCAAAAGGTGGCGGTTATTAGCTTATCAATAGTTGCTGTTGGTATTTTAGGCGTTTGGCTTTGGCAATCAAATTCTAGGCTTAATAGTCCTTTTCGTCCTAGTGATGCTGAAATTGCTCAAGCAGAAAAAACGGCCGCTGATAAAGCGGCAGCTGATGCCGCTTCTAAAACTAAAGATACTGATGGCGATGGTTTGTCTGATTATGATGAAATTAATGTTTATCACACCTCTCCTTATCTAGAAGATACTGATGGCGATGGTGTTTCTGATGGTCAAGAAGTGAAATTAGGAACCGACCCATTGTGTAATGAAAAAACTAGTAATTGTGGTTTTCTTTCTGCTAATCCTGGAGCTACTTCTTCGGCCACTTCAACAACAGTTGCTACCAGCACAACTCCAGCGGAAAATGTTGACCAAGCTTTGCTTATCAAAGCTTTAAGTGGACAAGGCGATGCTGACACTATGCGTCAGATATTAATTCAAGGCGGTGCTAACGCTGACCAAGTCAAGCTTTTAAGCGATGCTGATTTAATGAGTATGTATGCTGATGTTCTAAAAGCTCAAAGTCCAGGAACAGTAATTACTACTACAACTGCAACCTCAACTACAAGTGCAACTTCTACTAATCAATAAAGAGATAACATATGAAAAACAATTTTTGGTTAAAAATTAAAGCCGGCTTCACTATTTTAGTGTTAGTACTGGCTTTTTTTGCTGTTAATGTTAATTCGGCCAGAGCTGGCGGTGCTGTTGTGGTTGTTCAATCAATTCCTGAAATTCTCAGAGATGCTAAGTTAAAGATATCAGAAAAAATAGCAAAAATTTTTAAAACTTTTGGCGCTAAATTAGTAGGCACTACCGTTCGTAATACTTTAAATAGGGTAGCCTTAGATGCTGCTAAATATGTTGCTTCAGCTGGTGAAGGTCAAAAACCAACTTATGTAGTTGAAGACTTCGGCACTTATTGGAAAAATATTGGTGACGCCGCCGCCGGTGATTTTATTGATGGTCTTGGTAAATCTTGGGGGGCCGATTTATGCCAACCACCAGATGCTAATATCCAAGCTAAAATCAGTTTAGGTTTAGTACAAACTTTAGCTCCAACGGCACCAAATTGTACTTTAAGTAAATTGGTAACCAATTATAGTTCGGCTTATGAAAAATATGCGGCTATGTCTAGCGGCGATTTTTTAAAGGGCATCCAAGTTTCTTTTGATCCTAGTGGCAGTGAATTGGGTGGTGCCTTTACTTTATTTGGTCGTACTTTTGCAACTAGTACTCAAGCAGCTTCTGATGAAAAAACTAAAAATACAATTACTCAGGGTTGGTTAAATGTTAGAGATATCGCTGGTAATTTGGTTGGTACTCCAAATCAGGCGGAACATGATTTAGCGGCTGCTAAAAACGCTCAAACTCAAAATTTATTATCAACTACTGGCGATGCCTTAGTCGATGCCGCCAATACTTTTTTAAATCAATTAGCTTATGAAGGTTTTCAACGTGTTCTTCGTGAAATAAATAAAGGAAAAACTACTAGCAGTGCTCTTGATGTTAGTAAATTAAGTAGCAGTGGTTTTGATTCTTTAATTCAATATGGCGAATCGGTAGTTAGTGAGAAGTTGGCTAGTGTTATTAAGCCACGTTTTGATGTTCGAAGTGATTATAGTATTTTAGCAGAGTTAGCTACCTGTCCAGATATAAACAACCCAAGTCCAACCACTTGCGTAATTGATGATAAGTTCTCTCAAGCAATCTCCGAAAAATTAACCGTTGGTGATGCTCTAGCTAAGGGGTATTTGCATGGCGACTGGTTAGTTTCTGATGATAGTAAATCAGATAGCACCTATACTCTAAGAAGTGCTAGTATTTTACGTAAATATCGCATTATTCCGATTGGTTGGGAGCAGGCTATTTTAGCCGCTACTAGCAAAGGCTATAAAGTTACCCTACAAGATTTAATTTCGTGCTTTGATGGTAATGGCCAATTCTCAGTTGATTTTGATAAAAATAATCAAGCTTGGTGTCGTGGTTTAGTTGACCCAAACTGGGTTCTAAAAGCCCCACTTAATTCTTGCGCTAAACAAGGTTCGGGTAATCAAATTCTTAGCAGTCTTGTTTCAAAAGATGCTAATGGTTTAGCAGTTTTATCAGTTTCTCGAGCAACTGATTATTGTGCCGATGATCAAACCTGTATTAAAGAGAAGACCGATGGTTCTTGCGAACTTTATGGCTACTGTAATGAGGAAAAACGAACTTGGAAATTTGGCACAGACTCTTGTGAACCGGTTTATAATACTTGCCAAACTTTTACTAGTTCTAGTGGTAAGCAGACCGCCTCTTTCTTAGAAAACACTTTAGATTATAGTACTTGTGATGCTAATAATTCAGGTTGTAACCAATACTCATACAACGGCAGTTACTCTTCTTCAACAAATTCTGTTGCTTGGGATAAAAACTATTCAATATTTTTCAACAATAAAGTAGCTAGTTGTGACGCTTCAAGTGAAGGTTGTACTAAATTACTAAGAGGTAAACCAGGTTGGGCGGATGTTAATTATGTTATGGATTCCAATTTCAGTTTAAATAATGTTGGCGATAACGGTACTTCAGTAACGAACACTTGGCATTGGCCAATTACAGGTGGTGCAGTTGGTACAATTATTGATGATAACGGCAAGGCTTTGTCTATTGAAGGAGCAAGTGGATCATCTTTAGAATCGTCAAATAGTAACAATCTTTTACCAAAAAATTTATCACCAATTTCTGGTTGGTCTTATACTTTGTCGGCTGATGTAAAACTTGATTCCGGCTCTGCTATAACAATGAGCCTAGGGGATAATGGTGATCAAACAAAGACTACAGATTCAAACACTTGGACTACTATATCTGTAACGACTAACAATACTAATAATCTAGGTTTCTCTATTTCTGGTACCGGTTCAACTAATGTTAAATTTTCAGTTCGTAATTTAAAATTAACCCCTAATAACTATTACACCGCTTATTCGAGTTATGCCACTTTTCCAATTAATGAAAAGTTATTACCAAACTACCTAGAAAATACTTGTTATAATTCCACTGCTGGTACCGGGGATTATACTTTAAAAGATAATGCTCCAGATGTTTGTAGTAATTTTGCTCGTAAATGTAATCGTGAAGAGGTTGGTTGTGAATTATTTACTTCAGTTAAAGATATCTTTGCGGTAGCGGCTAAAGCTAATATAAATGATTATTGTGACGCTTCTTGTGTTGGTTATGATACTTACATTGCTAAAGCTTCTTATTTTGCTGGCACTTCAGCTGACAATTTAATTCCAGCCAATACTAAGGCTTGTGCTGCCGAAAGTGCTGGTTGTTCTAGCTTCACTAATTTAGATGCTGTTAGCCAGGGTGGCGAAAGCGTTGAGTACTATACTAAAGTTAGACAGTGTATTAAGCCTGATACGACATCTTGTGGTGATTTTTATTCTTGGGATAGTGCTCAACTTAAAGTGATGTCACTTAAAAAAGACGTTACCGGCGATCCTTTTGTAATCAACACTACACTTGATTCAGCTTGTACTAAAGAAATTTATAATTTACCAGTAACTGATCCAAGATATAACTCTGATTGTCGAGAATTCTATAATAAGAGTGGTCAAATAACTTATCATTTAATTTCAAACACAATTTCTTGTTCTGATAATTGCCATAAATATCGATTAAACGAAAAGAATATTGATAAAACTTTAGATGCTAGTTCTTGTACTGGTGCTGATAAAAACTGGGATTCTGCTCAGAGCGCTTGTAACGTTTGTCAGAATGGTGGCGTTTGGGACGCTCAGCAATCGGTTTGCATTTACAGTGCTGTTCCTAACGAAGGCACAACCTGTGCGGCCGCTGATCTTGGTTGTCGAGAATACAATGGCAATAATGGTAATAGTTTAAAATTAGTTGCTAGCTATGATTTTGAAAATAGTGTTAACGGCTTTAGTGGCAATGGTATTTCTCAAAGTTCAGAATCAACCACAAAGAATGGTCATTCTTTAAATATTGCTAGTAATGCGAGTGTTGATGTTTCTAGTTTTGTTAAAAAGAATTCTGCTTATGTTGTTAAATTCATGGCTAAGGCAAGTAGTGCTACAGTGACTGCTAATATGTCCCTAGAAAACTCTAGTGGCGAAGCGGCTACCTTTGGTGTTAGCGATAGTAACCCAACTGGCGGTATTACGATTAACAACGATGGGCAATGGCACATTTATGAAATAAATTTACAGAATGTAAATCATGAAGCAACAGGTGAAACTTTAAAGATTAAGGTTGATAATAATTTGGTAATTGATAACTTAATTATTAATGAAGTAACTGATCGATATTATTTGATTCAAGGCAGCAGTCAAGTTCCTGATGTTTGTTCTTATGACATGTCAGATAAATATCAAGGACCAAGTTATAATTTAGGTTGTGCGGCTTACACTGATCGTGCTGGCACTGTTAATAATTTGCATCAATTTAGTGAACTTTGTCAGAATTCAGCTGTTGGTTGTGAACTCATGATTCAAACTAATAATTCATCAAATTTTTACGGGTATAATGTTAATTTAAATGGTAGTGACAAAACCGCTAATTGCACTGCTGGTACTCCAGGTTGTGTTGAAGTTAAAGATAATCAGGCTATTTATGCTGTTTTTGACTCAACTAAACAGTGCAATCAAGCCGATGCTGGCTGTACTCGTTTTGGTAATTTAAAAACAGTTGGTAATACCACTAGCTGGGTTGATACCTATAAGATAAATTTACCAGACAATTATAGTAGTGCTAATGCTTCACCTTTGTGTCAGGCTAGTGAAGTTGGTTGCGATACTTGGGCATATGGCGACGGCTCAGCTTCCTACTTTAAGACCCCAGGTTTAAATACTTGTATCTTTAAAAATAATTCCTGGTATAAATCGCCAGTTAAGCGTTGTGATATTAATGGCACTGGTAAGTTTAACGGCACTGAAACCATTTGTTTAACTGATTCCGATTGTGGCACTAAAAAATGTGTTACCGACGCCAAAGATTATCCGTGTAATATTTCCTATCTAAAGACTATGGGCCTTGGTGGTATAGGTGGTCGCGTAGCCACTCCAGATGGTTCAGTTGGTCTATGTAATGTGGAATCAGCTGGTTGTAGTGAATATATTGATCCGGCCAGTAAATATGTAAATAATTTAATTTATAATCCAACTGCTGATAATGTTGATAACATTGCCGCCGATAAATGGACACAGGCCACTGACGGTTCTTATTATCAACGCGTTAACATCGTGCCAAATAAACTTTATATTCTAAAAGTAGACGGCGATGTTAGCAGTCCAATAAATCTAACTAACTTTTCAACTTCTAAAGATGGCACTGGTGGCTTAGTTAGAATATTGGGAACTGACAATAAATTAGGCAGCGAAATTTCAATAGTATCATCTTCGAATTCAATCATCTTTAATAGTGGCGCTAATAGTTACTTAAGTGTTTCTCGTCCAAGTGTGACCACTAATTCAGCTAATCCAGCCGCCTCTATCTCAATTAAAGAAGCAATTATTGATTATCAATTAAGTTCCAATATTGATACTAGCTCTTGTAACGGTACGGTAAATACCGATGCTGGTTGTGTTTTGTTCAACGCTCGTACTCAAATTGGTAGCAGTGGTTTAAAACAAAATATTTTTAACGCTGCTCTTACTAAGGAAGGTGGGGCACCACAAACTTGTAGCGGTGATACTTGTTCGGCTAATACTGTCATTAAAGTTAGTCCAGACAGGGTTTGTTCGCGCTGGTTATCTTGCCAAACTTATACTGAGGATCCATTAACCAATGAAAGAACTTGTTATAAGATGGGTGAGTGCGATCAACTAGATGACAAAAATGAATGTTCCAACTTTTTGGCATCAGATAATACCGTGAATATTGGTCAAGATAATAATGCCACTGGATATTCTTTGTTAAGCAATTATTATGTTGGAGCCATGAAGGAGGTTGGACAGAATACAGATGCGCATTTTGATTTTGAGGACAATTCAGTTAATTTAATTTGTCGCCGAGATGTTGATGTTCCATTTAGCAATACAAATCTTTATGCTAAAAAAGATAGCACTTGTTTACCAGAAAAATTAGTTTTAACCCCAAATGATAATAAACAAGTAGCTTATCCCGCCCATGGTGAAGGATATATAAAGGTTCTTA
>Ga0302292_1000114_pt1 | contig 56632 bp, 48 predicted proteins | sample III_Fen_N2_1_FD_194553 | JGI IMG/M metagenome (GOLD analysis project Ga0302292, IMG submission 194553) | Peat permafrost microbial communities from Stordalen Mire near Abisko, Sweden - III_Fen_N2_1 | ecosystem: Environmental > Terrestrial > Soil > Wetlands > Permafrost | place: Sweden: Abisko...
ACATTTGAGAATTATGTTGAGCAATTCAAAATCTTTTCTCAAAAGATTGAGCGTGACGGAAAATTTATTTATTTCGAAGAAGATAAAAATCTTCAGGAAATTGCTGAAAACTTAAGAAAAGACCTCACAGCCATTCCTTATACAACGCATCCGAATCATATCATTGACGGAAAAACCTGGTTGGATACCAAATATGGGGAGTATCCGCTTTCTATTTTCGGGAAGCACAATTTGCAAAATATTCAGGCAGCACATTTGGTTTGCAGGCAATTAGGCATAAATGATAAAGATTTCTATGCGGCCATTTCCAATTTCAAGGGTGCGAGCAAACGTCTGCAAATCCTGAATGAAACGGAAGATTTTACGATCTTTCAGGATTTCGCACATTCTCCTTCCAAACTTAAAGCAACGGTTTCAGCAGTAAAGGAACAATATCCAACCCGCAAACTGACAGCCTGCATTGAGCTCCATACTTTTAGCAGTCTGACTGCTGATTTCCTGCCCCAATATAAAGACAGCATGAAGGAAGCAGATGAAGCTTATGTCTATTTCAATCCTAAGGCCATTGAACATAAGGATCTCAAACCAATCACACCAATACAAGTTTTGGAAGCTTTTGGAGACAAAAACATCAAAGTCTTTACCAGTTCAAAGCTTCTCATGCAAAGATTACGGCGTATTACTTATAAAAATGGCAATTTACTGATGATGTCTTCCGGGAACTTTGACGGCATCGATCTTAAGGCTTTTGCGATGGAAGCATTAAAATAACAGTATGCTGATAGCACGAAACAAAAAGAGAGAAAACATTGCAGAATATTTGCTCTATATGTGGCAGATTGAAGACCTTATCAGGGCTTGCAATCTGAATATTGAGACTATTCAGATTAAGCTTATTGATGGTTATGACCAGCCGAATGAGGTAAAAAAGGAAATTCGCGAATGGTATGAAAGCCTCATTGATATGATGAAACGGGAGAATGTTGTTGAACGTGGTCACTTGCAAATAAATAAAAATATCCTTATTGAACTGGGTGATTTGCATGATTGCTTGATGGATTCTTCCAAAGAGCCGATTTACAAAATGATTTATTACAAGGTATTGCCGCTTGTCGTTGAATTACGTTCAAAATCCGGAGCATCTGAGACTGAAGAGATTGAAACCTGCCTGAATTTTATGTATGGCCTGTTAATATTGCGCATACAAAAAAAGGAGATTTCCAAAGATACACTGGAAGCCTCAAACCTTATCAGTGAATTTTTGCGTTTGCTTTCAGATAAATACAAGAAAGACAAAGAAGAAGGTTTGGATTTATAGACATCCTATCATTTAAAAAAACACATAAATGGCTATAATGTATCCTTATTTAGGTCTAAAAGTGGGAGAAGAAAACCCAGATGGACTGCCTGTACATTTTAATTATGAACTATATATGAAGCGAATACTTGTCACCGGTGCCAACGGCCAGCTTGGAAATCACATGCGACTGCTTGCAAAAGAATCTCCGGATTACAATTTTGATTTCACTGATATCGGAGAACTTGACCTTTGTGATTCTGCAAATGTACTTGACTATTGTACACGCACCAAACCGGCATACATTATCAATTGTGCGGCATACACAAACGTAAATAAGGCAGAAGACGATATCGAACTTTGTCATAAAATCAATTGTGATGCCGTCGCCAATATTGCCAAAGCAGCCAGAGCCATTGGGGCTAAAGTTCTACATGTTTCCACAGATTATGTTTTTGACGGTACAAACCATACCCCTTATGTAGAAAGCGATCCGGTTTGTCCTGTTTCGGTATATGGAAAAACAAAGCTGGAAGGCGAAAAAGTTTTGCAAGCTGAATGTCCGGAATCTGTAATCGTTCGTACGGCCTGGCTATATTCGACTTTTGGAAATAACTTTGTAAAAACCATGATCAAACTTGGGAAAGAAAAAGAAAAGCTGGAAGTCGTTTTTGATCAGATCGGCACACCAACGTATGCGGGAGATCTCGCAACTGCATTAATGCAGATTGTAGTATATTCTGAAAAAGGTTCTTTTATCCCGGGCATTTACCATTTTTCAAACGAAGGCGTTTGTAGCTGGTATGATTTCACAGTAAGCATTCACAAAATAGCTGGGGTTACAAGTTGCCAGGTTCTGCCTATTGAAACAAAAGACTATCCGACAAGAGCTGTCCGCCCTGCCTACAGCGTACTTAACAAAAGCAAAATCAAAGCCACATATAATATCACTATACCTCATTGGGAAACTAGTTTAGAGACTTGCATTGCCAAATTAAAATAAATGACAGAGATCAAACAAGAAATTCTGCGAAGAAGAACTTTCGCCATTATTAGCCACCCTGATGCAGGTAAAACTACATTGACAGAAAAGCTACTTCTTTTTGGAGGCGCTATTCATGTAGCCGGTGCCGTTAAATCAAATAAAATAAGGAAAACAGCTACTTCCGATTGGATGGAAATCGAAAAGCAGCGGGGAATTTCTGTAGCCACTTCTGTTATGGGATTCGATTACGAATCTTATAAAATAAATATTCTTGACACACCAGGCCACCAGGATTTTGCGGAAGACACTTTCCGAACGCTGACAGCGGTTGACAGCGTCATCATCGTTATTGATGCTGCCAAGGGAGTCGAAACACAAACCAGAAAGTTGATGGAAGTCTGCCGTATGCGCAAAACACCGGTAATGATTTTTGTCAATAAAATGGATCGCCCGGGTAAAGACCCATTCGACTTGCTGGATGAATTGGAAGCAGAACTTAATGTCGCTGTCCGTCCATTAAGCTGGCCGATAAACCAGGGACCGGAATTTAAAGGCGTTTATAACATTTACAAGCGACATCTCAATCTTTTTACGCCATCCAAACAATTCGTAACCGAATCGATTGCTTTTGATGACATTGACAGTCCTGAACTGGAAAAACACATTGACAGTTATAATGCGATTCAGCTTAGGAAGGACATGACTTTAATCAATGGTATTTATGATCCGTTTGATATTGAAACGTATTTGGAGGGAAATTTGGCTCCTGTCTTCTTTGGTTCTGCCCTAAACAATTTTGGCGTAAAAGAGCTTTTGGATTGTTTCGTAAAAATAGCGCCGTCACCCCGTCCTACCCAAACAGAAGAGCGTATGGTGCTTCCGGAAGAAGAAAGCTTCAGTGGCTTTATTTTCAAGATTCATGCAAACATGGATCCGAACCACCGCAGTTGCATCGCCTTTCTCAAAATATGTTCCGGTAAATTCGAACGTAATGTCAACTATAAGCACGTACGATTTGGGCGAATGATTAAATTTTCCTCCCCAACGGCCTTTATGGCACAGAAAAAATCCATTGTAGATGAAGCCTGGCCGGGAGATATTATCGGGCTGCCTGATACTGGAAATTTCAAGATCGGTGACACACTGACCAGTGGAGAAGATCTTCACTTTAAAGGTATTCCAAGCTTTTCGCCTGAGATGTTCAAATACATTGAAAATGCCAACCCAATGAAATCCAAACAACTCTATAAAGGAATCTACCAGCTAATGGACGAAGGTGTAGCACAACTCTTTACGAATGAGTTTAACGGTCGAAAGATTATTGGCACCGTTGGACAGCTTCAATTCGAAGTCATTCAGTTCAGGCTTGAACATGAATACGGTGCAACTTGCCGCTGGGATCCGATCAATCTATACAAAGCTTGTTGGATTGAAAGTGACGATGCAGAAGAACTTGATAATTTTAAAAAACGCAAGTATCAATATATCGCATCAGACAAAGAAGGTCGCGATGTCTTTTTAGCCGATTCCGAATATGTACTCCGCATGGCTCAGAATGACTTTAAAAATATCAGATTCCACTTTAACTCTGAATTCTAACATTTTAGCAAGTGAAAAATTTACAACAACGAGGAAATCGATCGTATTTTAAAAGAAATATAAAATCTTAAAATATACCCCAAAGGATATTGCATTTATCAATATATTATATTATATTGGCTTCATAATTATTGATCAGTCTTTATGGATTATCTGGCTTTAACATTTATTAATTAGACTTAGAGCATTATGGAAAAAGAAAAAATTGAAGCCGCTTTGGAAGGCATTTGGAACAAGTACAATGATGGACAATTTGAAAATGGAACTGTAAAGCAAGTTCTGTTTGATGGACGTAAATACGTATATGCAGAACCTGAATGCGGAAAAAACATCTTGATTACGGGATTAAATCCTTCTTATCAGGCTAAAAACAAAAAAATTCTCACCCCTTATAAATATTCTGAAACAGATAGCTCCTTCTTCACAACGATTAAGAAAACAATAAACCACACTGAAGACAGCGCTTACCTCGATTTGTTCTATTACAGACAAACCGAACCTTTCTTCTTGAAAGAAATTTACGACGAAGGTCCGGAAGGACTGCAATTTTTAGCTGACCAATTGTATCTAACACAACATCTGATTGAGGAAACCAAGCCAAAGTTAATCATCGTTTTAAGTGAAGAATCATGGGTATTTTGGGGTAAAGATCCGAATTTTATATGGATGGGATATAACTTTGAAGATGTGAATGGCACTAACCTGAAGGAAGGTGAGCTTTTAAGAATTACCGGACTGAAATACAGCACTTTCAGGGTAGCAAAAGACATCAACTACACAGCACTGGATGGAACGTTGGTTTACTTTTCCAAAAGTTTGAACAAAGCCGATGCCAATACAAAGAAAGGCGTTGCAGAAGATATGAAAAAAATTTTCAACACTTATCTATAAATCTATAGACTATATAAGTTCTGTTTGATCACACCAAAAGATGTCTATTTTTAGTATAGAACACCGAGTTCATGCTTGATCGAGCTTCAAGAATCTTCCCTTGCTGGAAAGATATATCAAAGTTTCTGTATATTGGAGTGTGCTGTTATTCTGTAAAAACAGGTATTTTGCATTTCCGTAACAATGTTAAACAATATTAATTATTGGCTTTTGCAGATACAATATTCATACAAACCATCTATTTTTGTATTGTTGTTTATGCAACCACTTTAGGGTATTAGGTATTATTGTTATGGATGAGCTTTTATTAATGGACAGAGAGGTTCTCTTCAGCATTTTGAGCGGAAGAGCGTCAACGGCAATCAACAGACGTTTCTATAAAGACTTTAGGTCAAACGATATTTCTATTACACCTGAACAATGGCTTATTCTTTTATTTCTTTCTTTTAAGGATGGCATTACCCAGCAAGAACTTGCAATTAAAACTTTTAAGGGCAAGCCGAGTGTTACAAGGTTATTGGATAACCTTGAGAAACAGTCGCTAATAGCTCGTCTGTCGGATAAACTTGATAAACGAAGCAATCTCATTTATATAACCAAAGCAGGTTGGGCCATTCATCAAAAAGCAAGAGAGATCGCTTTGGAGATTATGAAATGTGCTTTAATGGGCATCACAGAAGAAGAAGCAAAGATGGGTGAAAATCTATTAAAAAAAATATTTAAGAACCTCGAATAGTTTTTTTTGTTGATATAGTTGTTTAGACAACTTAATTATAAATAAAAAGTTTAAATTCAGATTTAATGAATTATATTCAAATGAAACGATTGTTATTTTTGCTGGCATTAACTGCCACAGGTATACAGGCGCAATCACAAACAACCTACAGTTTGTCCGATTGTAGACAAATGGCGTTGAAGCACAACAAAGAACTTTTGATTGCCGGTGAAAAGGTAAAAGCTGCAAATAGTTTGCAAAAGGCAGCGAAAACACAATATTTGCCAAACTTTTCAGCAAACGGAGGGTATATTTACAATCAGAAAAATATATCATTAATGGGTGAGGATGCCTATTTACCCGTTTATGCAACAAATAGTTCAACAGGTGCGATTGACTTTGCCAGTTCTGTCAATAACAAATGGACTTTGGCTAATGGAACGGCTGTTCCATTGGATGCAAATGGCAATGCCTTTAACCCGACAAAGAATCCCGAAAAAATTCTATGGAAAAATTACGCTTATCTACCCAAAAGTTCATTCGAATTTGACACACACAACGTTTTTGCCGGTTCTGTTATGATGACTCAGCCCTTATTTATGGGTGGAAAAATCAGGGAATTAAACAAGATTGCCGAAAGCACAAAGCATATTGCTGATGCTTCTCTTGAAGGTAAAACTTCTGAAACGTTAGTAAATACGGATATTGATTACTGGCGGGTAATTTCTCTAATAAGCAAAGAAAAGCTGGCTATCAGTTATGTTGAGTTGTTACAGAAAATGGATACGGATGTTCAAAAATCCGTAGGCTTTGGTGTAGCAACAAAATCAGATGGTCTTTCTGTCAAAGTAAAATTAAACGAAGCAGAAATGTCTTTGTTGCAAGTTCAGGATGGATTGTCTCTATCTAAAATGGCATTGTGTCAGCAATGCGGATTACCTTTAAACAGTGAATTTAAATTGACAGATGAGGATTTAAAAGCTTTAACAGTAAATGCTATTTCACCTGTAGACAAAGAAACAGCTATTGGGAATCGCTATGAAATAAAAAGTCTTGAAGAATCAGTAAATATAGCAGAATCGAATAAAAAAGTCATGCTTTCCAGATTTTTACCAAATGCTGGTTTAACAGCAGGGTATTTGATTTCAAATCCAAACGTTTACAATGGTTATCAGCGGGAATTCGCAGGAGAGTGGCAAATAGGAGTCGTAGTGAATGTACCGCTCTTCCATTGGGGAGAGCGTGTACACACACTGCATGCTTCGCAAAATGAAAAGAATATGGCACAATATCAGCTTGAAGATGCAAAAGAAAAAATCGAACTGGATATCTCTCAGGCAAGTTTTAAAATTAATGAGTCTGCAAAAAAGGCAAAAATGACCTCCTACAACAAAGAAAAAGCGGAAGAGAACCTTAGATATGCATCAATAGGTTTTGAGTCGGGTGTTATAGCCCCATCCACTTTAATGGAAGCACAAACTGCCTGGTTGAAAGCAAAGTCCGAAGATATTGATGCACAAATAGATGTACAGCTCTGCCAGGTTTATTTGCAAAAAGCACTTGGAAGCCTAAAATAAAAAAAAACAATAATCAAAAATATTAAAAGACGTTTTGTATGGAAACCAGTGGAAAAGGCCTTTCAAAGGCCGCATTGAGAAAAAGCAAAAAAAGCATGATGCTTGGCTTGGCCGCGTTAGTTACCGTAATCATATTGATATCCATTGTTGGATGGATTGTTATGAAACCCGAGCCAGAAGTTATTCAAGGGGAAGTTGAAGCCAATGAAGTTCGTGTTTCTGGGAAATTGGCCGGCCGTATTGAATCTTTCAAAGTGGAAGAGGGTGATTTTGTAAAACAAGGTGATTTGCTTGTTTCACTAAGTTCTCCGGAATTACTTGCCAAACTTGCCCAGGCTGAAGCTGCAGAAAGTGCTGCACAGGCTCAAAATAAAAAAGCGATTAAAGGAGCCCGCTACGAACTGATTCAGGGAGCCTATGACATGTGGCAAAAATCCAAAGTCGGAGTAGATATTGCCGAAAAGACTTATAAAAGAGCTAAAAACCTTTTTGATAATGGCGTAATACCTGCACAAAAATTTGATGAAGCAGAAGCACAGTATAATGCAGCAGTTGCGACAGAAAACGGTGCAAAAACACAGTATACGATGGCAAAAAACGGTGCTGAAAAAGAAGACAAGTTATCAGCGGTCGCATTAGTTGACCGTGCCAAAGGAGCTGTCTCAGAAGTTGAAGCTTATATGCCTGAAAGACTGCTTACGGCCCCAATCTCAGGAGAGATTTCGGAGATTTATCCGAAACAGGGTGAACTGGTTGGTCAGGGAGCTCCGATTATGTCCATCGTTGACCTGAACGATTGCTGGATAACCTTTAATGTCCGTGAAGATCAATTGATCAAATTCAAAATGGGTGCTATTGTAAAAGTTGATGTACCTGCAATCGGAGCAAAAGATGCTTCTTTCAAGGTTACTTACATTAAAGGCCTGGGAAGTTATGCTACCTGGAAAGCGACAAAAACGACTGGTCAATTTGATATGAAGACCTTTGAAGTAAGAGCTAAACCAACAAAAAAAATAGATGGTTTACGTCCAGGAATGAGTGTTTTATTAGGGAAATCTGAATAATAAACAATTGAATTAATAAAAATTTTCAAGATGCGGATTAGTAAATCCACCGGATGGAAAATGGTTTTTATACGTGAGCTTAAGCGCATGGTATCCAGACCGGTTTACGTGATTATTACCATTGTCTTACCATTCATATTTTTACTTTTCTTTGGCACTTTTATGCGTGAGGGTATGCCGGAGAGACTGCCGATAGGGATCATTGATCATGATTATTCAACCTTGTCACGAAATTTTATCCGGCAAATTGATGCCACTCAACAGACAAAGTGTGTATCCTATTATCAGCAATTTTCAGAGGCAAGGTCTGCTATGCAGGAAGGCCACATTTATGGATTTATAGAGTTTCCAAGTCATATGCAGAAGGATATTATGGCTGGTCATCAACCCAAAGTCCATTTTTATTATAACCAAAGCTACCTGGTCGCCGGCTCTTTAACTTTGAAAAATCTGAGCACCATGTTTAACACCCTTTCAGGTGGTGTCAACTTGGAAACAAGGTTGGCCCGGGGTCAGAATGAAAAAGAAAGCATGGGACAAATTCAGCCTATTTCTCCTGAAATACATGCAATTGGAAATCCATACACAAATTATTCCATTTATCTGGTAAACATTCTTTTACCAGCTATGTTGGAATTAATGATCTTGCTCACGACGGTTTACAGCATTGGAATAGAATTAAAGAAAAGCAGTTCTCCAAAATGGTTAAGATATGCCGGTGGTTCGTTTTTTCAGGCTTTAGTCGGGAAAATGCTACCCTATACCATTATTTATAGCTCAATGGCTGTACTATATGATGTATTCCTGTATAAATTTATGGAATTCCCACTTAACAACAGTATCATCTGGATATTCCTGGCTTCCGTGCTATTGGTCTTAACCGCCCAGGCAATAGGAATTATCATGATTGGAGCCTTCCCAACTTTAAAAGATTCGATGAATTTTGCAGGACTTTACGGAATTCTTGCCTTTTCTTATTCTGGTTTAATATATCCTATTGAAGGAATGCCTATCTTTTTGCAAGGACTAAGTCTGGCTTTTCCGATACGTTTTTTCTTTAAAATTTATCAATGTGTCGCAATAAATAGCTTTACACCTGTTTATTCAATTCCAAACTACTTATATATGTTGGTTTTCCTTGCACTTCCAATTATTATCTGGAAACGTCTCAGGAATGCTGCTATAGAGCTAAACTATCCAAAAATATAACACGATGAAAAAAGGTTATTTAAAAAATGCCCTCATCGATTTAGTTGAGATTACTTCGGAAGAATTAAAACATATTTTTAGAGATTCGGGTATTATGGTTCTTTTTATCGGTGCTGGCCTGGCATACCCGATTTTATACGGATTTGTCTACCGAAACGAAGTTCTTAGAAATGTACCCATCGCTGTAGTTAACGAAAGTCAAACGCCTCTTGGCAGAGAATTTGTGCGTAAAGTTAATGCAACGCCCGAACTTCAGGTCGCTTACAAAGTAAATACATTGAATGAAGCGAAGGAACTTTTTGCCAAAGGCAAAGTACAAGGTATCGTTTTAGTACCTCCTACTTTTTCGGAAGATATCAACAAAGGGAAACAAGCACGGGTATTTGCCTACAGCAACGTTGCCACGATGCTGTATTACAGAGCGGTTTTTTTAGCGGTTAATTATGTCTGTCTGGATATGGGCAAAAACATTCAGGTTGAGAATCTTGAAAGTAAAGGGTTAACCGCCCGGCAGGCAGAAGTAAGTGCGGCTCCCTTACTTTATGAGGACCATGCCTTGTATAATCCAAACAGTGGATTTGCCTCCTTCCTGTTGCCTGCCGCGTTAATTCTTATTCTTCAGCAAACACTCGTTTTAGGCATTGGAATAGCTGCTGGACAAGCAAGAGAAGAGAATACGTACCATCAACTGATCCCATATCAGAGAAAATATCATGGGACTATGCGGATCGTCTTTGGAAAGGCTTTTGCATACCTTGTTATTTATGCATTTATCGGAATATACAATCTTATTTTGGTGCCTCACATGTTTAATTTGCCACATTTCTTAACATTGGGGGCCGTCGTGCCCTTGTTACTTCCATTTTTATTGGCTACCATATTTTTCGGAATGTCAATATCTATTTTCTTTTGGGACAGGGAAATTCCATTCTTGACCTATTTGGTTACTTCAATACCCTTGCTCCTTCTTTGCGGTTACTCCTGGCCGGCATCAAATATTCATCCTTTCTGGAAGACAATTTCTTACTTTTTTCCCTCTACATTCGGAATTCAAGGCTTTCTAAAAATGAATTCCATGGGAGCTACAATTCATCAAATTGGGCCTGAATGCATAGGACTTTGGCTTCAGGCCGGGGTATATTTTATCTTCGCATTTTTTGTATATCGTTGGCAAATACTGCAGAGTGAAAAAAAGATCAAGGACTAAACAAAAAGTCCCGAAAGATCAAGCTTTCGGGACTTTTTGTTTAGTCTTATCTGAAAATCAAGTGATCTGTTTTTTCACTTAATTGCTATCTTTCGTACAACAGTTCCAACCTTCACAATATAATATCCTTTGGGAAGCTCCAGTGGAATTTCCATATAGGTGCTGTCAACCCGTTTTTCGTATACACGAACGCCTACAATGCTTAAAACATTCAGTTTTTCACCTATCGTGGCATTCTGCACGATCAATAGTTTTCCTTTCAGATATATGGTAACGCCCGATTCTTGTGTAACAACAGTACTGACAGTTTTTTCACTCTTTTGAGCAATGACTGGAGCCAAGAACATAAAAAAAAGAAAGATAATGGTAAAGCTTTTCTTCATAAGAATAACTTTTTTATTATGACAAAGATAGCACACTAACCATGAAAATCCAAATTATAACTGTCAGATTTCAATACACATATTTTCATCAGCCAATATGGTGTTGTCAAAAACCAAACGCGCCTCATTCAATAGCACCCTATCATCCGAATATCTTGCCGAATAATGGCCAATAATCAATTTTTTTACATTTGCCTTTTTTGCGACTGTAGCAGCATCTTCTGCCGTTGAATGCATGGTACTTTTCGCACGTTTGGACTCGGATTTTGCAAAAGTCGCTTCATGATAAAGCAAATCCACATCTTTAATTATTGGTATAATTTTATCGGTTGGAGCTGTATCCGAACAATACGCATAAGATCTGGAGGGCGTTGGAGGTATCGTTAAACGTTCATTGACAACTGTCTCGCCATCTGGAGTTACATAATCTTCACCCTTTTTTATTGCAGGAATACATTTCAAAGGAATATTATAAAAATCAATCATTTCTTTTAAAATGTGTCTTTCCCGTATTGTTTCCCGGAACAAGAAACCAGCTGTAGGAATCCGATGATTCAATGGTATTGTATATACTTGAATAGAACGGTCCTCATAAATCAGTTCGGAAATATTTGGATTATAGGCAATAAACTTTACGTCAAAAGGCAATCCTTTACAAAAAAAATCAAACAGCGGCTTAAACAAGACCTCCAAATCGCGGTGGCCATAAATAGTCAATGGTGCTGTCCTTCCCAACATGCCCATAGAGGAGATCAAGCCAAGTAGACCAAAGCAATGATCTCCATGCAGATGAGAAATAAATATATCATAAATGCGATTAAAATTCAGCTTCGTACGACGAAACTGCAACTGGGCACCTTCTCCGCAATCTATCATAAAAAGTTTATTCCGTACATTCAGGATTTGTGCAGAAGGCAAATGGTTGCGGGTCGGCAAGGCAGATCCGCAACCAAGTATATGCAAATCAAATCGATCCACTATTAAAATTCGGCATTATGGGGCGTACGGGGGAAAGGAATTACATCACGAATATTCGACATGCCGGTAACAAACAGCATCAACCGTTCAAAACCCAATCCGAAACCTGAGTGGGGAGCGGTTCCATAACGACGTGTATCGAGGTACCACCAAATATCTTTTTCTGGAACACCCATCTCATTAGCCCGCTTTATCAATTTTTCCAAAGATTCTTCTCTCTGTGATCCGCCAATGATTTCACCAATTTTAGGGAACAAGACATCCATAGCTCTCACCGTTTTTCCGTCATCATTTTGTTTCATATAAAATGACTTTATTTCTTTGGGATAATCGGTTAAAATAACTGGTTTCTTAAAATGTTGTTCCACTAAATAACGTTCGTGTTCGGCTGCAAGGTCTGCGCCCCAGAAAATCGGGAATTCAAACTCGTGGCCATTTGCGATTGCTGCTTCCAATATTTCAATACCTTTCGTATAAGACAAGCGCACAAATTCATTATTTATGACAGAATTCAAACGTTCTATTAATTCTTTGTCATACATGGAACACAGGAAATTCAAATCATCCTGACAATTATCCAAAGCCCACTGGATGCAATATTTAATGAAATCTTCCGCCAACTGCATATTTTCTTCAATTTCATTGAAGGCAACTTCAGGCTCAATCATCCAAAACTCTGACAAGTGACGTGGTGTATTCGAATTTTCAGCCCGGAATGTCGGGCCAAAAGTATAGACAGCTCCCATTGACATGGCCGCCAATTCTGCTTCCAGTTGTCCGGAAACAGTCAGGCTGGTTTGTTTTCCAAAAAAATCTTCCGAATAATCGATTGAACCATTTTCGTCTTTTTTTAAATCATAAAGATTCATCGTTGTTACCTGAAACATCTGCCCTGCACCTTCACAATCAGAGCCAGTTATAAGAGGTGCATGAAAATAATAGAATCCTCTTTTATGAAAGAAATCATGAATGGCTATAGCCATATTATGACGAATGCGAAAAATAGCACCAAAAGTATTGGTCCGTGGACGCAAATGAGCAATCTCCCGAAGATACTCCAATGAATGTCCTTTTTTTTGCAATGGATAAGTTAAAGGATCAGCAACACCCAAAACTTCTATTTCTTTTGCATTAATTTCCACTTTCTGACCTTGTCCTAAAGATTCGGTCAAAACACCATTCACGCTAAGACACGCACCTGTCGTAATAGTTCGGAGCATTGCTTCATTAAAAGTCTCTAAATCAATTACAATTTGAATGTTATTAATAGTTGAGCCATCATTCAGCGCAACAAAACTAATTTTTTTGTTTCCACGACGGGTACGCACCCATCCTTTTACATTTACAAGAACTCCGAACTCATCACGTTTTAACACATCAATGATTCTGTCTCTTTTAATTTTTTCCATGTGAAGATAATTTCAAGACTAAACAAAAGCACCCATTTTCAATAGACTTACTTCTTTTTCTGAAAGATAACGCCACTTACCACGGGGAAGATTCTTTTTGGTAAGACCGGCAAAGTATACACGATCCAGTTTATGAACTTTATAACCAAGCTGCTCAAAAATACGGCGTACAACTCGATTTTGTCCTGAGTGGATTTCAATACCAACAACAGTTTTCATTAATGGATCCACATAACTTAGATTATCTGCTTTAACTTCGCAATCATCGAGTGTTATGCCGCTCAAAATAGTTTGAATATCTGCATCCGTAATATCTTTATCAAGTGTTACCTGATAGATCTTGCGTTTTTCATATTTAGGATGCGTAAGTTTTGAAGCCAAATCGCCATCATTGGTCAAGAGTAGAACGCCAGTTGTATTTCTATCCAGACGTCCAACAGGATATACACGTTCAAGACACGCTCCTTTTATAAGATCCATTACTGTCACCCTTTCCTGAGGATCATCGGATGTCGTAACACAATCTTTTGGTTTATTCAGTAAAATATAAACCTTATGTTCTATACTTACAGCTTGATCATGAAATAATATTTTATCCGTTGGCTTCACCTTAACACCTAATTCCGTTACAGTTTCACCGTTTACCTTGACAACTCCTGCTTGTATAAATTCATCAGCCTCACGCCGGGAGCAAATTCCGGCATTTGCCAGAAATTTATTTAAACGGAGCGGTGTATCAGGATCAAGATTTACCTGATACTTCGGAGCAGAAAGATTTCCTCCATAAGGCGTTCCATGATCAAAAGTCGATTCATGTTTGATTCGAGGACGGCGTGGTTTCCCATCAGCACGTTCAGGTCTGGGCAATGTCGGGCCTGAGAATGAAGGACGAGGACGGTCTGAATTTCCTTCACCATAACTTCCACGGGGACGGTTAAAGCTATTTCCTTCTCTATTGCTGTTTCCAAATCGATTGCCGTTTTCGTTGAAAGGACGGCGGGGACGGTCTGAATTTCCTTCATTATAGCTACGGCGGGGACGATCAAAGCTGTTTCCTCCATCTCGATTGCCACTTTCAAATCGATTGCCGCTTTCGTTGAAAGGACGGCGGGGACGGTCTGAATTCCCTTCACTATAACTACGATTGGGACGATCAAAACTATTATCACCGTGGCTATTACTGCTAAAATTATTTCCATTTTCGCCAAAAGGGCGATGTGGTCTATCATTGTTATCCCCGTAACTTCTATGGGGACGGTCATTATTGTCTCCGAAAGGACGGGGTTTATCATAGGAATTACCGTTGCGATTGTAACCGCCGGCATTATCGTCACTGGAAAATCTACGGGGTTTATCGTAAGAGTTACCACGTGTTTCACGATTGTAATTCGGTTTCCGCCATTGATTCGAATTAGTGTCTGAATTTCCTGAACTTTTCTCACCATCACGGCGGGCAGAAGATGCACCTTCATCAGGCTTGTCCTGCCAATTGTCTTTGTCTGTCATCATTTTTTTTAATTATAAATGTTTTTCTCTCAAAAAATTATAAACCCGTATAGTTTTGGGGTGTTATAGCTCTCAACTCGTTTTTCACTGCATCACTTATATTAAGTGTATCAATAAATTCACGGATAGATTCTTTCGTTATTACATGATTGGTTCTCGTTAATGCTTTCAATGCTTCATAAGGTTTTGGATATGATTCACGTCTTAAAATCGTTTGAATTCCTTCTGCAACTACAGCCCAATTTTCTTCAAGATCGTAAGCTATGGCTTGTTCATTAATCAATAACTTATTTAAACCTTTTAAGCTGCTTTGAAAGGCGATTAGACAGTGAGCAAAAATCACTCCGGCATTTCTCAAGACTGTGGAATCGGTCAAATCACGCTGAAGACGTGATACCGGCAATTTGGCTGCCAAATGTTCAAGCAAGGCATTTGCCACACCAATGTTACCTTCAGAATTCTCAAAGTCAATGGGATTTACCTTGTGGGGCATTGCTGAAGATCCAACCTCTCCGTCTTTTATTTGTTGCTTAAAATAAGACATCGAAATATACATCCAGAAATCGCGGTCCAAATCCATAAGAATCGTATTTATACGCTTCATGCCGTCAAAAACGGCAGCAAGATTGTCATAATTTGAGATCTGAGTCGTGTATGTTTCCCGTTCCAAGCCAAGTTTTTGCTTTAAAAATTCTGCTCCAAAGGTCTTCCAGTCAACAGAAGGATAAGCCACATGATGCGCATTAAAATTTCCAGTTGCACCGCCAAACTTTGCAGAGTAAGGAATTTGTTTTAATAGTTTAACTTGTTGATTCAATCTGGAAACATAAACCATAATCTCTTTTCCTAAGCGAGTAGGAGATGCGGGTTGTCCATGTGTTTTTGCCAACATTGGAATATCTTTCCATTTTTCTGCATATACAGAAAGACAATCTATAACCTTTTGCAATTCGGGATAATAAACCTCTTCCATGGCATCTTTTATGGAAAGCGGGATAGAAGTGTTGTTAATATCCTGTGAAGTCAATCCAAAATGGATAAATTCCTTAAAATCAGTTAGCCCAATACGATCAAAAGCTTCTTTAAGAAAATATTCGACAGCTTTCACATCATGATTGGTAACTTGCTCTTTATCTTTAATATTTTGCGCGTTTTCAATTGAGAAATTGCGATACAAGTCTTGCAATGTCTCAAAGACACCAGGCTCCACAGAACTCAACTGAGGAAGTGGCATTTCACAAAGTGCAATAAAATACTCAACTTCGACCTGTACACGGTAACGAATAAGGGCAAACTCAGAAAAATACGAAGCCAATGGCTCGGCTTTAGAACGATAGCGTCCATCCACAGGTGAAATCGCAGTCAAAGCGTTCAAATCCATGTTTTTACTCTTTTTTTAGGCATTCCCTGCCTTTAACCTTTAAATCTTTCAACTTTATCTTACGGATATCATCCGTATCTTCGCACTATGCAAAAAATACCTTGAAATATAAGACTACAAAAGTACTACTTTCAGCGGAATAAAAAGAAGCTTTTTATTATTATTTTAATGCCATCGAAAAATGATTTTGAAAAAATTTGTGAGAGTTAAAAATAGCCGTATCTTTGTCGCGGTTTTAAAAACAGGAGGGCGTTTAGCTCAGCTGGTTCAGAGCATCTGCCTTACAAGCAGAGGGTCGGGGGTTCGAATCCCTCAACGCCCACTTCTCCAAATTAAAATCAATTTAGACTTTCGGGCGTTTAGCTCAGCTGGTTCAGAGCATCTGCCTTACAAGCAGAGGGTCGGGGGTTCGAATCCCTCAACGCCCACAGAAACAGGATAACTCAAAGCACGAGCGTATCCTGTTTTTATTTTTCTTACTTTCTTAATTATTTCTGTTAAAGATTAAACTTCTTCTTTGCTTTATCTTTCTCAAAATAAAGCAAATATGTATCAGGATTCAACATATGCATGACAGGCTGGAACAATTCTTGATTTTTCATTATCGCCGGATAAAGATATCTATAGGTTGAACTATATCCCAATTGATCCAGTACAACGAAGTCGACTTTGCTGTCAACAAGACCTTTTATAACTTCTCTGTCATCCAGACTAAAGGTATACATAGTAACATAAGTCTTTGAAAAGTAATAAAACATATCTGCCTTTCGGCAAGCAACAACCCAATTCCTGTTTCCTTGTTTTTTAATGGTTTTCGCCATGTCAAAATAGTTCTTATAAGCAGGAGGATAATCCTGAGCTGCGAAATCGTGCATTTCATTTAATGACAAAAACATGAAGAATGATAGAATTAAAAAACAATATGGCAAAAATTTAGGAACCGTTTTCCTGGAAAGATTAAAAATATAAACAGCAACCTCATACAAACCCAGAAAGAAGCAAAAAGCGATAAAAGGCATAAGCGGCCAGACATACCTCGACCCGTTTCCACTATGCCATAGAAGAAAAACCAACATATTCCCCAAGATATAGGAAGTGAAAAGAGAACGGTACTTGCCTGTTTTCCAAGCACCAAATAAAGTCACAATCAATATAATGCCGCCAAGTACAATCACGGTCGATTTTGCAAGAGTATCAACATGGGCAAAAGGGAAAAGGACATCTGTAAAGCCTTTTATAACGGTATCATAAAAATTCACAAGCATTTTGCTCAGAAATCCGCTCACCGTATTAATCTGACCTTCTTCAGGCCTCCAATTATTTACTGATAAAACTGCCCCCAGATATCTACCTTTAATTCCAACTACTGAATTCCGGATCATCCACGGTAAATAAAGAATGGCATACCCGCCTATAAATGCGCCTATTCTTTTCCATTTCTTTTCGAGAAGCCAGAAAAACACGATCGCACCTGCAAGAACAATTCCTACGCCTCTCAGGTAATATGCTGCTACAGCAGAAAGAAGAACGCCCCAGAAGTATTTGGATTTGAATATTTTTACATCATCTTCCATTTTAGAAAGACAGTAAAGGGCAAGGATGCAAAAAAAGAGGTATGGTATCTCAGACATTATTATTGTTGCCCATCGTAATAGTCCGCTATTAAGCATAATAAGAAAACAAACCGAGAAAGCCAACTGAACATTTTTAGACACGTTCTTAAGAAGCAGAAAGAAAAGCAAAATCCCTCCCAAATAAAACAATCCGTTTACGATCTTAAAAAGGAATATGTTATCTCCAAAGAAAAGCATCAACAATGAAAGAATGGCAGAATAGCCTGGAGGGAACCAGTTCGTAGCTGGGTAATCGGGAGAATAAGGCGAAGAATAGCCTTTACCATTCAAAATAGATGAGGCAAAATTCAGATATCCAAAATTATCCCCATTTAAGTCCATCTTCTTGTCAAAAATATGGGCGTATGCTATAAGGAAAGTGACAGACAAAATAACAATATACCATAAGGTATATTTATTATCGGTCGTTGCTTTATTAGCATTGGTTGTGATTTTTCCTGTTTTTGTGTTTATGGGTTTCATGTTTAAGTTATTTTTGAGGGACATGATATAAAACGGATTTTGTCCAGCCCCATTTGTCAAATCTGTATACAAAAGAGACCTTTAATACCCCTAATCCATAAATAAAGCTTCTTTTAAGATTGATGGAAGAAGCTTCATCAAAATACTTTGTAGGACAAGTGATTTCGGCAATTTCATAACCTTCACGAACGATCTGTGCCAACATTTCATTGTCAAAAACAAAGTCATCAGAATCATCCATATAGTTGATCTTTTTCAGAACATCAGCAGAGAATGCCCTAAAACCCGTATGATATTCTGATAATTTTTGATTCAGCAAAACATTTTGAACACAAGTCAGAAAGCGATTGGAAACGTATTTAATCAATGGCATTCCACCTTTCAAGGCTCCTTTACCCAATATGCGTGAACCAAGGACGACAGTATAAACATCGTTGGCAATAAGATAGCACATTGAATGAATTAGTTTCGGTGTATATTGATAATCAGGATGAAGCATAACAACAATGTCTGCGCCGATTTCCAGGGCTTTATTGTAACAGGTTTTTTGATTTCCTCCATATCCTTTATTTCTGTCATGGCTGATGACATACTTGATTCCTATTTCTTTGGCAACTTCAACCGTCCGGTCAGTGCTAAAATCATCTGTAACAATTACCTCATCAACAATATCAAAAGGAATTTCTTCATAAGTCTTTCTCAGCGTAAATTCTGCATTGTATGCAGGCATCACTACTACAATTTTCTTTCCGTTAATCATTGTTATATCTCACTTGTTTTATACATGGTTTCATTATGGCAGGATCAAGTGAAACAGACTATCTCGTTCCTTCCATTATACAGGCAACAAATATACAAAAAAGTGTTGAACGTATTTACCGTTTTAGAAATCACTATACTTTTCTTAACTTGCGCTCCGAAAAAATTCGAAAAATGAAAGACTTTATCAGATTACTTTTCCGTCTGGTTCCGCCCTATAAAAGAAGCATTGTGTACAATGTACTGAACAATCTTCTTTCTACTTTTTTTAGCTTATTTTCCTTTGCAATGATTATCCCTATTCTTCAGATATTGTTCAAGATCGACAAGAATACGTATTACGTCATGAAATCATTTGATGGAGCGCGAATTGGGGAATGGGGATCCATCATTAAAAATAATTTCTATTGTTATATAACAGATACTATTAAAATCAGTGGTGGTGGAACCACCTTACTTTTGCTTGGCGCCTTTTTGGTTTTCATGACTATTATGAAGGTTTTGTTTATGTATATGTCTTCATTAAATATGGTTACAATCAGGACCGGTGTTTTGCGGGATTTGCGATATGCCATCTTTAGCAAAATAACAAATCTGCCTCTTAGTTTCTTTTCTGAAGAAAAGAAAGGCGATATTCTTGCCCGGATGTCTGGTGATGTGAATGAAGTTGAAAATTCAGTAATGAGTTCTTTGGATATGATTTTCAAAAATTTCATTATGATTGTGGTTTATTTTGGGACAATGATAATTTTGAGCTGGCAATTGACTGCATTCGTAATATTACTTTTACCAGTAGCATTACTTTTGATGGGAAGAGTCAGTAAAAAATTGAAAAAACCATCTCGTGAAGGTCAAGAACAATGGGGTGAATTACTTTCCCAAATCGAAGAAACGCTGTCAGGACTTCGCATTATCAAGGCATTCAATGCAGAAAACAAAGTTCGAACGCGTTTTACTAAACAAAATGAGACATTACGTCAAACAAACAGAAAAGTAGCCAAAAGACAGCAATTGGCGCATCCAATGAGCGAATTTCTTGGTACAACAATAATTGCCATTGTGGTTTGGTTCGGTGGTTCTTTGATATTAAAAAACCAGTCTATCATTACTGCTCCAACCTTTATTTATTATCTGATAATTTTTTACAGCATTATTAATCCCGCCAAAAATTTTTCTCAAGCCTGGTACAGCATTCAGAAAGGGTTAGCGTCTATGGTCAGAATCGATAAAATATTATTGGCCGAGAATCCCATTGTTGAACCAAAAGAACCTAAACACATCAAAGAATTTTCCAAAGAAATCGAGTATAAAAATATATCCTTCCGATATCAGTCAGAGCCTGTTCTTCATCATATTAATTTGGTTATACCAAAAGGTAAAAAGGTCGCATTGGTCGGACAATCAGGTTCAGGAAAATCAACTTTTGTTGATCTGCTTCCACGTTTTTATGATGTAGAAGAGGGATCTATCAGTATCGATGGCATTGATATAAGAAATCTGCCGATTCATGAATTACGTGATATGATGGGAAATGTGAATCAGGAAGCTATTCTTTTTAACGACAGTTTTTTTAATAATATCGCTTTCGGAGTAAAAGATGCAACAATGGAGCATGTAATTGAAGCCGCAAAGATTGCCAATGCACACGATTTTATTGTTTCAACAGAAAATGGATATGATACCAATATTGGTGACCGGGGAGGCAAACTTTCCGGCGGCCAGCGCCAGCGTGTAAGTATTGCCCGTGCAATTTTAAAGAATCCTCCTATTCTTATTCTTGATGAAGCCACATCAGCGTTAGATACAGAATCGGAAAAACTGGTACAAGATGCACTTGAAAGCTTAATGAAAAACCGCACTACCATTGTAATTGCCCATCGCTTATCTACGATCCGTGATGCTGACCTGATATGTGTCATGCACGAAGGATCACTTATTGAACGAGGCACTCATCAGGAATTGCTCGAGAAAAACGGGGCCTATAAGCGTCTTTATGAGATGCAGGCATTTTAAAAGAAATCTTTTAAAAATATTTTCATAAAAACTTGTAATTCCGAATTTTATCCGTTCCTTTGTATCGTCTCGCTGAGACGAAATTAATTATCATTTTTATTTATTTATTATCTATTATTTTTATGAATATTTACATTGGCAACCTGAACTACAGCGTTCGGGAAAATGACTTGAAAGAAGTTATGGAAGATTATGGCACCGTTGTTTCCGTTAAAATCATCAAAGATCGTGAAACAGGTCGTTCTAAAGGTTTTGCATTTTGCGAAATCGAAGAGGATGATGCTGCCAAGAAAGCCATTGCCGAATTGAACGGATCAGAATATGCTGGCCGTCCTATGGTCGTTAAAGAAGCTCTTCCGAAAAATTAATTCGAAACAAATCTTGACAGAACTCACTTAACAATATAAGTTCCTTATCAAAAAAACCGCTTCAGAAATGAGGCGGTTTTTTTATTCTTTATTCTCTTACTATTATTCTTTATTCAATGTATGCCATGACCTGGTTTTTTTTGACCTGATTTCCTTGTGATATATCTATCTGAATTAATTTCCCGTCCAGATCGGCCTTAACAGGTTCAAGACCATAATAAGTCTGTATATAGCATATTGGATCTCCTTTCTTGAAAGTTGTTCCTATTACAGGTTGAGTGGATTTTTCCAGAACGTCAACCTGCCAAATCAATTGACCACTACATGGAGCTTGAACAGGTTCAGCCTTTGGATGAGCCTTCCTGAGTTCTTCAATATCAATACCAGGGATCTCAATAACCGGACGAACTACGATCTTAGGCGTTCCAGCCTTTTCTTTTGCTTGTTCCAATTCTTCTTCAAAACGTTGTTTGGCAATTCCAGATTTGTAATCCCTATATTGTCTTTCATGCATTGCAAACTCAAGAAGTTCCTCATCGTCTTTACCGCAATCCCAGCTGTTTTCTTTCATTTCTGCTCTATAAGCATCCAATGCGTCAGGGTAGGCATCCTGAGGATTGCCTGTATAGAATTCCCATCCGTTATCTTTCACAAGTTGTTGTATTTCAGGAGCAAGTTCACCTGGAAGTTTACCAGTCTTTCCTAAAATCATATTACGACTGTCTTTATCTATATTTGAAAAACGAGGCTCACCTTTTGCCAACGAGAAAATATTCATCAACGCAATATTCTTCACATATTGACTGAAAGGTGTAACCAATGGTGGATAGCCAAGTTTTGGCCATGCATATTGTACTTCGGAAAAAAGCCATATAACTAGATCATTAAAAGTAACCTCTTTCTTCCCATTATTCCGCAAAGCCATATTGATAGCATTATGCATCCCTTTCAGGTCGGACATCATTGAACCCATCATGCCACCAGGCAAACCACAGCCAACAAGCAGGGAGGTCATTTGTTTATTTCCCGGGTTAATAAAATAGCCTAGAAAATCATCCACAAATGACTGTGTCAGAGATCTGGCCTCCATGTAGGCATTCATGTTAATTTCAGGAACAAGGAAACCAGCATCTTTAAGCATTGCCTGTATAGTTATCACATCTGGATGCACCATACCCCAGGAAAGAGGTTCCATTGCCACATCAAGATAATCTACACCAGCCCTTGCAACCTCCAGCATGGATGCTACAGAAAAACCAGGCCCAGTATGACCGTGATACTCAATAATAATATGCGGATATTTATCTTTGATTGATTTAACCAACTTACCTAAAAATGCAGGTCGCCCAATTCCGGCCATATCCTTGAGGCAAATTTCATCTGCCCCGAACTCAACAAGTTTATCAGCCAGAGCCATATAATACTCAACTGTATGAACGGGCGAAAAAGTAATACACATTGCAGCCTGGGAAATCATTCCGGCTTCTTTGGCATATTTGACAGAAAGTTCAAGATTTCGAGGATCGTTCAAGCCACAGAATGAGCGGGAAATATTCGTTCCTTGTGCATTTTTAACCTTAAACATCAAACGTCGGACATCGGCTGGTACAGGATTCATGCGCAAACCGTTCAACGCGCGTTCAAGCATTGTAGTCTGGATTCCAACCTTATTAAAAGGAGCAGTCCATTCGCGGACAGCTTTATTTGGATTTTCGCCAAACAGAAGATTTACTTGTTCGAAAGCACCACCATTGGTTTCGACTCTTGAAAAACACCCCATATCAATAATAACAGGGGCAATTTGTTTTAATTGATCTACCCGCGGCACATACTTCCCTGACGATTGCCACATATCGCGGTAAACAAGATTGAATTTAATTTCCTTTTTCATTTTAAAAAGAATATTTGCGCACGGTACTCACTGTTTATGTCCATCATCATAGATGAACGATCTTCAAGATGTGTTCCATGTGTATGATAATAATAACTTAAAGTTTTATAAAGGACAAAGACCGGCCACCGATCTATACCTTTCAAGAACCAAAATTACGGAAATTTTTCTCTATTTATTCAGTAAAGAGAAGTAAATAATATTTTTTTAGGGATTTTTTGTATGTTTCTTCCTTTTAATAAAAATAAGGTATAAAACGAATAATATACCCGCTCCAAAACCCACATACTTAAGTTCATGGTAGTATCTCATAAGTAATTCCTGATTCTTCCCAAAGAAATAGCCAAGCAAAGAGAGTATTGTATTCCAAAGGGCTGAACCAAGTATTGTAAAGGTAATGAATTTTCTCAGGTTCATCCTTGATAAACCAGCAGGAATAGAAATCAGGTGGCGTATTCCCGGAATGAGCCTTCCAATAAAAGTGGAGGTATTACCATTGGTATTAAAATAATTTTCTGCTTTCTGAAGCTTCGCTTTGTTTATAAAAAATATCTTTGCATACTTACTGTCAGCCAAACCATAAATAATTGTGCGGCCAAGATAGTACGAAAGAATATAATTTATTAGAGCCCCCATCGTGCATCCCAAAGTTGAAAAGACAATAATCAAAAAAAGGTTCATTTCTCCCTGAGCGGCAAGCCATGCTGCCGGTGGAAGTAAAAGTTCACTTGGAAGTGGTATAAATGTACTTTCAACCATCATAAAAAGGGTAATTGTCAAATAGTTGATGTTTGCCATATACCATTTAAGAATGGTACTGAAAATGTTCAATAAAATCATAGATATTAAACTTATTTACTTATTAATATACTCTCGGTAACGGTAAAAATGAAGGAATGTTCAAAAAAAACTAAAAGGTCCTTTATATTCTATAAAAAATCCACCTCATTCATCTCTTTATCATTTAACGATAACTCGTTCTGTTGGTGCCAAATGTTTATTTCTGTATTCTATTTGTTCAATCACTCTATCTGCAAGATTAATAAAAGCCTGACCAGTGACCGAATCTGAATCCAAGGCAACAGGCTTGCCTTTGTCTCCGGATTCACAGATTCCTTGCACAATGGGGATCTGGCCGAGCAAAGGTAAATTCAGCTCTTCGGCTAATTTTTTGCAGCCGTCTTTCCCAAAAAGATAATAGCGGTTGGTCGGTAATTCAGCAGGTGTAAACCATGACATATTTTCCACCAGGCCCAAAACCGGGACATTCACTTTTTCACCCTGGAACATACTTATACCTTTCCGGGCATCTGCCAATGCAACCTGCTGGGGGGTGCTTACTACAATGGCACCAGTCACAGAGAGTGTCTGTACCAATGTAAGATGAATATCACTTGTACCGGGTGGCAAATCAATCAGAAAGTAATCAAGTTCTCCCCAATTGGCATCGGTTATCAATTGTTTAAGGGCGTTTGACGCCATACCTCCTCTCCAAAGAACTGCATCATCCTGATTTACAAAAAAGCCTATGGATAAAATCTTCACTCCATATCGTTCTTCTGGTTCAATCAAATCACGATCATTTATTTTTTTAAGAATTGGCCTTGCATCTTCTATTCCAAACATTTTAGGTATGGATGGACCAAAAATATCAGCATCCAACAGACCAACTTTATACCCTAAGGAAGCAAGAGTTACTGCAAGATTAGCTGAAACGGTAGATTTACCTACTCCACCCTTTCCTGAAGATATAGCCAGAATATTTTTCACTCCAGGTAAAAGTTTATCAACCTCTGGACGTTTTAAAGGAGTAGAAGACAAAACCTCAATTGAAACATCTGCTTCTTTACTTACAAAAGTATGAATAGAAGCTTCGGCTGCCTTAACAACAGATTTTATAAATGGGTCATTCGGCTTTTCAAATCTCAGAGAAAAATAGACTTTATTACCATCAATACGAATATTGTTTTCAACTATCCCAGCAGAAACCAAACCCTTGCCAGTACCAGGATAACGCACTTTCTCAAGAGCATCATTTATAAGTTTCGGGTATAATACCATAATAATACAATCTTTAATATATTTGTTTATCAGCAGGCATATTGCGAGCACTACGACCAAAGCTACGATATGAGTCAGGTTCTATTTTTACATTTGGCTCCACAAAGGTCACTTCTTTTGGAATCTCAAATTTAACATACTTAATAGTCAATCCTCGATGTAGCCACTGGGATTCATAAAAGGTCTGTATGGACAGGATATTATCTGATAGTCCACTGTGGTACAAATCATCCGTTTCAAACAATACAGGAAGCATATTAGCTTTAATCATTTCTACTGTATATGTAAACATAAATTGACTGTCAGTTTTCAAGTGTATTTTTCCATCTGGTATAATAAATTCATGATAGTTTGTCATGAAATATGCTGAAGTAAGCCGTTTATTTACACTTTTCATTTGTGGATCTGGAAATGTCAGCCAAATTTCAGAAACTTCATTCGGGGCAAAAAAATGCGCAATAAACTCAATATGAGTACGCAAAAAAACCACATTTTTTAAGTTCTTTTCAAATGATTCTTTGGCTCCAGTCCACATTCTGGCACCTTTGATATCTACACCAATAAAGTTATTTTCTGGATACAATTCAGCCAGACTAACGGTATACTCACCTTTTCCACACCCTAATTCAAGAACAATTGGGTTATTGTTTTTAAAAAAGGATTTACCCCAATTCCCTTTTAAGAAATTATCTTGTGTAAAATTATCAGACTGAGCAAATTCGAAAACATGCGGCCACTGGCTCATGTCTTTGAATTTTTGCAGTTTATTCTTTCCCATAAAAAGTTTTGTGTTCAGACTTTTTAGTATTTTGATCCAACGCAATCCTGAATATTAAAGATTGCTCGACAAAAAGCCGGTTTTCTGAAAAATGTTGTGAAAACATGAGTCTGCCAGATATAAAAGATAATTTAAAGAAATCATAATAGACATCCGTCCTATCATAAAATTTCCCTCTATAAAAAGGGTCCCCCCAATACAAGGCATTGCCAAGTCCAGAATAATAATAAGCCATTAAACCTTCACCAAAATATATCGTAGATTTCATACCAATATTTTTATATCCAGCTTGAACTTCTCCTAAAAAACCATTCCTTACAACAAAAGAAGATGCTACAGCCCGCCAACGCTCAATTCCACCAAGATAGCCCAAACGGAAGCTAAGCGTGTCCATTGAGGTTATGGCGGTTAAATCCAAACCAACCGCAGCATGCAATATGCCATTATCTCGCACTCCGCTGGAGCTGTAAGTCCCTGCATAATGATTCATATATGTCTGGAATTGTGAAAAGAATTTATTCTTTCTATACAATATGTCTCCACCCATAAAAAAAGCCTCGTGATCCGTAACAGTTATTCGCCCTGTCCAATCTAGAAACGCTTTCGCATCCAAACCTTTATTCCGGTACTGCCATAAAAGGCCTGTAATATTCGGACGATAAAAATAGATTGAATCCTGAAAAAAAGCTTTTGGTAAGTCATCTAATAATCCAGCACGCGGAAAACTTCCCATAAAAAATCTAAAAGGCTTTCCATCGTAAAAATAATAGGCTGTAGGTGTATATCCATCCTGAAAATTACGACTTCCATATTCTTTAAGTGCATCTATACCCACAAATAAGTGATGCACAGAATCAACCTGCAATCCAACGGTGGGAGAAAAACGCACCCCGGCCATTGTTTGATCAATCTGATAATCACTATTTGCAAACTCGGTATTGTCGAAAAAGTTATAAAGACCTGCTTTCCACTCAAAATCTTGTGCAGAAACGATGAAAGGAAAAAAATATGCGAAAAATAACAGATATAAATTTGGATTTTTCATCCGAATAACTTATACTAAAATGTGCAACTGTGAAAATCACTCTAAAATTGTTGTCCAATTAAATCTGTCAGGAGCCTCACCATACTGAATGGCACGTAAAGCCTTATACAATTTTTCAGAAGTTTTCCCCGGTTTTCCATCTTTTGAGAATACGTAGCTTTTACCTGTATCCGCATCATCAATAACACCTATGGGTGCAATCACAGCTGCTGTTCCACATTCTCCGGCTTCTTGAAATTCGGATAGTTCTTCAAGTGCTATGCGACGCTGTTCAACATTCATACCCATATCTTTTGCCAAATGCATAATACTCTTATTCGTAATGGATGGTAAAATAGAGTGAGAAGCAGGTGTCGCATAAGTATTTCCTTTTATCAGAAAAAAATTGGCAGCTCCACATTCATCAAAATACTTCTTTTCTTTTGCATCTAAATACAATACACCAGAATAACCTTTTTTATGGGCAAGTTCTCCTGATTTAAGACTGGCTGCATAGTTCCCCCCCGTTTTGATATGACCCGTTCCGTTTGGTGCTGCACGGTCATATTCACGCATGATAACTACTTTTGTAGGAGTAAATCCGCCTTTAAAGTAGGGACCAACTGGTGTTACAAATACCATAAATAAATATTCATCTGCTGGTTGAACGCCAACACGTGCACCTGTACCAATCAAGAAAGGACGTATATATAATGAAGCACCTGATTCATAAGGAGGGACAAAACGTTCATTCAGTTTTACAACTTTCAGAATTGCTTTTTCAAACATATCAACAGGAAATTTCTCCATCATAATAGCTTCGGCAGAAGATTGTAAACGTTTTGCATTTTCATCAAGACGGAAAAGACGAGTCTTGCCATCAGGACCTTTAAAGGCTTTTAATCCCTCGAATATCTCTTGTCCATAATGCAAACAAGTAGCGGCCATGTGCATAGTAATATTTTCAGAAGTTGAGACTTCTAGTTCTCCCCATTTCCCGTTTCTAAAATAACAGCGAACGTTGTAGTCGGTTGGCAGATATCCAAACGACAATTCTGACCAATTAATAGTATCCATTTTTTATTCAAATTAAAATTCAAGTATTCTCAGCTATAAGTCACAAAAATACACTTTTTTATTTTTAAAACTGTAGCACTGAACAAGATATTCTACAATGTTTTTTAACAAGAAAAAAGGAACATAAACTATTTAATAGTTGCATTCAAGTTCAAAGGCATTACTTAATTCAATTTTCTATGTCTTATGTAGAAAAAATGAACAACAACTATCTTTTCGATAATGATTAAAAAAACATTATATTGTTTATTTTTCTTGCATTTTAGCATCAGATTTATCGTCTATATTAGGATTTATGCATATATTTGTTGCGTTTTTAAAGAATAACAATTGACCCTATGTGTGGATTCGTAGGAGCTTTTGAGCTCAAACAAAGTGCCAGGGAACTAAGACCTCAAGTTCTGAAAATGGCCAAAAAGATACGTCACAGAGGACCGGACTGGTCAGGTATTTATTGTGGCGAAAAAGCCATATTGGCACATGAACGCCTATCGATCGTTGATCCGACCTCTGGAAGTCAACCGCTGTATTCTGCAGACGGTTCTTGTGTTTTAGCAGTAAACGGCGAAATTTATAATCATCTTGAAATTCGTAAAAGATATGCCGGTAAGTATGATTTCCAAACCAATTCTGATTGTGAAGTTATACTTGCGCTGTACAAAGACAAAGGAATTGATTTTATGGAAGAACTCAGTGGCATATTTGCTTTTGCTCTTTACGATATCAAAAACGATGTCTATTTAATCGCACGCGATCATATTGGAATAATTCCACTTTATATGGGATGGGACAACAGCGGACAGTTTTTTGTCGCTTCTGAAATGAAATCACTGGAACCATATTGCTCCAAAGTGGAAGAATTTTTGCCTGGTCATTCATTATATAGCAAAAATGGTAAACTTGAGAAGTGGTATAGCCGTGATTGGATGGAATATGACGCTGTGAAAAATAATCAAAGCTCGATTGAAGTATTACGGGATGCGCTGGAAGCAGCGGTTAAACGTCAATTAATGTCAGATGTACCATACGGTGTTTTACTTTCAGGAGGTTTGGATTCATCAATTATTTCTGCAATTGCAAAAAAATACTCTTCTACTCGTGAAGAGAGTGGAGGTACCCGAGAAGCATGGTGGCCACAACTGCATTCTTTTGCTGTTGGTCTTGTAGGTTCTCCTGATTTGATTGCAGCTCGTAAAGTTGCGGATCATATAGGCACAGTGCATCATGAAATTAATTTCACAATTGAGCAAGGCATGGATGCTTTAAGTGATGTCATTTACCATTTAGAGACCTATGACGTCACTACGATAAGGGCTTCAACGCCCATGTATCTTCTTGCCCGCGCCATTAAAGCATGGGGTGTAAAAATGGTTCTTTCCGGTGAAGGTGCAGATGAAATATTCGGTGGCTATTTATATTTTCACAAAGCGCCATCGCCTAAAGACTTACATGAAGAAACAGTTCGAAAACTAGATAAACTCCATCTTTATGATTGTCTAAGAGCAAATAAATCATTGGCTGCCTGGGGCGTTGAAGGACGTGTACCCTTTTTGGACAAAGAATTTATGGATATTGCTATGCGTTTAAACCCTGCGGATAAAATGTGCACGAATGGCCGGATAGAAAAATGGATTCTTCGTAAAGCCTTTGAAGATTATTTACCTGCTGAAGTTGCATGGCGTCAGAAAGAGCAGTTCTCCGACGGTGTGGGTTATGGTTGGATTGATTATTTAAAAATCAATGCTGAAGAGAAAGTCAGTGATTCAAAAATAGCTAATGCGGCAAAGTTTTTCCCTATCAATCCACCTCTCAATAAGGAAGAATTTTTATATCGGAGTATCTTTACTGAATTATTCCCTTCGGAATCTGCAGCTAAATGTGTCCCTTCTGTCCCTTCCGTGGCTTGCAGTACACCTATAGCTTTGGAATGGGATGAAGCATTTAAAAAAATGAATGATCCATCTGGCCGTGCCGTAAAGAACGTACACAACGAGTCCTATTAATTTGTTTTACGTAGCAAAATAAAAAAATCCGTATATTTGTCGAGCAGGTCTGGCATCAATGCCAGTATTGCGTTCGCATGATTCAAGAACACAATTCACAAAATACAGAACAAAAAATAATCGAAGTGGCCAAACATGTTTTCATGGAAAACGGTTTGGAAAAAGCCAAGATGCAAGATATTGCTGACAAGGCAGGCATTAATCGTAGTGCTCTTAATTACTATTTTCGTACCAAGGAAAATCCATTCTCTGTTCTCATAGATCAACTTTTTGATGGCATATTGCCAGCCATTGAAAACCTGCTGGGAAATAAAAGTTCTTTTTTTGAAAAAGCAAAGTCTATTATCGAAATCCATGATGCACAACTAAGGCAAAATGATTTTATACCAAGATTTATGTTTATTGAAATACAACGCAATCCTAAATCCGTGTATGAGTATATCAATAGAAGTCCCAAAATTAGAATGCTTTTGAAAAATAGTATCTGTCCATTTTCACTTAACAAAAATGAGTTCTATTATTAATATAGGTTTAGACGCAGGCTCTACCACTATAAAAGTTGCTGTTTTGGATGCGGATGGGAAGCTGCTTTTCAAAAACTATCGCAGACATCACGCAGATATCCCAGGAGTGTTGGCTGAAATGTTTAAATCGGTTCAAAAAACTATCGGAGAAACCAAAGTTCACCTGACGCTGACAGGCTCAGCAGGAATGGGCATAGCTGAACGCTGCAGCCTGCCATTCATTCAAGAAGTTGTAGCATCCTGCGGCTATATTTCGAAAGAACATCCTGAAATAAGAACTTTGGTTGACATTGGCGGAGAAGATGCCAAAATGATTTTTTTCAGGGAAGATAAAATTCCAGATATCCGGATGAACGGTAATTGCGCTGGTGGAACGGGCTCATTTATAGATCAAATGGCAACTATCCTTGGTGTAGATGTAAATGAACTAAACAACCTGGCAGAAAGAGCAATTACAATCTATCCAATTGCCTCACGTTGCGGAGTCTTTTCAAAGACCGATGTGCAAAATCTGCTTAGCCGGAATGTTGGCAAGGATGACATTGCCGCCTCCGTATTTCATGCAGTAAGTATACAAATACTCACATCACTTTCTCGTGGTTATGATGTTTTACCTAAACTATTTCTCTGTGGAGGGCCTTTCCATTTTATTCCAGAACTCAGAAAAGCGTTTATTGACGAATTAAAAATGGAAGTAAACGATATTGTTATATCGGAAAATTCAGAAATAGTCCCAGCTTGGGGTGCAGCCATAAATGCATCAAAATCAAAAACAGCCAAGACTCTTGCCCAATATGTCCAGATATTTGAAGAAGCTAGTAAAAATCAAGTGATAGACGTTAGTAAACGGCTTCATCCTTTATTTAAAGACACTACTGATTTTAAGACTTTCCAGGAATCAAAAAGCAAATACCAAATTAAACAAACAACTTTCGACAAATTAAAAAGCAATGAATGTTATATTGGAATTGACAGCGGCTCAACTACAACTAAAATTGTTGCCATTGATTCTGAAGGGCAGATTTTTTATCATTTTTATGAAAAGAACCAAGGACTTTCTCTGAATACAGTCGCAAAAGGTCTATCAGATTTTTACCAAATGTCCATACAGAAAGGAAGAAATCTTATGGTTGCAGGGAGTTGTGTAACAGGTTATGGTGAAGATTTGCTAAAAAAGGCATTTAATATGGAAAACGGCATTGTCGAAACCATTGCTCACTATACAGCCGCATACCATTTTGAACCCAACGTTTCTTTTATACTGGATATCGGTGGACAGGACATGAAAGCGGCTTTTATTGAAAATGGAACAATAAAGCGTCTGGAAATCAATGAAGCTTGTTCGTCAGGTTGCGGATCTTTTATTGAGACATTTGCACAAGGACTAAATTATAACGTGACTGACTTTTCAAAAGTTGCCGGCAATTCAAAGAATCCTTGCGATCTTGGTACAAGATGCACCGTCTTTATGAATTCAAAGGTCAAACAATTCCTCAGGGAAGGAGCAAATGTTGCAGACATTTCAGCTGGGCTAAGTTATTCCATTGTCAAAAATTGCCTTAATAAAGTATTAAAGCTCAGAAGCTTTGAAGAAATGGGCGATTATGTAATGGTGCAGGGTGGAACATTCAGAAATCAGGCTTTAATACGCGCATTTGAACTTGAAACAGGCAAAAATGTGATAGTATCAAATTTTCCGGAATTGATGGGTGCATACGGTGCAGCCCTCTTTTCAATAAAAAAGGCTGAAGGAAAAGCTATTCCTCTTAAAGCATTTGTAAAAGTTCAAGCATACACGAATAAACGCAATAAATGCAAGGGTTGTGAAAATCAGTGTACGATTACACACTTTACATTCGATAACGGTAAAAGCTTTTTTGCAGGTAACAAATGTGAAAAGATGGTAAGCAACCTCGGTAAAGAACAGGTACCAGGTGTTAATCTATATACTGAAAAATATAAGTTGCTTTTCGACAGAGACGCCACTAAAGAAAAAAAAGAAGGGGCAATAACAATTGGAATACCCCGTTCATTGGGAATATTTGAAGATTACCCCTTCTGGTTCAGCCTATTCACCAATTGTGGCTTTAATGTACAGCTCTCGGACAAATCGACTATGAAACTTTATGAAACAGGCATTAAGACAGTTATGGCTGATAATATCTGTTTCCCGGCCAAAATCACGAACGGACATATACTCAACTTGATTCATAAAAAGGTTGACAGAATATTCTTGCCATTTGTCGTTTATGAAAAAAAGGAAGACAAAAATACGATAAACAGCTATAACTGCCCTATTGTTACTGGCTATTCTGAAGTAATTCGAAGTGCCATTGATCCTGCTGGAAAATTTGGAATAGCTTTTGATTCTCCATCTTTTACTTTTAAAAATGAAAAGCTGAAGAAAAAAGCCTGTATAGAGTATATTCAATCTCTTCCGGGAAAAACATTAGGTAATAAAGAAATTGAAAAAGCTTATTATAAGGCGGTTGAAGAACAAGATTTATATGAAAAAACAATAACACGTCGTTGTAATGAAGTACTAAAAGAGGCTAAAGAAAAGAATCATTTAGTGGTTTTACTGGCTGGCCGTCCCTACCATTCTGATCCTTTAATTCAGCATAAGCTGGCAGACGTCATCGCCAGTTACGGTGCGGATGTCATAACAGAAGATATAGTTAGAGAATCTGATAGTCCAGTCAATAAAGTACAAAGCATTATGCAATGGGCTTACACCAACAGAATTCTAAAATCGGCCTCATGGGCTGCGGAGGCCGTCCAAAACGTCCATTACATTGAATTGACTTCTTTTGGCTGTGGGCCTGATGCATTTATTATCGATGAAATTTCTGATATTCTTCATCATAGCGGAAAAAGTGCAACCTTCTTAAAAATAGACGATATTAACAATATTGGTTCTATGCGGTTGCGTATACGTTCATTGATGGAGAGCCTAAAATACAATGCAGGATACAAAAATGTACACTACACGAAATCAATAAACACCAACCCCTTTTTAAAAATAGACCGTAAAAAAACGATTCTATTGCCTTGGTTTGCGGACTTTTATTCTCCATTTCTTCCTCCAGCTTTCAAACTGGCAGGCTACAATGCTATCAATTTACCACCGAGCGACAGGAAGTCTGTAGAATATGGACTCAAATATTCCAACAACGAGATTTGTTACCCAGCGACTTTAATTGTCGGTGATTTTATGAAAGCACTGGATAGTGGGAAATATAAATCTGATGAAATTGCATTGGCTATTTCTCAGACTGGCGGACAATGTCGTGCAACCAATTACACCTCCTTGCTAAAAAAAGCGCTTGTTACTGCGGGGCTGGAACAAATTCCAATAATAACCATCGCTATGGGTGGGGGTGCCAACGAGCAACCTGGTTTTAAAGTTGACTGGAAAAAGATTTATAAAATTATCGTCTACAGTATTGTTTATGCTGATTTACTCTCACAAATGTATTATTCAACTGCTCCGCGGGAAAAAGAGAAAGGGGCGGCTATGCGCATCAAAAATGAATTACTGCAATTGGGTATTAAAGCTTTTGAAGACAATGATCCAAAACGATTTCTTGATTTGGCCTCTCTGGCCAATCAACGTTTTACAGAAGCACTTGAATTAAAAGATGTACCGAAAATTGGGGTTGTTGGAGAAATATATGTAAAATACAATAGTTTTGGACATAAAGACATTGTAAATTGGTTAGTACAACAAGGTATTGAAACGGTTTTACCCCCTATTCTTAATTTCTTTACTTCTACCTTTGTCAGCCAATCAGAAAGGGAGTCAGGTAATATTTCCAAACGAGTAGTACCCAAATACATCTATAATTTCGCAGAAAATTATATTTATACTATTGTACACAAAATGGAAGAACGTGTAAAAGCTTTTCCGTACTTTAGACCTTTCGAAACACCGGAACAAATGGGAAAGGCGGCTTCTAAAATCATCAATCTAAATGCACAGTTTGGAGAAGGTTGGAGTATTCCAGCCGAATATGCTCATTTTGCCGAATCGGGCATCAACAGTGTTGTAAGCCTTCAACCCTTTGGCTGTATCGCAAACCAGATTATTTCCAAAGGCATTGAAAAACGCACCCGTGAACTTTACCCCAACCTCAATCTCCTTTTCATTGATTTTGACAGTGGCATGAGCGAAGCAAATATTTTAAACAGATTACATTTCATGATTGAAAATAGAAGTTAAATCGATCAAATATTTATATTTGTAATGCACACAGATATTCCTGTCACCTGAACAAAAACAAAATAATATGCATTTAATCTGGTTAATAGACTTTGAATAACAAAATCATCAACTATCTTTATATAAATTGATAAACATGGCAAAAATAACATTTAATGGAAGCCAGATTCAAACTTGTGGATCGATTCCTTCTGTAGAAACTAAAGCAATGGACTTTTGCCTGACAGGCATAGATCTTTTAGATGTTAGCCTTTCAAATTTTAGAGGTAAGCGAATTGTAATGAATATTTTTCCAAGTATTGATACCGGCGTTTGTTCTACTTCCGTAAGACGATTCAATTCAGAGGTGGAAAAAATGCGTAATGCGGTGGTTTTGTGTATATCGGCAGATCTTCCGTTTGCATTAAGTCGTTTTTGTGGTGCTGAAGGGCTGACAAATGTCGTACCACTAAGTGAACTAAGACCGCCCCGTAGTTTTGGTGAAGATTATGGTCTGAGAATGATAGACGGACCACTGGCCGGTCTTTTTTCCAGAACTGTAATCGTTATAGATGAAAACCAAAATATAATTTATACCGAACAAGTTTCAGACATTGCGCAAGAGCCTAAATATAAACCCGTTGTTGATCTTCTAAAATAAAAAAACAAATTTCAGGTATTAAAAAGTGTATTCTTGCTTTTAAAGATTAAAAAAATCAGTCATGAATCAGAATATAGAAAATCAGGTTTCTCTTTTTGGAACAGATGTCATTAACTGGGCTCTAAATCATGGAATAAAGATTGTTTTTATTGCAGTCATTGCCTATATCTTAAAATTAATATCCAAACACTTTATACAGAGAATTGTAAAAGCGGCTGTTTCATCAGATAAATTTATGACAACTGACGGAGAAGTGAAGCGCATGCATACTTTGGTGAGGATTTTCTCCTGGACTATCAATACAATCATTATAGTTATTGCAACCATGATGATTTTGCAGGAATTCGGTGTTAAAATCGCCCCTATTCTGGCAAGCGCCGGAATAGTTGGTGTGGCAATTGGTTTTGGAGGGCAATATTTAGTTAAAGATGTCATCACTGGTTTTTTTATCATATTTGAAAATCAATACCGAATAGGCGATGTAATTAATATCGAAGGAATCAGTGGCACAGTAGAAGATATAAGCTTAAGAGTAACGACTTTACGTGATGCTAATGGTACAGTTCATTATATTCCCCATGGAGAAGTTAAAAAGGTCTCCAATTTTACAAGAAATTTTGCAAAAATAAATGTCAATATCGGCGTTTCTTACAATGCAAATATTAATCATGTAATTGCTATAATAAATAATATAGGTAACGAATTAGCCGATGATCCCGAATGGAAAGGGTCTATCAATCAGGCTCCCAGATTCTTAATGGTTGATGCTCTGGATGCTTCTTCTGTAAAAATTAAAATAACAGGAGAAACTAAACCACAAAGACAATGGGACGTTACTGGTGAATTACTAAAAAGAATCAAGGAAACATTTGAGAAAGAAGGTATTGAGATTCCATATCCCCAAACAGTAGTTCATTTGTCAAATAACATAAAATAGCTATAATTTGTGTTAATCCAAATAACACAACTATCTGATTATCTTTAAATAATAAATATTAATGTGCATTGGAAGCGCTTTATATTTATTCACCCCACTTGTATAGAACCTAAATAAAACCTATTTTTGCAATATGGAGTTTGCAAAATAGACTATCATTCTATTATCTTCTTCTTTAAAGGTTCTGGAAATTCACCTTTATCTTTCAAGAAGAAAAGAGCTCAAGCGCTTTTATTGTAAAAGAAACTTAAATCTGACCATCGTGCACAAAATGACCATCCAAAAATACCCGGATTGCCTAAGATTACAAGTAGAGCAGGCTACAAAAATAAATATTACAGAATGTTATCAATGCGGAAAATGCACCGCAGGCTGTCCTCTAAATGGGGATATGGACATTATGCCTAACCAAATCCTTCGCATGATGCAACTTGAACTTCCTAACTATGAAAACAAAATATTAAAATCACTTTCAATTTGGCTTTGTCTTAATTGTGATATGTGCTATTCTCGCTGTCCACAGGAAATTAAGCTTTCAGAAATAATGGATTTTTTCCGCCAGAAGTCACTCAGAGAAAATAAGGTCAATCCTAAAGCCAAAGACATCCTTAAATTCAACCAATCTTTTTTAGAAAACATTGAAAAGAATGGGAAAATGAATGAAATAGGGCTAACTATCAATTACAAATTAAAGACATTCAACCTGATACAGGATGTGAGACATGCTCCTTCTATGTTCTTTAAAGGTAAGCTCCGTCTTTTTCCACATAAAGTGCAAAATATAAAAGAAATCAAAAGACTTTTCAGAAAAACAATCAGCAACGAAGGAGGTTCTAAATGAAAATAGGTTATTATCCTGGCTGCTCACTCGAAAGTTCCAGCAAAGAATACAGTAAATCATTGCTTGCTGTTGCTGAAAAATGCGGCATCATTCCAGAAGAAATTAAAGGTTGGAGTTGTTGTGGAGCTTCTGCGGCACACAATTTAAACCACGATTTGGCCATTGTTCTTCCTGCTCGCACATTAGCTATTGCCGAAGAACAAGGATTCACGGAGATCCTGGTTCCTTGTGCGGCATGCTATCGAAGGTTGGCAGCAGCGCAATACGAAGTAACCACAAATGAAGAAACACATAAAAAAGTGGAGTCTTATCTGGAACTAAAATTTTCAGGAAAAATAAAAATACTGTCTGTTATTGAATTTCTGCAAAAATACATTTCACCGGTTGCTGATCAATATATCGTCAACAATCTAAATCAAAAAATAGCCTGCTACTATGGATGTTTATTGGCCAGACCTAAAGAAACGTCAACATTGAAACGCACGGAAGACCCACTTGAAATGGAGTCAGTTTTAGAAAAGACAGGAGCCAAACTTATTAATTGGGCTTTTAAAACAGAATGCTGTGGAGCCAGCCTATCTGTCTCTTCTACTGCCATCGTCGCTAAACTTTCAGGAAAAATTATTGAAAATGCTGTTGCCAGTGGAGCGGAATCAATTGTGGTGGCTTGTCCCATGTGCCATATGAATCTCGATATGAGACGACCCGAAATAAAAAAACAAATTAAAAAAGACCTGGACATTCCAGTCTTGTTCATCACTCAGGTACTGGGACTAAGTATGGGTATTCCAGCAGACAAGTTAGGGCTTAATAATCATTTCGTTTCCACCAAAAAAGTAATATCATCCATCGTTAAAAAAGAGGCTTAGGATATGGCAAGAATTGGAGTATTTATATGCCACTGTGGCGAAAACATTTCAGCGACAGTTAATGTTACCCAGGTAGCTGAAGCCGCCTCAAAACTACCGGGCGTAACTTATGCAACAGATTATAAATATATGTGTTCCGACCCGGGACAGACCATGATAATTGAGGCAATTAAAGAACATAAACTTACTGGAATCGTAGTAGGATCTTGCTCTCCCCGAATGCATGAAGCCACCTTTCGGAAAGTAGCGGAAAAAGCTGGCATCAACTCCTATTTGTGTGAAATTGCCAATCTTCGCGAACAAGTTTCCTGGGTGCATCCCAAATCAGATGCGACAACTCAAAAAGCAATTGATATCGTTAGAACATTGGTTCAAAAAGTCAAGCAAGACAGCCCACTTTATCCGATTAAAGTTCCTGTAACAAAAACGGCGCTTATTATCGGAGGTGGCATTGCAGGAATACAAGCAGCACTGGATATTGCCAACGCCGGGCATCAGGTAATCATCATTGAAAAATCTCCTTCTATCGGTGGGCACATGTCGCAACTCTCTGAAACATTTCCGACCCTTGATTGTTCACAGTGTATCCTTACCCCACGGATGGTTGAAGTAGCTCAACATCCGAATATCACGCTTCACACTTTTGCAGAGGTTGAAAGCATTTCTGGATTTGTTGGTAATTTTGATGTAAATATTAAATTAAAAGCCAGAAGTGTTGACTTGTCAAAATGCACAGGCTGCGGAACATGCTGGCAAAAATGTCCTTCAAAAAAAATCCCGGATGAATTCAATGAAGGTCTAAGTGACAGAACTGCTATTTATACTCCTTTTCCCCAAGCTGTTCCGAACAAACCAGTTATTGACAGAGCAAATTGCATTTGGTTTTTAAAGGGTAAATGCGGACTTTGTAAAAAAAATTGTCCAACAGGTGCCATTGATTATGAGATGCAAGATGAGATTATAAATATTAAAGTTGGAGCAATTGTTACCGCCACTGGTTTTGACATTAAGCACACCGATTTTTTCCCTGAATATGGCTATGGACAATATAGAAATGTTATAGACGGATTGCAATTTGAACGTTTAGCTTCAGCATCAGGTCCGACAGGGGGCGAAATCAGACGTCCTTCAGACGGTAAAATACCTGAAAAAATAGTCTTTATAGCATGTGCCGGGTCAAGAGATAAAGCAAAAGGGATAGAATATTGTTCCAAGATATGCTGTATGTATACGGCAAAACATGCTATGTTGTACAAACATAAAAAACCAGAAGGTAAAGCTTATGTCTTTTATATGGACATTCGCGCAGCCGGAAAGAACTATGATGAATTTGTACGTCGGGCAATTGAAAAAGACGAAGTTTTATATATCCGTGGCCGTGTATCACGCATTTATGAAAAAAACGATAAGTTGATAGTAAAAGGCATTGATACTTTACTAAATGCTCAGCCTATTGAAATAGAAGCAGATATGGTAGTACTGGCAACTGCTGTAGTTGCAAATAAAGACGCCGAGCTCTTGGCTCAAAAAATGCACATCAGTTACGATAAGCATCACTTTTTTTCAGAAGCGCACCCTAAATTAAGACCTGTTGAAACAAATACAGCAGGAATAATGCTTGCAGGAGCCTGTCAAACAGCAAAAGACATTCCTGACACTGTATCACAAGCGTCAGCTGCAGCCAGCAAAGTCCTTGGGCTATTCTCGAGTGATGAAATGACTCGAGAACCAATAGTTGCCGTTGTTAACCGAATGGCTCCACCACAATTTACAACTTGCACTGGTTGCCTGCTTTGCATGGAAGTTTGCCCGTATAATGCTATCGAACGCGAAGAAATCAGGGATCGAAGAACCGGTGATTTAATTAAAGTAGCAGCAAAAGTAAATGCAGGGCTTTGTCAGGGTTGTGGAACCTGTGTGGCTTTCTGCCGAAATAAATCCATCGATTTACAAGGCTTTAGCAATCAGCAAATGCTATCTGAAGTGATAGCATTATTGAACCAACCTTTTTAAATGAATTTTATGTCTGAATTTGAACCAAAAATAGTAGCCTTTGTCTGCAACTGGTGTACCTATGCAGGTGCAGACCTTGCAGGAACGAATAGAACCAAATATGCCAGTAACGTGAAAATCATACGGTTCCCCTGCACAGGACGTATAGATTTCATGCTTTTAATGAAAGCTTTCGAAAACGGAGCAGACGGTGTCATCGTTTCTGGTTGTCACCCAAATGACTGTCATTACACTTCGGGTAATTTCCATGCACGTCGTCGCTGGATCATATTTCGATCACTACTTGATTTTATCGGATTTGATACAGACCGTATCACCTTTTCCTGGATTTCCGCAGCAGAAGGTAATAAATGGGCTCAAATAGTTGATGAAGTTACTGAAAAGATTAAATCAAAAGGTCCTTTTACAGATTTAAAGAAACTAAATTGTACCCTTTTAAAACAATTATACGATGAAGCTATTACAAAATAAAGTAGCGGAACTGTTCAAGAACGGAACTATTAATCTGATGATTGGATTTAAAAACGCATTGAACAAACAGGTTGTACCTTGTTTCATCGAAAATAGCTCACAAGCAGAACAGCTAATTTATACCGCTGATTGCAAAAACAACCTCTCAGTATATCTTCATAAGCCAGAAGTAAAAAAAATTAAAAAAGTTGGTATTATAGGTAACATTGCAACCTTACGTTCTTTGATTCAGTTAACTTCAGAAAATCAATTATGGGATATAGAACAAACCATATTGACGGTCAATGAAAAAGACGAAATAATCTTATTTAAGAACATGAGAGAAGTCGAAACATACGTTCAGACTTATTTCCCGGAAAATCATACAGAAGAAGACAAAAAACTGCTGGAGTACATCGACTCACTTCCTCGTGAAGAACGTTGGAAGTACTGGATGGAACAATTTTCTACTTGCATAAAGTGCTATGCCTGTCGTGCCGTTTGCCCGATGTGTTACTGCACACAATGTACTGTTGAATGCAACCAACCTCAATGGATCAAAATTTCATCTGAGACGACTGGCAATCTTGAATGGCATATAATGCGAGCCATGCATCTGGCAGGACGTTGCATCGAATGTGGCGAATGTGGCAGGGTCTGCCCAGTAGGTATTCCCATTCACTTGCTCACCACTAAGATGAATCAGGAACTCTTTAAAGAATTTGCAACAAGACCTGGTTTTTCATTAAAAGGAGAATATGCGATGAACACCTTTAAACCTGAAGACAAAGAAGGTTTTATAAAATAATTTACCACAAGTCAGCATAAAAACATTTTTCATGGAAATAAAAACCATCAACACGACTAATATTTCTACTTTCTTCAATCAACTCGTCCAATCGGGCAAAATTGTGATTGCCCCAGTTTTGAAAAAAAGCGGAAAAATATTTTTCGAAAGAGTTCAATCCTACAATCAAATAGAGACAGATTATATTCAAACAGCCTTTTCTGCCAAATCTGTTGTATTTCCAAAAGTAGAAGAACTATTTTCTTATAGTAAAACTACTGATAATTTTGAGACAAAACAATCCTTATCCGACATACCAGAAACAGTTGTTTGGGGACTTCGTCCATGTGACAGTGCAGCTTTTAACTATATGACACGGTTCTTTATGGATGAAAATCCAGATATTTATTTTGCTACCCGCAAAGAAAGAACGACGCTTATAGCTATTAGCTGTGCCAAATCCGATGAAGCCTGTTTTTGTACATCAGTTGGACTTGACCCAGGAAAGACAAAAGGGAGTGATATCCAATTGACCCTGATGGGAAATGAATACTATGTTGAAGTCATAACTGAAAAAGGTTTATCAGCTATCAAAACCTCTGAATCATTATTCACATCTAGCACAGAAAAAAGTAAAGAAAAATACCTGGCAGAACCCACCACTAAATTTTCAATTGAAGAAATAAAGGAAAAAATGCAAAATGCCTATGACAATGTTGCATGGGGACAAGAGTCAATGGGCTGTGTCGGCTGTGGTGCTTGTGCTTTTGCATGTCCTACCTGTACCTGTTTCGATATTCAAGACGAAGGCACAGGAGAAAATGGAAAACGCATCCGTTGCTGGGATGCATGTGGGTTTAGCCAATTTACCAAGCATGCTTCGGGCCATAACCCAAAGCCAAATCAAACCGCACGCCGTCGCCAGCGGCTATTACACAAATTTAAATATTCTGTTGAGAACATCGGAATGGTCAGTTGTGTGGGTTGTGGACGTTGCATCCGCATTTGCCCTGCACATTTAAATATTTTTGAAAATATCTTGAACGTCACAAAAGCATAAGTCATGAACATAAAGAACAACTACATACCTTACAAAATGCGGGTTGCTAAAATCACAGAAGAAGCTCCGCTCATTCAGACTTACCGACTTGAATTTGTAGACAAAAAAGAGGCAGATGAATTTTCATTCAAGGCTGGTCAATTTGCCGAATATGGAATATTTGGAGAAGGAGAATGCACCTTTTGCATTGCTTCAGCGCCAACTCGGGAAGGCTATATTGAATGCACTTTCAGAAACACAGGACGTGTCACCAAAGCTCTTGCCGATTGTGAAGAGAACGATATTATCACTTTGCGCGGCCCATTTGGAAACTCTTTTCCAATAGAGCAATGGTACGGTAAAAATGTCGTTTTCGTTACTGGTGGCATTGCATTGCCCCCACTTCGTTGCGTCATCAATACTTTACTGGACCAACGCGAAAAATTCGGCGAAATTTCTGTTTATTACGGTGCAAAGACTGTTAATGACCTGACATACAAAGCCGAGCTCGATGATTGGGCAAACCGGGGTGATATGAAACTTTTTATTACTGTTGACCCAGGAGGTGAAACTCCAGAATGGAAAAGATATATTGGTTTTGTACCAACAATTCTCGAACAGAATCCACCCGAAAGCGACAATGCCATCGCCATAATTGCGGGTCCCCCTATCCTCATTAAATTAGGAATGCCAATTCTGTCCAAAAGCGGGTTCCCTAACAATCGGATTTTTACGACATTGGAAAACAGGATGAAATGCGGTGTTGGCAAATGCGGACATTGTATGGTCGGTAAAACCTATGTATGTAAAGATGGACCTGTCTTCACCTACGAAGAAATATTAAAAATGCCTGTAGAATATTGATTATTTTTTTAAATAAATTCAGCCGGATTTAATTCTTTATAATTCTGATAATTTTCTTCTTTTTCAATAATATATTCAGGCCTATCTTTCACCTCATCAAATAATATACCAATATACTGGCCAAGCACACCGACAGTAAGTAATTGAACGCCACCAAAGAAGATCACCAACATAATGATAGAACTCCATCCGGTTGCAGCATTTGTAAAACCATATATTTTTCCAAGTAATATCCAAACAGCAAAAAGCAAACCAATCAAAACAGTTACCGAACCGAGACCGATAGCAAGTTTCAATGGCTTCTTAGAAAAGTAGAGCATAGCCGTTCCTGCAAAATGCAGCATTTTGCGAAAAGGATATTTCGTTTCTCCGGCAAAACGGGCCTCTCGTTTGTAATAAAATGGCACTTGTTTAAAACCGATCCAACTAATAATACCTCTGATATATTTGCCTTTTTCGCGAAATTGCTTAAACTCCTCTATTACACGTCTGTCAATTAGACGAAAATCCCCTGTATCAAGCGGAAATTTCACCTCTGACAAAGAGTTCAAGGTTCTATAAAACAGTTTGGACGAAGTCTTTTTTAAAAAACTCTCCCCTTTTCGATTCTGTCGCACACAATATACAACATTCGCATTTTCTTGTTTCTGTTTTTCTAATATTTCAGGTATCAACTCAGGTGGATCTTGCAGATCCGCATCAATAATTACTGCAAAATCGCTTTTGCAATGATGAATGCCAGCAGTGACCGCCGGTTGATGCCCAAAGTTGCGTGAGAAATGTAAAACAGTCACACGATTATCATTAGATGCGATAGCAGAAAGTATGTTTCCCGTTCTATCCGTGCTACCATCATTAATAAAAATAATTTCAGATTGAAAATCAGACAAACCATCCAACATATTCTTAAAACGTTCGTATGAAGCTTCAATTACTGCTGCTTCATTTAAACAGGGAACAATTAAACTAAGTGTTTGCATATTTACTGATTTTATTTTCTGGGGATAGGTCGGAAAAAAGAGAGAAGCCGGCCCTCTCTAAAAGTTAGTTTTTTATTTAAAAAATACTGCATAATTGCAACAATAAATACAGATATCATCTTTGCAATCATACTATCCATCTTAAACCCATCAATCATTATAGCTAAAAGACCAGAACTTATGGCCATTCCAACCAATGCAATCATATAGAAAGAAACAAAACGCTTTAACCGTTTATCTTTCACCTTAAAAGTAAACACACTATTAAGTATAAAATTGTGTATTACAGCTATTGTCGAACTTACAATATTGGAAATAATGTAATTCACTCCAAGCATTTTATGAAGAATGTAAAATACGCCCATGTCAACGACAAGGCCAAACACTCCTACAATACCGTATCTAAGAAACTTAGAATTTAATAATCTTACAAACAATGACTTCATCATCCATTTCGTTATAATAGGGGCAATTAGTCCGTTTTGTTTCAACAAAACTATATCTGCCCGTATACTTTTTTCTTAAAACTGGGAGGTCTTTCTCTCCAATAATTAAATAACCGTGAGATGGTAATTCTTTTTCAAAATTCTTAAACACATTACCAAGATAAAAATTCAAACCATACAAATTGCCATAAAATCGTAGATCATTCACTACATAAGCATCGTTTTTAAGATTGTAAGTAGCTGAAAGTTCACTGGCAAAATGTTTTACCGAATGTCCATTTTTAAATACCGGATATGCAGTACCCTCCAAAAAGACTTGTAGACTTATAAAAAGGATAAAAATACTAAAAATAAGCATTCTGGCATTTTTTGTCCGTTGCCGGTTTAAAACCAGAATAAAGACTACCAACAATATAAGCCAGAGCAAAAAACCAGACCAATTAGGATTCTGAAAATATTTTGCAAACAAAGCAATATCATATGATGTTTTAAGACTTGTAACAAATGGAGCAACTATATCAGATATATTTATAAAATGGGCAAAACCTGTTAAAAGTAAAATTAAAGCAACTAAAGTCAGCAAAATATTTGACAAAAGATGAATAAGGGATGGTCTCACTTTTCCAGCCCACAGTATAACCCTCGCAAGTAAAAATGACGCAAAAGGATAAATAGGTAAAATATATACACTTCTTTTTGAAATTGGAATAGAATAGAAAAACAAAAAAACAAGTATAGCAATAATACTGAACAACGTTATTTTATCCATAGAAGCAAAATGCCGGAACCATAAATATCGCTGTTCTTTCACCTTTCTCCACCATTTTTTATAACCAAAAGTAAAAAAGGCAAACAATAGAATCAAAGACCAAGGCAAAAGCCCTGCAAGTATTGCAGGAATATAATACCAAAAAGGGCCCTCATGTCCCAAATCATAATTAATACCCAAAGCATCACTCTTCATTCCAAAGAAACGGCCAATATTTTCAGCATATACAATAGTTAAGAAATGATTTCCTTCTTGTTTCCATGCCACAAAGTACCAGATAAACAAGATAAATAATGCAGGAATAGCTACAATTACATTTTTCAGAAGAACTTTTCCAAAAGGATATTTTAAAACCAATAAATAAATGCCAAAAACGAAGCAGGGTAAGATCACGCCCACAGGACCTTTCACAAGACTTGCACAACCAAGGAGAATAACAAGCAGAACTGGAAACCCCCTAAGGCCTTTCTCCTCCCATTTAAACATCTCAATCAATGCAACAGACATAAAAAAGGCCAAGGTCATGTCAACCCTCGCTTCAATACCATTGCGATGCATTTCAAAACAAGTTAGTAAAATCAAAGCAGAAAGGACAGCCTCAATTTTTGTTTTCCGACGTATCAGAAAAACCAATGTAAACATCGTAATTCCAATCAGCCCTAAAGCTGATGGCAATCTGGAAGTAGCTTCACTCACATGACCTGTGATTTCAGAGAAGCCAGCGATAATCCAATGCATCAAAGGAGGTTTATAAGCAATTTCGTCGGCATATCCCTTCGGCAAAATCCAATTCCCGTCATTAATCATTGAAACGACTAAAGAAGCTTCACGTGGTTCCCCTTTTGTATAGAAATCAGATATTCCTATCCATGGTAAAGTAAGGAGCATGCTTAACAGTAAAATGAAAAAAACGGGCCTCTTAAAAAACAAGCCCTGGATTTTATCTGGTTGTTCTTGCATGAGATTTTAATTATAAAACAAAAAAGATTGAATTATAAATAAGTGAAGCTGTTTTTGCGGCTGCTCCTGGTTTACCCAGTTTGTTTTGAACTTCAGAGTAACCCTGTAGCATGGCAGACCTTTCAGGCGTATCCGACAACAACGGTTCCAAAGCTGCCTTAAGGTTCTCTTTTGTAAAAAACATGCCCATCAATTCAGGAACGACCACTCTCCCTGCAATTAAATTTACCAAAGAAATATAAGGAACATGCATAAAATGGCGAAAAATCCAATTGGGTAAACGTCCACCGCGAAACGAATAGCAAACCACTTGTGGTGTAGAAATCAAACTTGTCTCTAAAGTTGCAGTGCCTGATGTTACAAGAGCAGCATAAGCCATCTCAAGCAGTGAATAAGTCTCTCCAAAAATTAGTTTCGTATCAGCATGAATAAAAGTTGAGTAAAAATCTTTTTCAATACCGGGTGCACCTGAAACAACAATCTGAAACGCTGGATACAGGGACGCAACTTCCATCATTAAAGGAAGATTGGAACAAATCTCACCTTTCCTGCTACCTGGCAATAATGCCAAAACAGGCCGTTCATCCAGAGAGTGTAAAATCCGAAAAGCATCCGTATCAAAAGACTTCGAATGAAAAGCAGCTATACTGTCCACACAGGGATTTCCCACATAAGAAACCGAGAAATGATGCCTGGCAAAAAAAGCCGTCTCAAAAGGAAGAATAACATACATTTTATCTATATACTTCTTAAAGGCCTTTATGCGGTATTCTTTCCAAGCCCATACTTTTGGAGAAATATAAAAATGAACAGGCAAAGATGGCCTCACTGATTTAACATATTTTGCTATTTTCAGATTGAAACTGGCATAATCAACCAAAATAAGGACATCCGGTTTCCATTCCCGAATTTCTTTTTTACACAAAGACATGTTTTTCAGAATAGTACGTGCATGCATAACAACATCTATAATACCCATAAAGGCCATGTCCCGATAATGTTTCACAAGACTGCCTCCAACAGATAGCATCTGATCTCCCCCTAAAAAAAGAAATTCCGCTTTTGGATCCAACACGAGTAATTCACGCATAACATTAGAAGCATGCAAATCACCCGAGGCTTCTCCTGCCACCAAAAAATATTTCATTTGGTTCTATTTAATATTAAAATTCCAATCCTTCATCGTCTCCTTCAATGAATATGAAGTCATATCAATTTTTGAAGGTACTATTGAAACATAGCCTTCGTTCAATGCATACATATCTGTATCTTGTGACAATGGCTCATCATCCCTAAAATTGCCAGTTAACCAATAGTAAAAACCACCGTTGGGATGCTCACGCTTATCAAACTCTTCCACCCACCTTCCACGAGCCTGACGGCATATTTTAACGCCCTTAAGTACAGGTATAGCTGGAATATTTACGTTCAAACAGTGGCCTTCAGGCAAACCATGCTCAAGAACTTGTTTCGCAATTTGTTTAATATAAAGGCATGACGGTCCAAAATCGGCATTTATGGAATGATCATCTAAAGAAAAGCCAACAGCAGGAACTCCATTCAGACTAGCCTCAATAACAGCACCAAGGGTCCCGGAATAGTGAATTGCCACAGAGACATTTGAACCATGATTTATCCCGGAAAAAAATACATCGGGTTTCCTATCTTCAAACAACTGGTTTAAAGCCAGTTTAACACAATCAACAGGTGTCCCATTACTTCTGTATATGGAAAGACCTTTTTCTTTGGAGACAATCACCAAATCCAATGGAGTAACAACAGTAAGAGCTGCTGACATACCGGATCGTCCAGATTGAGGCGCAACGACAACCAAATCGCCAAGCGGGCGCAAAACATCAATCAGGAACTGAATGCCAGGAGCCCTAAAGCCATCATCATTGGATAACAGAATTAAAGGTCGCTTTTTCATCTCTATAACAATTATTCTTAAAATAAGTGCAAAGATACATATTTGGAGTTTCTATTCATGCTACAATTTCCGGATTCTTATTTTCCAGACTTTTCACCACTTACAAGCATTAATCTTTCAAATCTCTATTCTTTAATTTTACGAATCATATTAACATTCTATAAGAGAGACCGGCAAAACGGATGGAATCCAGCTTGTGTCCTTTTCAATTATTCTTTATATTTGCATGTTGATTCTTTAAAAGAACAAGCTTTAGACCGGCGATTTAGATATTCTTCGTCGGCGAAATTTTATTATATGGGAAAAATCATTGCATTGGCCAATCAAAAAGGTGGCGTTGGGAAAACAACAACAACCATTAATTTAGCAGCATCCTTAGCCGCACAAGAAAAGGAAGTACTGGTTGTTGACGCCGACCCCCAGGCCAATTCTTCTTCAGGTTTCGGTATAGACGTAAAATCACTTGAATTTACCATCTATGAATGTTTAATAAACAACATTGATCCCTCGAAAGCCATACTCGAAACCGAGTTGGATAGTTTGCATATTTTACCTTCACATATAGATTTAGTCGGAGCAGAGCTTGAAATGATCAATTTACCTGATCGGGAAAAGATCCTAACCCGGATTTTAGAACCTCTTAAAGACCAATACGACTATATTCTGATTGACTGCTCTCCCTCATTAGGGTTAATTACTGTAAATTCATTAACCGCTGCTGATTCGGTAATCATCCCTGTACAATGCGAATATTTTGCACTTGAAGGGATTAGTAAATTACTAAATACCATTAAAATCATTAAATCAAAACTCAATCCAAGTCTTGAGATTGAGGGCTTTTTATTGACAATGTATGATGCACGACTACGTCTGGCAAAGCAAGTTAGTGAAGAAGTAAGAAGACATTTTCAGGACTTGGTATTTAAAACAATCATTCAGCGAAATGTCAAGTTAAGTGAAGCACCCAGCTACGGAAAACCCGTATTGCTTTATGATGCCGATTCAAAAGGTTCTGTAGATTATATGCAACTGGCACTGGAGCTCATTCAAAAAAACAAGAAAAATAAATAAACAATAGCTTGGGCATTTTGTACCCAATAGCAAAAAGATATTAACTTTATGGTTAAAAAGAACGCTTTAGGAAGAGGTCTTGACGCTCTGATTAGTGTTGAAGAAATCCACACAGAAGGATCTTCTTCCATTAATGAGGTTGAATTATCAAAAATCTTCCCCAACCCAGATCAACCTCGTCGTGAATTTGATAAGGATGCGCTTCAGGATTTATGCGTTTCTATCAAAACGATTGGTGTAATTCAGCCCATTTCGCTTAGGTTGATGCCTGACGGAAATTATCAGATTATCGCCGGAGAGCGTAGATACAGAGCCGCTTTACAAGCCGGGTTGACTCAGATCCCTGCTTATATCAAGACAGCTGAAGATGATTCAGTAATGGAAATGGCATTAATTGAAAACATTCAACGTGAAGATTTAAATGCCATAGAAATTGCTCTGGCTTTTCAAAAATTACAGGAAGTCTATAATCTCACACAAGAAAAATTAAGTGAACGAATTGGTAAAAAAAGAACAACTATTGCAAATTATATTCGTTTGCTTAAACTCCCCGCAGAGATTCAATTAGGTTTGCAAAACCGGAAAATTGATATGGGACATGCCCGGGCTCTGGTTAACATTGAAGATCCTACAATCCAGCTGGCCATATATGAAGAAACTGTCCTTAACGGCTATTCTGTTCGGAAGGTGGAGGAGCTCGTACGAGATACGGCCGAAATCAAAAATATAGAAAAGCCAACAAGCAAAACAAAAATAACAAACAAGACACCTGAAGAATATCAGGCTCTTCAAAAATTATTATCTGATCAATTAAACACAAAAGTTCGGTTTTCTATAAATAAAATCGGGAAAGGATCAATAACCATACCTTTCAAATCCGAAAAACAATTGGAGTCTTTACTGGCTTCTTTTGATAAAATATTGAATTAGCACATTGAAAAACAAGATTCTTACATATTGCCTCCTTATAATTACTCTTTTTGCAGCCTGTTTTAATTCAAAATCAGGTTGCAACAGTATTAGCGCTGCCGTGAATGATTCAACGCCAAATATCAAAAATATATCAACAAAAACTGATACATTATTACTTTCACAAACCGCTTTACCGGCAACCGCAAAACTTTCGCCAGATTCCATTGCAAAAGATACAGTCGCTCAAATAATCTATAAACCAAGCCCGACTAAGGCTATTTGGTATTCAGCCTTGTGTCCTGGTTTGGGACAGCTGTACAATCGCAGATACTGGAAGCTTCCCATTATTGGTGCAGGTATTGTTGGTATTGCCTATGCAATCGGTTGGAATAGCAAAGAGTACAATGCTTATACCAATGGCTATAGGGATATTTCAGACAATAATCCAAAGACAACAAGTTACACAAAACTCCTGCCACCTGGAACGACTGTAGACACTTATGGAACTGAGTATCTGACTTCCTTCTTAAAGAATCGTCAACAATCATACAGACGGTACAGGGACCTAAGCTTTATCAGTGCCATCGGATTATATTTTATTTGTATGTTGGATGCATACGTTGATGCTCAATTATATGATTTCGACATCAGTCCAAATTTGACAATAATGCCACCGACTTCTTCCCCGTCCTTTTCAGGAGCGAAAAATATCGGATTAAGTTTGGCTTTTAATTTTTAAAATTATAACCCCAACACAATATATGAAACATTTATTATTTCTCATTGCGGGGCTTGCCTTTTGTCTGTCCATACACGCAAATGACAGTATACCGACAGCCAAGGACTATTTTGGTTCATCTGACAAAGACCGGGAAATTGGATTACCCGAAAACTTTGAGATGGATCTAGATAGTCTATTACAGGTTTGGCATGTTAAAACTTTTGTACAAATCGATCAGAATTGCAAATCTGACTCCATAGACCCTGTATTTTCGGATGAAGAGATCATGAAGCAACTTTCAGAAATGCCAACCGCCATCAAATTGCCATTCAATCAAATTATCAGACAATTCATTGATATGTACAGTGGAAAAAAAAGAAAACAAGTTGCGGTAATGTTAGGTGTTAGTAACTATTATTTTCCTATTTTTGAGCAAACTCTTGAAAAATACAATATGCCCAATGAGCTAAAATATTTGGCCGTTGTTGAATCAGCACTTAATCCAAAAGCAAACTCCAAAGTTGGAGCAGCAGGTTTATGGCAGTTCATGATTGGTACTGGTAAAATTTACGGATTGGAGATCAACAGTCTTTTGGATGAACGACGGGACCCTATTAAATCAACAGAAGCGGCCGTCCGCTATCTTAAAGATCTATATGGCATTTACGGTGACTGGCATTTGGCCATTGCTGCATACAACTGTGGCCCAGGGAATGTAAATAAAGCTATTCATCGATCTGGTGGAAAACGTGATTATTGGGATATCTATTATTATCTTCCTAAAGAAACACGTGGCTACGTACCTTTATTTATTGCTGCCAACTACGTGATGACCTATTACAAAGAACATCTTATTTGTCCTGTACAGACCTATTATCCCATGCATACGGATACAATAATGGTTGACAAAAAAATGCACTTTGACCAAATATCAGCTGTTATTGGTGTTCCGAGTGAAGATATTGAGGTTCTCAACCCCCAATATCGACGGAAAATCATTCCTGGAACGCCCGAAAAGCCAATGGCATTGTGTTTGCCGGCAAATTATACCCTTTCTTTTCTTGATAACCAGGACAGCATACCAAACTATATGGCAGACGAGCTCTTGGATACACAACTCACAGTTGAGCCTGCTCCTATAGAACAAAGTGTTATTAGACCAAGCCGATCAGGCAGATTAAGCAAATCGGCCAGGGCCAGGGCCAGAGCTCGTAAGTCTAGCCATTTTTATCAGGTTAAAAGCGGTGATACACTTTCTGAAATAGCTGAACATTATCATGTAACTCTTGCAAAACTGAAACGAAAAAATAATATAAGTTCTTCTGAAAAATTACGTCTTAATCAACGCTTGAAAATAAATTAATATTTCTTTGCCATGGAAGATTTATCGACATTTAGTCAAGCGGAAAATGATATGATCAATGAGAAGTTCCAGGAACTCCTCCAGGATTATCTAAATTCAAATCACAGGAAAAAAGTTGATATAGTAACCAAGGCCTTTAATTTTGCAAACCACGCGCACAATGGCATCAGACGACGTTCCGGGGAACCTTATATCATGCATCCTATTGCTGTAGCAAAAATTTGTTGCACAGAAATCGGATTAGGTTCAACATCTATTTGTTCTGCCCTTTTACATGATGTTGTTGAAGACACGGAATATACAGTAGAGGATATAGAAAAGAATTTTGGTCCTAAAATTGCATCTATCGTTGATGGACTCACGAAAATATCAGGTGGAATTTTTGGAGACCAAGCTTCAGCACAAGCCGAGAATTTTCGTAAATTACTGCTTACTATGGCAGAAGATATCCGTGTTGTATTAATCAAGATGGCGGATCGTTTGCATAACATGCGTACTTTGGGCGTAATGCTCCCAAGCAAACAATATAAAATATCAGGGGAGACAATGTACATATACGCACCTTTGGCGAACAGGCTTGGTCTCAACCACATCAAAACCGAACTTGAAAATCTAAGTTTTAAATACGAGCACCCCGATACATATGCTGAACTTTCCAGGAAAATTCAAAACACAGCTGCAGCCAGAGATGAATTGTACGAGAATTTTACAATACCTATTAAAGAAAAACTCGATCAAATGGGTCTGGATTATCGCTTGAAAGCCAGGACCAAATCCATTTATTCCATTTGGAATAAAATGCAAACCAAAGGCCTTCCATTTGAAGAAATTTACGATATCCTGGCTGTACGTATCATTTTCAATACCAAATTACACACATCAAACCCCGCGGTTTATGCTGAGGAAAAGAAAAAGTGCTGGAATATATATTCTGTCCTTACAGATATTTACAAGCATCATCCTGACCGCATCCGCGACTGGGTCAGCAACCCAAAGGCTAATGGATATCAGGCGTTACATGTCACATTGATGGGACCTGACGGAGAATGGATTGAAGTGCAAATCCGTAGTACCCGTATGGATGAGATCGCAGAAAGAGGATTTGCTGCACACTGGAAATACAAGACCGGAGAAATTGAAGAAGAAACAGAGCTAAATCGCTGGATTTATACAATTAAGGAAATTCTGGAAAATCCGGAGCCAAATGCCATTGATTTTTTGGATACTATAAAAATGAATCTCTTTTCGTCAGAAATCTTTGTTTTCACACCTAAAGGAGACATTAAAACAATGGCAGCCAATTCAACTGCGTTGGATTTTGCATTTGAATTGCATTCTGAAATCGGGCTTCACTGTATTGGGGCTAAAGTCAACCATAAACTTGTGCCTATGAGCCATGTCCTGAAAAGTGGAGACCAGGTTGAAATTCTTACATCCAATAATCAAACACCAAAATACGAGTGGCTGAACTACGTTACCTCAGGTCGTGCACAAGCAAGGCTTAGAGCAAGATTTCGCAAAGACAATAAAGTTTTCATTAAAAAAGGAGAAGAATTACTAACCGAATATTTATCCAAACTAAGACTCCCTAACGACCAGACTACAATTGAAAAGCTTCAGCAACATTTTGACTGTGAAACCCGAGATGATCTGTTGACGAAACTCGGGATGGAACAACTTAAGCTTGGAGATGCCGAATCACAGATTTTTAAGGCAAGCAAAGACCAGAACAAACTAATGAAATACTGGAAACTCACATTTGGACTGGGCGGTAACAAACAAACCAAACAAGAATCCAAACCTGAAATAAAAGAAGCCATCGATTTCAAATCGACACACAAACTCACAGAAGAATCTATACAACAAAAATATAAATTGGCAGAATGTTGCCAGCCAATACCAGGCGATGATGTTTTGGGTTATGTGGACGAAAATGGGAATATAACGGTACACAAACGGCAGTGTCCAGTGGCGATGAAGCTCAAAAGCAGTTTTGGTCCACGCATAATCTCAGCAGAATGGGCTACGCACAAAGAGCTCTCATTTCCAGTCATAATCGAAATGAACGGTATTGATGGCGTAGGCATAGTCAGTCAAATAGCGGAGATCGTTTCCAACGAGTTGGCTGTAAATATGACAAAATTGTCATTTGAGACCAAAGACGGAATTTTTAAAGGTTCAATAGAACTTTTTGTCCATGATGTTGAAGATATCCAAAATCTTTGCATGAAAATCTCCAAAATTAAAAATGTACAGTTAGTACATCGGAAAGAGCAGATGGAAGGAATTGTACAATAAGGCTTTATCTATTTTTCTAAAACAAAAAGCTTATATCCACTTCTCTGAATATTTTCAAGCACAACAGTCGGGTCCTTTTTCATATACATCCGCAATCTGTAAGCTAAATTATTTATCGCACGCTCTTTATTTAATGGATCATCTTCATATTTCCACAATACTTTTACAAAATTCTCTATACTGACCACGTTCCCCATATTTTCACATAGTATTTTCAAAAAGGTAGCCTCTTGTTTTGTAAGATGGTTTTTTTCATGCTCTTCTGACAAAATTTGATCTATATAATAAAATGAGAACATGCCCAATCTGATAATGCCGGCACAGCTTTGATTTTGATCTCGGTTAAGGAGAGCGTTGATCCGGAGTGACAGTTCTTTTACACCAAAAGGTTTTTTCAAATAATCAACATGCCCAATGCCAAATCCTCGCTGTAGATCTTTAAAGCCATTCTTGGCTGTAGTAAAGATAACCGGTAATATTTTGTGCTTTTGCCTTACAACTTCCGCCATTTCAAAACCACTCATTCTTTCACCTAAATCCACATCTATAAGCAAAAGGTCAAAAAGGACATGATCAATGATAGATAGTGCGTCTTCTCCATTCTTAAAATGAGAGACTTCAAAACCCAGTTCTTCCAAATATTCCTTAATTATAAGAGATAGGCCGGGATCATCTTCAACCAACATTATTTTTTCCATGATACTTAAATTTCCAAGCCAGAAGCCACACATCAAAAACACCTACAAACCGACAGGAAGACATATAATAAATGCACTTCCTTTCCCAAACTCACTCTCAACAACAACCTTACCGCCATGTTTCTCCACAATCTGTTTCACGTAGCTCAACCCAATACCATAGCCATGAGCTTTATTTCCACTATCTACCCTTGCAAACTTTTCAAAAATCAATTCAATATTTTCCTTCTTTATACCTATACCATTATCAGATATAGAAATATATAAAAAGCCACCTCTGCTGGTTAGTTTAATATAAATTTCAACGCTCTCATCCGAATATTTTATGGCATTCTCAATCAAATTGGAAAGACATTGGGATACATGATCCTTATCTGCCAAAATTGTTTTCCAGGTAAGCCCATCTTCAACAAATATTTCTAAAGGCTTATGTTTCAATAGACAGAACCGGTCTTTCAGCTCATATACCAAATCGACAATACTAAACTCCGACTTGTTCAATTTAAACATACCCTCCTCATTCATAGACATCGTCAAAATCATATCTATCTTCCCATTAATTTTGGATATTTCATTCATGGAAATTCCAAGATATTTTTCTCTCCGTTCCTTATTATCAATGGCATTGGTATTAATAAGCGAATCAATAGTCGTGTACAAAACAGACACAGGACGTTTTAACTCATGGGAAACCTGGTGATAAAAATCATTTTTTGTCTGAGCCAATTTCTTTTGGCTATGAAAAATCTGGAGTGATTTATAAAAGCAATAGAAACAAAAACAGGAAAGGAAAAACGAAAGGACCAGGATGTAAACTATTTGAGAAAAAATGGCCTTCATCGGATCATAAAAAACAAGTTGCAAAACTCTAGTACCCTGAAAATCAAGAGGTATATGATTTGACTGCACTTGAAAGGATGGCATTACAGATGAAGGAAAAGAGCTTTTTGTGGTAGCCAGTATTTTATTGCTTTTTAAATCTATAATCTGAGAATAAAAAGGGAAATAAATATTATCTTTTTTTAGC
>Ga0302292_1000115_pt1 | contig 56630 bp, 57 predicted proteins | sample III_Fen_N2_1_FD_194553 | JGI IMG/M metagenome (GOLD analysis project Ga0302292, IMG submission 194553) | Peat permafrost microbial communities from Stordalen Mire near Abisko, Sweden - III_Fen_N2_1 | ecosystem: Environmental > Terrestrial > Soil > Wetlands > Permafrost | place: Sweden: Abisko...
ATTTCTATTTGATAGTGAAAATGCTTATTTAGTGGGTGGATTAATTTTATTATCTTTGCCAATCGGTATTAAAAATTGTTGTTTAAATCAATGATTATGACATTCAGAACATTGCGGTATTAGTTGGATGAATGTTGTAATAATGATGAGAAATTAATTCAGATATCAAATTATAAAAAAAAGTTGATTCAATTTCTAATTAAATTCTTTCAAAATGGGTAAAATAATCTCGTTAGCAAACCAGAAAGGTGGTGTAGGTAAAACTACAACAGCAATTAATCTGGCTGCTTCGTTAGCTTCGCTCGGTAAAAAAGTTTTGTTAATTGATGCCGATCCTCAGGCAAATGCGTCATCAGGACTGGGCATTGATATTCGTTCATTAGAGTTTACAATTTACGAATGTCTGATTGATAATGTGCCACCAATTCAGGCAATTCATACAACTGAAGTTGAAAATCTGTTTATTCTGCCTTCACACATCGATCTGGTGGGAGCAGAAATTGAAATGTTGAATATGGATAATCGTGAACGTGTGATGCAAAACATGCTTTCGACATTAAAACCACTCTACGATTATTTATTAATCGATTGCTCCCCTTCGTTGGGACTAATAACCGTAAATGCGCTTACAGCAGCCGATTCGGTCATTATTCCCGTGCAATGCGAATATTTCGCACTCGAAGGAATCAGCAAATTGCTGAATACTATTAAAATCATAAAAAGCAAATTAAATCCCGGTCTGGAAATTGAAGGGTTTTTACTCACCATGTATGATAATCGCCTGCGTTTGGCCAACCAGGTATTTGCAGAAGTGAAGAAGCATTTTCAGGGCATGGTATTTGAAGCGGTAATAACCCGTAACGTTCGGTTGAGTGAAGCGCCAAGTCACGGTAAACCCGTATTGTTGTACGATTCCGAATCTAAGGGATCAACAAATTACATGGATTTGGCTAAAGAATTAATTGCAAAACATATTCATGTTGATTAATTCGTTTTTCAAGAAATAATTTTTTTAAAGCTACGATTTCGTAAAATACATATGGCAAAAAATATAACTGGATTAGGCAGAGGTTTAGGTGCTCTAATAGATACCGACAACATAAACACCAACGGCTCATCATCAATCAGTGAAGTGGAGATGGATCAGATTTTTGCGAATCCGAATCAACCCCGTAGTCATTTTGATGAAGATGCTTTAACCGAATTGGCTTCTTCCATTCGCGAATTAGGGGTGATTTCACCCATCACACTTCGTAAAAACGATGATGGCACTTATTTAATAATTGCCGGTGAACGCAGGTTCAGAGCTTCAAAACTTGTCGGACTGCGGACTATTCCTGCTTACATACGAACAGCAGCCGATGAACAGGTTGTTGAGATGGCTTTGATTGAGAATATTCAACGTGAAGATTTGAATGCCATTGAAATTGCTCTGACATTCTATCGTTTGATGGAAGAATATAAACTGACACAGGAAAGATTAAGTGAACGTGTTGGTAAAAAACGTGCTACCATTGCCAATTATCTGAGGTTGCTCCGCCTGCCTGCCGAAATTCAAATGGGCATTAAAAATAAAAAAATCGACATGGGACATGCCCGTGCCATATTGGGTATTAACGACCCGGCAGTTCAGTTGCATCTCTACGAATCGATTGTCCAGAATGAATATACTGTACGTAAAGTAGAAGAACTGGTCAGGCTGTTTTTAGAAACCGGAAGTTTTGTTCCGAATGCTAAGGCTGTTGCCCCAAATCCTGTTAAGAGTCTTAAAGAATATGATGATTTAAAAAATCAACTCAGCAAAGTATTTGGAAAACGTATTGAATTTACCTGTAATCCTGCCGGCAAAGGGAAGATATCTATCCCTTTTACAAACGATGAAGAATTAACAAGTATTATGGAGTTGTTCGATAAAATTTAAAATTAAATTTTGTGAATAAAAACTCATACATACTGGTACTTTTAATTTTACTGATGTCGGCTGGTGTTCAGGCTCAGATAGATTCTATTAAAAATCAGTTGCCAAAAGATACCGTTGCCAGACTGTATGATAAAAAAATCGATAAAATTGAGGTTGTTCTGGTTCCTGATTCCCTGAAACCGAAAGCATTTAAACCGGATCCGCTGAAAGCGGTATGGATGGGAGTTATAATACCGGGGTATGGTCAAATACTAAATAAAAAGTATTGGAAGTTACCCATCGTATATGGCGCTTTTTTAGGTTGTGCCTATGCTATAACCTGGAATTCGGGTCGTTATCAGTCGTATAAAAATGCGTATTTTGATATTCTGAGGTATTCTTCGGATAAATCATACAGGGCAATCGTTGATAAGAATCACAGTGCTGTCAGTTTCTATCAGATTTTACCAAAAGGGTATGATATCAATGTTAATTATGGTGGAATTGAAGGATATACGCCGATTTTAAAAACTGCAATGGATGGTTCCCGCCGATACCGGGATTTAAGTGTCATCATCACGATTGCCTGTTATGCTCTGTCAATTGTAGATGCTTACGTGGATGCACAGTTATACGACTTTGATATAAGTCCTGATTTATCAATGCATATTCAACCTGCTTTGATGGTTAATAAATATGGTGTAAACAATACATTTGGTTTGCAATGTAGTATTAGTTTAAAATAGTTTGATTTTATTTGAAAACATATTAAAGATGAATTTTAAAGTCCTTATTTCTGTTGTATATTTGATGTTTCTGAGTTCGACAATTTGTTTATCACAAAACAAGAAAGTTGTGGTTGATGAAAAGTCAATAATGGACACAACATTAACTATTCCGGCAGAATTTAATAACACACTTGACTATATGCTCCAGTCATGGGTGATTCAACGAGCGAATACTTCAAACTGTAAATCAACAACTGATCTGGGCCTTGTCTCTGATTCGATTTATAAATTGAGGCTATCCAAAATGCCCTGTTTGATGGAGATGCCTTTTAATCCTACCGTTAAAGCTTATATCGATTTATACACCGTCCGTAAACGCCGTCAGGTGGAATACATGTTGGGAATGAGCAGTTATTATTTCCCTATTTTTGAACAAGTGTTAGGTGCGAATAATTTACCATTCGAATTAAAATATTTATCCATTATTGAATCTGCCCTGAATACCACCATTGTTTCACGTATGGGTGCTGCCGGATTGTGGCAATTAATGATTGGAACAGGAAGAATGTACGGGTTGGAAATTAATAGCCTGGTAGACGAACGATTATCTCCTGTTAAAGCGACAAACGCTGCCGCTCATTTTCTGAAGGATTTGTATTCAATTTACGGAGACTGGAATTTAGTAATTGCTTCTTACAATTGTGGTCCGGGAAATGTCAATAAAGCTATTCGAAGGGCAGGGGGGAAGAGAGATTATTGGGCCATTTATCCTTACCTTCCAAGAGAAACCCGGGGATATGTCCCGATTTTTATTGCTGCCAATTATACCTTAAATTTTGCTGCCGAACATAACCTGTGTCCAGCTATTGTAAATATGCCCGCTCTGACAGATACCGTGATGGTGCATCAACGAATTCACCTGGGTCAGATAGCAGCAGTTTTAAATCTTCCAATTGAGGAAGTGCGACTTCTAAATCCTCAATACCGAAGAGATTTAATACCGGGAGATATCAGACCCTATGCATTGTGTCTTCCTTTGAATTATGCCAATACTTTTATTGATAAGTTCAATGAAGTCGTTTCGTACAAAGCCGATGAATTGATTAATAACCGCCGGAGTGAAATAGAAATTCTTCAGGCTGCTTCCACCATTACTCCCGGAGGATATGGAAAGGTGATTTATTATAAAGTCAAGAGAGGTCAGACGATTGGTACAATTGCTGCCAATAACGGGGTTTCTGTTTCCAAATTAAAGAAATGGAACAACATTCGGGGTTCGAAACTTCGAACAGGTCAACGTTTGAAAATTATTAAATAATTATTCCCAATTGGATTATGGAAAAGCTCTTCTATTCTATTTCTGAGGTTGCTGTAATGTTTGAGGTAAATCAATCAAATCTGCGTTTTTGGGAAAAGGAATTTAAACAACTTAAACCGAAACGGAACGTAAAAGGTACCCGGTTTTATTCATCCGAGGACATTGCTCTGATTAAATCTATAATTTATTTAGTAAATGAGCAGAAACTTACTCTTGATGGCGTAAAGAGGAAACTAAGTCAAAAAAAAGATGCTGTAGCCAAACAAACAGAAGTTGTAGAAAGATTGAAATCTCTCAGAAAGGAATTGATGGGAATTTCTAATGCTCTCTCCTAAACGCTGAATTGAAATGTAAATCAAAATGTTCAACTTGATTAACCAAGACAATTAATTGCAGATATTTATCAATCATTTTGTTAATTTATAAAAGCTTCATTTCTGCGTCCTGGAAATTATTAATTATTATTTACTTAAGTATCCCATAAGCCAACCTATACATTTGAATTAATTTATTATCCTTTGATTTTGTGTATCTGTGGTTTTCTCTTTTGAATGAAAAATAACCATAAATATCAAATGAAAAACGTTCCGTTACTTATTGCATTCATTCTCTTCTCCTTCAGTATCCAACCTGTTTCAGCTATAAAAAGACCAAAGAATGTCATCTTTTTAATAGGTGATGGCATGGGGCTTGCTCAAATATATGCCGGAATGGTAGCTAATGGCAATAGTCTTCAACTTGAGCGTTGCACGTATAGTGGTTTTTCAAAAACATATTCAGCCAATAATTTTACAACTGATTCAGGTGCCGGTGGTACTGCCTTAGCCTGTGGAATTAAGACCAAAAACGGCATGATCGGTATGGGACCTGATTCTGTTGCTGTAGCATCAATTCTCGAACTATCTGAAAAGAATAAATTGTCGACAGGAATAGTTGTTGCCTGCGCGGTAACACATGCTACCCCCGCTTCATTTATCGCCCATCAGGTTAACCGGGATATGAACGAAGAGATTGCAACCGATTATCTGAAATCTGATATCGATGTATTTATTGGTGGTGGCAGGAAGTATTTTGAAGACAGAACCGATGGTCGTAATCTGACTAATGAATTAAAAGCAAAGAACTATCAGATTGCGTATGATTTGAATGCTGTTAAAGCCATAAAATCGGGCAAATTAGCCGGATTACTTTACGAAGATCAAAATCCGGGTATGCCCGAAAGAGGGTCAATGTTACCGGATGCTACCCTGGCAGCCATTGATATTTTAGCTAATAATAAAAAAGGATTTTTCCTGATGATAGAAGGTTCACAAATAGACTGGGCCGGGCATGATAATAATTCGGTGCAAATGATCAAAGAAGTCCTTGATTTCGATCAGACAATAGGACATGTCCTTGATTTTGCTAAAAAAGATGGAAATACATTAGTCATTATAACTGCAGATCACGAGACTGGTGGAATGACTATTTTAAATGGGAAATTCAACTCTGATAAAATGAATGCTCTGTTTTCAACAAAAAATCATTCGGGAGTCCCAGTACCTGTTTTTGCATATGGACCCGGTGCTGAAAATTTTTCAGGGTTTATGGAAAATATTAGTTTTAAAGCCAAACTTCAAAAACTTTTAAACCTTAAGAATTAGTATTCCAACTCGATATCCTGTATTTATTGTTAACCCGGTTCATTAACTTACTATTCTCCTTTTTTCCGGAAAGTATTAAGTTAATAAATTGGGTTGTTTTTTTTTACTAATTCAATGCTGACGCCTGCTTCCGAATGAGATTTTATGAATCGGGACAGTTGGAATCGGACAATGTTAGTGCTGTATTTAAAAGCCAAAAAACGTGCTACTTTTTATTTTTTTACTTCAAAAATCGACTATTCCTCCATACCACAATGTCCATGCAGAAAGTTTCAAAGCAAATGATTTGGAAAGACAACTTCAAAGCTTGTTTTAATCCGATCAGAACTATCTTAAAGCCTTCTTATACAAACTCTCATAAATAGTAAATAAATCGAAATACGGTCATTTATATAGCTCTCAGCATTGACTCTTGATATGATTTATTTTCAAGTGGTTTTAAACAATACATTCTACAATAAAGAAAATTGCAGTTTAATAAAATTGGAGTCATCTTCATTTATTTTTCTTCTTAGTCACAAAAATAGATTTCAAATTTGAAGTTCCTATTCAACTGGCAGTGCTTACAAAAAAAGACGTTAATGGAAATTCCATTAACGTCTTTTTTTGTAAGCATTTTATGTTTTACTTCAAGCCAAGTTTTTTCTTAACAAGTGGAGTTACATCGTTCGATTTAGGCGATTGATAAATGATACTTTGAGTGCTTAAATCAAAAATATACAAATAACCGTTTTCACTACCTACTTCATTAATCGCTTTTTTCACTTTGTCAATAACAGGAGTAAATAACTCTTGTTGTTTCTTGCGTAAATCTTCACTTGCGGTCTGATTAAATGTTGAGATACGTTGTTCAAGATCAGAAATTTCACCTTGACGTGCTGATTTAATGCTCTCTGGCATTGTAGCTTGTTTTTCCTGAAATTCTTTTACTTTTGCGTAATATTCTTCACGCATTTTGACCAATTCTTTTTCCCATTGAGTTTGTAAATCACCGACTGTTTTTTCAATGACTGTGCGTTCCGGCATAATTGTCAGAATCTCCTGAGAATTTACGTGACCTAACTTAACTTCTTGCGCCATTAAACTAAATGGAAGTGCGCAAAGTAATACTAATGCAATTTTTTTGAACATGTTTTGTTTATTTTGAGTTTTTATTATTTTGTAATGGGTTGCAAATTTAAATAATTATTTTGAATATCCCAATTTTTGGAGAACAACGTCGCTAATATCTAGTTTTGGCGATGTGAAAATAACACTCATTGATGAGCTCTTATCAAAAACGAGTTCAAGATCCTTCTCTTTACTTATATCTTGTATCGCTGTATATACTTCATCCTGAATCGGTTTCATCAAGCTCTGCCGTTTTTTAAACAGTTCGCCTTCAGGTCCAAAGTAGCCGCGTTTTAATTCCTGTACCGCTTTTTCTTTTCCAACAATTTCTTCTTCACGTTTCGCTTTCATATCTTCCGAAAGAAATACCAGCTCAGTCTGATAGTTTTTATACATTTTCTGAACTTCCAGCATTTGAGCATCAACATCCGACTGCCATTTTTTGGATATCTGATTCAATTGATCGTTTGCTGTTTCATAGGCAGGAATATTTTTCATAATATATTCCATATCTACCATCGCAAATTTCTGAGCATTTCCGGCAAAAGTAATCCCAAGTAACAGGCAGAGCGCAATAATTAGTTTTCTCATTTTTTTATTTTCTTTTAAAGGTTAGAACTCCAATTTTTAATTGATGTTGTCTTTACAAATTCTTTGCCAAAAAATAATTGAAATGCATTTACTTATTTTGATAAATGCTCTTTTTGTTTTAAACCGGATAATCCCGTTTATAATTCTTGTCCTAAGACGAAGTGAAATTGACTTCCGCTTCGGGTACCGTTGATTTTATCAAATCCATAACCCCAATCGATTCCCATCATACCAAACATTGGAAGAAAGATACGAACACCGACTCCGGCAGAACGTTTTAAATCAAACGGATTATAATCGGACATTTTATTAAAACAATTACCTGCTTCTACAAAAGTTAAAGCATAAATGGTTGCCGATTGTTCCAGAGATAAAGGATAACGTAACTCCATGGTGAACTTGTCATATAAGTATCCAACATTTGCAGAGGTTTTTGAGTCATATGGAGTCAACGAACCGCTTGTGTACCCACGCATTGCAATGTAATCGGTACCGTAACTGGTATAACTTGACATTCCGTCACCACCCATATTAAATGTCTCAAATGGAGATCGAGCGTTTTTGTTGTACTCTCCCAAATAAGAGAACATGGCTCTACTCATTAATATCAGTTTGTTGTCAGGTGTTAATGGTGTAAATGTCTTTCCGGTAAAAGTCCATTTATGATATTCAAGCCATCTGTATCTGTCGGCACTTGTCATCGTTGCATCCGAATATGATTTTCCACCAATTTTTCCACCATTTAAAACCGAGTAAGGTGGAGTGATTTTTAATCCCAGAGAGAATGACGAACCTGAACGGGTAAAAATCGGATTATCGATCGAGTTACGACTTAAAGTCAGATTTAAACTTAAGTTGTTGTAATTACCATCAGTTAATGGTGGCAGGTATAACCAGTTTTTAAGCATAAATAATTGATACGATACTTCACCCTGGAAAACAAAATAATCATCCGGCCAACTTAAACGTTTACCATAACCGAGTGAAGCACCAATTGTACGCATGTATTTGTTTGGATCTATTTCACTTTGATATAAGGTGCTGTAGCTGCTGCTGGAATTTCCATACCCATAGCTGCTTGCCAATGAATTGATATAATTTGAAGAACTGGCAGCATAACGACTACTTACATCCGATTGTGTGGAGTAATAAATCGAAGAGGACAGCGAGTTTGGACGTTTACCTCCCAACCAGGGTTCTAAAAATGACAGACTTACCGATGAGTACGATTGACCGTTCGTTCGACCGTTTATTGTCAGAGTCTGGCCTTCTCCCTGGGGTACTATCCGATAGGTAGCCGGACGGAATATGTTTTGTATAGCGAAATTGCTGAATTTTAATCCAATACTTCCGACAACACCTGTTGATCCCCAACCGGCTGAAAATTCTATCTGATCACTTCCCTTTGTTTCAAGTTCATAATTGATATCTACTGTACCATTTTCCTGGTCAGGCAGAATGTCCGGTTTGATCTTTTCAGGATCAAAATGTCCCATTTGTGCCAATTCACGCAAAGAACGCATGATATCTTCCTGACTGTATAATTGTCCTGGTTTTGTACGTAATTCGCGTCGTATAACGTGTTCATAAACCCGGGTGTTTCCTTTGATTCCTATTTCATTAATTGTTGCGGGCTTCCCTTCATAAATACGCATTTCAAAGTCGATTGAATCATTTGAAACCTGAACTTCAACAGGATCTACATTGAAAAATAAATAACCACGGTTCTGATAAAGTTTGCTGACAGCATCGTCATCGGTTGACAGTCTTGCCATCAAATTTTTGTGATTATAAACTTCCCCTTTTTTAACTCCTAATATGGTATTCATATAGTCATAAGGATAAATCGTATTTCCAATCCACTTTATGTTTCGGTAATAATATTTTTTACCCTCGTTTATTTTAATATACACGTTTACTGTTTTGTTATCAAAAGTAACTACACTGTCCGATGCGATAAAGGCATCACGATAGCCAATTTCATTATATTTGTCGATCAGTGCAATTTTGTCTTTTTCATATTCTTCACGCACAAACTTTTTAGTCCTGAAAAAGTTCCGCCAATTATGGTCATTGGTTTTTTTCATTGCCTTGTTGATTTGATTATGAGTCAAAACAGTATTTCCAGAATAAATAAGTTGATGAATTTTTGTTTTGAGTTTCTTATCTACATTTATATCCACTATAACAAAGCCCGATTTTTTTGGATCATTTCGTTGATATACATTTACTACGACATTTAAAAATCCCTTTTCTTCCAGGAATTTATCAATGACTTTCTTGGCTCTGTCCGAAATGTTTGGAGTTATCTGGTTTCCTTTAATGATCACGATTTTTACTTCAAGTTCTTCGATCTCGGATTTTTTCAACCCGACATAATTCACTTCAGATACCCGCGGACGTTCTTTCAATGAAATGTTTAACCAAACCTTTCCATCTTTGATTTTTGTGGCAAGTATTTTTACATCTGAAAAAAGCCCTTGTTTCCAAAACCTTTTTACTGCTTTGGTTATTGCATCCCCGGGAACATTAACAATATCTCCGACAGCTAAACCTGAAAAACCGATTAGTACAAAATCTTCGTAATTTCCGGCACCCGTTACAGTTATTGCAGCAATTTCGTACTTTGGCGTAGAATTGCTGTATTCAATAATTGGCAAGATGGTCGAATCTTTTACTGTGGTTGTTTGTGCTCCAAGAACTTGGCTTAAAATAATCAACAAGGTTAAAGAAAAAAACGTTTTGTAGTGCATAATTTATTTGTGGAGTGTTGTGCGTTGCTGATTTGGTTTAATTATTTACCAAAGCGACGTTCACGTTGTTGAAATTCATAAATTGCTTGATATAAATTTTCTTTTCGGAAAGCAGGCCAATGTGTCTGAGTAAAATATAACTCAGTATATGCTATTTGCCAAAGTAAAAAATTACTAATACGTATTTCTCCACTGGTTCTTATTAATAAATCAGGATCAGGAATTGATTTTGTTGTCAAATGATTGCTTATCAATTCATCATTTATATCATCCACAGTGTACTTACCGACCTGAATTTCACTGCATATTTCTTTCAAAGCCTTCGTTATTTCCCAACGTGAAGAATAACTCAATGCTAATACTAATGCAAGGCCTGTGTTTGAAGATGTTGTAGCAATACAACGTTGAAGTTTCTCTCCTCCTTTGCCTGGTAATCTGCTTAAATCGCCAATCGCCACTAACCGAACGTTATTTTTATTCAAAACAGGAGTTTCTTTTTCAATAGTATCTATTAATAATTCCATTAATGCATCAACCTCCGATTGTGGACGATTCCAGTTCTCCGTCGAAAAAGCGTAAAGAGTTAAGTATTCAATGCCAATTTCAGCAGCTGCTTCAGTCGTTTCACGCACAGAAGTAACACCATTTTGATGTCCGAAAATTCGATCGTAACCCCGTTCTTTTGCCCAACGTCCATTGCCATCCATTATGATCGCTATGTGCTTTGGTAAACGTGTTTTATCTAATTTATCTTTGTATAATGGCATGTATCTGTTCTCTTTTCGTGACTTAATGACTGTTTTTAATACCTGAAGAATTTAAGCAATCGCAATGTTTTTTCCAAATGTCAAAACCAATACCGACAGTTAGGGTTGATAAAAAATCATTGTTGAACGGGTTCGATCCGTTTAAATTATTTTTGTTATTCAACTCAGCAATATTTTCCAGGTTATCCGCCAGTAATAACCTTGTTGTCCATTGAACATTCAGGTTCCAGCGGTTGCCTAATTTTACTTTCATCCCAAGTCCAAAAGGAATACTTAGAGTGAGCTTTTGGGCACTTATGTTCGTTGAGTCTTTTTGGTTCATTCCATTATAAGACATTATCCCCACACCAGCAAAAATATAAGGTGAAAATATTTTGCTATACTGTTTGTATTCATTTTTCTCTAAATCGAAGAAGTTAAATTCTCCGGTCAGATCAAATGATTTTACAGGGTTCTCAACGATTTCAGTTAAGTTGTTAAATTCATTAAAAGTACCTTTAATCTTTGTACTGCCAAATTCAGCCTTTAGTGCAATCCGGGGGTTAAAGCGATATCTGAAATAAGCCCCGTAACTTAATTGAGTGGAATTAAAAACAACACTGTTTGCATCCCCTAAATAGTAAGCACCTCCGCCCGAAATGCCAATTTCTGCCCTGTATTCATCCAGTTCTAATTCTTGTGATGAAACATAAATTGATAAGAGACAAAAAACGCCTAAAAAAAATAATCTAATTAGTTTTAATTTCATATTGTTTCTATGAGAATAATTAATTAGACTTAAACGGGTTTTTTGCGTTTTAATTTTATCAACTCTATCAATAACCTGCAACAAAAGTAGTGATAATCTTTTAATGATGATAAATTGGCCTTTAACTCGTGCCTTTATTTAACATTAAATTGCAAAATTAGTGAGTTAGTAGTATATCGAGTTTCATGTTTGATAAATAAGTTAATTTACTACTACTAAGAATACATTTGAAGGGCTAAATTTTCTTTTCGTGTCATTTCCAAACGTAATTCCGGCGTTTTATCATCCTGTCCGCATAAATGTAAAATCCCATGAATTATAATTCGTTTCAGTTCATTCTCAAAACTCACATTAAATTCTTCAGCATTGCTTTCAACAGTTTCTAAACTGATAAATAGATCGCCTGAAATAAATTCACCCTGAGAAGTATCAAACGTAATTATATCTGTAAAATAATCATGTTTTAAATATTTTCTGTTTACTTCCAGTATACGCTCGTCTGTACAGAAAATGTACGCAATTTCGCCCGTCTTCTTTCCATATACACCCGCTGTGTCTTTTATCCAACGGGTTATTTTTTGTTTAGACAGAACTGGAAGTTTTACTCCTTCTGCAATAAATTGTATCATTTTAATTTGATTCTGTTTCTGTTTGTAACTAGTGAAGTGTCTATAATGCCTGTTTAGTGATCGTGTAGAATGCTTGTTCCTTTAATGAAAAAACAGATAACCCAGCAGAATAGCAGCCGTGATCCCCGCTAAATCGGCTATCAACCCACAAACAATGGCATACCGGGTGTTTTTTATTCCAACCGAACCAAAGTAAACAGCTATAATATAAAATGTTGTGTCCGTTGATCCCTGAATAATACTCGAAAGCCGACCGACAAATGAATCAGCGCCATGCAATTGCATGGTCTGCAGCATCATTCCGCGTGATCCGCTTCCGCTTAACGGTTTCATAAAAGCAGTAGGCAGTGCATCTACAAATTCGGTGTTGATGCCTGATAGTCCGACCAACCACCTTATTCCATCGGTCAGGAAAGTGAGTGCACCTGAAGCCTGAAACATACCGATGGCTACCAGAATCGCTATTAAGTAGGGGATAATGCCTATGGCTACATGAAATCCTTCTTTTGCCCCTTCAATAAACGAATCGTATACATTCACTTTTTTCTTTAAAGCCATTAGTATAAACGAAATAATAATGGAGAAAAGGATAAAGTTTGCAGCAAAACTCGAATACTTAGCTATTTGTTCTTTGGGTAATCCGCTTAGAAAATAAATAATAGCAATGATAAGCGCGATTAATCCCCCTAAAGTCCCAACAACAACCTTATTGAACAAATTGATTTTCTGTACAATGGCCACGCTGATCAGACCGGTTATAAAAGCAATAAAGGTGGCTAACAATATAGGGATAAATATATCGGCTGGATTTGCTGCATGCATTTGTGCCCGGTACACCATGATACTTATCGGAATAAGGGTTAAACCGGCAGTATTCAGTACTAAAAATAATATCATTGAATTGGACGCTGTATCCTTATCGGTATTCAACTCCTGCAACTCTTTCATTGCTTTTAGTCCCATTGGAGTGGCAGCGTTGTCGAGTCCCAGCATCGTGGCCGACAAATTCATAAATATGCTCGTGGTAGCCGGATGACCTTTCGGTATTTCAGGAAATATCCTGACGAAGAAAGGTGCAACCATCCTTGATAACCGCTCCAGTACTCCTCCTCTTTCGCCAATTTTCATGACTCCCAACCAAAGAGAAAGGGCACCTGTTAAACCCAGTGATATCTCAAATCCATTCTTGGCTGAGCCAAATGCGGCATTCATTATCTCTGAAAAAATCTGTGAATTACCAAAGAAAATTGTTTGCACGCATGCTACAACAAAAGCAATGACTAAAAAGGCAATCCAGATATAGTTTAGTATCATATTTATTTTATATCGGTAGAAATTATCTTACAAGGTAGCTTACTTTCTGTTTATTCAGAATGTCTACAAAAGTACATTTTTTTTTGTTTTGCTCATCATATAAACTTCCCGAACAATTAAATGTAGCTTTATCATTCAAATAAACAGGATATTATTTTCTTTTTTAGTTTGTATTCTGTTTAAATACTGCATTGAAAAAAGTAATGATATTTTAAATCAATCAGAAATAAAAACATGTCTGACATCAACCCTATTCCATCGTTGAAACCTTCATAAAAAGATTCCAGAATACAAATGAATAAAAAATATACTTTCATGTAATCCGATTTGTTAGTTACTCACACCTGAAATGGAACTTAAAAATGTTAAATTTAAATTGTCAAAATAAAAACGCATATTTATATGTCTTAATGATAGTATTATTCGTATATTTGCAGACGATAGTATGTTTAATAACATATATAATATCATAAGGTATAAATAAAATGATATATGGAATCAATCTGTAAGTATAATAAGCCTGATTGTTACGGTACAAAAGAACTTGATTTCTTACTGGAATTAAGTTCATTGTTAAGTAATAAGGAGATAAATCTGGATGAAGTGATTGGAATATTAGCCGGCCACTTGAATGCAGAACGTATTATTCTGACCGTTTTGAATCGCGAAAATTCAAATATTGTGATCGAAGGATCCTATGGAATTACCGAGTCGGAACGTATGAAGGCAGTTTATCAGATTGGACAGGGGATTATTGGTCAAGTGATTAAGGATGGCTTAACCATTATGATACCAAAAATAGCCATGTCGGAAGAGTTTTTGAATTTAACTCATGCCCCAACAGCAATTGACGGCGTAGATGTTTCGTTTATTTGTACCCCGATCCGATATAAAGATGAAAATATAGGAACATTAAGTTTTCATAAAGTATATATAGGTGCTGTCTCGTTTGATTATGATGTGCGTTTGCTCAAAATAGTAGGCTCAATGATTGGCAGGACTATGCGTCGCAGACAGGAATATGCTGAAGAAATGGAACAGCTACGCAACGAAAATAATAATCTGCGGGGAGAACTACGTAACCGGATTATGCCTGATAAGATAAAAGGCAATTCGAGTAAAATGAATGAGGTGTTTTCATTAATCGAAAGCGTGGCTACTACCGATGCAACTGTGTTGATACGTGGTGAAAGCGGTGTCGGGAAAGAACTGGTGGCCGATGCCATACATTACAACAGTTTACGAAAAGGAAAACCATTTATTAAAGTGAACTGTGCAGCTTTACCGGAGAGTCTGATTGAAAGTGAATTGTTTGGTCATGAAAAAGGATCGTTTACCGGTGCTACTGTTCAACGCATTGGACGGTTTGAAGCAGCGAATGGGGGAACTATTTTTCTGGATGAATTCGGAGATATTCCGGCTTCGACACAGGTAAAACTTCTCAGGGTTTTGCAGGAGAGGGAAATTGAACGTGTAGGCAGTACCAAACCCATCAAAGTTGATGTACGAATTCTTTGTGCAACCAACAGGAATTTAGAAGATTTAATATCAAAGGATCTGTTCCGCGAAGATTTGTATTATCGGATCAATGTATTTCCGGTGTATATACCCTCATTGCGTGACCGGATTAATGATATTCCTGTTCTAACCGACTTCTTTATCGATAAATTCAACAAACGTCATGGTAAGAATATTAAACGTATTACTGCTTCGGCAATTGACACTCTGATGGTTTACCACTGGCCGGGGAATATCCGCGAGCTGGAAAACTGTATTGAAAGAGCCTGTATCCTTAGTCCTGATCAGGTAATACGTACGCATAATCTGCCCGCTTCCCTGCAGACTGCAGCTTCCACCGAAACTATGCAATCGGGTACTCTGGACACAATATTGGATAAAATGGAAAAGCAGATTATTATGGATGCACTCATCTCCTGTAAGGGAAATAGTGCCAAAGCTTCCGAGCATCTCGGAATTACCGAACGAATGATGGGAATACGTGTGAAGAAATATGATATTGATACCCGGAGGTTTAAGCTGTAAGAATAAAGAAGGAGTAAGAGGTAATTAAAAGATTTACTATTTATTCATTTACTATTTACTATTTAAGACTAAGAAGTAACATTCTCAACAAATCAACTTAATCAACTCAATCAACTTAATCAACCCAATCAACTTAATCAACTTATCACCCAATTACTTAATCAACCAATTAACCAAACAACCAATCAACCAATCAACGAATGAATATTTCCTTCGAATACTGTGATTATGAGAACCCAATGCATTTAGAAGCACTGGTAGGTTTGCTGAATCATTATATGACCGATCCAATGGGTGACGCACTTCCTTTGAATAAATTGAAACAGCTTCGATTGGTCGATGGGCTTGCCAATCACCCTTCGGCACTTGTGCTTTTTGTATTGTATGATGGTGAAATTGCAGGCCTGACCACCTGTTTTATTAATTTTTCTACTTTCAAGGTGAAGTCATACCTATATGTTCATGATATTATCGTGTATGCCGGTTTCAGAGGGAAAGGATTGGGGAAAGCTCTAATGGTTCAATTGATTGAACTATCCCGGGAACGTGATTATTGCAAAATTACCCTTGAAGTCCGCGAAGATAACATCCTTGCTCAGGGATTATACCACAGCCTGGGTTTTGATGCATGTACTCCCGGTATGCTTTTCTGGACTAAGAAATTGTAGATGTGATGTCATTTGTAGTATGAAGTATCAGAAAATATTTATATATCAAATCCGAAAATATGAAGATAGCCATTCCTGTAGTAGATAAAGAGTTGCAAAGAAATCACATTGCGGGTAGTTTCAATGTCATTGGATTCATCTGTATTTATGATACTGAAATACATGTAGGTCGTTGGATGAAAACACTCGATCTGGCTCCCAATATGGGCGAATTGCTCCCGGCTCTCGAACTTGAAAAAGTATCTACCGTCATATCCAGTCAGGTTCAACCAATGGCATTAAAGGTGCTGGTTAATAAAGGATTTCGTGTCTATAAATCTATTGGTAATTTATTGGACGAAAATATTGGAAAGTTTATAAACAACGAACTGTTTCCTTTCGATATGGAAGCTGCTATGACTAATACTGCTGTATGTGGAGGCTCTTGTGCTGTTTGCAATACGGATTGTGCAGAGGAAAAGTAATTGATGAGTTGATTGATCGGTAAGTTGTTTAAAACACAAAAATCTGTCACGCAATTGTAAATTGTAAATGAATAAATTGTAAATATAAAAGATGAGCCTGCAAAACGCAATTAATTTTATATCAATGGTCGACTCGGATGGTGATTTCCGGAAGTCATTGTATACTGCTAAAACTCTTTCGGAGTTAATAGAAATACTTACTAAACAGGAAATGGCTTTTACACTCGATGAAATTGAAGATGCTTTTAATGTCCTTTTACTTAAATGCCAGACCTATGAACAGGCAGGTCGGGTAAACGAAGTGAAAGCCTGGTTTTATTGTTTTAAACGATGAATTATAAGATGTTTTCAGTCTGATAAATGTCCGAATATTTACTGCTGATTTAAGTTTATGAATGTCAATTTTCAATGGCACTGCATTTATCAGGTCCCAGAATTCTCCATCTGGTTTTTCCATTGAAGAGTGAGCAATAAAAACGTAGACGGTTTATACCATCGTATGATCGGATTGATTATTAAATTTAAAATCTTAAAAGTTTCTTTCCTCTTTTTGATTCTTTCATTCCAAGTTCATATTCATTTCTGAGAATTTTAGTCCGATCAAAACTGACTCAAAGATGAGTTTCCGGATTAACTATATGAAAATCCCAATCGAATTCTTCATTCAAAAAGAACATAACATAAAATATTCCTGAAATATAGACAACTACTTTTTAATTAAGTAATTGTAGATATTTAATGTTTTTTTTTATTCATCTTCATAAGCTTAAATTTCAGCGTTCAAATAATTGTTAATTGTTCATTACTTACTTACCTACCTACAGAATAATTATCTATTCTCATTGTTCAATCATTTACCATTACCATTCTTTTTAGAAAACATGGATCTACAAAAGTGTTTTTGTGGTTGACTAATTTTTGATTGATGACTTTGTAATTTACTTCTAAATTTTTACAGTATTAATTACTAATTCTTGCACCATATCTCCAGCATCAATTAGGATTAAATCAAGGCTGACAGTAAAAGTGAAATTCTTCGAATACAACCGGTTATTTTAAACAGGATTATCAAAAAGTAAAAAGTAAGAATTTTAATAATTCAGCCATCTTCTGTTCTGGTTTGCCATACAATACGGTATTGTTTCGTTCCTATCCGGTTTTAAGTATAAAAAAAATAAAAATTATTCAAATACAAAATAATTACAGTAATAAAATAAACTTTTTATTTTCTATTTTATGAGTATATTATCTCTGCTTTATGAGTGCATTTTGACTGTTTTTATCAAAAATGAAATAAAAACCAACGGTGAAGGGAATGCGGACCAAAAAGAAGGAAAATGATTAAATTTCAGGGATTTGAAATGGGTAGAAAAGACATTTAACAAAGAGTTAATAACAATGAGTATAGAGTCATGAACAAAGAACTAAGAGTATAGAACAATGAACAATGAACCAAGACAAGGAATCAAGATATAAGAACGCAGAACAAATAACACGAAACACAGAACACAGAACACGAAACACGGAACACGGAACACGGAACGCAAAACACGGATCGCCTTTTAAATCTCAGCAGCCCTTTTTTCCACGAGGTCCTTTATTTCCTGAATGCCTGTTTCCATTGCTTGTAATTCAGCTGTTGAAGGTGTGCGGTATCCAAAACCTTCCAGCGAACAAATAGCTTCAAATTTACCAACTAAAATACTGGTTTGTTTCATGCTTTCGGTAAGTTCCGGATCGAATTCGAGTGCTTCCTTATAAAGTGCAATGGGCATATGATGGGACGCATGCCAGTCGTAACGTGCCATTAGGGCTACAAAATACTTCTCATGACTCAGAACTGCAAAATCGTATAGCAGGTCATTATCAAAACGGGAGTTTTTATTATACAGGCTTTTTTGAAAAGCTGTAAAGAATCCATTGGCATATTGCAAACACGATAATGAATGTTTGCGCATTTCCGGATCGGGGACAATAGTTGCATCCATGATTTATAATTTTAAAATTTACAATTGAAAACAGTGTGATTCTTTTTGGTGTAGACAGAGGCATACAGATTGAATAGTTCTTCCTTCGTAAGCGTCCTTTTAAGCCTGTCGGCAGTTTCTTTTACTATCTCGATCAAATCGGAACAGGCTTCCTCATTTACCGGTAAATGTGCTTCTTCCAGAAAATGTACGATGGTTGATTTGCCACTATGTTTGCCAATGACAAATTCCTGTTCTTCACGCCCTATGCTGGCAGCACGAATAAGTTGGTAGGTATTCCTGTTTTTCAACAGACAGCGTGTATGAATTCCACTCTCATGGCTCAACACTAAACTGCCGGTTATTGGTTTATTCTCACTGATCGAACGTTTAGATACTCCGGCAACATAGGCACACATTTCAGCAAAGTGTTCGGTGTGTAATGTTGATGGTACTCCGGCACTTAATTCCAATGCCATAGCCACTTCTTCCATAGCAGCATTTCCTGCTCTTTCTCCAAGTCCGTTAATGGTGGTACTCAGGCAAGTTGCTCCGGCCATAAATGCAGCCAGAGTGTTGGCAGTTGCCATTCCCAAATCGTTGTGTGCATGAATCTCAAGAGGAAGAACTTTTTCGACACTACGGACAGATTTTACCATTTTAATTATACTGATTGGGTTAAGCAGACCCACGGTATCGGCTAACCTGACACGTGAAGCTCCAAAAGCTCCGGCAGCACATACGAATTCTTTTAAAAAACCGGCCTCTGCACGCGAAGCATCCTGAGCACCAATGGTGACATATCCGAACATCGGTGAAGCAAAATCGATAAGTTCTTTCAGTTGTTGAATGACCCAGGTTTTATTTTTCCCCATCGCATTCATTAAGATGTCAGATACAGGATAGGATATATGTACCCCGTCTGTTCCTGCTGATTTAGCACTCCGGATATCATTCCTGGTAGCCCTGCACCAGGATAATGTTTTGAAATCAAATCCCATAGCGCAGAGTGTACGGATATCCTGAATTTCAGTTTCACCCATGGCAGGTGTCCCTATCTCAATTTCAGGGACCCCGGCTCCATTCAGCAATGCAGCAATGCGGATCTTCTCCTGAAGAGAAAATACGACTCCGGGAGATTGTTCTCCGTCACGTAGGGTGGTATCGATGAAATAGGGTGAATTCATTTTGTTCCGATATTTTATAAGCAGTCATAAAAACTGATGAACCATGATAATTATGATAATTATGAAAGTTTGAAGTTTTATGCAACTATTCAACTATTTACTAAATACTTTTCAGCTTTTATGACTCTTATTCGGGTTATCATTTTTAATCTGCAATTGAATACTTCTCGCAGAGTTCGTCACTTTCAAGTGAATCGAATATTTCATCAATCACTGATTCCGATTCTACACCACCATACCAAAAATTATTTGGATGAATGACCATTACAGGTCCTTGTGTGCATACGTTCAGACAGGCAGTTGTGCTGACAGCGACATCCATGCCACGGTCTGAGGCTTCTTCCGATATATACTGAAGCAATGAACTTGCTCCTTTTTTGTTACATGCACCTTGTGCATCTCCCGCAACACGAAACGAGTTGCATACCAAAATGTGATATTGAGGTTTTTTCATTTTATGATTGATAATAAATTTATAATTTTAATAAGTTTTTAAATCCGGCAATTGTAAATGAATAAATTGTAAATTTATCAGCCGCATCCCTGTGCAGTTCCTTTACATCCACTTCCACATTTGAATGCATCGGGTTTAGCCATTGAACGAATTACTTTGTTGTTGTAAATACCTTCCAGTCCTTCATCGATCAATCCTGTCATTTCCACAACGTGTATGCCACAACCTGTTAGCATGGCTTTGGGGTTCTCACCGACACCACTGACCAGCAACGCTCTGCAATCTGTCAGGCTGCGTGCCAGGTTAAGCCATCGTTCGTCACCTTTTCCCTTTGGTGGGGTATTACGAACTTCAACGAGCTTATAGCCGTTTTTGGTCTGTTCGAAAATGTATAGATGAACTGCTTCTCCCAAATGCAGATTCACCAGTAATCCTTCGTTAGTACCTATGGCCACATAAGGTCGTTTGTCTGTCTCGAGCACTTCAGCCCTCGAAGAGTATTCTTTCAGCAATACGTGTGTGTCACTTAAGTCCTGTCCAAGCAATCCGGCTGCATCTGCACGGCAGCGGGCACAATGACTCATGATCTTGAGGTATTTTGATGATAGGTTCCTTACCCTGAATATCATTTTAGCATCCGGCTTTGGAACTTCCACAAATGGTGTCTCAGCAGTTGGGATAAGAGGAATACAGTTAATCACATCAGCTCCCAACTCGGCACATTTTTGTGCCACTTCAGGAATATGGTCTTCATTCACACCCGGAATGATGATTGAATTTATCTTTACCGTAATACCGCGGGCTTTTAGTTTCGGAATACAGGCCAGTTGACGTTCCAGTAAAATAGCAGCTCCTTCTTCTCCCCGGTATATGCGTTTTTCAAACCGTACCCATTTATAAATCTTAGCCGTGATAGTCGGGTCGATCGCATTGATGGTGAGGGTGACGTGTGAAACTCCCAGATCGGCAATTCTGTCTATGTAAGGTTCCAGGTTTAATCCGTTTGTTGAAAGACAGAATATCTTATCCGGAAAAGCATCATGTACACGGCGCATTGTCTCCAGTGTTTCTTCTGCATTAGCAAACGGATCGCCGGGACCTGCAATGCCGATTACTGCCAGATTCTCAATACGTGTATCCAGTTCTTTCAGATAATCGACTGCCTGAAACGGTGCAAGTACTGATGAAGTGACACCCGGACGGCTTTCATTCACACAATCGTATTTACGGTTGCAATAATTACACTGGATATTGCATTTTGGAGCTACAGGCAGGTGAACACGTGCATTGGTATGCTTTGCTTCTTCATTGAAACAGGGATGTGCCTGTTTTCTTTCTTCTGTCATTTCCATATTCTTCTTGTATTAATGATTTACTATTGTGGTTTTCATACACTCTGAATTCTTGCTCTAATCAATAGTAAATTGTAAATGAATAAATTGTAAATTATAGATATTTATACCCTATCGGCGAGTTCTCCTGTTTGAATTCAATCAGTGCGTTTACTACCAGATCAAAAAGTTCCTGTGTACCACGATACCCGATCTGATGAATACGCGAAGCACCGAAACGATCGTGAATGGGAAATCCCAGTCGTACCAGCGGTATTTTACGTTCACGGGCAATATAATAACCTTTGCTGTTGCCGATTAAAAAATCTGGTTTGAAGTTTTCTGCTTCTTCACGCAACGTTTCGAAGTCGGCTCCTTTTTTATAGAATGTTTCTACACCTATTTCGTGTAACCAGTCGGCCAGTGCTGTGACAAAATCCTCTTCACCGTATAACATGGCTTTTTTACCAAATACGTATTTATGGGCATCCACATACGCATCGACCAATCGTCCCCGTTCTTTTCTGTGTTTTTCTGGAATCTCTTTACCGCTAAGAGTCTTAAATGCTTCGATCATTCTATCGGAAGCTTCAATACCAATGGGTAACGGCATTTGATAATTCTTTATATACAGCTCAGATTCCAGCCATTCGCCGGCTGACTGAATAGAACCTATATCCTTGGTCCGACTTACTCCTTTGTTAAAAACATTACCGAATTCAATTACTGCTTTTGAATTTCCAATACGTGTTATCTTCCAGACAGGAGTTCCTCCTGATGGAATTAACTGATATTCGGAAGTATATTCGTTATCGAGGGTCTCACTGTAATCAGGAAAAAGGGTGTATTTCAATCCGAAATCATCCATCAATTCTTTGAGGTATCGAATGTCGGCAGGAGTTACCATTCCGGGAATGATAGTAATCGAATTATCTGTTTTCTCAAACTCAGCCAGGGTCTTTACAGTTGCCAACACCGTATTGTAATATCCTTCGGCATGACTTCCGCAATAACTTGGAGTGGAAGCATGAATAAATGTTGGCAGGTTTTTTTCCAGTCCTTTGTATGCTTCACAATAAGAACGGATATGTCCGGGAATGTCTTCACCGATAGTTTCCGACAAACAGGTTGAAGCGATTCCTATAACGGTCGGTTTATATTGTTTAATGATATTGTCTATTCCGGCAATGAAGTTTCTGCTACCACCGAAAACTGTTGATTCTTCACTGAAATTACTTGAAGCAATATCAACAGGCTCTTTGTAATGACTGATCATATACCGGCGTATGTACGTAGCGCAACCCTGACTGCCGTGAATTAACGGAACGCAACCTTCAATGCCTTTGAAAACCAGTGATGCACCTAAAGGAGCACATAGTTTGCATGAGTTGCGGGTGGATGTATATGTTTTAGTGTCGACCATCTTATTTACTATTTAACTATTTACCATTAACTATTTACCCGGAAATTCAAACCTTTCAAACCCTTCAAACCTTTCAAACCCTTCAAACCCTTCAAACTTACTTCGTAAACTTCCACACCGGACTCATTGCCGTGGCATAGATCTCTTCTGCAAAATTGAGCATCCCTTCATATCCTGCCAGTGGTTCTTTCCGTTCGTGGTTGTGATCGCAGAATCCAAGTCCTATTTTATGTGCTATGGGCCGTTCTTTTACACCGCCGATAAATATGTCGGCATGTTTTTCTTTTACAAAATGGGATAACTCCACAGGATTCGAATCATCAACAATGATAGTTCCTTCATTGCAAAGTTGTTTGATTAATTCATAATCTTCGGTAGTCCCGGTTTGTGAACCTACAATTACCGATTCAACACCTATGAGTCGCAATGCCTTGACCAATGAAATGGCTTTGAATGCACCACCGACATAGATGGCTGCTTTTTTTCCTGTTAACCGTTCCTTATACCAGGCCAGTTGCGGCATCAGCCGTGCAAATTCTTCCTTTACCATCTGACGGGCTTTCTCCATCATATCATCATCTTTGAAAAAACGGGCTACATCGTATAATGCATCACTCATATCTTCAATACCAAAATAAGAAACACGCATCGAAGGAATGTTGTATTCATCCTTCATCATTTGTGCCAGGTAATTCATCGAACCTGAGCATTGAACCACATTCAGTGCTGCGTTGTGAGCATTGCATATATCATCAACACGTCCGTCGCCCGTAATAGTGGCGTTGACATGTACTCCCATTCTTTTATAGTATTCCAACAAAATCCAGAGTTCGCCGGCCAGGTTAAAATCTCCCAGGATATTGATGCTTTTGGCAGGTGTAAAAGGTTTGTTTTTTGTACCAACCAGTTTAAATATCGATTCACAGGCTACTTTATAACCGTCTTTTTTTGAACCCTGGAAACCGGGTGCCTGAACAGGAATCACCGGTATGTTTTTTATTTTTTCTATTTGACGGCAGATACTTTCAACATCATCACCGATTACTCCAACTATGCAGGTTGTATAAATAAAAGCAGCTTTTGGCTGATGCTTGTCGATCAATTCAATGATGGAATTATAAAGTTTCTTTTCACCACCGAAAATAACATCCCGTTCCTGTAAGTCGGTGCAAAAACTCAACCGGTGCAATTCAGGACCCGAAGAAAGCGATCCGCGGATATCCCAGGTATAGGCTGCACATCCGATGGGTCCGTGGATAACATGTAAAGCATCAACAATTGGGTATAAAACTACACGTGAGCCACAAAAGACACAGGCACGTTGACTGACACTTCCTGCCAGGCTGGCTTTGTTGCAATCGATAGTCCGCTCATTTGCTCCGGCTACCGATACTTGTTTTTGTCTATCATCTAATATATGTCCCATAACCTTTATTGATTAAGAATTCCTAATTAACATTTACTCTTATTCATTTATCGTGCCACTAATGGGTTTTGTTGTTTTTACAGTCTGTTTGATGATCGTAATATGTTTATAATTAGCGATATACATTTCTGTTTTTAATTGTTGAAGTACCTGATCTGAGTTTTTTGTCTGCTGAAAAATCCATATAAACCATACCTAAATGTAGGAAGTAATACTTAAAATGTAGGAATACGTACCACTACGATAAAAAAAATTGACAGATTTACTTAGTGTAAATCTGTCAAAAGTCTTTTTAATAGCAATACCTTGAAAAAGTAATATCCGGAGTATTTAAATGCCAATAAACAATTGAAGAATCATCTATCGGCGTGAGTACGAAATAGATTTGTCTTGTCAACGGGTAATATTCTCAGGTTGATATTATCGACAAATTTTACAACGTAATATTACCGGAACGGAGTAATACTATTACTATGAAGAAGAACCCGGGGATATTATTTATACAGAAAATTGTTAACTAACACCTTTTTCAACATCCCCGGGTTCATTTATTTACAACTGAAATTCCACTTTTTCTTCCAGACAAGTTCTGTCAATATGATCCAGGAATGCATCTAAAATTTGTTTTACCAAATTGGCGCCACCATTATAACCGGTTTTTGCAAAGTAGTTATGTCCGGGACGATCGGCAATCGGAAATCCAAAACGAACAAACGGAGTGTTTTCATCGCGGGCTATGTATTTACCATACGTGTTACCAATCAACAAGTCTACACCTTCCTGTTTAATCCATTGGTGCATGCGGAACATGTCGGCCAGTTCCCCGCACTTGAATTTTGCTTCAGGAATATCTTTTAGTATCTCAGGGATCTTATCTAAGAAATATTTACTTGGGGTACCCGATACAATATAAACCGGTTTCATATCCATGCTTACCAGGAATTCAGCAAGAGGAACCAATGTGTCAGGATCGCCCCAAAGTGCAACACGCTTTCCGTAAAGATATTTAGCACTGTCCGAAATCAAGTCGATTAAACGTCCACGTTCATCGCTCAGGCTTTCAGGAATCGGTAAGTTCGCATGGCGGCTCAATGACATTAGAAAACGGTCGGTAGCTTTGAATCCGATTGGGATATCCAACATTTCGAATTTTACTTTACACTTGTTCTCTAATTTTATACACGCATCTTCGGTGCTCATTGGACCAAAACCAAGTGTGTATTTGCTGTCTCCTGTCAGTTTCAGGTCGGCAATGGTAGTACCACCATCAGGATACATCTTGTAGTGTCCATTTAAGGGAGTGTCTAACACACCGGTCATATCCGGAAACATAATGGTACGGGCTTCCATAACCGAAGCCAACCGTTTAATTTCACCCATATCCGAAGGCTCCATCCAACCGGCAACAAGGTTAATCACGTTTCGTTTCTTTGGTGTTGCTGTGGAGAAAAACTTCACCATGGCAGCTACCTGATTCGAATATCCGGTTACGTGTGTTCCGACATAACTTGGCGTATTACAATAAATCACATGTTTCCCCTGGGGGATTAATCCATCTTCATTGGCTTTCGACACGATTTGAACCAGGTCATCACCAATTGTTTCTGATAAACAAGTAGTATGAACCGCGATCACTTCAGGATTATACACTGTGAACATGGTATCTATCGCCGCAACAAGGTTGGCTGATCCACCGAATACAGAAGATCCTTCTGAAAACGAACTGGTACCGGCCATAATTGGTTCGCGGAAGTGACGGGACAAGGCGCTACGGTGGTATGAGCAACATCCTTGTGAACCATGACTGTGGGGAAGACATCCGTGAATGCCTAATGCTGCATACATTGCCCCTATGGGTTGGCAGGTCTTGGCCGGGTTAATGGTCAGCGCCTTTCTGTCTATTTCAAATGCAGTAGTATGTCTGAGTAACATAAGTTTAATGTTTTTAAGAACCACCCCTAACCCCTAAAGGGGAACTGAGTTACTTTGGTTCTTTAGTAAGTATTTATAATTTTCTATCTGAACATTCTCGAAATTTTATTCTTTATCCCCCTTTAGGGGTTAGGGGTTCTTTAATTGAATACGTATTCCGCTTCAATGAAATCTTCCCGTTCCCAGGGGGCTTTCATTTGTTTGAAAATGGTACTGCAGGCGATCATTTCAATGTCTTTGTAGAAGTTGATAGCTCCTTCGAAAGCAGCATAGGGTCCACCGTTATCGTAGTTGTGGAGTTGTTTCATCGGAATGCCCATTTTTTGAACCACATATTTTTCTTTAATTCCTGCACAGAACACATCCGGTTTGAACTTTTCAATCAGTTTTTCCATTTCGTGGTGACTTAAATCGTCAACAACTAATGTGCCTTTTTTCATGTCGACCATCATGCCTTTGTATTCGTTGAACTCAATATCGAATGCTTCTTTCAGTTGAGCCAGTTCTTCTTCCGTTTTGCGTGGTTTGTAGCGTGTTGGGTCTGGATAAACAGTTATTTCTTCTATGTTTCGGCTGTCAGCATCAATCTTAATAGTTGGAATCACACGGCTCCCTTCGTAATCATCACGGTGTCCAAACTCATAGCCGGCAACTAATATTTCCATACCTAACTCAGTGAATAATTCCTGATAGTGGTGGGCACGGGAACCTCCAACGAAAAGCATAGCTGTTTTACCTTCAGTTTTAGCTCTTGCTTGGGCAATGGCTGTTTCTACAGCAACCATTTCTTCTGCAATGACTACTTCAATTCGATCGATCAATTCCTGATCTCCAAAATACTGACCTACTTTACGAAGTGTTTTTGCAGTAGCTTCGGCTCCAATGAAGTTGGCTTTTGCCCAGGGAATACCAAACGAAGTCTCCAGCATCTCTGCTACGTAGTTGATGGAACGGTGGCACATTACTAAACTGAAATCGGCTGTATGAGCTGTCTCAAATTGCTCCAGGGTAGAATTACCGGACATGGTAGAAATAATTTCAACCCCTATTTTTTCGAACAATGAATCGATTGCAAAGGCATCACCACCAATGTTATATTCACCAAGTACGTTGATGGCATATTTATGTTTACGTACATGGTTGTCATTGTTTCCAATAAGGTTTTTGTACAATCCGTTATTTGCAATGTGGTGACCGGCTGACTGAGATACTCCACGGTATCCTTCACACGAGAATCCGAAAATATTTACCCCCGGAAACTCTTCTTTCATTTGGCGGGCTACACGGTGAACGTCATCTCCAATAAGCCCTACCGGACAGGTTGAGAAAATTGCGACACCTTTTGGCTTGAATAGTTCGCACGCTTCCCGAATCGCTTGTTTTAATTTTTCTTCTCCACCAAATACAATATTTGAATCCTGTATGTCGGTTGAAAATGAATAAGGAATAAAGTTATCCATTTCTGGTTTGTCAGCCCGTGTTTGATTACGACGTGTCAACCAGGAGTAAAATCCACAACCGATAGGTCCGTGCGTAATATTGATAATATCTCTGGTTGGTCCGAGTACTACCCCTTTACAACCGGCATAGGTACAACCACGTTGTGTAATAATACCCGGAATGGTACGTACGTTAGCCTGTATTTGAGGAATAGAATCCGGGTCATTCACAACCATCGATTTTATTCTCTTCTTCGCTACTTTATTGGGATAGGCTTCTGTTATTTCCTGAGCGAATTTGCCTAAATCCAAATCTTCTATTAATGTCTTTGCCATAACGTTTTTTTTTTAATGCATAATTCATAATGCATAATTCATAATTAAAGAGAGGGAGTTTGACTGTACGTTTTACTTTTATTTTCCCTTACTTTTGAATAGAGCATTGTTTAATTTCAGCTACCTTTTTTCCTTTTCACTGAGTAATAATTGTGAATTATGAATTGTGAATTATTAATTAATCAAGTGTAATGTCTCCGCTTTCACCCGTACGAACACGAATAGAATCAGTAGTTGGAATTACAAATATTTTACCATCTCCACTTTTACCTGTTTGATTGGTCTTAATAAGTGTTTCCACTGCCAAGTCTTTTTTCTCATCGGTGACTACCAGTGTAATCATTCGTTTGGATTTCAAACGAGGCATTTCAATAATGAGCTCTTGTTGGTCAGCATCTAATCCGGCAGCTTTTTCAAATCCGCCTTTCCCTTTTCCGCGTCCCGATACCTGCATGGCGGTGAACGAAGGCAGACCTGCATCCGAAAGTGCAATCTTGGTGGCGGCCATTTTGTCGATGCGTATCATTGCTAATATCAGTTTCATATTAATTCTTTTTTTAAACGACCCCCATTCCCATTAGGGGAGCTGAAGACCAGGTTTATTTAATTTGATACTTACCCCCATGTGTTTTATAAGATTCTGCTTCTTATTCCCCTTTAGGGGTTAGGGGTTTCAATGGTATTTTCTTAATCTCTTTTACCGCTGGATATCGTGTAGCTTTCTTCTACCGGAGTAACAAAGATTTTACCATCCCCAAACTGACCTTTTTCACCGGAACGAGCTGATGACATGATTGTTTCGATAACGAAATCTTTATCTTTTTCGGGAATTACCGTCATAAGCAAATCTTTTGGAAGCTCATCGTAAGTCACATTTCCTACTTTTATTCCACGTTGCTTACCTCGGCCAAATACGGAGAGTTTAGTGATTGCCGGGAATCCGGCATCAAATAATGCTTTCATAACTACGCTTGACTTTTCCGGACGAACTATTGCTCTTAATAAATACATATATTTTAATTTTTTTAGTATAACCCCCAACCCCTAAAGGGGAGTTAAGAGTCATAGATTTATATTTAATTTTCAACTATCTAACCAATCAACCAATTAACGAATCAACTAATTATCGAATCTACTAGTTCATAATACCAAATCCAACCAATAATTCCTCCAGGGCTGACATTTCCAGTGGTTGAGGAATAACAAACATTTGATTGTCGTTTATTTTCTTGGCCAATGCACGGTATTCATTTGCCTGTGCATGATCAGGAGCATGATCAATTACTGTTTTACGGTTGATTTCTGCATGTTGCACCATGTTTTCGCGTGGTACGAAGTGAATCATTTGAGTTCCCAACTGGCGGGCAAATTCTTCAATCATGTTGGCTTCATTGTCTACTTTACGGGAGTTACAAATCAAACCTCCTAAGCGTACAGTTCCTACTTTACCAAATTTAGAGATCGATTTACAAATGTTGTTGGCAGCATACATAGCCATCATTTCACCGGATACAACAATGTACACTTCTTCTGCTTTCCCATCGCGGATTGGCATTGCGAATCCACCGCAAACAACGTCACCCAATACATCGTAAAATACGTAATCCAGTGCTTTTTCTTCATCGTAAGCTCCAAGTTGCTCTAACAAGTTTATCGAAGTGATAATACCACGACCGGCACATCCAACTCCAGGTTCAGGGCCACCTGATTCAACACAACTGGTATTACTGAATCCTGTTTTCATTACATCATCCAAATCAATGTCTTCACCTTCGTCACGAAGCGTATCCAATACTGTTTTTTGAGCCAACCCGTGTAGAAGTAACCGGGTAGAGTCAGCTTTCGGGTCACAACCCACTACCATTACTTTTTTTCCCATCTCAGCCAATCCGGCTACCGTGTTTTGCGTTGTGGTACTTTTACCGATTCCGCCTTTTCCGTAGATTGCAATTTTTCTCATCTTTTTTATTTTTAATTGAATTTCTAATGTTTCATTTATTGTATAACCTGACTTCCCTTATTCATTTATCGTGCCATTAACATATTGACGCAATTTTAATGGGTCAAAAATACATTGTAATACATTGAAGGATAAAACAATAAAAAATAATTGTGGAGCTGTTGTAATGTGAAAAAGTCGGAGTGTTGTTGGAAGGATATAAATGAAAAACATACATTAATGTAGGAAAAAACACTTAAAATGTAGGAAAAAACAAACAGGAATTGTATTATTTAGCTACGAATTTGTAATCATATCAGTCGATTTATTTTAACGATTTAAGTCTAAACTCGTTTTTTAATTTGTTTCTTTTCATATCTTCATTGAATACATCAATAATTAGAAATAAATATAAAACTACTTATTCGTAGGCTAACAAAAATGATAAAAAAAAGAGTAAAGTTGAAAGGATTGAGTTGTTTTGCCACTAAGTCACAAAGCCATAAAGTTTCACTGAGTTTGAAATAATAATTTTCTATACTTTATGTAGCTTTGATCTTTGTGACTTTGCGGCAGATTGAAATTTATTTCATAGAGCCTTTTTTGTCGCCGGTTGACAGACCAAATATGATAAGAAACAAACTGCAGTAAACGGGAAAACTATAAATTGCAAATGAGTAAATCGTAAATTTAATCGGTTTATTTTATTATTTGAACCGTTCATCGGAACGTAATTTATCAACAGATGTTTTTTTAAATTTTTCCAACCATCCTGTTTTTGCATTTAATCTGTTGTCATACCTGGGATAAAAGGGCTTAATATCAATCAGAGGAGTCTCGTCAAGCATGTCAACCTGTTCAATGTGTAATATGTTTTCTTTTATGCTGATAAGTTTAACGGTAGAAATACCAATCGCATTTGGCCTCTTGGGTGCCTTGCAAGCAAAAATGCCATGGTTTTCTGTATCCATAAACGGAGTAACAATTAGTTCATACCCCTTTATTTTGTGAAAATGATAGATGAGTGTTATATGCGAAAAACCTTTCAGGTCTTTCAACCCTTCGGTATATTCGGGCAATAATTTAATATACCCTTTTATTCCTTTGGCTGCCAACGGTTGTATCGGCATATTTTTGATTGTTGTATGGGGGGTAAATATAGTCCCGATAGGTTTTATGATTATCTCTTCCATTTTATAAGATAGTTGAATTTTAAATTGACTTTTTGAGTTGCTTTTCTAACATTGTTGGAAGTTTTCATATGATTGGAAAATTAAAAAAGCGGTCAGGGAATAAACTACCTGACCTTTTTTTTCTATTTCTGGATTTATTTTCCAATCATAACTTCAGTAGATTTCACAATAGCATATACTGTATCGTCGACTTTGAGATCTAAATCGGATACACTTTCAATCGTGATCACTGAACTAATTACATTTCCGTTGCCAATGTCGATTTTCACTTTTGCCATAACACTGCCTAATGTAATTTCCTTAATCGTGCCTTTGATTTTGTTTCTTGCGCTAATTTCCATACTTTATAAAATTGAATTAATGAATAATAATAGCTTGTTAATAATATCAGAATTTTAAAATTTAAACACACAGAATTAAAATGAGTTCAGTAAGAATATGTAAAATTTAGAGACATTCCATCAAATAGTGATATTCCGGAGCTTTTATTTTAAATACATCGTCTGGTTTACCCCTTTTTACCACCGTACCGTTTTTAAGCACCATCACCGATGAAGCCAGTTGGAATACTTCCGATACGTCATGACTGACCAATAAGGTGACTGAATTCATTAATTCATGTGCTTTTTTGATCTCCTGTTGCAATAGTGTGCGCATATCCCAATCAAGGGCCGATAGCGGTTCGTCAAGCAATAGTAAATTTGGTTTTGCTGCCAGTGCCCGGGCTAAAGCAACCCGTTGTTTCTGGCCCCCGGAAAGTTTAGCGGGATGTTGGTTCTTCAAAGCTTCTAAATCGAAAAGAACCATCAATTTAGCCACTTCAGCATTATCTTTTATTCTCTGGGCAAAACTGATATTTTGTTCCACCGTCATATTGGGAAAAAGGGCATAATCCTGAAACATGTACCCAACATTTCTACCTTGAGGTGACATATTTATTCTCTTTTCCGAATCAAACCAGACAATATCATTAAATACAATGCGTCCTTTATCAGGTTTTGTTAAACCGGCTAATATCCTTAATAAAGTGGTTTTTCCGGCACCTGAATGTCCGAACAGGCAAAGTAGTTCGTTACCTTTAATTTCAGTGCAAACTTCCAGGTTTGTTTTGCCTTCGGAAGTAAGCATGGAATGTTGAATGGATATGGATAAAGAACCCCCGACCCCAAAATAAGAAGAGCCCCCAACCCCTAAAGGGGAGTTTATATTACTTTTAGCTGTATTATTTGCATTGTTTTTTATTTCCATTTTGTTTATTTTATAAAGACAGTACTAATTTATTTCCCAGCAATTTATCCCGATTTATCTGGAGGGGCCAGGGTGTGTTTAGGGGTTCTTTAAAAGAATATCTTTTTCTTTCCATTTATGCTGTAAATCAGAGTAAGTATCAGCAATGAAATAATGAATAATATAAAGGAATATTGATTGGCTGCATGGTAATTCATCGCCTGTACTTCGTCATAAATTGCAATGGAAGCTACCCGCGTTTCACCCGGCATATTTCCTCCTACCATGATGACCACACCAAATTCACCGATGCAATGTGCAAAAGTCATGGCTACGGCCGTAATGATTGATGGGATCATATTTGGAATTAATACCCGGATAAAAGTAGTAAATTCCGATTTTCCCAGGGTGTATGATGCTTCCCGATAGCTTTTTGGTATGCTGGTCAATCCATTCTGCAACGGTTGAATCATAAAGGGCAAGCTGAATATTACACTGGCGATCAATACACCTTCGAAACTAAAGGCCAACCGCGTATTAAAATGCTCGACAAGAAACCTCCCAAATCCATTCTGAGGACTGTATGCCACCATCATATAAAACCCCAGTACGGTAGGAGGGAGGACCAACGGCATACTGATCAGTGCTTCCACCACCGCTTTCAGTGGGAACCGGCGGTATGCCAGCAGATATGCGATTGGAAAACCAATAACCAACAGTATAATGGTAGTCCAACCGGCCAATCTGCCGGTGAGTAAAAGTGTATTTATAAAGTCGTTGTTCATTAGTTGAATGGTTAATTGGTTGATTAAGTTGATTAAGTTGACTAAGTTGAATGAGTTGAATGAGTTGAATGAGTTGTATAAGTTGTATAAGTTGAATAAGTTGACTGAGTTGATTAAGTTGAATAAGTTGTATTAGTTAATTGATTGAATAATAAATTAAAAAGTAATAGGTTATCTTGAAGCGATTATTTGATTATTAAAAATTAAGTCATATTTTCAATTCGTTCAACCTAGTTAACTTAATTAACTTAATCAACCAATTAACTTAACCAACTATTTCCCCGGAACTGAATACCCGAATTTCTCCCAAATTCCTTTTGTAGAAGCTGACAGGACGAACTTTTTGAATCTGGAAGCTTCTGTATTTAAAACCGGTGTTTTAATCAAAATACAAGCCTGTTCAATGGGTTTGTATAAATTCAGGGGAATCACATAGTAACTTCCTTTGCCTGCCATATCGGGAGCTAAAGCCAGTGATAACGCAATAAATCCAATTTCTGCATTCCCTGTAAAAGCAAATTGAGCAGCCTGCGATATGTTTTCCCCCAATACAATCTTTGATTTCAACGATTCATAGAGTTTCTGACTTTTTAAAAGCTCTACCGATCGTTCTCCATAGGGTGCAGTTTCCGGGTTAGCAATGGCAATTTTTTTGACCGCTGGGTTTTTCAAAACTCCTAGTCCAAGTTTGTCGACATCCAATGAAGTACTGTAAATGGCCAGTTTCCCAAAAGCATAAGTTGACATAGCGCCTGTAGTAAGTCCTTTGTCTTTCAGTTTAACCGGAAATTCATTGTCGGCAGCCATAAAGAAATCAAAAGATGCACCGTTTTGAATTTGTTGTACCAACATTCCTGATGCTCCAAATGTGAGATTCACTTTTGCTTTTGGATGTTGTTTCACATAAGCGGTTTTAATTTCTTCTAATACATACCTTAAATTTGCTGCTGCAGCTACATTTACTTTTTGTGCTGAGAGTGATAATGTTGCAACTAATATTGCAAATGAAATAATAACTCTTTTCATAATGATATTCTATTTTAAATATTTTTTTTATAATCAATTCCCACTATTCTCATTTCAATCAGCCAACCAATCAACCAATCAACCAATCAACCAATCAACCAATTAACCAATCAACCAATCAACCAATCCAACAATTAACCAATCAACCAATTAACCAATCAACCAATTAACCAATTTACTTTCCCCCAATATTGTTCAGAAAAGTTGGCTTTATAGTCAACATTACATAAGCCCATTGTGGCGTACGGATGACAGGAGTAACTGTTGATGATGTTATCAGATCTTTTGCAACCAGCGTGTTGTTGGTTGTAAAGTAAGTCGACCAGCCTGCCTGAAGAGTCGACCAGGTATTGAGTTTATAGTTTACAACCAGATCCAGTTCAGAACCCAGGTTTTTCCCAAAAGCTATCTTCTTTTTGTTTACCCCAGAATATTCTGAATCAAAAAAGTGAAAAGTTCCTTCCAAACTCAAATCTTTATTTATCTTACCGCTTACTCCTGCATAATAATCTAATAAACCTTGATTTAATGGTACTTTCCAATATTCCATCGAACCATTGAAACTGTGATCTGTACCATATAGTTTTTTAAAGTTCGATTGTATTCCATCCGTCGCTTTATTGTCCCCTGAAATATAATTACTTCCTATGTTTGCTGAGAAAATAGCAGGAAATTTGTACTCAATGTTTATGGCGAGTTGATTTCCATCCATTTTTGAACCTGAAATGTTCTTTCCTCCCTGAAAATAAGCTGTTGCCAGTGCACTGAATGGCGAAGCCGGATCTGCATATTTTAAATTGCCTCCGTATGTGTAAGCATGATACATATTCGTTTTTATGTAATTTACCCCGTTTTTTGTTCCAAGGGTGTCCTGAACGCCTTCATCCACACCAATTAAACTTAAATTCAATCCGTTAAGAATTTCTTTTGTTAACCAGACAAACCCCATATACCTGTAATTTGATTTTGGTGTATAGTAAGTCTCAGTCGAAATAATAGCATTGTTATTATAAGCAACACCTATATGTCCTTGAAAATCATTTACACAGTATTTAAATAAAGCCATATCATGTGAAGTCCCGGTATTGCTCCATGCCGATGCAGAGAAAAGACGTTTGTCGTCGTAAGTTAAGGTTTGCCGGCCTACTTTGACAGTTCCTCCGGGGATTACTACCATTTCCGCCCAGGCTTCAAAAATACCGGTTGTGGCATCGCTTGATGCGTTTGGGTTTTGACCGAATGTCCTTGAATCCTGCAGGGTTATCTGGGTGTTTAATAAGCCACTGGTAAAAGTCATTCCTATCCGGGTACGCTGCATGGCCGATACTCCCGGGTCATAACTATCCAGTGAAGGTTTCGAAAATCCATCACGAACTTCAACTCTAGGCCGAATCTCGCCGTCAATAACTACTGTTTGTGCTTTTAAAAACTGTGGCAAAACTGCCAGTACACTCAGAACTAATATTGTAATTTTTATTTTCATAACTGTTTTGTTTAATTCGTAATTCTGGTAAATTGTAAATAATTAAATTGTAAATTTCTTAGGTCGTTATCATCTCAAAAGAACAACGCTTTTTAAATTTTAAGCGATATCTAATGAAAGAATATCGCTTGTTTAAAAAAAACAGCTTTCTAATTCGCTGTTACTTTGTTCCAGAAAACGGATAATATCCGCTACCTTTTTTTCGTAGGTACGGATGAGTTTCATGCCATACGGACTGATTCTGCATCCACCACCATCTTTACCTCCTTTTTGCCTGATCACAATGGGTACAGGCGATAGCAGGTTTAATTTGTCCAGTAAATGCCACGCATGTTGATAGGACATTTTCAGGTTTTTGGCCGCACAATTTATGGATCCATCCTTTGCTACTTGTTTTAGCAAGCGGATTTGGGTGTTGCCAAGAAATAATTCATCTTCACGATAAAAAGTAAGCTCGGCACTCATATTGAAAACCTGATGGATCATTGTACCTGCATTATCAAATTGTTATTGGATATAAAGCTCATCTTTGTGCACCAAAATGTTCAGAATTCCGAAAATGACATTTCAATATCTATGCCAATAATATATCTTTCAGATATACAATTGTTTGTAGTAAATTATGAATGTTTGGAATGGTAAAAAAGATACTTAAAAGGAGGAGGATTTAGTTCATTACAACAAAAATGTAGGAATCTGATAAATGCTTGACTAAATAATTGAAGGAAAGAAATACGTAATTTCCTTGTTTAATACATGGAAAACCAGGAATCGAATTTGTCAAACAAAAAAAGAGTCATATTATTAATAGTTTAAATTGTGTCCGCAATGAGGGCATACAATACCGGATTTAATCCGAAGTTCTTTGAATTTTTCGATACAAACAGCTTCACTTGGGAAATGTTTGTCAAAGTCTAATAGTTTCATGTGCTTGTTGAGTTGGTACTATAAAGATACGGAAATTCATTGATAAACTGCGTTTATTACTGATAATCATTAAATTAATATGATTATCCGCAATTGCTCCTCAACCATCAATAAATTAATTTTGTTATTTTATGTTGGGTTACAGGATTTATTTAGTAAAGAATTGCGGATCATTAAATTTTCTTTTTATATTTGTATTATGAATATAGATAGAACATAGAATGGTTTTGAAACGGTTTTAGTTTGGTTTTGGATCCGAGGCTATTCTGATATATCAATCACTTAACAATCACTTATTGGCCATATATATGCCATATATCTATAAAGGTATATGGCATATATTTTGGAAATAAATGAAAGAAATATCGATACCAAAACCAAACTAAAACCGGTTCAAAACCAATAGAAGAATAATAGCAAAATGAGATTTAAGTAATATTCTTTCAAATTAAAATCCAAAAATAGTGGTAGTATGAATATGTTAATCAAGAATTTTATTCCATTAAATAGTTTTTTGATTAGGCGTCTTTGCGGATAATCATATTATTTAATACTAACGACAAGTGTTTTTGGAGATCATGAAAACAGATACTCCATTGAAAATCAGTCTTTATTTTTAATCAGACTATGAACTTTTTAAGCATCACACTATTCTAATTGATATTTGAATTTGCAGGTTGTTCTGATTCCCATATTTTAAATCAATTCTGTTTATTGAAAAATTCAGTTCCCCTTCGCTTGCTGTTTTACTCCTGTTTTACACCCGTTTTAAGGTAAAACTTACATAAAACATAGTAAAAACTTAGATGTTCATATCTATATAGATATGTATAAGAATATATTATGAAAGTATTAGGTAAGATTTGTGGGACTAATGTTATAAAACGGGATTAAAAGGGGTACGAAACGGGAGCAAAATGGGTAGTGCAAAATAATTTGTGAACAGACTAACTCTGGGACATGATAGTATTCGGATTACTTATCAGGTGTAAAAACAAAAAAAATGTTTATATCTCTTTGTATTTTTTATATTCAATTCCTAATTTTTCAAGCCGTAGACCTAAAATCCGACGTGTCAAACCTAAATCATCTGCGGCAGCAGATAAATTTCCCTTATGGTTTTCAAGTGCTTCCACAATCATTTCATATTCTACAATTTCAAGTTTTGCCACCAATCCCTTTTTAAATGTAGAGCCGGTTGATATAGGTGTCTGGAGAGAAAGTGGAAGATCATATCCATGAATGAAATTATCATCGGAAAGTATGACCGCTCGTTCAATCACATTTTCGAGCTCACGTACATTTCCCGGCCATGAATAGGATAGAAGCATTTCCTGTACCGGAGTTGATATTTTTTTCATGTCTTTGTTAAACTTCTTGACAAAAAGAGTAACAAAATGTTTTGCTAGTATTATAATATCACTGTTCCTTTCACAAAGTGGCGGAATGAGTATTGGAAAAACATTCAAGCGATAATACAGATCTTCTCTGAATGTTCCATCTTTTACCATTTTGAATAAGTCCCTGTTTGTGGCTGCAATAATCCGGATGTCTACATGGATGGTTACATTGCCTCCAACCCGTTCAAACGATCTTTCCTGTAGTATTCTTAAAAGTTTGGCTTGCATGGGTAGCGATAATTCACCAATTTCATCCATGAAAATGGTACCTCCATCTGCATCTTCAAATCGGCCTTTTCTGGTTTTGTCAGCGCCGGTAAATGATCCCTTTTCGTGTCCGAATAGCTCACTTTCAATGACACTTTCCGGTAAAGCAGCGCAGTTGAATTTTATAAATGGCGCTGAAGCTTCAGTGCTGTTGTAATGAATGGCGCTGGCAACCAATTCTTTCCCTACTCCACTTTCTCCAAGAAGCAGAACCGTTGATTTGGTTTTTGCAATTTTGTTTATCAAAGCATATACTGCAAACATCGCTTTCGAATTTCCGATGATGTTTGATGGATGAAACTTTTCTTTGAGTGCGTCTTTGAGTCGCTCATTTTCTAATCTGAGTGAGCTTCTTTCTTCGTTATCAATAAGAAATATTTCAACGGCCTGCGCAATCATAGACGCTATAATTTCGAGAATCTCCATGTCGTATTGAAGTAGGTCCGGGTTATCGCAGATCCTTTCTACGCTTATCGCTCCGAGCACTTTTTTACCTAATTTAATGGGAATGCACACAAAAGACAGTTCTGTATCGGCTGGTGTTGTCAGGCTCTTTGTCCGGTTTAAAAAGGTCGGTTCGTCACAAATCCGAGCCACTACTACTGCTTTACCTGTCTCAACAACTTTTCCGGTAATTCCTTCCCCGAGTGAATAGACTCCTCTGGTTTGTTCTTGTTCAGTCAGTCCAATGCTATCATGTATGAATATTTTACCGGTTTTACTGTTGAATAAATTTACCATCCCACGGACAACACCCATATCTTCCTCCATAATTTTCATTAAAAGTGATAATGTATCGGTCAAACTCTCACTTTCAATAACAACTTTGCTCATTTGAAATAAAGGAGACAGCATTTCTCCACGACATCTTATTGGGTTATCCGATTCTCTTCCACGACAAAAATGGACTATTTTTTGTCCGATTATTTTACTTTTTTGAGTATTCATAGATTATCCCTTCTTTTAATATTGATTTGATTTAAATGTTCTTCCATTTATAAATCACAAATGACTTTGGTACTCTTAAAAGGTATGAAACCGGGTGCAACAATCTGAGGATCTATAAAAGTTCTCTGATTTTTTCTTTCATCGTGTTCATCTCACTGTTTTTGAGAAAATTCCAACCAATCCAATTAAGTTTATCACCCGGAAATCGATTTTTTACTTTTCTATTTGTAGCTACAAGCCCATGTTCTTCGAACATTTTTCCAACTTCTTCTCCAGTCAAAAAACGTATTACTTCTTTGTGCTTCTCATACGATCCTTTTTTTATGAGCATTTGAATCGGGAGCAAAATAGCACCATCGTTCGGCCATATAATTTCATATTCAAGACTCTTCTGAATTTTTTTAGCATAAGAATAAGGCATTATGAAAATTGAAGCATGTATTTTATTGCCGGAATCCAGGATATGTAACATTTCTTCGGGATGAATACGTTTTAATGTGTTTTTTGACAGTTGATTTATAGCTTCGTATCCATATTCTTTTACAAAATGGGAAAATACTGTATTGCAATGATAATCCCTGTCTCCGCTAAAAACCAGGCTGTTACTGAGCGATGGATTTAATAATTCATACCATTCCCCGGGTAGCTGTGAGGTCTCAAATTTTGACTTGTCCACAACCAATACCATTGCTTCGGCAGCCAAAAAACCAAAGACATTCGATGGATGGTTAATCTGTGTTGCCGAATAAATGGAATGCAAAGGGTAGTGGAAAGTTTCAAAATTACGATTATTCAACAATCTACTGGTACGATGATACAGGCTATTTATATCTGTTGTGATTAAAATGTCAGGGAACTGATTGACAGATGTCAGTGTTTCTATTTTATTATAGAAGATATTCTCAAGATGCGTACTTCCATTAAATATTACCGAACCATGACCCTCCTCTGCAAACTGAGGGAATTTTTCTGCAAATAAACTTTTAAAAGAGGATTGTATCGTTACAGGCAATATCGAAACGATAAATGTATTTGCTTTATGTCGTTTTAAGTGTGGCGTATCGTAATGAACAACACCCATGTTCATTTCATTATCAGAAATCACCTGGAATGCAGCGCTTCCAATGATCAGATCCCGGGTAACAGATGTTTCAACATTTCCCGGTTTTTGAGAGATGCTATCAAATGTAACAATATTAAAATCTTCTTTCTCCAACGGAGATACTTCGTCAATGTTTATTTTTTTCATAACACATACTTTTCATAAATACATAATTATCTGTAGGTTTCCGTTATAAACATAAAAGAATAACGGTAAAATAAAATATAAGCAATTTGTTATATTTCAACTAATTGCTTACAAATATTGAGCAAATTGTATGCCAGCCGTTAAAGATTAATAAGTCACTTGAAATGTGACAGATAAAAAAAAACACTTTTGAAAATTCATACATTAATGAAGTTTGACCCAAAATAAGCTGACAAAAAGGTAAGAAATTTGAATAGTAATTGAGTGTTATTATGCATCTTCAGTAGCTCAGAGATCTGAATCCAACACAAAAAAAGGAAAAACATCAACATACAGATTATGTCGGGTTTTCCCTTTTCTTTAATAATAAACGACTTTGATTTGGCAAAATAAAAGATTGCTCAATTTTAGAAGTTACCTATCTCTTTTGACGAATGATTAGCTTGAGTTGTTTGATCTTTATTTGAGTAGATGTCAAAATACAAATCCAGCAATTCTTCTTTTTTTATTGCCCGTTTCAGTGCTTCGGCACATTCTTTCACTTTTTCCAATAACAACAAAATGTCTGCTTTAGTAAACCGGAGATTTGATTCTTCTAAATAATAAGTAATTGTTGATTTGCCGCTAGACTTGCCAATTAAAAATTTCTGTTCTTCTTTCCCGATTCTTTTTGCAGAAATTAATTGATATGTATTACGGTCCTTTATCACGCAGTTCGTATGAATGCCACTTTCGTGAGTCAACACCAGACTTCCGGTAATCGGTTTGCTTTCACTGAGTTTTCTTTTTGAAACAGTTGAAACCTAGTCACTCATTTCAGCAAACCTTTCAGTGCATAGGGTGCTGTGAACCCCGGCACTTAATTCCAATGCCATTGCCACTTCTTCCATGGCTGCATTTCCTGCCCGTTCACCCAATCCGTTTACGGTAGTGCTCATACAGTTTGCTCCGGCCATATATGCGGCCAGCGTGTTGGCTGTGGCCATCCCTAAATCATTATGTGCGTGAATTTCCAACGGAAGATCTTTTTCAATGCTTCGAATTGACGAAATCATTGCAAATGTTGTGATTGGATTTAACAATCCGATGGTATCAGCCAGCCGGACCCGGGAAGCCCCAAATGCACCGGCAGATCGTACAAAGTGGTTTAGAAAATCGGTATCGGCTCGTGATGCATCCTGTGCTCCAATGGTTACATACTCAAACATCGGAATGGCATATTCTATTAATTCTTTCAGGTTCTGAATTACCCATTCGGGGCTTTTGCCCATAACCTTCATAAGTAAAGGTGAAACAGGAAAAGAAATATGCACTCCATTTGTTCCTGCTTGCTTTGCATACCGAATGTCGCTTTTTATAGCACGACACCAGGATAATGTTTTAAAATGGAAACCCATTTCAATGATTTTCCTGATCGTATAAATCTCTGTTTTACCCATTGCCGGTATTTCAATTTCAGGAACACCTGCACTATATAATAATTTCGCAATATGAATTTTTTCTTCTATCGAAAAGACAACGCCCGGTGATTGTTCACCATCGTGTAATGTGGTATCGATAAAGTAGGGTGTTTTCATATTTTTTTTTAATTATAAGAAGTCATAAAAACTGAGTAACCTTGATAATTTTAAACTATGAAAGTTTGAAGCTTAGATCAATAATTCAACTATTTACTAAATACTTATCAGCTTTTATGACTCTTATTCGTTTTCCTCTCTGCGATATAAATAATACGACTTTAAAACGGAAGTTCCTGTTTTTTTTTGTGATCAACACCCTCTCAATGCGTGGAACTTTGTAAGAATAGAAAGTGTAGGTTTCTGTTCGTAAACATAACGTCTGTTTATCGGTTTGTAATTGTATCAGTCGCATCCTTTTTTGTTTTCAGTACAACTGCTTCCACATTTGAAAGAATCAAATTTAGAGAATGATCGAATGATCCTGAGGTTGTAAAAGCCCTCATATCCTCCTGTCATTTCTACCGAATGAATTCAGTATATGGTTAGTATGCCTTACAGGTATCTAACACCACTGAGTAATATAACCCTGCCATTGTTTAATCTGAAGTTTGACTTTAAGCACTGTTCAGGCTAATACGAATGATTCTACAAGTGCATAATATAAATAAGCAGGATAATTTAAATTCCTGACACTCATTTACTCAATAAACGACATTGTTTTATTCATCAGGTTAACTTTAATAGTTTCATTGTTGCAGGATCCTGCACTGGCACAACCTGTTGACGAACATGTCTCTTCCTGATTGCTGATTTGATCAGCAAGAACTGATTTGCGTATATCAAGCCCTGTTTCGAAGTCCTGTGGAATAACCGTCAGGCAATACTGACCGTCACCCAAGTCATCGAACACTGATGAAAGTTTTAAAAGTTCCATCGATTGTTCCAGCCATTTGGGACTTTGATTGCAGATGATGATCAGCTCACGGAAATTGGTGCTTTGGAAGAATGAAATCAATACGGCCCGTGAACTGAGTGAGGCATCACAATCGACTAAAGTGGTAAGGTCAAGTTCGTAAACGGCATTTTCTTTTTTCCCAACCAGTACAGGATTTGCAATCTCCTGATTCTGTCGGCTCTCCATTATCGCTTTCTCAACCTCCACCTTTATATGGTTCAGTATCTTTTCGTCGAGGAAGAGTCCTTTAAACTTCCAGATTCCTATTTGATAATCCGACAAGTACGATCGAACTATACCCTGCACATTTTCTGTAACCAGCAAATTGCAACCATCAAATTCGGATACCAGCATTCTGACGTTGCTAAGAACTTCATTCATACCCGGCTCTGAACTCAAATCCATTGGTACCTGATGAATGCAATCCCAGGCACCTTTTTCGTCTGAGTAAATCTCCACCACTCCCGATGAAAAAAAAGGAAGTACAGTCCCAAATTTGTCAACAAATACTGCTATTTTCATAAGCTATTGATTTGTAACTTGTTTATTTGCTTATCCAGGATGTAGTGGATGTTGAATAATAATAAAAATCTTCTTCGTAATTGTTCTTAAAGTTCCTTTTAGGGAATTTAGGGGTTTTATTATTATTCTCAGCAACCTCCCGATGAGCAGCCACCACCCATGCCCGGAATATAGATTGACTGACGAAAACTTATATCTTCAACCCAGCGAACCGGACTAACTGTTGCTTTAAGAAGGTTGGGTGCGATTTCTTCTAATTTTAAATCCAATTGAAACAATTCAAGCACTTTATTGAACCATTTGGGTACATGCGAACATCTGATGTGAAGTTCCCTGAAATTTGTTTCTTTCATAAACGGAATAAGAATATCCATGGAATTGAGACCGCTATTTTTGCCAGACAACGAAGTCAAATCAATTTCATATTCGGCATCCTGTTCACATCCTGTTAAGACCGGACTAATAATTATTTTATCAGGTTTCACCAGTGCTTTTTCTAACTCCTTTTTGACGAAATCGAGTAACTCCGGTAAAAACAGCCCGCTAAACTTCCAGATGCCAATCCCTTTTTCCTGTAATAAAGCAGCCGGAAGTCCTTTGATGTTATCAACAATAATCAACCTGCAATCATCAAATTCTGAGGTCAACATGCTTAACTTCAATTGAACATCTGCCAAATCCTTTTGGTAACTCATATCAAAAGGAATTTGATTCATACATTCCCAATTCGATGTGTCATCTGTATAAACCTCGACTATCCCGGAACTATAGAAGGGAAGTATATGATTGTATTCGTTTATAAAGACTGCTATTTTCATTTGGTTAATTGGTTGATTGGTTGATTGGTTAATTGGTTAATTGGTTTGTTAAGTACCAACTACCAACCTGCGACCAACTATTTAAAATATTTCCCGGTTGTTTCTAATGGTGTTATTTCAATTACTCCGGTGGCTTTCAGCATAGCAGGCGGATAGGATTTGCCGGCATGCTGGGGTGTGAATTTCTTTACCACTTCATTCATGACCTCTGTTTTCAGAGCATCATCATGTATAAATTTTGCAGTCCCCAATATGATAACACTTTGGTAATCGGTATTGGTATCACACGGTAGTTCAGCGTCGTGTATTAGTCCGTTCATTTTGAATACTTCAAAACCTATTTTCGGATTGGCCTTGATGTAATCAATCTTCTGACCGGCACACAGTCCGTGAATGTAAATCCTTTCCCTTATCACCACGTAATGTACGGGGGTGATATACGGAAATCCATCGGACGAAACTGTTCCCAGATTCCCGACAGATTGGCTTAAAAGTAATGCGCTAATTTCCTCTGCCGACAGAGGATGTTCTTTCATTCGTCCTTGCATAATACTAATTTATAAGATATTTAAATTCTGACTTATTACTTCCAACGGAAATTCCTTTGCTATTCTTCCTAAAGCAGCTACCCTTTCCCGGTCGATCAGTTTCTGTACTTCCACACACAGCACCAGAGCATTTTCCATGTCTCTTTCGTCCGGATTCGGGTGCCGGTATTCGTCAATGGAGCAAATCCCAAAAATCCAGTCCATTGCTTTGATGCGCTTGTTTAGTTCTTTAGGTACTTCTACCACCGTTTCTACGGTCTTCATCAAGGTGATATAATTATGATTCCGTGGATCTTCACCATACAGGTCGCAGAGTGCCACCAGATAACGCTCGAGTGCTACCGCTGCAATGTTGAATACCAGGCTGGGGCGTTGTTTAATGACCTGAAACTGTAAAGCCCTGTGGTAGTAGCCTTCAGCATCGGCATAGTTGAGAGCAAAAGACTCTTCGTCAATCATTTTAGATTCAAACTCAATCATGGCTATTTACCTCCTTCAGCTTCTCTTTGTTCACCGATACTTTTTATTTGTATCGGCGAATCAGTTCTTTTAATAATGAATATATTCTTTACTGTGAACCGGTTATGGACTACCAGACATTTAAAATCCATTCTTTGTTGTGTTTGTATTCCATATCGGTGAAGATGGTATTTGCCATTTCCTCGGCAAGCCAGATAGCGCCTGCATACCCGACCACCGGGTGGCGGAAACCGCCTGCACGGTCGTATACAGGGAATCCAAGCCGAACCATGGGTATGTTGTTGTCGATAGCCACGTAACGCCCTTTAGAATGCCCTAAAATGAGGTCCAATTTCAATCCTTCGTTTTTAATTTTATTTTCCAATACCCAGAAATCGGCATTGGTAATTATTTCCATATCAAAGTTTACACCTTCTTTTAAAGCAGTTATACGCGGATCGGTTTTGTAAGTCGTATTGTCATCACCCAACAGCAGCAATACAGGTTCCATTTCCAGGTCGATACAATATTCCGCCAGACCAATAACTAAATCAGGATTTCCGTAAATTGCCACTTTTTTACCTGTCAGGAACATATGCGATACATCGGCAATCGCATCCAGTGCAATCCCTCGTATACGAACCAATGATTCAGGTATCGCTTTCCCGGTCATCTTTTTTACATTGGCAAGGAATGTGTCTGTGTTGCGGATACCAATGGGTGTAGGGCCAATGATAGCAGGAACATCAAACTCATTTTCAAGATACAGGGCAGCTTTTGCACCTTCGTACTTGTTCAGCGCAATCGTTCCAATCGCATTTGCTGTACTCTGCAAATCTTCGATGGTTGTTTCACCATGAGAAACATGATTCCCATCAGGCATGATAGGCGAATCAAACGTTTCAATCTCGAACAAAACAGTAGCTTCCACTTCCATGGCGGATAAAAGTGATTTTAATTCAGTAACATCAGCCGGATTTACCCAACCTGTCAACAAGTTGATTTTACCGTTCTTTTCAGCTTCTTTTTTTGCAAAGTGAGCTACAAAATCTTTCACCGCAAGGTCATAGCCACTTATCATACTCCCCACAAAACTTGGTGTGTGAATTGGAATCAGGTGTACTTCCCTGCCGGGATATTTTGTTTTTAGAAGTCCTTCTTCCAGTTTAATAACTACTCCATCAACATCATCGCCTATAACTTCGGTTGAACAAGTTGTGATGATAGGAATAATCTTCAAATCAGGATAGCGCATCAATAATACATCCACTCCTTGTTCTACACGGTGTAATGCTCCGAATACCGCTGCATCTTCGTGTACTGATGTGGATGCCAGTTCAAAACTTTCTTTGAAATGTTGAGAGAAGATTAAACGAACAAACATGACACATCCCTGACCTCCATGAACAAGACCAATACAATCTTTAACGCCGATACTTACAAATTGAGCTCCCGCGGGTTGACAGGTAAAAATAGGATTAATGACCCCGGTTCTATCTTTTACTTTTAAATTACAACTCATGATTTTACTTTTTTTAATTAATAATTCCATTTAGCAAAACCGGATTAAGAATGAAAGAGAAATACCATGTTAACTAACAACAAACAACTTTTTATCCCTAACCGGTTTTGCTTTCCGGAGACTATTTTTTTTATTAATACTTTTCCTTTTTAAGTTCTTCATTCAGTGAGGCATGAACCATGGTGTGATCCAGTCTTTCCTTCAATAAGTCCAGGATTTGAGTAATATCTTCTTTCGAAGTTTCGGCAACCCAGGGAAAATATCTTTTAAATCCTTCCTGCAAAGACATTGCTTCACTCCAATAATACCGGTCGGCAGTACTGTCATCATCTTTGGCATTCTCTCCACGAAGCAATTGCCTGGTTTTGCTTATAATCCGTTCGTTTTGAATTAATCTGTCCCATCCGCGAGAGTTGTATTGCCATAAACAGTGCTTGGAGATGTACCATTCCAGCTGAGCCATTTTTTCTTCGGCAACATTTTTATCCATAATTTTTTTTATAAATTTATTCAACATCAACTATTTTGCTTTTTCTTAGAGTTTCAACCGGAACAACTCTCCATTCACCTGTTTCAGGATGTGGAAATGTATACACGTTACTTTCTGCCTTTTTGCGAAGTGCAGGAATAGGATCATATTCACCGGTGTATTGTCTCAATACTGTTGAATCTTTGATTTCATCACTCAGGTTTACATCCGAAAACGAGGCGCTGGTTGCAAAGCCTTTGTCAGTAGGGATTTCGTCCTTGCTAATATCTAAATGCACCAACCGTTGAGCCGGAGAATAAACGCAGTTGTAAATATCTTTTGCCAGGCGGACCCACCCTTCAAAACCTTTGTATGGGCCATTGTGGTAACCATGAACATTCAAGTAGGGAATCCGTATCTTTTTAGCGACTTCTCCCGGGCGTTTACCGGTCATGATAAGATCAGGTTTTAATTCATACATGGCTTCTACAGTTTCCAACTCATTCGGATCGTCAATGGCTAAAACTCCAGGTTCGCAACGCGAAACACCTTTTTCCATATCGCCCTGGTGACCGAATTTGGTATAAACAGATACTATGTTAATCCCCATTTCTTTGTGTAGCATGTGTGACCAGTGCCAAAGTTTGGAACCACCCGGCCAAAGGCACATCTTTATTCCCTGCAAGCGGGCAGCATACCAGTCGAGCTCCGGCTTCCAGCGGGCATATTCTTCATCGATGATTTCCTGTGCTTTCTCTTCCAGTCCGAAGAAATGAGCTATTTTCATTAAAGAATCAGCTGTTGCCTCGAAACCAAAACCATCGATATCCATCCGCGGAATACCGTAGCGGACACGTAATTCATCGCAGATATACTCTGCCGAACGTGCACATTCCAATACATTGAGTTGAGCTTTGTGCAGGCAGCGAAGGTCATCAAAACGACCATTCCCAGTAAATGTGGCCAGGATTTGTATCCCCATGCGGTGAAAATAATCTTTCATTATTTCCTGGTCACCCTGAATGTTGTATTCGCCTACATAGTTAATAACGTGTTTGCTGTAAATTTCAGGCTCTGCAGTCCCTACCATTTGTGTTAACCACGCTAAGTTGATTTTATGGTGCCCACCCGATTGACTCGGACCGGCAAATCCCGGTGAGTTAACAACAAATACTTTCTTACCCGGCATTTCTTCCATTACTTCCTCTGCCAACGCATTGATGTCATCGCCAATCAGAGCCGAAGCACAGGTCTGGTAAAGCGACATATTATGTATTTCAGGAAATGCTTTAAATGCTTCTATTATATTTTTTTTCAACATTTTTTCAGCACCAAACACGACATTCGCTTCTTTCATATCCGAAGCAAATGTATATTTTAACTGAAAGTTCCCATCGTCGCTGATGTAACGTTTGGTTTGCCATGTGTCATAAGTACAACCTACAGGACCATGACTCAGGTGGATCACATCCTTCATTGGTGTTCCAATCACATGTTTTGCACCGCAATAAGCACAACCTCTTTCCGAAATAGTTCCGGGAATGGTATTCAGGTATCCCAACGGAAGGACATCGGTAAGATCTTCGCCGGGTCCTTTGTCGACTGCATGATGCAGGCGTTCGGGGATACATTCACTGACTTTAAATTGATGATATGGCATGATACTAATTGTTTAAATGATTTCTAACTATAAAGCGGCATAACCACTTTCGTTTGTTCTGACTCTGATTGCATTGTCAGTCGGGCAAACAAAGATTTTTCCATCACCGATAAATCCTGTCTTGTTTACTTTCACCAGGGCATTAATAATGACATTAACTTCCTCTTCTTTGGCGACTATTATAAGCATTCGTTTAGGCACGAATTTCATCCCGGTAATATTCCCCTTAACTATTGCATCATTGCTTAATTCAATGCCTGCAAGTACCGGATTCAGCCCTCTTTGTTTACCTCTCCCAAATACGGGAATGGCTGTTACTGATGAGATATTGAGTTCGTCCAGTGTTTTCTTGGTAGCATTCATTTTGCTTGTGCGTATGAAGGCAATTATTTCTTTCATATTGTTTTTGTTTAGAGTTCTTTCGATCCGGTTCTGACTGTCAGGGCACTATCAACCGGAGAAATAAATATTTTTCCGTCACCCTCACTTCCTGTGTAGGCTTTGTATTGAATGACTTTCAGAACTTCATCCACCGATTTGTCTTCTACTACAATTATAATAAGCATCTTTGGCAATTCATCGTAGTGTGCGTTTCCTATTGTTAACCCTTTCTGTTTTCCTCTGCCGAAAACAGGCATTTTTGTCAACGAATAAAATCCGGCATCAGCTAAACCTTCAGTCACATTATCCGACATCTCTGGACGAACAATTGCTCTTATCATTTTCATATTGTTATGTTTTTAAAGTTTCAAACAAGTTTAATTCTCAATTAGTCTACAAGGCCATATTTTGTAACCATCAATTCCAGTTCCGGCATTGTCATGGGTTTGGGCACAACAAAATTGGTGTTTTCAATGATCTTTCGTCCAAGCTCACTGTATTCATGCGCCTGGTTGCATTCCGGGTCAAATTCAATCACTGTTTTCTTGTTAAATTCGGCTTTCTGAACAACATTGTCACGGGGTACAAAGTGAATCATTTTAGTGCCGATAGCTGTCGCAAATTCTTCAATAAACTCTCTTTCTTTGTCCACTTTCCGACTGTTACAAATCAGGCCTCCTAACCGGACACCACTTTGTTTGGCGTACTTTACCAATCCTTTGCAAATGTTGTTGGCAGCATACACAGCCATCATTTCGCCCGAAACAACAATGTAAACTTCCTGTGCTTTACCATCCCGGATAGGCATTGCAAAACCTCCGCAAACAACATCCCCCAACACATCATAGAACACGTAATTTAATTCAGGGGTGTAGGCTCCCTGCGCTTCCATCAAGTCGATAGCTGTGATTACACCACGACCGGCACAACCAACACCCGGTTCCGGACCACCCGATTCGCAACAACGGATACCACCAAATCCTGTTGAAACTACTTTGTCTACAGTTACTAATTCGGCACCATCGTCGCGCAGTGTATCCATAATGGTTTTTTGATTCATACCTCCCAAAATCATACGTGTTGAATCGGCTTTTGGATCACATCCATGGATAAATACTTTCTGACCATGTAAGGCAGCCATGGCTGCTGCAGTGTTTTGTTGAGTGGTAGATTTTCCTATTCCACCTTTTCCGTAAAAAGCAATCTTTTTCATCTTTTCTATATTTTAAATGAATTACTAATGTTTCAGTTTTCTTACTAACCTGATACCCCTTATTCATTTATCGTGCCATTAACAATATGGTAGTATAATTGAGATGAAAGAATCAAATAGTAATAAATTGATTCTTAGAAGAATAAAAAAGATTATAAAAAAATAAAATAGTGTACAGATAGATATTTATCAGTTTGTATCTCATGATATCGATATCCATGAATGAACATAACGGTACAGTTTTTTTGTCATTTGTTCATTCATGTACAGTTTGTGAAATTTAAAACAGTGAATTCTCCGGTATGAATCTATCCGTTCACTTTTCAATACAGGAGTATCCTGTATTGAAAATGATTTCTGGGATACCATGCATGTTACCCTGATTTTTAATTTGAACCTGACGGTTTGAGCTAAATTCAGTGTCTGTTCAAGAAACAGAGTTCAACCAAGAACTATTTATATTTATTAACTGTTCTAATTCAAACTCTCAATCATAAATATTTTCAATCATGAAAACTACTCTAAAATCTATCATTGCTGCATTCTTTGTATCCATAGGCTGTTCATCGGGAGTGTCAAAGACTTCACTGACTACTGTCGAATCAGTTGATTTACAACGATATTCCGGTACATGGTACGAATTGGCATCCTATCCTCAGATTTTTGAGCGAGGTTGTTCGAACGTAAAAGCCACCTATACACCCAAAGATGGATATATTGAGGTCTTTAATCAATCGATTAAAAACAAAAAAAATAATTCTATCAAAGGGAAAGCTTTTGTAGTTGAAAACTCGGGGAATGCCCGACTCAAAGTGCAGTTTTTCTGGCCTTTTAAAGGAAACTACTGGATCATCGATTTAGCTCCTGATTATTCGTGGGCCGTTGTTTCCGATCCCAAACGAAAAACACTGTGGATACTTTCACGTTCTCCTGAGATGAAAGATACTCTTTATGCTTCGCTGGTAGCTAAGTTAGTTGACAGAGGTTTCAATAAAGATAAGATTGTGAGAATGGTGCAGGAATAAATAGGAGTGACGTGAAAGAGGTAATTAAAAGATTTACTATTTATTCATTTACTATTTACTATTTAAGACTAAGAAGTAACATTCTCAACAAATCAACTTAATCAACCCAAAACTTAATCAACTTAATCAACCCAATCAACCAATTACCGAATCAACAATAAAAAAAGGTCCGGAATTTAATCCGAACCTTTTCAATTTTACTATATACAAAGACCTATTAATCTGACATGATAAATTGCAAAATGCTATTTGCGTTTTAAGTCTTGAATCTTTGTTCTTTGATCTTTAATCCTGGCTCTTGGTTCTATGCTCTTGGTTCTATGCTTTTTGCTCTACATTATCTCTTCAAAAGCTTCTTCAGTATTTCAGGGATTTCTCCAGGTGTACGGGCTACAGGAACCCCTACAGATTCAAAAGCCAGTATTTTCTCTTCGGCAGTACCACTTCCACTTGATATGATAGCACCGGCATGTCCCATTCGTTTACCCGGAGGTGCTGATTGCCCGGCTATAAAGGCAACAACCGGTTTTGTAACATGTTCTTTGATAAACGAGGCTGCACGTTCTTCCGCATCTCCACCTATTTCACCAATCAGAACGATGGCTTTGGTTTCAGTATCGTTCTGAAATAGTTGTAATAATTCCTGAAAATACAATCCTGCAACAGGATCACCGCCAATCCCCACACAGGTGCTTTGGCCAAGTCCGCTTGTTGTCAGTTGATTTACCATTTCATACGTCAGTGTTCCACTACGGCTTATCAACCCAATGTCTCCTTTCAAAAATATGTTTGCCGGCAATATTCCCACCAACGATTCATCCGGTGATATCAGTCCGGGACAATTAGAGCCGATCAGTTTTGTACCGTTTTTCTTTAGATAAGGAGTTATTCGTACCATGTCTAAGGTTGGTACCCCTTCCGAGATAGCAATCACCAGTCCGATCCCTGCTTCCGATGCTTCCAGAATAGCATCAGCTGCCAACGGTGCCGGTACAAAAATGATCGATGTATTGGCTCCTGTTGCCTTTACGGCTTCTTCGACCGTATTAAAAACCGGAATTTCATCCACTTTTTGTCCTCCTTTGCCGGGAGACACCCCACCTACAACATTGGTTCCGTATGCTTTCATTTTACTTGAATGAAAACTTCCATCTCTGCCTGTGATTCCCTGAACGATTAATTTTGTGTTTTTATTGACTAAAATGCTCATTGTTCTTTTAGTATTAAGTTGATTGGTTGATTAAGTTGATTGGTTGATTAAGTTGATTGGTTGATTAAGTTGATTGAGTTGATTGGTTGATTGGTTGATTAAGTTGATTGGTTAATTGAGTTGATTGAGTTGATTGGTTGATTAAGTTGATTAAGTTGATTGAGTTGATTGAGTTGATTGAGTTGATTGAGTTGATTAAGTTAATTAAGTTGATTGGTTAATAGGCAGAAGAATTGATTTATTGAGAATGTTACTCTTTAGTCTTAAATAGTAAATAGTAAATGAATAAATAGTAAATGAATAAATAGTAAATGAATAAATAGTAAATGAATAAATAGTAAATGAATAAATAGTAAATCTTTTAATTACCTCTTCTTAAGCGGAGAGGCTTATCGCCATTTGTGCTGCCTCGGTCATAGTCTCCACGATTGGAAGGTTTGCCTGTTTCAGGATTTCTAATCCTTCTTTCGAATTTGTACCCGATAATCTGACTACAATAGGAATGTCGACTTTGATTTGATCCAGAGCAGCAACAAGTCCACGTGCCACATCATCGCAACGGGTTATCCCACCGAAAATATTGATCATAACTACTTTCACATTTTTATCCGATAAGATCAGGTTCATGGCATCGATTACCTTCTGAGGGTTTGAACTTCCTCCTATGTCAAGAAAATTTGCCGGCGATCCGCCATAGTATTTTATCATGTCCATGGTGGCCATTGCCAGTCCTGCACCATTTACCATGCACCCAATGGAACCATCCAGCCGGATATAGGTCAATCCTTTTTTCTTGGCTTCAATCTCTTTCAATTCATCTTCCGATGGCTCAAGGAGTGCATTTATTTCTTTTTGTCTGAATAATGCATTGTCATCAAAATTCATTTTGCCATCCAGGGCCAGTAAATTGCCTTCTTCAGTAAGTACCAATGGGTTGATCTCAACTAATGAAGCATCGGTATCCAAAAAAATGCGATACAGTTGTTGGAAAAGTACGGTGGCCTGTTTTACCAGTGAAAAATCAGAGAATAATGCAAAGGCTATTTTACGTGCCATAAAAGGAGTCATTCCCAAATCAGGGTCAATAGGGAATTTTAAAATAGCATCCGGATTGTCTTTTGCTACTTCCTCTATTTCAACTCCGCCTTCACTGCTGGCCATAAATAATATTGATTTAGTGTTGCGGTCGATCGTTAAACCGACATAATACTCAGAGCTGAATTTGATGCCCTGGGCCACTAACACCTTTTCTACCAGGAACCCTTTTATATCCATGCCTAAAATCTGATCGCCTGCTTTTCTGGCTTCTTCCAATGTACGGGCCAGCTTTACTCCGCCTGCTTTCCCGCGGCCGCCTGTTAATACCTGTGCCTTTACCACTACCGGAAGTCCTAATTTCTCAGTGGCAGCGCTAACCTGGTCGACTGAATAACACAATACTTCACTGGTGACAGGAATGTTGTAATGAGAGAAAATCTCTTTCGCTTGATATTCGTGAATCTTCATGATTTCTTTGGTTTTGATCTATACTTTTGTTTCAGAAAATTAATATGGAGGTTGAATAATGGTTATCAATTTTATTGGATTACTTATTATTTCTACTTACTAAATATAAACCACAAAGAATAAGTTAAACCACATAGTCACAATAGGACACAAATTAGAAATACCAAACGGTGTTTTAAAACTCTAAACAAAATAAGATTACTGATAGCATTATTTCTATTGTGTTCTTCAATTTTTCTACTTTAGTTCATGAATATCTTATGTATTTTCTGTTGTGTACTATCGTGTTCTACTGTGGTTGATGAATTTCTTTTGTCTTTGATCTTTGTTCTTTTGTCTATTGCAGTAAATGAGTTTCTTTTGTATCCCCGTGGTTAGTTAATTTGTAGAAGTAGCGTTCCAATAATTAATAAACGTTTAATTTTAAAAGTTGTTTGGAGATGGGCTGTTTTTATTGTATTAATTGCAAATGTTATCATTTTTTTTCAAAGTCAGTTTAATTGCCTGCGTTTTTTTTTAATATTATAATCCCGGTTCGCTTTAATGTTTGCGGTTCTCCTTTAAACCCTGTATATTTGTGCAATTACTTTTTGTACTTTCTGCTTTAAAAAATAGTTCTATGCGTATACTGGTTTCCACCCGTTTATTTAACGAAGGCTTTGAGGAATTGATGGATAAATATGAAGTCGTTTTTCCTGAAAAGGAGTTGTTTACAAAGCAAGATGTTATTAACCTCATTCCCGGTTTTGATGCTTTTATATCTACATTCCAATTTAAAATGGATAAAGAAGTAATTGAAGCAGCCAAAGGGAGCATTAAAATTATTGCCAATTATGGAGTCGGTTATAACAATGTTGATGTCGACTATGCCACACAATGTGGAATCGTGGTTACGAATACACCCGATCCGGTCGTTGAACCGACTGCTGAACTTGCTTTGGCATTAATGCTGGCTGCCGCCCGTCGGGTAGGCGAATGTGACCGTAAAATGCGTATCCCCGATGGTTTAAAATGGGGAGTTATGCAAAATCTGGGACAATCGCTTTTTGGTAAAACCCTTGGAATAATAGGAATGGGTAGGATTGGTCAGGCACTTGCACGCAGGGCGTTGGGTTGTGGTATGAAAATTGTATACTATAACCGTACAAAACTGACTCCTGAACTCGAAAATCAATATCAGACACAAAGAATAGAGCTGGATGAATTATTAAAGACATCCGATGTGGTATCTGTCCATACGCCTCTAACTGAAGAAACCTTTCATTTAATCGACAGCAACCGTTTAAAGCAAATGAAATCGTCTGCCATTCTGATTAATACTTCACGTGGGCCGGTTGTCGACGAGTCAGCACTTATCACAGCCTTACAAACGGGCGTAATAGCTTCGGCAGGGTTGGATGTATTCGAAAATGAACCAACTATAAGCCCGGAACTCTACGAGCTGGATAACGTGGTTCTGGCACCTCACAATGGAACAGGCACCGTGGATGCGCGAATAGAAATGAGTCGCTTTGTTTCTCGGAATATTATCCGTTACTTTGAAGGTCGTACCGACATATCAAAAGTTAATTAGTAGTTTTGAGAATAAATTATTTTCTGTTGTACGAGTCCAATGAATTGTTTTTTAGATAATGAATCTGTTGTATAATTTCCTGACCGAATAATTATGAATCCAATTGAAAAAAATGAATCCAACTGAAGAGGAATTAGTACAACAACTAAATCAGCCAAATCGTCGGGCAGGAGCTTTTTCAGTGATTGTACGTGCCTATCAGGAGCGGCTTTACTGGCATATTCGTAAAATGGTGCTTTCGCATGAAGACGCAAATGATGTATTGCAAAATACATTTATGAAAGCCTGGAATGGTTTGGACGGTTTTAGGGGTGAATCACAGATCTCAACATGGCTCTACCGGATTGCAACGAATGAAACACTTACCTTTTTAACGAACAGACGCATGCGGAGTCAAAGTCCGATTGATGATGTTGATGAAGCATTACTCCAAAACTTAAAAGCTGATACCTATTTTAATGGCAGCGAAATCCAGTTGAAACTTCAAAAAGCAATTCTGACCTTACCCGAAAAGCAACGGTTGGTTTTTAATATGAAATATTTCGATGATATTACCTACGATCAAATGGAAGCTGTTTTGGGTACATCCGTTGGAGCACTGAAAGCTTCGTATCATTTTGCTGTAAAGAAAATCGAGAAGCTTTTATCTGAGGAAGATTAAATTTTAAACCACTACAGGTTTTAAACTGAAAAT
>Ga0302292_1000118_pt1 | contig 55950 bp, 62 predicted proteins | sample III_Fen_N2_1_FD_194553 | JGI IMG/M metagenome (GOLD analysis project Ga0302292, IMG submission 194553) | Peat permafrost microbial communities from Stordalen Mire near Abisko, Sweden - III_Fen_N2_1 | ecosystem: Environmental > Terrestrial > Soil > Wetlands > Permafrost | place: Sweden: Abisko...
TATTAATCTTTCTGTTGCTTCTAAATTTTCTCCAAGCACATATTCATATCCTACTATAGTTACTGGTACACCATCAAAAGTAGTATTATATGCTTTTGCAAATCTTTTCATTAAATCTTGATTGCTTTTATTATAATATACTTCATATTTCTTCAATTCGAAATTATATTTTTTTGATAAATCATCCAAATAACCTAATTCTTTCTTGCAATGAGGACAAGTTTCTCCATGAAATATATAAACGCTTATTTGATTTCCTTCTTTTGCACTAACTGAAGAAAAGAAACTAAAACTAAAAAAAGAGAAAAAGAGAAAAATTATAGCAATGTTTTTTAATTTTTTTAAATTCATAATATCTTTTAACTTTTTATCATTATTTTATCTTAACAATAAAATATTTATAATTCAATCCTATTGTTAACAGAAGTCACATATTTCATCTTTTTTTACTTCTTTTCCGTCTAGTATATCTTTTATTTCCTGTTCTGTTAAAGCTTGTCCCATTGATTTTATCTCTCCATTTATAACAAGTGCTGGGCTAAATATAACTCCTCTTTTTATTATTTCTAATAATTCTGTTGTTTTCAAATAAGCTATCTCTATATTTAATTCTTTTAATACTTTTTTTAAATTATCTTCCAAAATTATACATTTTTTACAATTTGTTCCTAATATTTCTATTTTTTTTATATCTATCATTTTGCTGTTGTTTATTTATTTATATTTTGTATAATGAATCTATACTTTTATGTATGAAAATATGAATTTATTATACAAACTTTTTGAAAAGCTTCTTGGTAAAAATACTTTATACTATCCAGGATGCTTTACTAAAAAAATGTTACCTGAAATAGAAAGTAATTATGAAAAGATTTTAAAAGATCTTGGTATTGATTTTATTAAACTTAAAGACTTTGAATATTGTTGTGGTAGTCCTATATTAAAAGCTGGAATGAAAAAGGATTTTGAAGAGATAAAAAATAAAAATATTGAAATTTTTAAAAGCCACCAAGTAGGCTTAATAATAACAAATTGTCCTGCTTGTTTCAATATGTTTAAATTTGAATATAAACTAGAAAATTATGGAATTCAAGTTGAACATATTACACAAACGATAGAAAAAAAGAGAAAAACTAAAAAAAGAGAAAAACTAAAAATGGAGAAAGATATTTTTTATCATGATCCGTGTCATCTTGGTAGGTTGTCAAATATTTATGATGAGCCTCGTTTTATATTACGTAATAGTGGTTATAATGTTTGTGAGTTTTCTAAAAATAAAGAAAATTCTTTATGTTGTGGAGGAGGCGGAGGTCTTGTTAATAATAATCCTGAACTTTCTAAACAAATCGCAAAAGAAACTTTATCTCAATTACCTAGCGATTCTGTAATGACAAGTCCTTGCCCTATGTGTTTTTATCAATTTAAAAACAACACTGAAAATATTAATGTCAAAGAATTTTCTGAAATAATTTTAGATCAAGATGGAAAATAATAATAAAAATTTAAAATGTACTAATTGTGGACTATGCAGAAATGCGTGTCCTGCTTTTAAAATTCTAAAAGATGAAACTGTTTCTCCTAGATCAAAAAATAATTTAATAGATGAATTTATTAAAGGAGAAATAAAAATTGATGGTAAATATTTTTATGATTATTGTAATGGTTGTGAAGCTTGTAAAGTTGCTTGCCCTGTCGGAATTGGATTTGATGTTGTTGAAACTCGTGCTAAATTAATTGAAAATGGTTTTATTTCAGAAGGAAATAAATTAATGGCTGAAAATATAAAGAAATACAGGACTCCATTTGGAAACGGGGATGATATTAAAGGAAATACTGAAACCAAGCTTTATTGCTGCTAATAAAATTAAGAAATTAATAATTTAATAAATTAAAAAATAATTATTAATTTCTTAATTTATTAATTTATTAATTGTTTTATGAAAAAATATTCTGATAGTTTATACAAGTTTATATACTCCCTTGATGCCTCACATCTTGCATCTCCTTCTTGTGATTGTATTTATTGTCCAGAATCTAAATATGATGTGATTAATATTTTACAATTTGCGATAGCTAGTAATAAAAAAATTTCATTGCGTGGTGCTGGAACAAATCTTGTTGGTAGTTGTCTTCCTTCTGAAGATTCTATTGTTATTGATTTTTCTAAATTAAATAAAATTAATTTTAATAATAATTTAATTGTTGAGTCTGGAGTTATATTGGATGATTTAAATTTATTCTTAGAAAAATATAATTTATATTTTCCAGTTGTTCCCGGTAGTCATTCTAATTGTCTAATTGGCGGAATGATTGCTACTAATGCTATTGGTATGAGGGGTTTTAAATACGGAAAAATGATTGATTGGATTAATTCTGTTAATGTTATTTATATTGATGAAAATAAAAACATAATAGAAAAAAACATTAGCGGTGACGAGTTAAAATATTTTTGTGGTACCGAAGGATTTTCTGGAATTATTTTAGAAGCTAATTTAAAAACTACTATAAAACCAAAATTAGTTTCTTTAGATTTTTTAAGTTTTGAAAATATAAATGATTTGTTAAATAAAGTTTCTGAAATAAAAAATAATAAAGAAATTTCTGCTTTAGAATTTATTGATAAAAAAATTTCTAAATTAATTAATTTAGAAGAAAAATATTATTTATTAATTGAATACGAAAATAATTCTGGAGAAATTAAAGATGAAAAAGAAATTAAAAGAATTTGGAATTTAAGAGATGCTTGCTATCCTACTTGCGCAGCTAATAGTTTTATTTTAATTGAAGATCCTCAGATCGAAGATAATAATAATTTAAATAAATTTATTAATTGGTTAGAAGAAAAAAATATCCCTACTTTTGGTCATATAGGATTAGGAATTCTTCATCCTCATTTTTTGACTTCTCAAAATGATTTAATAAATGAAATGTATTTATTTGTTAAAGAATTAAATGGAAAAGTTTCTGGTGAACATGGAATTGGAATTAAAAAAAATAAATTCTTATCTATTGAAGAAAAGAATTATTTTTCTGACTTGAAAAAAAAGTTTGATCCTTTAAATTTTTTTAGTGTGAATAATATTTTGTAAAAAAAAATAAACCTCTTGGTGTGACTTTCGTCTTCCATGAGGAAATTTTCACTTTCGTGTCAATTTTTTTTAGTTGGCTTCTCGCAAAAAGCGAAACCAACAAGCCTTTTTTCAACCTCAGTGCAGTTCAAACTAATCGGCCACTTAAGGAACCTGAGGTATAAGATTTCGGACATTTAAGCCCAACTCCTACTCAAAGAAGTAATCCTAATGATATTTTTATACTATTTTAAAAAATTGTCAACAGTCTTTCAATAACACTTTCCCAATTATATTTTTCTTTTATTGAACTAATGCAATTTATTTGCATTTTTTTATATTCTTCTTGATTATCAAAATACATATTTAACATTTTTTCCAATTGTTCTTTTAGTGAATTTATATTATTTAATTCACAAATTAAACCTCTATTGTTTTCTGTTAATGATCTCACGCCTGGCAAATTAGCTGCTACTACTGGTGTGCCACATGCGAACGATTCTATTAATACTAATCCGAATGCTTCTTCTTTTGTTGTTGATGGTAATATTGTACAAATTGATTTTTGATATTCTTGTTTTAATTCTTCATCATTAACTTCCGTTTTAAATTCTATGGGCGCATTGCAATGCGCCCCTACGATGACGTTTTTGTAATATTTTAGCATATCACCATTACCAATTATTTTTAATTTTATATTATCAATATTATTAATTTTTGAAAATGCATTTATTAAATTTTCTAATCCTTTAAAATAATGCTGCTTGTCTAATTTTGCTACAAATAATATTTGATTTTCTTTTTTTATATTTTCATTAAAATTAAATTTTTCTATATCTACACCAAACGGAATTTCTATTGATTTATTTACAAAATTTTTTGCGACAGAATTATCTCCATAATCTTTTGTAGAGAAAATTATCTTATCTGCTTTTTTTAATATTAATGGCATTATAAATTTATTGTGTAATGTAAAAAATATTTTTCTAAAAATATCTTTACCCACAACATCCATATGATATCTAATTATAATTTTTGATTTTATTTTTTTTGATAATAATAATTCTGCAAGTCCATATGCTGGATAATGTAAATAAATTATATCAAAATTTCCTTCTTCTATTTTTTTTATTAGATCAAAACAAATAGCCCCAAATCCTATTTTTAAATTTGGTTTTAAATATTCTATATTATATTGTTGTGGAGCATTGCAATGCGCCATTACATCTTTACCATAATCTGGCACAAATACCGTGAAATCTATATTTCTTTTTTGTAATTCTTTTGCTTCAAAATCTAGAACACGTCCCATTCCACCATGATAAGGCAATACTGATGATATTATTGCTATTTTCATATTTTTGTTTTTACCACCTTACTATTAATTTCAAAAATTTATAATATACTCTTAACATTGTGTTAGTTACTTTATCTAATATTACATTACTTACTGAATCGAATTGTATTACATCCACCATTTCTAATATTAAATCTCTATCTTTTATTTTTCTTGTTTTTTGTATTTCTTTTCTATATTTTAATATTTTTTGTAATCCTTTAAATAAATCAAAATATGATTTTATTTTTAATTTAAACCATTTTGTCATTATTGAATATAATACCATTCCACACTCCATTACAAAAAACATTGGAAATATTACTATTAATGTTCTTACTTTATAAAACGTTAATAAATTCCAAAGTCTATTTCTTTCTGTAAAATAAAATTTATATGTTCCAGAACTTGGACCAAATTTATAATCATGGTCTACAAGTGGCTCGTTTATAAGATTTATTGTATGTCCTAAATATTTCATTTTTAATTGTAGCTGACTATCTTCATGATACATTTGATATTCCTCTGGGAATAATCCAACTTCTTTTAATACAGAAACTCTAAACATGCACCCAGCTCCCATTGCATAGTTTATATTCTCTCCATTTTTATAATTTTCTTGTTTATAATCTTTATTGAAATCTCTACAAAATCCTATTCCTAAATAATTTAAAGAAACTCCTGATGAATTTATTTTTCCAGTTTCTTTTACCATTATAAGACCTTGAGAACTTGCACAATTTTTATTTTCATCCATGAATTTTTCAAGTTTCTCTAAAGCTTGGTCTCTTAAAAATGCATCTTGATTTAATAAAAACACGTATTCACTATTATTATCAATAGCTTTTTGCATTCCTATATTATTACCTTTTGCAAAAAATGTATTTTCACTAGAGAGATAAAGATGTGTATTTTTTAAATGTGTTGCGTGCCAAATATTTTCTGGTGCAGAATTTGTTTCGTCTTCCAATAATAATTTTCTAAAAATTTCTGCTGTTCTATCTTTTGATTTATTTTCTACTATTAATAATTCAACATCTTCCCTATTTTCTAAAATTGGTTTTATTTTTTCAAAAAATTCATTAAACCATTTTTCAAAATTATATGTTACAAGTATTATTGAGGTTTTCATTTCTTTATATTCAGTATTAATATATAAATATTAGCATCTTTTAGATAAAAATCAAAAAAAATACATTGACTTTTAAACACTTTTATTGTATTATATTCTAAAACTCATAGGGAGGGTTTAAATGGGCACTAATATTGCACTTGTTCTTTCTCGCGGCGTTACTCCGGTAGATAAAATCGATTGGCATACGATGTCTAATTGTATGGCCACAATACAAGAGTTGTTTAAAATGTCGGAAACTGGAAAAATTATTATCTTTCCAGTTGGTGGTATTTTTCAACCTGAGAACGTTCAAAAAACGCCAATATCTATCTTAATGGAAAAGTTTATAAAACGAAACATTGAAACAACTATAAAATTTTTATATGAAGAAGAATCCCTTGATACTTGGCAAAATATTGAAAATTTTGATGCAAAAATAAAACAAGAAAACATTGATGTATCCACCGTTTATGTTTTTGCTGATAAGTTTCATTCAAAAAGAGTAGAAATATTACTAAAGTATTATGGATATAAAAATATTGTAATACCAAAGTCTCATATTGAACTCAGCTTGAAAGAAAAAATTAAAGAAATCTTCTTTATTATAGCAACCTTCATTGATCCTTCTGGAATTAAAAATCCTATAATCAGAAAGAGACTTGAAAAAGAAAGAAGGAAAAGACGAGACAGAACTGTTTATTTAAATTATAGATAAACAAAAAGTCGCGATTCATTTGAATCGCGACTATTTTATTTTATAATAATACCATTCAACCAATCACTTATTTCATTAATAACTTGTTCTTTATTGTTTTTAACACTTTTAAAGGCCTTCTCTGATGTTATATGATTATCTTTTAGAAAAGATGTCATATCTTTAAAAACCTTTCCAAAAGAACCTTCATGAGTTGCAAAAAGATACATATCTTTTTCTTTCATTTTGTTCTTATCTAAAAAAGTTCTTATTGGTGGAGTCATTGTAAAAGCCCAAACAGGAGAACCTAAAAAGATATTTTCGTAATCATCTAAATTAATATCAAACTTCTCTATTTCTGGCTTAGATTTCATCATAACATGCCTTCCTAACCAAAAATATTTCATAAAACCATTTCCACCTTTCATTTCTTTTATTGGTTTTATCTCTAATATATCAGCTTCTAGCTTTTTACTTATAATATCAGCAACAAATCTAGTATTACCCTCATTAGAATAATACACGACCAATGTTTTTCCCATTTGTTTTTATTATTAATTATCTTCTACATTATAGTACGAAAATAAAATTATTTGTATATGTATTTCTTTAAACCTCTTATTGAAATCTTGAATCTCTTAGCAAATAAATGCTTTAAGTTTCTCCATCCGTCTTTGAATGCATTTAACTTTGTCTTTCCTGTTCTTTCGTAATATTCTATGTTATATTCGCCAAATTTTATATTTTTATTTAATGCAGCTTCCATTTTTATCTCTTGTGAAAATGGCATGTCATTTGATTTTAATATAATTTTATTTAAAAAATCTTTTTCAAAAACCCACATTCCTGTTTGAGAATCTTTAATAGTCTTAAAAGTTAATATATTAAACCATGTAGTCAAACCCCAATTCCCTATTTTATTTAACCAATACATTGATTTTTGATCTTTTAATGGAAATCTTGAACAATTTATAAAATTATAATTATTCTCAATAATCATATCTAATATTTTCTCTAAATTATTCATTCCATAAGTTCCGTCAGCATCACAAGTAACTATAATGTCCGTATCTTTCGGAAAGCTTTCAAATCCTTTTTTGTAAGCACTTCCATATCCTGGTCTTTCTTCATCAACAACAATAAAACCAAATCCTTCTGCGACTTCTTTTGTTTTGTCTATTGAATTGTTATTAACCGCAACAATATGATCTATATAGCTTGGAATAAGTTTTTGTGTTGCAACTAGACCTTCTTCTTCATTATAACAAGGCATTATAACTGTAATAATTTTGTTTTTATACATTTTTATTTTGCTTGTAATTATATATCCTTATTTTTACTATATTTTTTGATTTATGTCTACAATATTGTTATTATTTATAAAGTGCCATTATAGCTCAGTTGGTAGAGCATCTCCCTCGTAAAGAGAAGGTCAAGAGTTCGATTCTCTTTAATGGCTCCAAATTATGTAAATAAAAAAGGAGTATTTCTACTCCAGTTAACATCAATTTTTATTTGATGCCACAAAACCTGAATTCTTTTCCGACCATAGTTTCTGCTTTTCTCTGATATTCGAATTTTCCCTCAGGAAAAACTAATACAGTATACCAACCATGTAGAAAACCAGTTTCTTTAAAATTAATGGTTTTACATCCATTACCACCATATTCAACACAATATTTGTCTACGTTGTCAGTGGTAATAAATAAACAATACCCATTATTCGCAGTGATTGAAACCACAAGCCCATCGCTATTGGTTTCATATTTCAGAAATTTTTCTTGATGGATAACTGTTTTGTTGGTTTCAATAGCAAAAGTACATGCACCAATAAAAACAACAAGAATAATGGCAAAAAACTTTTTCATCAGAAGCCTCCTTAATAATATACTTCAAGATGGTTTTATGTTTTATATCACATTTTTTATATAAAGTAAAGCAATTTTGCATATTTTTTTGTAAAATAAAAAAGATAGGGTTTTATCCTATCTTTTGTTGTTAGCGCTATGCCAACAAACACTTTTCATAATATGGCGGCCCCTTAGAGCATAAACATATCCCATATTTCTTACAAATACTAACTGGTGTCATAATTACATCCACAAAAAGCACATCCTCCGGTAACCATAATTTTTTTACCATGTTTTCTTCTATTAAGTTGAATTTGTTTTTATATATTTCTATTTTATTTTTTAAATAATCACTATTAGTCTGTTCAAACATTTTTGAAAAAAACGAAATACGTTCAATAATTTTTAAATAAACATAAACTAATTCACAAAAATAAATTTCATAATAAGCACCAGACCCTTTAGTTAAAAGCTCTTTTCTTAGTAATACAATACCATTAAAAAGATTTTCTGAATTATTGTTTTCGTTTATTCCATAATTTTCATTTGATTCAAAAAAATCTTTTAGTTCTGTTATATTGCAAACATTGATTTTTAAGATATTAATAAAATTTTCCTTCTTCTGTTTCAAAAAATCTAAATCATTATTATCCATGAATCCCCCCAATAAATTGTTTATAAAAGATTATCATTATTGTTTTAAAAATACAATAAAATAAAACAGATAGAATTTTTATCCTATCTATAATTTAAAAAACAGCCACCAAGACAGGCAACTGTTTGTTTTTAAGTATGAATTATTACAAACCTCTTCTAAGCAAAAAATTCATTACTTATTACTTTTTTTGTAATTTCTTCCCAAGTCTTATTATATTCCTCCTTAATCGGAAGAATTGAAAGAACATCTCCACCATTAAGCCCCACGCAACTACGAGAGTATGAAGGTATAAGGGCATAATCATGGACACAGACTCCCCATATTTCACAAACAGAGGATGTCATAATCCATTTTATAGCATTTTCAGACTCTTCTTCTTCTGACCATTGCAGTATTTTGTCAATTTCTTTCTCTATTTTTTCCTTATGATCGATCACATGATAAATAGCAAATGCTATTCTCTTGTACATTAAGCTGTTTTCTTCTTCTTTTTCAATCAAAGAAACAAAGTAATTAAATCTTATTTTTAGAGAAATAAGAACAGCAACACCATTAATAGCAACTTCTTCCTTACGGACGGTTTTATTTAATATGTTTCTATTAATAATAGTTTTTATTATTGATAATTGAAAATCCAGATCATTTTCAATATCGTTTTTTTCCTTAAAGAAAATAGTATTTTTAAATGCAAGTAAAAATTCTTCTGCTCTTTGGAATGAAGTTTGCTCCCAGAATTTAGACTTAAGACCGAGTTGGTTATATTCTTTCTCATCGAAATATAGACCTAACATAATTTGCCCCCTTAGAGATTTTATTGTTAGTAAACATATTATATTTAATATTATCATTTTGCAAGTAAGTTGAAAAATAAAAAAACCTGGCTTTCACCAGATTTTTTCTATTCTTTAGGTCTCATTAATGGGAAGAATATACAATCCCTTAAATTATCTTGTTTTGTAACAAGAGTTACAAATCTATCAATTCCTAAACCAACTCCTGAAATAGGCGGCATTCCGTATTCCATACAATCTATATAATCATTATCTCCTTGCATTGCTTCTTCATCACCAGTTTTAGCAGCTTTTTCTTGTTCTATAAATCTTTCTTTTTGATCTATTGGGTCAACGAGCTCTGAATATCCTTTTAATAATTCCCATCCAGCAATTACAAGTTGAAATTGATCTACCATGTCTTTATTACTATCACTAACCCTAGCGAGTGGTTGTAATGCTTTTGGATAGTTATATAAAAAGACTGGTCCTATTAATTTTGGTCTAGATACTTTTTTATAAAGGTAATCAATAGCTGTCGCTAAACTCATTTTATCTATTCCATCTATATTAATTTTTTTTGTCTTAACTTCTTTTATAAAAGCTAATCTATCTTCTTCTGTGTTTTTAATATAATTTAATATATTTATTTCACAATCTTTTTTAATCAAATCAACATAATCAACTCTTTCCCATTCTTTTAAGAAATCAACATCATTAAGGTTCCCGTCTTTATCTTTTATAGCAATTACTCTATCTAATTTTAATTTTTCGAAAATATTCTTAATCATTTTCTCAACATAATCCATATTTTCTTTATAACTCCAATAAGCAGCATACCATTCAAAATGTGTATGTTCTGGAAGATGAGATGGATCTATTCCTTCATTTCTAAAAGCTTTACCAATTTCAAAAACTCTTTCATATCCACCTGTTATGATTTTCTTTAAAGGCAATTCTTCTGATATTCTAAGAACTACATCTATATCTAATGCGTTATTATGTGTGAAATATGGTTTAGCTGCTGCTCCTGTTGCACTTTTTTCTAATACTGGAGTTTCAACTTCCATGAAGTCGTTAGACCACATGAATTCTCTAATAGTTTTAATAACATCAGATCTGAATTTAAATCTATTTCTAGCTTCCTCATCAGTTAATGTTTGTAAGTATCTTTGTCTTAATAAAACTTCTTCATCTGATACACCATGAAATTTCTCTGGCATTGGTGTTAGACATTTTCCTAAGAATGTTAATTCATCAACTAAAATAGTTAATTCACCATGCATTGTTCTAAATAACTCTCCAGAAACACCAACATAATCCCCTACGTCTAGAAGTTTTTCTGTAAATTTATAAGAATCCATTAATTCATTATTAAGCCCTACGACTTTGATAGTGTCTTTAATAAATGCAACTTGAATTCTACCATCTTCATCTTGAATTTGAGCAAACGAAAGCTTTCCATGAGCTCTATAAATCATCATTCTACCTGCTACTTTAACTAACTCTTTAAACCCAGTTTTAATCTCATCTGGAGTTCTCAATTCTTTGTTCTCACCTATTTTTTTAGCTTCTGTAGAAGATATTTTTCCTAAATAATTCTCAGGATAAGCATTCAATCCTAATTCTTTTATTTTATTTAATTTTTCTAGTCTTACAACTTTTTCGTCTAATAAATTTTCCATAATATTAGTTTAATCTTTATTTTCAATAATTCTAACATTAAAAATACTTGAAATCAATCTGTTTTTGATATTTAACAAAAAAATGGTAAAATATAAATATGAAAAAAATATTTTTATTTATTACAACTTTATTCCTTTTACCATTTACAACAAACGCTGTTGTAAATGATTATAATCTTAGTTCTGAAATTGGTGGTTTCTCTGGGCTTAATTTTAATTCTCCTATATTAATTATTATAAATTTAATAGCAGCTATTATAATGATATTTTCTATAATTAATTTAATGACTGGCTATACAAGATGGCATTTTTTGGCTTCTGGTAATGTTAAGGAAATGAAAACTGCTAAAGATACTTTAACAAAAGCAATTACTGGATTTATGATACTATTAATTGTTTTATTGGTGGATTTATTAATAAAATAAACAAAACAACACAAAATTGACTTTTTGTAAAAAATGATGTATAGTATTTTTGCTGTACATTATTTTTAATTTGAAAAGAAATGATTACAAAAGAACAACTAAACTTTGTAAAATATTTCTTTGGAGTGTTTCTTCTTATAGTAGGCGTATTTGGGGTAATATTACCTATAATGCCTGGATTAATATTCGTAAGCATGGGACTAGCATTACTTGAAGATATACCATTCTTTAAAAATATTAAAATGAAAGTAGATGAAAAGATAGAATTATCTTTGAAAACTATTTCAAAAAGATATAAACACAAAAAAGAAAACGTTACATAAAAAATATCAGACACTTTAATGGAGCCTGATATTTTTTTATTTATAAAAGTGTGTTAGTATCTAATTACAATTCATCTAGGAGGATAATTATGTTATATAAAGCTAAACTTTTGAATAAATTTGTACGTCTTTTATTTGGAAATACAAAAAATATATTTACTAAAATAAGCGAAGAAAACAATATCGTAACAGTTACTTTGAATGGGTTTTTTGAAAATTCAACTTATGAGGTATCTGCTTCGAGACGATACAACCCAAAATTAAAAAAATCTAGAGCTTATAATATCGGACTTAGTGAATCTGAAGTTATTGGTAAAATATTGGAAGCTTATATTAGTAATATTTTAACAAACAAAAAAGTTACTAATTCATTTATAGAAAACATTAAATACAAACTCTTTGATGAAAATTCTATAAAAAAACCTATTTACTGCATGTCTTCTGGTTTAGATAAACTACTAAGGAGTTCTATTTTTAGCAAAAAGCAAAGATCAAGGATTATAAATATTATTAAAAAAGTAGCAAAAAATATAAATAAAAACGAGGAGGTTTCTATTTATCATTACTACAAAAAAGAGTTACTTGAAAGGGCAAATTACTTAAAACAACTAGAAAAAGAACAAATACAATTTAATGCGTGTAAAAAGGAGGCTATAATAAACACGGCATGAAATTGTTACAATATATTTTGTTGATATACTACCACTAAAGGAGGTTAAAAAAGTATAATCAATAAAAAATCACTCCAATAAAGGAGTGATTTTTATTTTATAGAATTCTTGAAATGTTTGACTAAAAGCTTTAAAGAAAGCGACACTGCGAGAAAAAGGTTTGTAAAACTCAAACAGCATCTTTTTGAGAGATCAAAAATTCTTTAAAGCTGTAATCAAACAATTTAAAAACTCTATTGATTTGTGATAAAACACTATCATAAGCAACACCACTTGTCAATATTACCCCAAAAAAAATAATCCAAATGAATGGATTATTTTTATTATTAAAGAGAAACTTTTATTCCAGGCCCCATTGTTGAATTTATAGAAATAGTCTTTAAATAAGATCTTTTAACGCTTTCTGGTTTAGCAGCTTTTATAGCTTCTAATAAAGAATTAAAATTCTCAAGTAATTGTTTTTCTGTAAAATCAGACTTTCCTATAACTTGATGAACAATACCAGTTTTGTCGTTCTTGAAAGAAACTTTACCTGCTTTTTGTTCTGTTACTGCTTTTGCAATATCCATAGTAACTGTACCAACTTTTGGATTTGGCATAAGTCCTTTTGGTCCAAGTATTCTAGCTAATTTTGATAATTTAACCATCATAGATGGAGTTGCTATAGCAACATCAAAATTAATAGTTCCTGATTTTGCGATTTCATCGATCAAATCTTCTGCTCCGATAAAATCTGCTCCTGCTTTTTTAGCTGCATCTGCATCGTTTCCTTCTGCAAATACTGCAACTTTTTTAGTCTTTCCTGTACCGTGTGGTAAAACGAAAGCACCTCTAATTTGCTCATCTGTTTTTTTCAAATTCATATTTAATCTTATATGAACTTCTATTGATGGAGTAAATTTTACTTTAGAAGCTTTCTTAACTAATGCCATAGCCTCTTCTGGTGTATAAAGTTTATTTTTATCAACCATTTGTGCTAATTCGTTGTATCTTACTGATCTTTTTTCCATATTATTTGTGTTATACGATTATTTATTAATCTCCCTCAAAAATGAGGTTGTTTTTAGTTATTTTTATATTTCGTTATAATCTTTACTTTTTTTTATATCTCTAACAATTATAAACCAATGAATAAGATATATTGGGAAACCCACTATTATCATTGATAAAGCATTTGACATGTCTCTATCTCTACTCTCTTTAATGTAATCTCTTTTTGATTCTGCCAATTGTCTTGCTTTTTCAGAATCGCTAAAGTTCTTATAATCATCAAGCCATGTTCCTAAAGTTTTTAATTGTTCTTCAGTTAATTGCTTGTTTTCTGTAGTTGCTAATTCTTCTTTTGATTTTATTTTCTCAACTGTAGTTTTAGTATCTTTTAAATCAGTACTAATAGAAGATGAGAATTTAGAATCTAAAGATGCTGGTTGAGCTACATAATAATTATTGTTGTAATTATAGTCAGCACTTTTAAAAACATAAGTTTTTAAAAGATTATTAACCATAATAACACCACCAACTACTGTTAAAACTAAACCAACTAAAGCGAATAAATACAAGTATACTGTTCTAATCACGTTTTTTGTTGTAGACATTTTTGTAAAGTTAATTATTAAAATAAAAAACTAACTAGTCAACTATTTCCACTCCCATTTGTCTTGCTGTACCAGCAACTACTTTCATAGCTTGCTCAACGTTTTCAGTATTTAAATCTGGGATTTTTATCTCAGCGATTGTTTTAAGATCAGCTTTTGATAATGTACCAACTTTTTTAAGTAAAGCGCTACCTGATCCTTTTTGGATTTTAGCATACTTTTTAATAAGTTCTGATGCTGGTGGAGTATGGAATACTAATGTGTAAGTTTTATCATCTGCTACTATAATTTCAACAGGAATAATACCTTCTTTTCCATTTGTTTCAGCATTGAATTTCAAACAAAATTCTTGAATGTTCAAGCCTGCTTGACCTAAAGCTGGACCAACTGGAGGAGCTGGGTTAGCTTTTCCGGCCATGATTTGTAATTTTATTACTTTTGGCATATTTAAATTTTAAATTTATTAATAACGCAAATTTTATTTGCTCACAAAATTAAAATCTACAAATTAAAGTTTTAAGAACTTTAATAGAAGCTGTAAATTTAATATGTTTATTTTATCTTATAATAAACAAAAAATCAAGAGCTGACCCAATTATTTATTATTAGAATTAGAATTAAAAAAAATAGGCGTCACACGTGACACCTATTTTTTATTAAATTTATATTAATCTAATTTTTTAACTTGCAATAAGTCTAATTCTACTGGAGTTTCTCTTCCAAATACAGAAATTAAAACTTTTAATTTTCCTTTTTCTGTATCAATAGCGCTTATATTTCCTTCAAAATCTTTAAATGGACCATCTGATATTTTAACTAGTTCCCCAACTTCAACGTTAACAATATATTTAGGAACATCAACACCCATTTTCTTCATTAATACATCTATTTCTTCTTTTGAAACTGGTGTAGGAGTAACTCCTGAACCTATAAATCCAGTTACGTTTGGAGTATTTCTAACTACATACCAAGATTCATCAGTTAATTCCATTTCAACGAATACATATCCTGGAAATATTTTTTCAACAATAACGTTTCTCTTTCCGGCTTTTATTTTTATTTTCTTTTCTGTTGGTATTAATACAGAGAAAATTCTATCTTCCATATCCATGGATTCAATTCTCTGTTCAAGACTTTTTTTCACACTTTCTTCATATCCTGAATATGTATGAATAACGTACCAACTTCTTCCTTCCCCTTTTTGTTTAGACATAAGACTTTATTATTAATTAATTTATTTTTTTAAAGCTATCATCCATTCTACTAAATGTGTTAAACCAGTATCTAAAGCTCCTAAGAAAAGTGCCATAAATATACATATTAATATAACTAAAATAGTATGATTAATAGCTTCATTTCTAGTTGGCCATTTTACTTTTTTTAATTCTTCAATAGATGAATTAAAATAGTTAACTAATTTATTTTGTTTTTTGTTTGTTTCTGCCATTTTATTCTTTTTATTCTATCTTAAAAAGACCTTTTATAGGTCCTTTTAAAATAATAACATCTTATAAATAATAAATCAAGAATTAATTTATTCCATCTTGAGTTGCTGTATGTAGTCCAAGTGCGTAACCACCGACTGCACCTTCTAAAGTGAATGTTATAGCGTAAGTTGAAGCTGTTCCTGTATATGAGAAAGCTGTTCCGTTTGGAGTTGGATTTGGTTGAACATTACCCATATATGTTATAGCAGGAGCAACACATGTAGCAACGAAACCTGCGGCAGCAGTACTACATAATTTTTTTGCTGTTGCACTACCAAGAACGATAGCTGTAGCTGAAACTGGATATCTACCTTGATCATTATAATACATTTCTAATGCTGTTTGCATTTGTTTTATATTTCCTAATCTTGCAGCATCCCTACCTTTTAATCTTGCTCCATTTAAAGAGACTATTGATATTGTAGCAAGTAATCCTATTATTGCTATTACTATTAATAATTCTATTATAGTAAAACCTTTTTTATTATTTTTTAACATAATATTCTATTGTTAAATTATTGAATACCTTTTTCTGACGCTGTATGAGCACCTATTGCATACCCACCAGTTGCATCTTCTAAAGAAAATCCTACTGTATAAGTTAAAGAAGTTCCGGCGTAAGAATAAGCAGATCCGCCTGGTGCTGGATTAGTAGGAACTATACCCATGTAAATTTTATTACATCCTACTGTATCAGCTTGAAAACCAGCAGCTGTATCACATAAAACTCTAGCTGTTGCACTTCCTAACACTAAATTAGTAGTTGTAACTGGATATGAGTTTTGATCATTGAAATATAATTCTAAAGCTGTTTGTACTTGTCTTATATCTCCAACTCTTTTTGCATCTCTACCTTTTAATCTAGCTCCGTTTAAAGCTACCATTGATATTGTAGCAAGTAATCCTATTATTGCTATTACTATTAATAATTCTATTATAGTAAAACCTTTCTTATTTTGTAACATTTTGTTTTAATTAAAACTTAATTAATATTATTATATTTTACATCAAAAAGTGAAAGCATACAAATTTTTAACCTATTTTTCAACAGATAATTTACTTGTACTTATTCTAAACATACAACCGTTTTTCTTTTCTTTTTTATTATGAATACAACCTAATTCTTTATTATCATAATTTGTATAAAATTTTACAGAATAATCTAATCCATCTAAATTCTTTTCATATGTAAAATTATTACTATATTTTTTAAATAATAAGAAATTATTATTACAATCTTTACTACTATTATAAAATGAGTAGTTACATAAGAACATATTATTCAATACAACATCATTATTTGTTTTTGGATATTCTCCATATTGAAGATGATATTTAACTAGAATAGATCTTATATCTCCAACTTCAGATAGTGCAATTAATCCTTTTGCTTGTTTATCGCTTGTATTAAAAGATGTTATTACAATATAAATGCATAAAAATATTGCAACAGTAATTATTGAGATGATTGATATTTTTAATATTTTTTTATTTTCTAATTTCATATTTGTTTTATATTTGAGTTGATAAAGAATACATAGGAAGCAAAACAGCCATTACTATTAACGCCACAACTATTCCTAGAAAAACCATTATAACAGGTTCAATAAGACTTGTTATAGAATCTGTAATATTTTTCAATTCTCTAGTGTAAAAACTTGCTATTTTTTCTAACACATAATCTAGCTTTCCAGTTTTCTCCCCTATTGAAATCATTCCTATAAACATTATTGGAATTTCTTCATGTTCTGCAAACGCAATAGATATTCTTTCTCCGTTTTTTATTTTTTCTGTTGCATTTCTTATTATATCTTCATAAATTTTATTACCTACTATATCTGCTGTTATTGTTAATGATTCTATAAGTGGAACACTACTTCTTGTTAATACATATAAATTTTTAGATATTCTTGCTATATATATTTTTTGGAATACTTTTCCAAATATTGGTATTTTTAATAGTAGTGCATGAAAAAATTTTCTTCCCTTATCTGTATTATAATATTTTATGCAAAGAAAAGAAACTAGTATAACACCTAAAATTATAAATATAGTATTATTAATAAAGAATTTTGATACGGATATTAAAACTCTAGTTACCATTGGTAATTGTCCACCCGTTTCAGATAAAACGTCTGTCATTGTTGGAACTACATAGACAATTATAATCCCAATAACAATTACCATTGTGATTAATATAAAGATTGGATAAGTTAAAGCACTTTTTATTTTATTTAAAGTGTCATAATTATTTTCCAATTCTTCTGCTAAGAAATTTAAAGATTCATCCAAATTTCCTGTTGCCTCTCCTGGTTTTAATATACTAATATAATATTTACTGAAAACTTTTGGATGAAATGCCATTGCTTCTGAAAGTTTATATCCATTTTCAACCTTATCTAATAAATCTTCTATTATTGGTTTTAACTTACCACTTCCTTGATTTATAAGTATTTTAAAAATATCTGCTATTTGTATATTTGCTGAAAACATAATAGCAAGCTGTCTAAAAAATACAGTTAAGTCTTTTATGTTTATTCTTTCTTTAAAAATGTTTTTTATTCTATTCATCTATACTATTAAAACAATCTTCTAATGTTATTAAACCTTTTAATGATTTTAATATACCATCTTCTGTTATAGATATAAAATTTTGTTTTCTTAATTCTTCTGTAATGTTTTCTAGATTTTTATTTGCTTCTATTAATTTTTTAATATCTTCTGTTATTTTTATTGCTTCTATTATTGCTATTCTGCCTTTGTATCCTGTATTAGAACAATGAGCACAACCTTTTCCTTTGTAGAATTTTAAATCTTTTATATTAATTTTATTCTTTTTTAGAATAGTTGGATTAATATTTTTTATTTTTTCTAAAACGTCTTCTACAACTTTTTGATCTGAAATTAATTCAGTTTTACATTGATCACAAATTCTTCTAACTAATCTTTGTGATACTATTAAATTTAATGAGGATGCTAATAAAAATGGCTCTACTTTCATATCAAAAAGACGAGGTATTGCTCCTATTGCATTATTTGTATGTAAAGTTGTTAAAACTAAATGACCTGTTAAACTTGCATGTACACATAATTCAGCTGTTTCATTATCTCTAATTTCTCCAACCATAATTATATCTGGATCTTGTCTTAAAAAAGATCTTATACCATTTGCAAAAGTGTAACCTATTTCTGGTCTAACTTGAGAATGATTAACTCCTTTTATCATATATTCTACTGGATCTTCTAATGTGACTATATTTACATTATCTTTATTTAATATAGATAGAATTGAAAATAATGTAGTAGATTTACCAGAACCTGTTGGTCCGCAAATTACAATCATTCCTGAGTTTGATTTTAATTCTTCTTTTATTACTTCTAAATTTCTAAAATCTACACCTAGATCTTCAAGTGTAGGCGCTTTCTTTGATGTATCTAAAATACGCATAACTATTTTTTCTCCATCTGATATTGGAATTATAGATATACGAAAATCGTAGAAATGATTATCTACATTTAATCTAACTCTTCCATCTTGAGGAATTCTATTTTCATCTATTTTTAATCCTGCTACAACTTTTATTCTTGTAACTATAGAATTGTGTGTATATTTTGGAAGTTTTACTGAAGTATAAAGTTCACCATCTACTCTATATCTAACTCTAACATCTTCTCTTGTTGGTTCTATATGTATATCTGATGCACCTTCTTCTATTGCATGTTTTATAATAGTTGAAACCATCTTTGAGATTGGAGAATTTGTTATATTATCTGATGATAAATTTAAACTATCTTCTATAAAATTTTCTTCTACTTTTATAGTTACATTATCTATTGCATTTGCAACTTCAGAATTTATTTCTGAATATTGTTTTAAACTGTAATCTATATTTGCTAGTGTTGTAACAAAATATTTTATAGAATATTTTAATTTTCTCATTATATATTCTATTGCTTCTTTTGCTCCATAATTCAATGGATCTACCATTGCCATAGAAACTTCTTCTCCATCTTTATTAAAAACTATAACTTTATAATTATCTGCTAATTCTTTTGTTATAATATTTAAAACCTCTTTTTTTATTTCTTTTCCAAAAAGACTAACACTTGGAAGGTTAAATAATTTTGATTTTATTTCAAGCAACAAACTATCTTGTACTATTCTTTTGCTTAATAAAATACTTTCAATAGACTCACCTGTTCTTATTGATTGATTTTCTATTTCTGAAACTTCTATTGTGCTTAATATATTATTTTCAAATAAATAATTTAAAATTTTGTCCATTTTTTTATTTTTAAAATTACTTTTATTTCTTCACTATTTCTTGTTTTTTATAAAAAATATCTTCTCTACCTTTTTCTATTTTTGCGTTATATTCATAATTATTAAACTTTAAAAATAGATTTGACCTTAACATCTTATCATTTATTTTATAATCTTTGAAATCTTGTCTTGATAGCTCAACTTCTTGTTTTATAAAAGTATCAACAGCCATATCTCTTGTTATTATTTTTATAGTTGAACTTATTGTTGATGATAAATAAAATACTACAATCAAAAATATTGATAGTATTAAAATTGTCATTAATTTTGAATATATTTTTTTCATTATATTTCTTTATAATAGCAAGTGATATTAAATGAATATTTTTCGAAATCACTAGTTACATAAAAACTATTTATATCAAACAATCTATTATTTGATTCTATTTCTGAAATAAATTTTTTAAATGTTTTATAATCTTTTCCATTTTTTATATTCACAGAAAAATTTATTTTTTTTAAACTATCTTCTGTTTGTTTATTGTTTTCATTAAGCTTTTCTTCCTCAAAATTTATTTTTTCTATATCTACTCCTGCCTTTTTAGATATTTGACTAATGTTATTTATAATAGAAGGTATGTCTCTATCATTAGGCAATATTTCTTTTATTTTTTCTATTTTTTTATTATCAACAATATTAAAATTTTTTTTATAATCTTGTAATTTTTTAATATGGCTTATTTTTAATTCTGAATATTTACTTTCTAAATCTATTGCTGTTAATACCTCTATTCTCATATCTTCATAGTTTGGAACTATTAAATATAGAAATCCTGTAATTAATATTAATGGTATTAAAATTAAAACTATTAAATAAAAATAATTTTTTAATATGTAATCTATATTTAATTTTTTTAATATTTTATTATTCATTTTTTAACAGAAGTTTATTGTCTACCTCTAATAATAATTTAAAATCTATATTACTAGTTGAGTCTTGCCTATCTATCTTACTAGCTTCATTTATTGATACTTTTTTTATTATATCTGGAAAACTTTGCAATATAATTATTTGTTTTGATATATTTTCGTAATCGTTTGTTTTAAAACTTATTACCAATTTTCCATTAGACTCTACAAACATATCTTGAACATAAACATCTTTGACAATATTTTTTTCTAGAAATGAAATGAAATTACTCCAATAGATATGATTGCTATAAATATTTTCTATATCTAATAAATCGTTATTAACTGTTTTTATTGTTTTTAAATTATTTTTTTCTTTCATATAAGTTTGATCTAGCCTTCTATTGTCTTCTATCAAATTTATTATCTCTTTATTGAAATAATTTTTATAAATATATAATCCTACAAAGCAAGAAATTATAAATAAAAAACATAGTGAAGATATTATTAATAGAATTATCTTCTTACTTGTTTGTTCTGGTATTGTATCTAAATCTTGTGGTATGAAATTTAAATCTGATTCTTTTGCTCTTTTTTGTTTATTGTATATTTCATCAAAATCTATTCTGTCAGATTCTTTTTTGTTTATTAAAAACTTTTTATATAATTTATTGCTTGGAGTTTTTTTTGTTTTTTTAATCTTTTTAATTGGTTTTTCTAGAACGTCTAAAATATCAGAATTTTCTTCTGATATTTTTTTTATTGATCTAGTTTTTGGAGCAACCTTTTTTTGAGACATTTTATTTTTCTGCTTCTTTTTGAGCTAATCCTATTGATATAGAAAACTTTGGCCCAATTTCTTGCAATATAGGAAATAATTCCTCTGGATAATCTACTCTTGCCCAAGGATTACCTAAAAATGTTCTTTTGTTAAATTTATTTGATATGAAATTTGAAAGTCCTGATAATTGTGATGTTCCACCTGTTAAAATTATTTTTTCTACTACATCACTTGATTGGTTTTGAAATATATTTAAAGCATATTTTATTTCATCGATTATTGGTTGAAGACTGTCTGCAATAATTTTTGAAATTCCATCTTCTAAATCTCCTGCTAAACCTTGATCTTTTTTAAATTGTTCAGCTTGTTTAGCATCTATATTTAAAACTTTTGAAATGTTTTGTGTTATTCTATTTCCACCAAAATCTATACTTCTATTTACTATTGGTATTCCTTCTTTTACAACTAATACTGATGATATTGAATCACCTATATTACAAATCATAGAAACTGAATTATCATTACCTATCAATGATCTTATCATTGCAAATGATTCTACATCTAATGTCATCAATTCTAAACCAGAAGCTTTGAATATATTTACAAATTTTGTAACTATATTTTTTGGAGCTGCTGTTAATAATATTTTATAATTATTTATTTTTTCTTCTTTGTTTAATGAACTTATAGGAGAGTCTCCTAATATTTGCCAATTTAAAACTACTTCTGAAAGTGGTACTGGTATGAATTTTTTGGCTTCTATGTGTATTGCGTCTGTTAAATCTTTCTTATTAAGTGCAGAAATATTTATAACAGAACTAAAAACAGAGTAGTTTGGCAAAGATGCAACTACTTTACTACTTAAAGCTTTTGATTTTCTCATTATAAACTTTATAGCCTCTACTGTTTTTTCAAAATCTTCTTCTTTATCACTTCTTACTATGTCTATTTCATGGTCTATATAACCATAAGTTCTAAGTCTTGCTATGTGGTTATCGTTTATAAGCTCTATAAGCTTTATACTACTTACCCCTATATCAATTCCTAAAAAACTTTTTTTTGATGTGTCAAAAAACATGTTTTTATTTTTAACCTTTTTATTACTTTAAATATTATAGCATAAAAATCTAATATTAAGAAGTTGAAAAACTATTCCGGATGTATTTCGTTTTCTTTTATATTTATTCTCTCTTTTAATTCTTTCAATGTTTTTAATTCTGGATCTTTTTGTATTATTTCTTCAGCTTCTTTCTTTGCTTTTAACATTATATCAATATCAAATATGTTCGCTATTTTTAAATCTGGAATATTTCCTGATTGTATTAAACCATACATATCACCTATTCCTCTTGTCTTCATATCTATTTCTGCAAGTTCAAATGATGATTTTGCTTTTATTATTGAATGTAATCTATCTAATGATTTTGCTGATTTACTTTTTGTATATAAAAAACAATATGATTGCGAATCACTTCTTCCTACTCTTCCTCTTAATTGATAAAGACTTGCTAGACCGAATTTTTCTGCACCTAAAATAACTATTGTGTTTGCATTTGACACGTCTACTCCTACTTCTACTACTGATGTTGATACTAAAATATTTATATTTCCATCACTAAATTCTTTTTCTATTTTATTTTTTTCTGTTGATTTTAATTTTCCATGTAATATTTCTATATTGTATTTTTCAAATGGTTTTAATTTTTTGAAATGTTCAAATACTGATTTTGCTGATTTTATTTCTAATTCAAATCTTGATTCTTCTTCTGTCTCTTCTATTAATGGACAGATTATATATATTTGTTTTTTTTCTTTTAATTCTTTTAATAAAAATAAATATGTTTCTTTTAAGTCTGTAACTATTTCTGTTTTGATTGGTTTTCTATTTAATGGCTTTTCATCTAATATCGATAAATCTAAATCCCCATAGAACGCTAGTGCTAAGGTTCTTGGTATTGGTGTAGCTGTTACTGATAAGAAATGTGGGTATATTTCACTATCTAAATTTATATTTTCATGAGTTAGAAGATGTCTTTGTTTTACTCCAAATCTATGTTGCTCATCTATTACTACTAATGCTAAATTTTTTATTTTTACATTTTCTTGAACTAAAGCATGTGTCCCAACTATTATATTTACTTCATTATTTTTTATTTTTTCTTCTAATTTTTTCTTTGTAATTTTTTCATTGTTTAATAAACATTCTGATCCTGTTAATAATGCTACGTTTATATTTTTTATATATTCTTTATCTAAAAATAAACTACATATTTTTCTATAATGTTGAACTGCAAGTATTGAAGTTGGCACCATTATTGCTGAATTGTAATTATTCAAAAATACATTTAATACAGAAATTAAAAACACTACTGTTTTACCAGAGCCTACATCTCCCTCTAATAGTCTATTTGCTGGGATTGTTTTTTCTAAATCTTTTAATATTTGCCAAGTAACTTTTTTTTGTTTGTCTGTTAAATCAAATCCGAAATTTTTTATAAATAATTTTGTTTCTTTTTCAAAAAAATTTATTTTGTATGATTTTCTATTTTGAAATTTAAATTTTCTTCTTTCATTTAATAATTGTAGAAAAAATAGTTCATCAAATTTTAATCTATTTTTTGATGTTTCTAATAATTCTAAATTTGTTGGATAATGTAAATTCTTTAAAGAGCTCTGTAAGTCTTGATAATTATATTTTTCTTTTATATTTTCTGGTAAATAATCTTTTATTTTTATATCTTCAAAAAATACTTTCTTGCCTATATTTCTTAATATGTTTTGTTTTAAAGTTTTTGTTGTTCTATATATAGGATTTATTAAATCGTTTTTTATTTCTTTTTTTGAATTATATTTTCTATATAATGGATTTATTAATTCTATACTTCCGTAATTTTCTGTTGTTTCTCCTATGAAATAATAAAGCTCTCCTTGTATTAAGGAGTCTTTAACCCAACTGTTATTAAACCATACAGCTTCTACTTTTCCTGTATCATCTTTTAATATTGCTTTTGTGAAATTTGCTCTTTTTATATAACTTCTTTTTGAATCTATTATTTCTACTCTTGCTAAAAAAATACATTTTTCGTTTGCTTCTAAATCTTTTATTTTTATTTTATTTGTGAATATTTCATATCGAAACGGATAATGAAAAATAAAGTCTTCAATTGTATGAAGACCTAATTTATTAAGCTTTAAAAGTGTTTTATCGCCTATTCCTGATATTAATTTTAGATTATCTTTAACATTCATTTTATTTTAGAAACTATAATTTTAATATTCTTTCTACTTGATCTGATAAATGTTCATATTTTCTAACTGTATTTTCTAATATATATTGATTTAATGTTTCTCTGATAAGTAATGGATTTTCACTTTCTAAATCAACGCCTATTCCTGTAATTGATATTCCTTTTAACATAAAATATAATTTTTTGACATTTCTTTCTGGCTCGTAAATTATATAATATTCTTTTATTTTGTCCCAATTATAAAATAAATTTTCTAATTTTATTCCGTCTTCATATATTGAAAATTCTAATAGTTCTGGTTTTTTAAATTTAAACATTACTATAAATAAACAAGACATTATTATAATAACCAAAAACAAGAAATTTTCTGTTTTTACGCAATATATAGACATTAATATTAAAAATATTCCTGCTACTATGTACCAAACCTTGCCTCTAACGTGATCTATGTGTTCATAAAAAGACCATGAATGTAACAACTCTCCATGATATTCTTCTTTTTTTTCTTCTACATTATCTTTCGATGTATAATAACCATCATCATTGTTTTCTTGATTATTATTTTCCTGACTGTTTTTTATTATGTTATATTTAATATCTGCCATTTTATTTATTTTATATAATTTTATATTTTAATTATATCATAAATAATTAATTAAAAATGCAAATAAAAAAACATCTAATGTTAGTTATTTATTTTAATAATAAACTTTTTTACACAATATTGACCTATTTTTAAAGTTATAGTATTATGTTTCTATTGGTTTTAAACCAAATGGAGAGCTGGCAGAGTGGTCGAATGCGACAGTCTTGAAAACTGTTATACCGCAAGGTATCAGGGGTTCGAATCCCTTGCTCTCCGCCGTCAGGGGCGACCCCGAAGCGTCTATACGCTTTGTGGTGCTCACAAAAGCCGAAAAAATCATCATATTTGATGATTTTTTTGTTTTTTATTTCTCTAAGGTTCCCCGATAAATTTCATCGAATTTTCTCGATATTCGAAAACTAAAAAATGCAGAATGAAATATTTTATTTACCTATTTAAAAATTAGTTCGATTCCCTGAAGCTCTGTTGGTAAGTTTACTTTGCAAAGTTTTTGGTTATGCTAAAATAAAAATATTAATGCGACATTGGTTTCTCTTGATAGAAAAATATTCATCGTTTCTTCATCTTAATTTGATATAATTTAAATTAAAATCAATATAATAATAATGTAAAAATACCATGGAAAAAAGATGCGTGTTTTGTGGCAAAATAGCAGAAAATAAAAATAATGAGCACATAATTCCAAGATTTCTTATAGAAATGACTGGGGATTTAAAAAGGGATGGGAATTTTGGTTTTGATTTAACCAGCAATAATCCGGTTTTAAGAAAATATACATTTGATCAATTTAAATTCCCTGCTTGTTATAATTGTAATCTTGAGGACTCTAATTTAGAAGGTGAAATAAAAAATATTATAGACAATATATTAAATGAGAAAAATTTAACAGAAAATAATATAAACACTTTATTAAACTGGTTTGATAAAGTTAGAGTTGGTCTATGGCTTAGCTTTAGATATTTAAATAAAGATCGTTCCAACATAAACCCTAGATTTCATATAAAACAAAGAATGCAAGAAAATGATAGATCTTTAATAATATACAAAATAAAAGAGATAGAAAAAGGTATAAATTTTTTAGGATCAGATGGTCTAGGTTTCGATTATAATCCAACTTGTTTTGCTTTAAGGATAAATAATTACATATTCTTAAATATTTCTTCCGTATTATTATTAAGTGAAAATTTAGGATATCCATATGCTCAAAAGACTGAATTGTCTGAAAATAATTTATATGAAAGAAACAACTTAATTGCTCATATTGTAGATGGAAATAATTGTGTTGAAAAAACTATCTTTAATGGAATACCTAAAAATTATGTAGCATTTCATCAATCAATATATAAAAATGCTTTTAATGAAAAGCTTATAAAATATTATAACAATGACTACGTAAAAAATAATTCTTTGGATTATAAAAATGGAATCGGTAATATTTTTATAGAGAATAATAATATAGAAAAATATAATGGAAATATTGATTTTAAAAATTTAATAGAAATAGATAATTATAATAAATTATTTTCTGATTTAATAAATTGGGTATACGATTTTCAATTATATGATTATACAAGACACGATTACTCTTTACTAAACGAATCATTAAGAGACTCTATAGATATGCATAGACAAGAAATATTAGCTTATAATTTAGTGTTAAAATCAATTTCAGCATTACAACTATAAATTATCCGCCTTATTATTTATATTAATTTCAATAAATTAATTTTATGAAACAAAATAAAATATTAATACCATTAATAATTGTAGTGATTTTTTCTATCATAATTATTTTAATATCAAAAATATTTTATCAAAAATATGATTTAACAAATTTATTATATGATATTTCTATATCAATAATATCGGCATTCATATTTTATATTTTTCAAGTTTATATACCTCAAAAAAATAGAAATAATATTATTATTAATAATTTTAAAGAAAGGTATAAAATCTTTAAACAAGATTCAATAGAAATATTTTTATCATTATATCAGGAGTATTCAAAAGATAAAATTGATCAAATAGAAAAAAATAATCTAAAAGACAAATTATTAGAAGCAAAAAATTTTAAAGATTTTTTTAAACAAAATAGCAAAATACCAAAACAAAATAAATGGGATTCTGTTTGCAATGCAATAAACTATAATAATAAATATAATATTGATAGATTTTTATTCTTAACAGAAATATTTAAAAATGATGTTGATTTTTTAATCAATAATTCAGAAATCCATAACAAAGAAGTATTTAATTTTTTGAGAAGATTATCTGATGCTATATATGATCTAAAAAATATTAACTATAACGATGATATAGCTAAGCAATTGGAAGTTTTTGTTTGGCCATTTTTTTCAGGATGGAACTTTGTCGATGGATATAAAGATGAAAACCCTATAGACCAAATGATTAATAAAATTTAATTTTTTATTAAATTAATCTTTTTATCTTTCATAATAAACTTATTCTTAAACATACCCATAAATTGCCTTCTCTCTTCTATTGAGCCATGATTTAATATAAACTTTGCATAATCTATTAAATCTACTTTCTTATCGTTCATATCTCTTTCTATGTTGTTTATTTTTAGTACTTGTTTTTGAAGATGAGAAAATCTTTCTATTTCTGTTTTTAATTTTTCTCTAATATCTTCTTCTGGAATTTCTATATCTTTCAATAAAGAAATTATTTGGTCTATAAATTGCTCTTCTCTGATATATCTATTTTTACAAAAAGCATCTCTTGACCTACTACACCCATAATAAATATATTTACTTATATTTCCATTTTTTAGTTTCTTGCATTTTTCCATTGCTGTTAAATTTGAACTACAGTGACCACAAATTATAGAGCCTAGAAAGGCAAATTCTTTTTCTCCATATTTATAATTAATCTTTCCTAGCTTTGTTTTTCTTTGGACTATTTCAAACACTTCTTTTGTTATTAAAGCTTGATGTTGACCTTGGCACCAATTACCACTTTTCATAGGATACTCAAACCATCCATAATAAAATGGTTTTTCTAGTAATCTATAAATATTTGCAAGTGATAATTGCTTACCTCCTTTTGTTGTGAAATTAATTTCTTGAAACCAAGCATGTATAGCTCTGCCTGAATAATTTTCATAAGCTACTTTTTCAAACATTTGTTTTATCGTAGAAGCTCTTTCTGGGTCAGGTATTACAACGCCTGATTTATTTTTCCTATCATCATTTAGATAACCAGTTGGAGCTGGTCCTATCCAAAATCCTTTATCTGTTTTAATTTTCAATCCTCTTCTTACATTTATACTTTTATTATCATTTTCTAATTTTGCCTGACCTCCTAAAATTGCTAAAAGAAATTTATCATTTGGTGTATTTTTAAAATTCTGATTGTATGTTCTTATTTCTTTTAAAAATCCACCGTCTACTAAATCTATTAAAGAACCTAAATCTCCTGCATTTCTTGAAAGTCTGTCAGTATTCCATGTTAGAATACCCTCAAACTTCCCTTGTCTTAATTCTTTTATTATTTCATTAAACACTGGCCTTTGACTTGAAGCTTTTGCTGAATGGGCTTCTTTTTTTATACAAACTACATTTAATCCATCTCTTTCTGCTATTGTTGTCATTTCATTCTCTTGAGCTTCTATAGAAAGAGCTTGTTTTTCATCTTCTTCACTTGATTTTCTCGCATATAGACAGTACCTAATATCACTTGAAAAGCTATTATTTTCCATATATTTCATCATTAATTTGTTATCTACATACATTAATGACGCTACGAGTCAGGTGCGTCTACGACGCTATGTTGGTAAGTTGTTGGTAAATAAAAAAACCAAGATTTTTAGTCTTGGAATTTTATTTTTACCAATCAAATACATCAACTATAGCCTCAATCGCATTTTTTATACGACCAAGAATACTAGACCTTTCTTTTATTGGTATCACTTTTGACTCTAATAAGTCAGCAATTTCTTGTTCTCTAGGAAGTTTTTGAGTAAATCGTAATTCACTTATTAGTTTTTCTATATTTTCTACTGGTATATCTTCTTCTGTTGCTAATTTATTTAACATAGAAGTTCTTTCCGTTGTCCAGAATTCACTGAAAGCTTTTTCTACATCTTCTTGGTTACTTACTTTTGGAAGATTTTCTTCAATAAATTTCTTTATTAGTTCCCTCTTCTTACGAAGTTCCATATCTCTATCAAACAAATTCAATATTTCATCCGTTTTCTTTTGTCTTACTTTGTCTGACTTAATATTTTTAAGACCTGATATCAATAGAATTATATAATCAAAATTTATAACATCACGAACAGTTAATTCAAGTTCGAAATCAATTTGATCTAATATTGATTCTACTTCTTTTTCTCCATTTTTACGTTCTTCGTAAATGTCTAAATATTTGCTTTGATAATCATAAAATTCTTGTTCTGATATACCTAATTCGTTAAAAGAAAAATTAGCAAATGTTTCAAGAGAAGATTTTATTCTAAGTAAATCTCTGAATGATTTTATAAAATCAGCTTTTTCTGATTCACTTTGTAAATTGCTAACAGATTCAACTGTTGGGTTTTTTTCTTTTAATTCTTTTAATTTATCCTCAAATTCTTTCTTCTGCTCTTCGTATGGTTTTTTAAATACAATTTCTTTTGCATTTTCATCACCAAATAAAGTAAGTGCTTTATCCGTTGCTTCTTTTAAATTCCTAAAAGATACTATGTTTCCATGTGGTTTGTCAGAGTCTAATAATCTATTTGTTCTAGAATATGCTTGAATAAGTCCATGATATTGTAAATTCTTATCTACATATAATGTATTTAATTTAGGACTATCAAATCCAGTTAAAAACATATTTACCACTATAATTAAATCTATATCTTTAGCTTTAATTCTTTTTTGTAAATCTTTATAGTAATCATAAAATCTATCTGTAGAAAAATTTGTACTATAAGTTTTATTATAATCTTTAATGCAATCTTCTAAAAATTCTCTCGAATGTTTATTCTCAGCATTCCCCTCACCAGAAAACACATCAAAATCCAACATGTCATTACTTTGATCTTCGTTGGCTTGATATGTAAATATTGTAGCAATATTAAAATCTTCTGCTTTATTCTTTTTGAATAGAGAATAATATTTCTTTAAAACTTCAACACTAGAAACTGCAAATATTGCATTAAATTTTCCATTCTTTGTTTTTCTTTTCCAATCTGCAAGTATATATTTTGTAATTTTTGTTAATCTATCTTCACTTTCTAATACTTCTTTTGTGTTTATTCCTTCTACTAAAGTTTCTGAAAAAATATCAGCATCAAGTGTGTCTGGATTTTTTTGTTTATATTTTCCAACATATTCAACAGAAAATCCTAATACATTATTATCAGAAATCGCATTTGTAATAATATATTTATGCAAACATTCTTCAAATACATCAGCGGTAGTTACTCCACCAACATTATTTTCTGCAAATATAGGAGTTCCAGTAAAACCAAATAGTTGAGCTTTTTTAAAAAAGCTTTTTATTCTTGCATGAGTTTGCCCGAATTGACTTCTATGACATTCATCAAATATAACAATTACTTTTTCATCTGCTAAATGTTGTATTTTCTTTAAATAATTTTCCCGACCAATAGCAATATCTAACTTCTGTATTGTTGTTACAATAAGCTTTCTATTATTATCTTCTAATTGTTTTACAAGATTGTTGGTATTATCGGTTCCATCAACAGAACCATCAGAAAATGAATTAAATTCTTTAGTTGTTTGAATGTCTAAATCCTTTCTATCAACAACAAAAATAACTTTTTTAATCTCAGATATTCTAGATAAAATCTGACTTGTTTTATATGAAGTTAATGTCTTACCAGAACCTGTTGTATGCCAAATATATCCATTCTTATCACTCTCTAGAACTCTTTGTTCGATAGCTTTTACGGCAAAATATTGATATGGACGTAATATCAATGGAATTTCTAATGATTCAGATAATACAATATATTCTGCAATCATTTTAGATACTGCACATTTTTCTAAAAATACTTCTGCAAATTTATCTATTTGAGTTATTTTATTATTTTTTTCGTCAGTCCAATAGAAAGTTTGCTCAAATGATTGTTTTGGATTGTTTGAAAAATATTTAGTATTTACACCATTTGAAATAACAAAAATTTGAGCATATTCAAAAATAGTTCCAGTAAAAGAATGCTTTTGATATCTTTGAATTTGATTAAAAGCTTCTTTCATTTCAACACCCCTTCTTTTAAGTTCTATCTGAACTAGAGGTAGACCATTTATAAGAAGTGTCACATCATAACGATTTTCATATTTACCAACTTGCGTGATTTGATTTGTAACTTGATATTCATTCTTACACCATTTATCCATATTAAAAAATTGAATAAATGAAGTTTCCCCATTATCACGAGCAAGAGCAAATCTATCTCTTAGTGTTTTAGCTTTTTGAAACCTATCACCTTTATTTAGATGATTTAATATTCTAGAAAATTCATTATCAGAAAAAGTTGTTTGATTAAATTTTTCTAATTGAATTTTTAAATTTTTGATTAAGGATTCTTGATCTGAAATATAAGCCAAAGCAAAACCAAGAGAGCTTAGTTGCTCTATTAATGTTTTTTCTAATTGTTGTTCTGATTGATGTGTCATTTTATATAATTAATCATTATAGCTTAATTTAAACAACTCGACTTCCACTCTTTCTATAACTGGCGATATTGTTTTATTTTTTATTTTATATTCCAAATCAGATAATTCAACCAAATTTATCTTATTTACTACATCATCTTTTAACCATGAAGACTCCCAAATATTAACATTATCAATTTTTTTTGTGGCTACTTTTGTTAAATTGTCCCCATAATCTAATTCTACACCCAATGGATATGCTATTCTTTGCAACCAAACATCAACAAGACTTGTATTTGGTATATTTTTAAATTTATTATGTATATCTTTTATAATTTTTACTACCCTTTTATTGCTTTTTATCATTTTAAAAAGAATACTTATTATAGCCGATACCCAATTAATTGCTTTTGGGCTATTAAATGAAATCATTACAAATATAGATATAAGAACGTCAATATCTGTATTTTTTAAAGATTTTAATTTTTCTATTTTATCGTAATAATCATTTAGCTCTTTTAATATAATCCCTGAATTCTGATATTTTTTTGATAATTGATATATTCTCAATGCTTCTTTTTGATAATATTGTTGGCTTGGAGATATAAATATCCTTTCTAGTTTTTCTTTTTTTATACTTGATAAAATAATATCATCGCTTTCATTTGTTTTATTTGGATTCATTTTCATCCCAAGATCAAAAAGAACACTATTTAAATATTTTAATATTTTTTTACCACACATAGGATCTTTTGTAAAAATTCTATAATCATCCCTATATCTTAGAATGCAAAAATCATCTTTTTCTATTTTATTGTATTTTATTATTTCTGTTAGTTTAATGTCTGCATAACCCAAAACCATTTCTGCTATAAAATCCATTAAAATACTACCCTGTGGTATCCCGTTTGTTTGTCCATAATTCATACCTCTAAGTTTTTCATCTATCTCTTCACCAAGTTTTATATTATTTGTCTTTAATAAACTACCTTGTTTTATTTTATCTTTAGAATTATCCCTACCATTAAAAACCCAATCTAAAGAATGAGTGTATATAGAGCCGTAACAATTTGTTATATCTGTAGTAAATATATATTCGTACTCAATAGAAAGTTTTATAGATTTTTGTTCTATTTCTTCCCACCAATATTTCACCTGACTTGCTTTGTGCGAATTTTTATCCTGAGAAATTCTTGGAATACTTATACACTCCACATAAGTATTAGAAAAATCATTAAATTTATTCACAATAATACCCCAATTATTTTTTGTAGTTAAAATATTTACAAGATCTACATACAAAATAGGATGTATTAACTGGAGAGGTCTCCATTCAAAAGCACCATCCTTATTACTTAAAAATATATAATTAACATTTTCATGATATTTTGGATAGTCTATTATTGGTTTTTTATCTTTGATAAATGTTTTACAAACATTAGACAATTCTTTGCCTGCAAGTAATTTTGATGCTGTATTTAGTAATTCTGAAAAATGAAAATAATCAGGAACATCAAAATTAATATAGCTTTTTTCATCTATAAAAAATTCTTTAGCTTTTTGATTATTTAATTCTATTATTTTTTTAGATTTCATAGCAATTAATTTAAATAAACATTTGTTGCATTAAGCCTTTTTTCCAATTTTCGGTCTCATTAATTTTATTTTCTTTTAATTCAATTAAATCATCAATAGAGCTTAAAAAATCAGCGATTTTTTGTTGCTCATGAATAGATGGAACCAATACATTAGATTCTCCTATTTCTCCTAAATTTATTTTTTTAGGAAATGCTACATGTATAGTTCTTTTCCATAATTCTTTTTTAAAACTTATTGAGCTAATATATTTTGACAGGTATTTTGAATTTATTTTTTCTGATTGCTTTATTAATGCTAAACTGACATAGAAAGAAGCATTTACATCCCAATCAATTAGTCTAGCTGTACCTATATCACCAATACGAGTCATAAGAATATCATTTTTTTCTATTTTTACTTTTTTATTTTCTTTTTCAAAAATATCTCTAGATATAAATTTTGTATTATTAAAATTATTAGCCGTTAAATGCTCAACACTATAAAAAGGAATTCCTTCTTTTAAATACTTAGGGGTTTGATGAGTCCCGTCATATATCTTTGCTATATTTTTTAATTTCTTTTTTTCCCACTCTGCAAAATTAATACCATTCGCATCTTTAAACCTTATTTCTTGAGAAAAAATCTTCTGCATTATTCCTTTTTTATAAGACCACAAGTTTTCTTTTTGTTGTTTTAAATTATTAATCCAATTATCTATAGTACTTAAAAAATCAGCAATTTTTTGTTGCTCTTCTCTTTCAGGATAGATAATTTTTATTTTTTTAACTTCTTTTCCTGAAATCTCTGGAAAGGTTGAACCATTTGCTAATTTTAAAAATTTATTTTTATTTTTTAAAATCCAATAATAGAAAAACTCATTAATATTGTCTTTGTTTACTAATATAGATTGAAATCCTTGATTTGTAGAAGATTCTAAATTAGATATAGAAACATCACCAACAGTCGCTCTCGTTGTTAAAAGCAATGTTCCTGGAGGTAATAATTTTGCCGATGACTTATTAAGACCAATTTTTGATATTTTTCTAGAGCTTTCACTTATATATTTTTGCTTTATTTCTGTTGGTGTAAACCAATTAATATCTCCGCCCCAATAATCTAAAATAGTAGTATCAGGTGTACCACCACCAATTACTTCGCCTATATCTTTAATTTCCCCACAAAGCCATTTCTTATCAAAACCTAAAAAATGCAACTTTGGGATATTCAATTGTTTTTTATTTTCTTTTTCCATCTTAAAATGGTTTATTAATATTCAATTCATCACAAAAACCTGCAATCTTACTTTGCAATCCTATTTCTTCTTTATTTAATTCTTTTATCTTGTCTGCAACTATATTTATATCTATTTCCTCTTCATCTTCAAAAGTATCTACATACCTAGGAATATTCAAATTATAATCATTTTCTTTTATTTCTTCTAAATTAGCCTTATGAGAATATTTTTCTATTTCTTTTCTTTCTTTGTAGGTTTCAAATATTTTCTTAATATTTTCATCTGTTAATGTATTTTGATTCTTATTCTTTTCAAATTCACTTGAAGCATCTATAAATAAAATATCTTGATCTGTATTTCTACATTTCTTAAATACTAAAACAGTGGCTGGAATAGATGTTCCATAAAATAAATTTGATGGTAATCCTATTATGGCATCTAAATAGTTTAATTTTTCTATTATATATTTTCTTATATGCCCTTCTGCTCCTGATCTAAATAAAGCGCCATGAGGTAAAACTATCGCCATAGTCCCATTGTCTGCAAGATGATAAAGCATATGAGCTACAAATGCATAATCAGCTGCACTTTTTGGAGCTAATCTTCCATATTGAGAAAATCTATCATCATGAGCTAATTGTGGGTCGCTATCACTCTTCCATTGAGCTGAAAATGGTGGATTTGCAACAATAGCTTCTGCTTTCAAATCTGGAAGCATATCTTCTGTTAGTGTGTCACCTTGCTTTATTTTAAAATGATCAAATTGAACACCATGAAGAATCATATTCATTCTTGCAAGGTTGTATGTTGTTTGATTTAATTCTTGACCGTAATAATCAGATACTTCTACATAATCTTTTATTCTAAGCAAAAGAGAACCTGATCCACATGTTGGGTCATATACTGAACGAATCTTTTTCTTATCAACCGATACTATTTGAGCAAGTAGTCTTGATATTTGAGATGGAGTATAGAATTCTCCACCCTTTTTACCAGCACCAGCTGCAAATTCTCCAATTAAATATTCATAAGCGTCTCCAAGTAAATCACTCTTTAAATCTTCTAATTTAAAATCTATATCACTTAATAATGATAGAACTTCAATAATAATCTCATTTTTCTTATTTTCGCTTGAACCAAGCTTAGAAGATGCTAAATCAACATCACTAAATAATCCTTTAAAATCATCTTCACTATCTGTTCCCATTGAAGTTTGCTCTATATCATTCAAAATATTCTTTAAATCTTCAATAATAAAATTATTTTGTTCTTTTATATTTCCTTTACCTTTTTGTACTATATAAGAAAATAATTCTTTTGGTTTTAAGAAAAATCCTAAATGGTCAATACAAGCCTTTTCAACTTCTTTTATAATTGATTTTCCCTCTTCAGAATCTTCATCTATTTCTTTAAATTTAAAATTATCACCAGCAAGTAGCTTTTCATTTACATATTTATCAAGTTTTTCTGATAAGTATTTATAAAATATAAAGCCTAGAATATAGTTTTTATATTCATCAGCATTCATTTTACCTCTAAGTATGTTGGCAATTGCCCAAAGTTGTTTCTCCATTAATCTTTTTTCTTCTTCTGACATATTTGTTTTTATTAATTTGAGTATTATGTTTTATAGAATAATAACCTATATAGCATCTATAATACTTCTATTAGTTAGTTTTTTCAATATTGTTCATAAGATATCTTATATATTTAATAATACCGCCAATAAAAAATCATATCCATATCCTAGAAGTAGACAAACAGTAGATAACTACGCTTTACTTTTGTGTTTTTTCAAGTTAATATATTAATAACAATTTAATTTGCCTAAACCAATATTAATCATATTGGCATGGCATAAAAGCTCTTGAAAGATAAAATTGGTCTCATAACCAGTATTTTTGCTTTCAAGAGTCTACATTCGAAAGGATGTAGGGCAAAACCCGAAAGGGCTATGCCAAATACTGTGTTGTGGGGCCTTTTTGTTTCTATAATGCAGTAAAACTCTTGAAAGCTAATTAATAATTAATATAAAATGCCAAAGGAATACAAGAACTTAACGTTCAAAAATAATTTTTTCCAAAAAACAGCAATGGAAACAGAAATAAATAAATTATCTGCTCAAGGCTGGAGTTTAAAAAGCAATGATTTAAACAAAAACATTTTTAACATTGTAATGGAAAGAGATATAAGCGACGAAGAAGTTAAAAAGAAACAAGAAACCGAAAAAAACAACTCAAAAAGAGGTTTTATAATACTTGGAGTCATAATACTTTTTATCTTTATTATTGGAAACTATACGAGTAACACAATAAAACAAGTTCAAAAAGAAAATCAAATAGCTTTTGATGAAAAATATAAAGATGTAAAAGTTATCATTGATGCGTCTACCGTATTATCAGGAGATGTTAAAAATGCAACTAATCTACTTGGAACACCAGAAAAAATTGATAAACAATTAAAATCTGGTTTTAGTACTTGGACTAACTTTTATACAAAAGATAACAGAAATATAGACGTAACTTACAATACAAAAACTAATAAGATAATTAGCATATTCTCTGAAGGCACTGATGAAGAACAATTAATTAGAGAATTAGGATTAAATAAAACTAGAAATGATTTTGATATAACAGCTGTACAAAATGTTGATGATACTTCAAAAATAACGGGTATCAAGGTTATGAAAAAGATTGATACAGTAACTGCTAGAACTTGTACAAAAATGTATATAACTAATAATGCTAAAAATCCATCAGGTGTTAAATTTGTTGGAGCTAGTGCTGAATATATGGGTGGGAATGATTATTACGTTACCGGATCATTTGATGGAACAAATAGCTTTGGTGGTACTGTAAGAACTGATTTTAAATGTAATATAACAATATTAAATAAAGATACTTGTACATCTGTTGCTGATTGTAAATTTAATTAAATACAAAAACTCGAGAAGTTAATTCTCGAGTTTTTTAATCAATAATATTATATGTCTTTATCTTTGAAGCCTCTATTATAGCCATAGAGAAAGCATCAACTAAATCATCGTGATTTTTCTCTATTTCATTAAAACTTAGAAGTTGTTTCATTAATTCATCACAACCATTTGCAGGAAAAAATACTCTTCCATTTTGCATATGTAACGAAGCTATGTTCAATCTAGCAGTTTTATCTGTTCCATTAACACTAAATTCTTCTGCTTGTATTCCCTCTTTTTGTAAAAATTGTACTAATGAAACTTGATAGGCAACATTTTCTACAAACACCTTAGTATTATGTTTCTTATACAAAGCATTGTATATTTCTCTTATATATTCAACTTGTTCTGGAGCATCCAATCTTTTATTTATTGGATTAGCTAGAATATAGTAATCAAAAATATTTTTATCTGTGTTCTTGTAAACAGCAACGGAAACTATGGCAGTATAATCGGCTCTTTCATTTTTTGATATAGCCGGATCTACACCTATTATATTGCCATAAATGTAATAATTAGATGTTTCAACTGGAAGACTATCATAATACTTAATCCATTCTTTTTTAATGATTTGATAATCATCCGGTAGTATTGTAAGCATATATTCCCTTTGGAATGAAACTTCATTACCAATAGTCATTCTTAATTCTTCGATTTCTTCTTTATCTGAAAATTTTTCTTTCCAAAGTATTTCACTATCTTTAACTAAAGGATATTCTTTGTAAACTCCTTTTATCTTATTATTTTCAATTTTGTTTTTAATTCTCATTATTAAAGAATCTTCATGAAGTAAATTCCCTACTAATATTAATTTAGTATTCTTGTCTCCAAGTGGAATTATTTCTGAGGTAAACCAAGTTTCAAGTTTATTTCTACTTTCAATACTTCTTACACTTTCTAAATCCTCTATATCATCACATATTATCAAATCCGGTCTAGTTTCTTTATGTCTCATACCTCTAATACTTGTTTCAAAAGATGCACACTTTATAGTCGCATCAAATTTTCTAAGGTAGATTGATTTTTGATTTATGAATACATTTTTATTTTCTAAATTGAAATCTTTTTTTAATAATTCATTATTCTCAATTTCTGATATTATGTTTTTAAAATGAATTTTTGATTGTTCTTGAGTTTTAGAAATTATTAAAACAAACTTCTTTTTATTCTTTCCCAAGATAGACCACAAAGCATAAGATAATGTAATTATTGTACTTTTAGCCGAACCTCTAAATGCTGTTACTACAACTAGCTTATTTTCATCATTGTTTATGATTTTAAATATTTCTTGTTGGAATTCTGCTAGTTTATACTTTACGTAATTACTAAGGTATATAAAAAAGAAATACATATTGTCGTTGTAAGAAAGTTGTTTCCTGAATATCCTATTTCTAATAATTTCTTCTATTTCTTTATTCATCTTTTTCTTGATTATTTTGTTTTTTATACAATGGAGACTTTTGAAGTGCTGAAATAATCCTGACCTTATCTTCATCTGGAAGTTCTGTATCAATCACCGCCTCTATTAATTTTGTTTTATTTCTATATCTATCGTGATTATGGGTTAACCAAAATTTAATAGAATCTACTTTTCCGTCTTTAACATTTTTAATTAATCCATTTTCAGCAACATCGTTTATAGTTTCTATTCCTACCCTTATTTTATAATCGACCTTTTTCTTGAAATTTTTATCTTTTTTAAACCATTCATACACCGTAGATCTTGGAATATTTAACTTAACACAAACACTCTGCACTATAGGATACTCTTCTATAAGCTCTAAAAACTTTTTCTTTAGTTGTGTTCTAGTTTTTTGATTCATTTATTAAAACAGCGTCAATGCCAGTTAATTTTTTATATCTTTTTATTATCGTATCTACGTGTTTTTCTTCTATTTCTATTGCATAACATTTTCTCTTAAGTTGTTCTGCGCTTATTATAAGAGAACCACTGCCAGCGAAACCATCAAAAACAATATCATTTACTTTTGTATTGTTTAAAATAAGTCTTCTAAGTAATGCAATTGGTTTCATCGTAGAATGAAGTTTACTTTTTTGAGGCTTTGGACAAAATATTATGCTTTTATCTTTTGATTTAACAAATTTATGCTTTCTAAACCAACCGTAAGCTATTAGTTCATGTTGCGGTAAATAATCCAATCTACCTATCACAGCAGAGTTTTTAACCCATATTAAAAGTTGTGAGAATTTTATACTACATTTATCCATTGCCTTCCTTAATGCAAATATCATTTTATCTGTATTAAAAATATATATTGAATTCTTATCATTCAAATATGGCTTTATATTTTCAATCCAACTAATCATGAAATTTTCATACTCACCTTCATCACTGATATTATCATTTTGAATTTCAATATCGCAGGACAACTTTGTAAATCCTTGTTTATTTTCTACGTAGGAAATTCCGTAAGGTACATCTGTAATTATAGAATCCACTTTATCTTCACCAATTAGGTCCTTTAACAAATTCTTATCACGACAATCACCAAGAGCAAGTTTATGTTCTCCAAGCTTATATATTTTATAGCTCATATATTTTAAATTATTTATTTAGTTTAATAGCTTTCTTACCAGTTAATTCTTCGAATCTATCTAGTATCACCTGACAAAATATTGCATCTTTTTCTACTCCTATAAACTTTCTTTTAAGTCCATGGCAAGCAATAGCAAGAGAACCAGACCCGGTACAAGCATCAAAAATTAAATCATTTATTCTGGAACATCTTCTAATAGACTTCTCATAAAGAGTCACGGGCTTTTGAGTTGGATGAAGATATTTTGTACCTGCAATTCTTGAAACTAACCATATATCAAGTAAGTCCAATATATCGTCTGACAATCTATTTCCAGAAGATATCTCTTTATTCATTATTTCGTTTAAATTTTTAATATCCTTATTTAAATAAGGTTTTCCAATAGTTCCATAAACGCATGGTTCGTAACATTTTCCAGTAAAAACTTGTGGCGTAGGATTTGTTGCATTCTTTATCCATATTGCAGTCCTTTTTGGTATTATATTTAATTCTTTATAAACCTCTTGAATTAATCCTGTGTAATTTTGGTCACAGAAAGAAAAGAAATGAGAATCTTCTTTTGTATATTTTTTAGCATTTTCAATTATGCCTTTAACAAATTCTTTATAACCCAAATAACTTTTATTATCATCAACCCTACCACCGTATTTATTATTTTTACCTAATCCTTTTTCATAATCATATTTAATGTTGTAAGGAAAATCTGTAAAAAATATATCAATCTTTTCTTCTCCAAATATTTTTTGATATGTTTCAATTTTAGTTGAATCTCCACAAATAAGCTTTATATCTTTATCTAGTAAAAAAATATCACCTTCTTTAATGTCTGTTTCTTTTACTTTTTCTAAATGCTTAGCAACATCAAATTCGTCTTCCTCTAGCTCAAGAACGTCATCAAATACATTTGATATATCAACATCATTAAATCCAATATCAAGCAGCAATTCTGTGTCATATGATTTTAATAAATCAAAATCCCACTCTCCGTTATTTGTATTCATTCTTAGATTTAATTCTTTTTCTCTTTCTAAATCTAAGTTTATAAATATTACAGGAACAGTTTTATATCCAAGGCTTTTTAAAACTTCAAATCTTTGATTACCGCCAATTATTATATTTAATCTATCTTTATTAGAATTAACTAAAAGAGGTTGTACTATATCAAATTTAGTTATACTGTCTTTCAGTTTTTCCATATTGATATCACTAATAACCCTTGGGTTATATTCGCAAGTTTTTAAAGAAGTTATTTCAACCTCTATCATATTTAGCTTTTCTTGTTTCATATTTTTTTGATTTATTAATAAAATAAAAAAGTCTATAACAGCATTATAGACTTTTTAGAAAATATAACCTTTTGAGTTCCGATGAGTTCCGTAATTATATTTTATTATTTAATTTTAGCAAATTTCTTTTATTTGTTTTTATCTTATTTTTTAAATCTTCAGAACATCTTTTACAACAAGTAAATTTCTTTATATTACTTTCTACCTTAAATAACTTAAAACAATTTAAACAACTTTTATAACCAGATGGAGTTTGTAATTTCAACAATACATCATTTAAAGAAAATTTATCATTTCTATCAAAAATTAAAATATATTGATTTATAAAATGTATTATTTGATTAATAAATTCAAATTCTATTAATGGCGCCTTATACAAATTTTTTAAATAATTATAAGATATTGTCTTATTGTTTATAACTCTATTTAAGATTGAATAATCAGCAAGTTCGTATTCATAACCCTTTAGAATACCAACATCTACAAATAATAAAGTATTTATCTTTTCAAATTCTGGTTTATATAAAACATTTAACTTATCCATAATCCAAGCCTCTTCAAATTGGATAGAATTCCTTTTTTTGAAAGTTTTACTTAATCTTATTTTGTCTGAAAATAAAAGCCTCATTAATATTTCTATAATTTTTAAGTTTATAGCTATATTATTATATTCTACTAATTTATTTTTATTTTCTTCTATTATTTTTGAAATATCCTTTTTAAAATTACTTGCCCTATATTCTTTATCTATAAGCAACATTAATATTATTTGAGAATCAATATAAACAGAATAATTGTCTCCGTTTAATCCTTTGCATATTTCTATTGGAATTATAATTTTATTATCTTCGAGATATTTAAAATTAGATATTACATCTTGATTGATTTCATTTTTTTCACAAAAACCTAAAAAACTAAGATTATCTAGATAATAATCTTTTAATTTATCTACATTAAAAAAGTCTAATAGAATATCATTGTCTATTTTATTTTTTAATACTTCATTAGTCTTTATAACTAAATCTTCAAGTTTTTGTTTAATTAATAATTCGTTCATATATTTTATTTTACATATTCATTCTAATGCTTTTATGTAAAAATAAAAGTAATAAATTGTTAATTAGTATAAACATGGAAACAAAAGAAGAAAAATCTAGTATATCAGAACTTTTAAATCTTATTACAGAAATTCAATCAGAAAGAAACACAAAGAAGTTTAAATATATACAAAAACTAAGAAAAAAGACTGGAAAATTCCTAATTTATGGCACAGATGGTAAAACTATAATCACTTTATAACTTCTTTAGCTTTTTTCTCTTTCATTTCTCTTATAATTCTATCAAATATAATATCAAGTAATTGATCTCTCAATTTTATTATTTGCAAACACTCTTCGTCTGTCATTGTTTTAGCTAGTTCAAAATCTTTTCTATATTCTTCTACTGTCATCATATATTTTTAATTTAATATTTAATATTAATAAAATTAATGATAATATATGACTGTGTTTTGTTAAATATAATAATAAAAAAATGGAAAAAGAATATTATTCTATAAGAACAGGTAAAAATAAAAACTTTTCTTCATTTGATTTGGATGTATTAAAAAACTTATTTTTAGATTTATATATAGAATTTGAAAATGATGGATATTTTCAAGAATCTTTTGGATACGCATGTGTAGATGCAGAAGATGGGTATGCTTTTGGTTCTCTAGGATCAAATATAGAAGCTAGATTATACCGATTAATAAGAAAAAAACAACTATGGCCAATACGGGACTATATATTATTTTATTCTGAAGATGATTTATTTGATATGATTGAGTTTTTATATGATTATGTATCAGAACCAATTAAATACCCAAATAATAAAGATTATCATTCTTATGGAAATTGTGGGTATCATTATTCAAAATTCGACAAACAATCTGGTCAATTATATTTTATAGAAAGTTTTAATAATATTTTAAGAGAATATAAAAATGGCTTTAAGATAAATAAGAATGGTCAAATTATAATATCAGAGGAAACTGCTTTAAGTAATATACACTCTGCAAAGTTGCCAGATGATACATCAGATAATATAAAAAATAAAATAGAATTAGCAACAAATAAATATCTTGGGTCACGTTCAAATTTGGAAGATAGAAGAATTGCTATAAGAGAATTGGCTGATATACTTGAAGAGTTAAGAAAAGATGTAAATAAACACCTTGGAAATAAAGATGATGATGCTTTATTTAATATAGCTAACAATTTTGCTATTAGACACTCAAATGACAAACAAAAGATAGATTATGATCGTGATATATGGTATAGCTGGATGTATTATTTTTATTTATCTACTATATATACAATTTTAAAGATAAAAGAGAGAAAAGCTACAAAATAGTTTTTCTTTTATTTTATTAAAACTTCATAATTTATTCATTTTGCATTGCTATAATTGAATAATTAACCTAAAGGTGTATAGTAAAAATATCAATTTTGCTTATTTTTTTGTTCCAATAGATAACAATCAATTATTATATTTGAAAACTTATCTAACTCATGAGCAAATTGAATTATTTCTTCTTCGGTTAATGGACCTCTACTAGTTTCAAGATTATAATCCCTTATCTTTTGTATTATTAATTGCATATTTTCTTGATTCATAAGTTTTGAGGTAAATAATTAATATTTAAATAATATCATTATGAAAAAAGAATTACATGAAGAAAATGGTTATATTTATACAGAGCCTGAAATAATAAAAATAAAACACAGTAAGAAAACTTTAAGTATAAGTGTTGGGATTCCTAAAGATCTTGATGAATTGTCTTTTTATGAAAATATAAAACAAATATACAGAATAATAGACCATAAAAAATATGATGAAATAGAAAAAGAAATACAAGAAAGAGAAGATCTAAAGGATAGACGCATTGAAACTTCTATACAATATAGACCAAGAAAAATATCTCATCTTATAATCATAGAAGCCCCACTATCAGGAAATGAATTTTTCTATTTTGATGAATTAAATGAAAATGATTTCTTATTCAAAAATCTAATGACTGCAATATATGGCCATTATGATAAAAAAGCTAAAAGAGAATACTTAGAAGATTTTAAAAAGGATGGGTATTATGTTATTAGCTTTCTAGATTACCCTATTGAGAGTTATAACATCTATAAGAAAGGTAAAGAATATTTGATATTCAAAGATAAAATAAATGAATATTTATTTAGAGAAAAAATGTTTGAATTAAAAAGAGAACTAAGACTTAATAAACCGACTAAAATAATATTAATAGATGCTAATACTATATGTTACTTCCCTAGAGATTTCTTCCCTGATGAAAATATAGTAAATAGTAAAAAACTAATACAGTCCCCAAGGTCTATTAAAAACAATAGATTTATAAGAGAAATTAAACAAGTAATATAAATATGGAAAACCAAGAATCTTATAATGCATATAAGTCTTTGAAAAATTCTTTATCAAAATTATCCATAGATGATTCTATATATGTAATACATAATTATCATTTACTCATATCACATTTTAAAGATGAGATGCCAAGTAATATAATTGTCCCAGTTGGTTTCTATGAATTAGATGATATTGGAAAAGCTGTTTTTAATTGGGAATTAGAAATTTTTTTTAGAGAAATACTAGTAAATGCTAAAAATTTAATTTATTCAGAATATTATAATAGAAGTGAAACTTTAAAAAAGTGGAATAAGTTTTCTAATTATCTAAATAAGTTAAAAAAATATGGAGATGATGCATCTTCTATTTTTATAAATGATAATAATTCTAGATTAAGCATAAATAGAATTCCACATCAACAATTTAAATGGCAAAAGGGACCCTATAATAAAATGTACTCTTTTAGATATTATAAAATATTTAGCCATCTCCCTATAAATAATTTAATTTATAACTTATTTAATCTATCATTAAAAGAAATTTATTACATTGGATTTTGTACAATTGGTTTATGTTTAAATGATTATAAAATAAAACTTGATGATATATATAAAATACTAGATAAAAATAAAATAGATACTTTTTTAAAATATTTCTCTCTGGATATAAATACATTGATTAAATATTCTAAAAATAGAAAATTAGATGATAGCTTTGAATACGACTTTTTCATACTAGACTATTTCCCTATTATAAATTTTGATGAAAAAACCTTTTTTTGTCCGTTTTTATTATTACTTTTTTGGTCTTTCACTTCTGGCATCTACTTTAAAATAAGAAAAGAGTCTAATGATGTTGATAAAATAATATTTGATGAGGGCTTTGGAAAATCATTTGAATTATATATTGGAGATGTATTAAAGGTGTCTAACATCTCTAAATTTACAATATTCCCTGAAAGTACTTATTCAAAACCAAAAAAATTAACACCTGATTGGATTGTCTATGATAATTTAGATTCCGCCATGTTTATAGAATGCAAAACAAAAAGGATGAGACATGAAGCAAAAACAAACCTCAACGAAGCACTAATAAGACAAGAATTAAATGAGATCATAAAAGCCTCTATACAACTATACAAAAGAATAAAAGATTATGAAAACAACCAATTTTCTAGCTTTAAATATATAAAAAATATAAATATATTCCCAATTATAGTAACCCTTGAAAATTGGTATATGAGTTTTTATTTAGACATATTAAGAGAAATGCTTACAATTGCTTGTAAAAACGAAAATATAGATGATAAATATTTAAAAAATATGCCTATAGCTATATTTTCATGTGATGAATTTGAAGAAATTATACAAATAATAAATCAGGTTGGAATAAAGAAATTTATGTCACAAGTACACAAAAGAGTGTTTTCAGTTTCAAATAGCATAGCAGTTGAGCCTTTTGTTAATCAAGATTTTAAATCTGAGCTAAAAAATGTAAAGTTTTTATTTGAAACAGAACATAATATTTTAATGGATGATTTTAAGAATAAAAATATTTAACATTAGCCAATAATTACTAAAATATAGCTTGAACAATAACACGCTACATACTGTCCAATTTGTCCAATTATTCTGAGACCCGAGAGCATCATAATTCCTCAAAATCAGAGCCTTTAATCCCCTTGTGGTGCTTGTATCTATCTTTACGCAACCCCGGCTTCCCGCCAAATATAAAAAAGTAGCTAATTTTAGCTACTTTTTTTATTAAACATCTTTTATTAATTTAATATTTGTGATTTAATATTATTATTAATAAATAAATTATTTTTATGAAAAAGATATTTATACCAATTTTCATTTTACTTGCTATGTTCTTATCTGGCTGTACAAATAATAAAAAAGTTCAAACACCAGCTCCAAAAGTTCAACAACAATTAGAGGTGAAAGAAACTAAAACTGCACCTGAAAAAACTAATATAGAAACTTTGTTAAATTCAAATAAAAGTTTAAAATGTAAATTTTCAGAAGTTGATAAAACAAATAATACTGAAAGTGTTCTTTATATTTCAAATAAAAAAATTAGAATAAACGGTAAAACTGAAATAAAAACAGATACTGCTTCTGGAACAGAAATTGCAGAAATTTCTGTTGTAATATTAGATAACGAAATGTATAGTTGGGGTTATGACAAGACTAAGACTGGAATGAAAATAAAACTTAATTCAGAAAATAGTAATTTTAATGAAGTATTAAAAGAAGAAGGACAATATGATTGTAGCGATTGGACTGCTGATGAAAAATTATTTGAAATTCCAAAAGATATAAAATTTCAAGATCTTACAGATGTTATGAATGGTGTGAAAAAATAAATAAAATAAAAAAATTGTAGGTATCAGATACATCTGATACCTACAATTTTTTTATTTTATTTTTATCTCTTTAATTCTTCTAATAATTCATGAAGACCTACTTTTTTCTTTGTTGAAAATGGAATAATTTTATGTTCTCCTACTAATTTAATAATCTTATCCATCTTAGTTTTATATTCTGATTTTTTTACTTTGTCTATTTTATTTGCAATAACTACAACATTTTTTCCGTATTGTTCAAATTTACTTAATATATCTAAATCATCTTTAGTTAATCCTATTTCTGCATCTATAATTAAAAAAACTCTATTTTGTTCACAAGTTGAAACAAAAAAATACCAATTAATAAGCTCTTTAATCTTAGCTCTGATTTGAGCTGGAACTTTTGCATAACCATATCCAGGTAAATCAATAAGATAAAAAGAATTATTTATTAAAAATAAATTTATTTGTTGTGTTCTTCCAGGAAAAGAACTAGTTACGGCTAAATCTTTTTTGCTTGTTAAATAGTTGATAACGCTTGATTTACCAACATTAGAACGTCCTATAAAAGCAAATTGATCTTTGCCACCTTCTAAATCATTATCTGGTCCTACAACGCCTTTTACGAATACGGCTGAATTTATTTTCATAATAAGTAAGCTTACGAGTCTAATTATTTTTATATAATAACACATAAACGATAAATATCAAAGGAAAGCCATTTTTGTTGCACTATTATCCATTATGATATATTTTATAGATATGAATAAAAAAATAAAAAATAAAATTATAATATTTATTATCTTCCTTGTACTAATAGCAGCTTCTCTGCTAACTTTTATTGAATTAAAAGATAATAATAAAAAAATATCTTTTAACGAACAAATTATAAAAGATGAAGAAATCGTAAAAGAAGAACCGGAAGAAATTAATATGATATTTTTTGGAGATACTATGCTTGGTAGAAGTGTTGAATATTATTCTACAAATGATAATAATTATCCATACGAAAAGATACAAGACTTAATTAAAGAAAAGCAAGATATTATTTATACTAATCTTGAAGGTTCTATAATGGATCCTCATTTTAAAACTAAAAGTGGCTCTACTGTTTTTTCTTTTCCTAAATATTCCGTTGATGTTTTAAAAAATAATAATTTCAATTTATTATCTCTTGCAAATAATCATATGCAAGATTATGGAATTAATGGATATAATCAAACTCAAAAATTTTTGAAAGATAACAATATAGATTATTTTGGTGATTATTATAATAAAGAAAATTTATATATTAAAAAAAATATAAAAGGAAAAGATTTTATATTCTTCGGATTTAACATGATTAATAAAGATTTTGAAAAAGATTTAGATGAAAATAAAAAAAATATTATAGAAGAAATTAAAAAAATAAAAGAAGAAAATTCTGATGCATTTATTATTTTATTCCCTCATTGGGGTAATGAATACAAGATTAAATCTAATATTATTCAACAGACATTTGCTCACGAACTAATAGATAGCGGAGCTAATTTAATAATAGGTGGTCACCCACATGTAACTGAAGAATATGAAATTTATAAAGGTAAATATATTTTTTATTCTTTAGGAAATTTTATTTTTGATCAATACTTTTCTATCAACACTCAAGAAATGATTGCTATAAAATTGAAAATTATAGACGAGAAATCAAATATAGAAATTATTCCTATAAAAAGTATAAATAGTCAACCTGAAGTTATTACTGATGAAAAAGAAAAAAAAGAATTTTTAGATAAATATAATTTAAATTTAAAATAAAGTGATATAATTAATTTATAATAATTAACAATAAATATATGACTCAATTAAATCAAATTTATAAATGCCCTATTTGTGGCAATATAGTAGAAATTAATCATGCTGGTGGTGGAGAATTGGTTTGTTGCGGACAACCAATGCAATTACAAGAAGAGAAAACTGAACATCAAGAATTTTCAATGGAAAAACATATTCCTCAAATAGAAAAAACTGAAAATGGTTTTATTATAAAAATTGGATCTATTGCTCACCCTATGGAAGAATCTCATTATATAGAATTTGTAGAAATTTTTACTGCTGATGGTAAGGTTGGAAAAAAGTTTTTAAAACCTGGAGATTTACCACAAGTTGAATTTAATACTAAATCTGAAATTATATATGTGAGAGAATATTGTAACCTTCATGGTTTGTGGATTAAAAAAATATAATTTAAAATAAAATATAAAAAAATGTAGGTGCCAGATATATCTGGCACCTACATTTTTTTATATTTTTATTTATTTTATTTAATTATTATAGCCATCTGCTTGCATCTTGAAGCTCTTTGCATACATGCCATTTAATTTCATAAGATACTCATGATTTCCTTGTTCTACTATAACACCTTTATCTATAACAATTATTCTATCTGCGTTTCTTATTGTAGAAAATCTATGAGAGATTATTATTACTGTTTTGTTTTTAAAAAATTTATATATATTATTAAAAATATTAAATTCAGAAACTGCATCTATTGAAGATGTTGGTTCATCAAAAATTACAAATGGAGCATTTTGATAAAAGAATCTTGCTATTGCTATCTTTTGTTTTTGACCAGTACTTGGTTTTATACCACCTGTAATTGTCTCTGATAATTTTTGGTCTAATTTATTTTTATAAGCAGAAACAAATTCCCATGCTTGAGAAGATTTAAGACAATTTATTATTTCTTCTTCTTTATGCTTTTTCTTATCACTTGAAATAGTTACGTTTTCTTTTACTGATAAATGCGCGTAAAAATTATATTCTTGAAATAATATTCCAAAATTTCTATAAAGAGTTTCTGGAATTATATATTTAATATCATCTTTCCCAATAGTAATATTTCCAGAATTTACTTCATACATACCAGCAAGTAGTTTTGACAATGTTGTTTTACCTGCACCATTCTCGCCTACTATTGCTATTTTTTCTCCTGCCTTAATATTTAAATTAAGATTTTCATAAACATATTTTTCAGAACCTGGATATTTAAATGAAATATTATTAATATTTATATCAAGTGGTAATTCTAATTTTTTCATTTTTATATTCTTATATTCCGTGCTTTCAGGTTTTATATGAAAGAAAGCATAAACTTCTCTATTCTTTACAGCTTGATCACTAATTCTAATAAGAGAATTTAAAGCATTATCTAAAGAATCAAAAAAGCTTTTTAAAATACCAAATTGGAAAGTTAAATTACCTATCGTTACTGCCTTTGAAGCAATGAATTTAATAACAATAAAAATATAAAAAAATATATATCCAAAAGATCCCACAAAATCAAATAATGATATAATTCCAATTCTTTTTTTTATAATACTAAAGTATTTTTTATTGAAATCCTCAAAATAATTAACAAAATTATTTTTTAAATTTTCAAAAGCATTTGAAACCTTAACCTCCGCAAGCAAGCTTGGCCTAATTAAATTATTAGACCCCATATATGATATTCTTCTATCTTCATTGTTTTTAATAAAAAAAGAAAAACATTCTTTAACATATTTTTTTTCTATAAAAAATCTAGAAACACCAAAAACAATAACAAAAGGAACAACTTGAGGAATTAAAGAAAATATCAAAAGTAAAGATACTATAAATGCAATACATTCAGAAATTAAATCAATTATCATGCCAGAAAAATTTGGAACGTTTTGCAAAAATTGTCTGACATTATTCATCTTATTATTCACTTCTGGGTTTTCTATTTGAAATATACTCATTTTATTAAGATGAGTAAAAATCATTTCCTCAAATAAATTACCACTATAAACACTAACTTTCCAACCAGCATAATTCTTTAATAATTGAAATAATAAATTGATAAAATAATATATAGCTATAGCAATAAAATAAGGATATATAGAATTAATAATAGCTGATCCGTTTTTTATTAAGATAATTTTATCTATTATTTTATATGCAATAAAACTATAAAACAATCCATTAAGATTTGTATAAATGCTATTTAATGCCGTAATAATAGCTGGTAGCGGAAATAATTTAAAATGAGTTTTTAAAACCCAAAAAGAATTATAAAAAAATTCTTTTAATCCAACTTTTGTATTATCTTTTATTTTTTCTTTTGAATTTTTATTTCGCATTTTTATGTTTTATAAAAATAATAATTTAATAATCATTATACAATTTAATACTTATTATTCCTAGTGTTAAAAAATGTAAAATATTGTTATAATTATTATTAATAAAAAATAATTTAGTTTATGCAAAAAAAAGAAATTATAATTATTTCTGTTGGTGGATCTTTAATTGTTCCTGATAAAATTGATACTAAATTTTTAAAAGAGTTTAGAGAGTTAGTTTTGAAATTAATTAAAAATAATAAAAAAATTATTATAATAGCTGGCGGTGGTAAAACCGCTAGAAATTACATGACTGCTGCTAATGAAATTATTAATGTAAATAATGTTGATAAAGATTGGCTTGGTATTCACTCTACTAGATTAAATGCTCACCTTCTTAGAACTATTTTTTTTAAAGAAGCTCATGTCAATGTTGTAAAAAATCCAAGTTCTAAAATAAATTTTAAAGAGAATATTTTAATAGCAGCTGGATGGCAACCTGGATGCTCTACTGATTACGATGCTGTACTCTTAGCTAAAAACGTTGGTGCTAAAAAAATAATAAATCTTTCTAATATTGATTTTGTTTATAATAAAGATCCTAAAAAATTTAAAGATGCTAAAAAAATAAAAGAAATTAATTGGAAAGAATTTATAAAATTATTACCAAAAAAATGGTCTCCAGGACTAAGCTCTCCATTTGATCCTCTTGCTGCAAAAGAAGCTCAAAAATTAGAAATGGAAGTTGTAATAATAAATGGTAAAAAATTAGAAAATTTAGAAAAATATTTAGAAAATGATAAGTTTAATGGAACTATTATAAAATAAAAAACTCGGGATTCCCGAGTTTTTTGATAGCGAAACAAACACTATCAAGTTATCACTTTAGCATTTCTTGTTTTTTCCATAGATTCTTCGCAACACAATTGAAGCATTAATTCTAATTCTCTACAATATAACACAAGGTGATGATCTTCTTTTTTTGAGATATGCGTTACCGTCATATTGTATTTTTTTGTTACAATGTCAACTTTTTGTGACAACTCCCAAATCTCCATCATGGTGTCTTTTAAAACTATTCCATTTGTAGAAATTTCAGTTTTAACCTTTTCAGACAATGACATAAAAATCTCCTTTATATAAATTGATCTAAAAAGATTACAACTAATATATTGCTTTGTAAATACTAGCCTTTATTTTATAAATATTGTAAAATAAAGTCGTGAATTAATTCTTATATATTTTTATATGAAAAAAAGAATATTTTCAGGCATTCAACCGTCTGGCAACCTACATATTGGTAACTATCTTGGTTCTCTTTATAATTGGGTAAAACTTCAAGATGAATTTGATTGTCTTTTTTGCATTGTTAATTTACATGCTATTACCGTTCCTCAAGATCCTAAAATTTTAAAAGAAAAAACTAGAGAAATAGCTGCTATTTATTTAGCTTGTGGAATCGATCCAACTAAAGCTCATATTTTTGTTCAATCTGATGTAAAAGAACACACTGAGCTTATGTGGCTTCTTAATACTCAAGCTTATTTTGGAGAAATGTCTCGTATGACTCAATTTAAAGATAAAAAAGAAAAATTTAAAGAAGAAAATATTCCTCTTGGGATTTTTAATTATCCTATATTAATGGCTGCTGACATTTTACTTTATAATACAAATCTTGTTCCTGTTGGTGAAGACCAAAAACAGCATGTTGAATTAACTAGAAATTTTGCAAATAGATTTAATAATAAATTCGGTGAAACTTTTAAAGAACCAGAACCTTATATCTTGAAAGATGGCGCTAGAATTATGGGATTGGATAATCCTGAAAAAAAGATGAGTAAGTCTGCTGAATCTATTTATAACTATATTTCTCTTGTTGATTCTAATGACGATATTATCAAAAAAATTAAAAAAGCTGCCACTGATTCTGAAACTGGAATTAAATTTGATAAAAATAGAAAAGGCTTATATAACCTTCTTACTATTTACAAAATGTTCTCATTAAAAACTGAAAAAGATATTGAAAAAGAATTTGAAGGAAAAGGATATGGAGATTTCAAGAGTGCTTTAGCTGAAGAAATTATTGAAAACATTACTCCAATTAGAGAAAAGATAAATGAAATCTTAAAAGATAAGAAATATCTTGATAAAATTTTAGAAGATGGTGCAGAATATGCTAGAAATATTGCTGAGAAAAAAATTATAGAAGTTAAAAAGAAAATGGGATTAATATAAAATAAAAAATACCGGTCATTTGTTTGATCGGTATTTATTTTGAAATCAATATACAACAAAATATTTAGCTTTAGCCCAAGATTCCGCTAATACCCGTCTTGATTCCCTGTCAGCTTCTTCCAATTCTCTGTTTACTTCTTCTCTCCATTTATCCTTCATGTATTTAGTAAAAAATACACAATTTTTTGTTGGGTCATAAATATTATCCATAGCCTCTTGCACCATATTATGCATATGATTGTTTTGGCTATTTTTTCTTTCTTCCATCCTTTTTTCCCATTCTGCTCTGTGTTTGTTATTTAATTTTATTTGCTCATTCTCGCAAATAGAACACATTTTATGTCCTCCAAAAATAACCATTTCATTGTCATTATTTTCTTTACCACAGAAATCACAAATTATTTTGCCTGACATATATAGCCTCCAATATATGATTATTTTCTAATATTATAATAAATAATATTCTTTGTAAATAAAAATCTGCTATTTTTTTAATATTGAAACTATATTTCTTGCTTCTAAAATGTTTTTATCATCTGTGAGTTTATTTTCTATAACTTCAAAACTATTTTTTACAAATAAATTTCTAAGCTCTATTTTATTGAATGCATAATAATATCTTTTTGAAATTACTTCCCCTTTTTCATTTTTCCAAGGAATAAAAGTATCTTGTAAATTAAAATTAAAACTTTCAAGTAAATTAAACTTTTTTTCTTTTATATTATTAATTGATTTTTGGGTTGCACTTTTATATTTATTAATATCAAATAAATATTTTATGTATTTTAATTGAAACAAGTTCCAACTTGTCATCATTAACATACCTTCTTTTTTTAATATTTTATAAATATTTTTTAACGCTATATTTCTTGTTTCTTTTGATGGCAAATGATGAAAAACTGCTATACAAAACACCATATCAAATTCTTCTTCTTTGAAATTTGATAAATTTAAAATTTCTCCTATTTCAAAATGGATTGTATTTTCTTTATGAACACGGTTTGCTTCTCCATTATTTAATGCTTCATTTATTTGACCTTCCGAATTGTCTATACCTACATATTCGTAATTTATATCTAATGATTTTAAGAAATTTACAAATCTTCCATTACCACAACCTATATCTAAAATTCTTAATTTATAATTCCTTGGCTTTAAAAATAAATATTCTAAAATATATTTTTTAAATAAATCAAACTCTTTCCAATCACTTTGACGAGTTATATTAAAATGCGATGAAATTGTATTATAATCGTTCTTTACTTTCTCAAGTATCTGTTTTTCTCTCATAAATATTATTTATAATTTAATTACCAATAAAAAAGTCTAATATATTTTCTAAACCATCAGTAGTGTTTTTATATATTTCAGTGTAACCACACTTTGTACAACTTATTGTTATAAATTTTTTATTTTGAATTTCAAACATTTTAGAAAACATTCCACCAGTTGCTTGAAATTGATCTTTTTCAAATTCATTATTACCACACTTTAAACAAACATGTTTATCATTTCTAAGTATTTCCATATTAATAAATAATAATTAACTATCTAAATATATTAAATTAAATAACAAAAATATACAAATATCTTTCTTTTTTAATTTTATTTTGTTATTATTGATTTTATGAACTTAACAAGAAACCAACAATTTACATTAGAATTATGCAATAGTTTGAAAGATATAAATACTATTGAAGATTTTGTATTGGCTAAAAAAAGAATTTTTGGACAAGATAAAATTAATCCGCCCTCTAATTCTGATACACTCAAAATATATAATGAATTATTAGAATTAAAAGTAATAGAAGTTAATAATAAATTTGAAAAATTTTGTAAAAAACATAAAGCTAGAACTCTTTCTGGAGTTTCTGTTATTGCTATTTTAACAGAAGAAAGTCCTTGCCCTGGGAATTGCGTATTCTGCCCTACTGAGCCAGATATGCCTAAAAGTTATTTATCAAATGAACCTGCTGTAATGAGAGCTATAAAATGCAATTTTGACGCTTATGCTCAAATAAGAGCTAGATTACATGCTCTTCAAATTAATGGTCACAATACTTCTAAAAATGAAATTATT
>Ga0302292_1000119_pt1 | contig 55469 bp, 57 predicted proteins | sample III_Fen_N2_1_FD_194553 | JGI IMG/M metagenome (GOLD analysis project Ga0302292, IMG submission 194553) | Peat permafrost microbial communities from Stordalen Mire near Abisko, Sweden - III_Fen_N2_1 | ecosystem: Environmental > Terrestrial > Soil > Wetlands > Permafrost | place: Sweden: Abisko...
ATTTATACTTTTTTGGTGGGTAGTTCGTCACGAGATATTAAGGGAAAAGTGGATGTGGAAGTTAGTTAGGCTGGTAATCCGATTTATATCTGCAAAACGTCCATATTTATCTCAGAATGAGGTTTTTTTTGCTAATACTCAAATCTCACTATTATGGAAATCAATAAAGAACATTTAGAAGCAATCATTGACCGGCTTTTGAGAAACTTGAATAGACTGATAAAAAGATGGGTCGATTACTCAATCACGATGCTTGTCTTATAGGTGATGAATTGTTGGATAATCAGGCTCTAATTGGAATGCTCAAGGTTAGTCATCGTACGTTACAACGCTATCGCACTCAGGGCAAACTACCCTACTGCAACCTGAATGGTAAATCATTCTATCGGCTTACTGACATAACTAAATTTATTGATGACCAATTTATTGGAGTCAAATAGCTTGTTGCGATTATTACTCAAGTTTAAATTAGAGACATTTTAAATTCTAGTCAATAAGAAAAGGGAAATGCAAATTGTGTTTCCCTTTTCTTATTGGTAAATTTAGTTGTATTGATGTTTTAGTTTTAAATGTTAAGCATTTTATCTATACCTTGTAATTTTCCTGCTAATGCCTGCATATCATTGCTTATTTTTCTGTCGGTTATACGTGCATAGATTTGTGTAGTTTTAATATTGGTATGTCCAAGCATTTTACTTACCGTTTCAATTGGTACACCTTTAGCCAATGTAACTGTTGTGGCGAAACTATATATCTCAAAAGCAATAAAAGGATAAACGATGTAACCTGCTGAATAACTGGAGTAATACGCACAAAAACGCTTTGCATTGCTACATACTTAAAAAGCAGATTATAGCGAAGTTAAGCGAGAGTTCCGTTACTTATCCATTACCCTTTTTGGTTTGAATAAGGAATAGAAGAACAGCTTAGCTGCCGACAAGACAACTACTTTTGCCAACAAGAATCGGATTTTTTCGAGTTTTGGTGATAATAGTAGAAAATGCTGTCAATAGATGATTGTTATGCGCTGAATTACTGTATTTTGCACGCCGTCAAATAACTCTTTAATTAGTAATTTTAAATCACTAAAAAAAGAGTTATGAAACATGCATTAAAGGTTCTATTCTACCTCAAAAAGAACGAAGCAAAAGAAGATGGAATGTGTCCGGTAATGGGACGAATCACTGTGGGCAAAACAATGGTGCAGTTCAGTGCCAAAATGAATGTCCCTTTATCCCTTTGGGATACTCCTTCGGGAAGAGCAAATGGCAAAAGCAAACTTGCCACAGAACTAAACCGAACCTTAGACAAAATCAACGTGTCTATCAACGCCCATCACAAGGAAATCTTGGAGAACAAAGGGCAGGTCACCGCTGAGCAAGTGAAAAATGCCTTTCAGGGCATAGCCACTGAGCAGGAAACATTGGTCAGGTATTTTACACGTCACAACCAGGAGTTTAAGAAACGTGTAGGGATTAATCGGGAGGTGAGCACCTACCAACTATATGATATTTCACTCAAGCATCTGACAAGATTCCTCCGCAAGAAGTACAACCTGTCTGATATTCCATTTAGTTCACTGGACTTCTCATTCATTATATCCTACGACTTTTATTTGCGTGTTGAATTACAACGCAAACCTAACACCATTTTGGGCATCACCCGCACAATGCGCAGGATGATAAAACTAGCTATCCATGAAGGTATCATTACCCGTGATCCATTCGATGGTTATACACCCGAACGACCTAAAGGAGAACAAAAATACCTTACACGTACCGAGTTGGATAAAATAATGACCACCCCACTGGATCATCCGAACCGATACCTTACCCGGGATATGTTTTTGTTTTCCTGTTTCACCGGCTTAGCATTTCGGGATATGTGTAACCTGACCCAAAAGAACCTTGTTAGAGCCGATGACGGCGTTCTATGGATAACCACCAACCGTCAGAAGACAGGAACACCTTGTCATATTCCCTTACTGGAACTTCCCTTGCAAATTATTGAGAAGTACAGAGGACTCACCAAAGATGATAAGTTGCTTTTGATGTTGAGCTGTGGACGTTTGAATATCAACTTAAAGAAGATAGCCAAGCTTTGCGGAATAGATAAACGGTTGATTTTTCATATGGGACGACATACCTATGCGAGTGAGATTACACTCTCGCAAGGCGTACCCATAGAGAGTGTGAGCCGTATGTTGGGTCATCGGGATTTACGTTCCACACAGATTTACGCCAAAATTACCAACGACAAAATCAACGAGGATATGAAAGCCCTCGAAACCCGAATAGAAAACAAGTACCAATTAGCAAAATAAAATAACACGCAAAATGAGAATTTCAACTAAAAACTCTAAAATTGATAAAGCCATGAAACAGGATAGTGAAAATAATAACAGCAACAATAATAACCGCAATATCAAAATCAACCATTACAACAACCATTACAACAATCATGACAACAAGAATATCAAAATTAATGTCGCCAACGATAACAGCAAGAATAACAACACAAATGACGATAACCTCAACAAAAAAAGGCGCAGCACATTTACTGTTCTGTTTTATGTGAATCGGGGCAAGGTTAAGCAGAACGGTTTATGTCCCGTTATGGGTAGAATAACCATAGATACAAAAGTAGCCCAATTCAGTTCCAAGACAGATGTAGACTCTACTCTTTGGGATATAAAGACAGGAAGAGCCATAGGTAAAAGCAGTCAATCTATTTTAGTAAACCGAACCATCGATCTCCTTACCCAAGAAATAAATAAGTTTTACACAGAGATGGTAGACAAGCAAGGCTATGTTACCGCCGAACTGGTCAAAAATGCATTGAATGGTATCGGACGAAAGCAAGAAATGTTGCTGAAGCTCTTTTATGAACATAACCAAGAGTTCAAGCTAAGGGTTGGTGTAAATAGAGTGGAAGACACTTACTCCTCTTACTTGCGTTCATACCGTCACCTGTTCAATTTCATAAGACAGAAATACGATATGGAAGATATTGCACTTGACAAACTCAACCTGAATTTTATTGATGCCTATGACTTCTATTTGCGTGTTGACAGGCAGATGAAGCAAAGCACGATATTAGGGCATCTGATAATATTAAAAAAGATGATCCGTAGAGCTATTCATCAAGGAATACTCAACCGTGACCCATTTGTAAACTATATTGCAGAGCAGCCCGAAAAACAGCGCAGACATTTGAAATCTGAAGAGATAGATAAAATCATGCAGATTCATATAGAATCTAAGAAGGTTTGCCATACACGGGATATGTTCATTTTCTGCTGTTTTACAGGTTTGGCATATTCGGATATACGGAACCTTTCGCAGGGAAATATTACAACGCAGTTGGATGGTAGCTTGTGGATTTGTATCAAACGGCAGAAGACGAAAAGTGAATGTAATATCCGTTTGTTGGATATACCAAAAAAAATTATCGATAAATACCGGAACGATCGTAAGAGCGATAAGGTGTTCAACTTGATATCACTTAATTGTATCTGCAAGAACTTAGAGAAAATAGCTGTCCTATGCGGTATTGAGCATATTACCTTTCACATGGCAAGGCATAATTTCGGGACACATATTACCTTGTCGCAGGGTGTGCCTATTGAGACAGTTAGCCGAATGATGGGACATCGTTCAATAGCTACCACCCAAATCTATGCCAAGATTACCAATAAAAAGGTAAACGAAGATATGAAGTTGCTTTCAGAACGAATTACCGACAAATATGCTGTCTTTGAGGATAAGACTATGCCTGTAGGCATCAAACTTAATCAGAATTTTAAACGGAATAAGGAAAAACAACAAGGAAAAACAACAAGAAAAAACAACAAGAAAAATATCAACAAGAAAAAGGGAAAAACCCTTGTGAATAATAACCAGATGCAATAATAACCAGATGCAATAATAACCAGATGCAATAATGGCAGAAGCTTTAAAAGCCTCTGCCATTATCGTTTAATCACCAACTGCCTGGAAGCAATTACTCAATTGATTCTTGATACCCACTTTCTAACATCTTCTCGATATCAGATTCCTTATAGAGTATTTTTCCACCCAGTTGAATATAGGCAATTTTACCTTGAGTTCTATAGTCTTGCAACGTCCTACGACTAATTTTTAGTTTTTCAGAAACTTCTTTGTCAGTCAAAAACCGTTCTCCGTTTAAGTGTGGCTTGCTGTTTTCTACAAATAGGTCGATGTCATCAAGCATCTGTTTCGATGACTTGAAAAAGCTCTTAATCCACTGGCTATCTCTTGTCAATATCTTGTTGTTCATATTCGTTGATTTTAATGGGTTTTTATCAATTCCGTATATAGTCGCCAAAATTTGAAAGTGACAAAGTATCAGATAAGGAATCATATTTTATTTCTATTCGTTTCTTTATAGGTGAGATAAAAATCCCCATTTCGTCTTGTTCCACCTCAAAGATTGCCGGTGAAGCCTGTTTGCTATGCTCGTTCATATGAAGAAAGATTATCCAATACTTACCGTTAGAATTGTGAGTAATGATAACTGTGGGATTTAGATTGACGCTTTCCCATACCCCAACAATTGCAGATGGATTATTATTTGTATTCATGATTGGCTCATTTAATAATCACAGATTTTTGTGTCAACAGTTCTATGTCATTCGGCTTGTAGTAAATCTTGTGATTGATTTGACTGTAAGGCAATGTACCATTATCCCGGTATGTTTGGAGAGTTCTTTTTGAAATATTCAAAATCAGACATACATCCTGATTATCCAGCCATTTTTTCAAACTTTTGTCTTGCTCGCTATGGAGCGAATTCATTTTCTTTTCTAATGTCTCGAATCGGTTCATCATAGCCTCGAATGTGCGAGCTTCTATATTTACTATTTCCATTCCAAATTACTTTTAGGTTTATAATTCTCTATTTTTCTGTAAATATACACCCTCATCTCTAGAGTTATACACATTAAAATAGCAATGACATCATTCGGTTATCATTGGCTTCGATTGGCTTTTACAAAGAGAGAAATTGAAACAAATAGTGTTGGTTCGAACAAACAGTTGGAGGGATGAGGATTTGACCGTTAGATACGTGATTTATAGGCATAATGTTTTTTAAAGACAAATGAGGGAGAAAAGTTGAGCTATCTCATACAACCGTAGTAATTGATTGGATACACGCCAAACTAAAAAACAGAATATTGTTGCAATTTTAGAAAGCGAAAAATCAGCCATCATTGCCAGTTGTATAATGCCGGAACTGATTTGGCTGGCTGCAGGAAGTCTTAACGTTCAGGTGGTCTTGATATTGCTGATTATATGATTGAAGAATTAAAAAGCGAAAACTAAAATCGATGAAATTCAAAGCCGTTTCTGCCAAAAACTTCAATCGATGATTGAAATAAATCCGCCTTTATTCCTATTGATTGACAGATTAAAACTCGAAGAAATCTAAACCAGAAATCTTTATTTGATGAAAATAAGGAAATGTAAACAGGAATGTGTAATTTTGTGAATGCTAAGATAAAATCCAGCTTACAATTTTAAACTACAGACAAGAACCCTATGGCATTTAATGAGAATACACGAGTGAAAATTCCGGCTATATTGCATTTGTGCCGTTTGGGTTATAAATATGTTTCTTTGAAAAATGCTCAGTGGGATATGAATACGAACATATTCACTGATTTATTTAGTGAAAGCATTCTTCGGATAAATCCTGAATTAGAAAAGAGTGATATTAAAAAGATTTTTGAGAATGTTTCACTTGCTCTTGATAATGAGGATTTAGGACAAGCATTTTTCAATATGCTTACTGCCACTTCCGGAACAAAACTAATTGATTTCACCGATTTCAGTAATAATTCATTTCATGTTGTAACGGAGTTACCCTGCAAAAATGGAGATGAAGAATTCCGACCCGATATAACTCTCTTGATTAATGGAATGCCTTTAGCTTTCGTTGAGGTAAAAAAGCCAAACAATCACGAAGGAATACTTCAGGAGCGTGACCGAATCAATGTTCGATTCAAAAACAAAAAGTTCCGCAAATTCATAAACATTTCGCAGGTATTGGTTTTCTCCAACAACATGGAGTACGACAATGAGTCTATTGAACCAATACAAGGTGCATTTTATTCCACAACTTCCTATTCAAGTGCCAACTTCAACTGCTTTCGGGACGAGGAAACATTTGATTTGAAAACACTATTAAGACCAGAGGATGATGCTTTAGAGAATGTCGTTTTAAAAGACAACAATCTTTCGACTATTAAATATTCACCGGAATTTATTACTAACAAAGAGCCCAATAACCCTACCAATCGGATATTGACATCCTTGTTTTGTAAAGACAGGCTATCAATGCTTTTGAAATATTGCTTTGCTTATGTACAGGAGGTCAATGGACTTGAAAAGCATATCATGCGATATCCTCAATTGTTTGCTACAAAAGCCATTGAGCGTACCATTGAAAAAGGAATTAAAAAAGGCATTATCTGGCACACGCAAGGAAGTGGCAAAACGGCTCTTTCGTTTTACAATGTGCAATACCTCACCGATTATTTTCAGCGGAAATCCGTAGTTCCCAAATTCTATTTTATTGTTGATCGCATTGATTTGCTGGAACAAGCAAAGAAAGAATTCACCATGCGTGGATTAGTTGTGAATACGGTAAGCTCAAAAGATGAACTGCTGGCTAATTTTAGATTACGGCAAGCCACTCATAACTTATCAGGCAAGCGGGAAATCACAGTGGTGAATATCCAAAAATTCAAAGACGACACCGATGTGCTGAGAGCAAATGATTACGACATTAACTCACAACGCATTTACTTTTTGGACGAAGTACACAGGAGCTACAACCCAACTGGCAGCTTTCTGGCAAACCTTATTAATTCCGATAGAGAAGCAATCATTATTGGCTTAACCGGAACGCCACTGATAGCCAACGACAGACGGTCGAAAGATACTTTTGGGGATTACATACACAAGTATTACTACAATGCTTCCATTGCCGATGGTTATACCTTGAAGTTGATACGGGAAGACATTGAAACCACCTATAAAATTCAATTACAACAGGCACTAAAAGATATAGAGATTTTAAAGGGCGGATCGGATAAACGCTTTGTGTACGCACATGAAAAGTTTACCGAACCTTTGATAGATTATATTGTAGAAGATTTCGTGGCAAGTAGAATCCGTTTTGGCGACCATACAATTGGCGGAATGGTGATATGCGACAGCTCCGAACAAGCCCGGAAGTTGTTTGAGATTTTTATCAATAAATATAATCCAACTCAGAAAACAGTAGAAGAAGTTCAACCGTATTTAATTGCTGCCGAACCTACAGAAGAATATGGCAACTACCGGAAGAAACAAAAGAATCTGACTGCTACACTTATTTTGCACGATGTGGGCAGCAAAGAGGAACGAAAAAAAGAAGTGGAAGATTTCAAAGATGGAAAAATCGACATTCTTTTCGTTTTCAATATGCTGCTGACCGGATTTGATGCCAAACGCCTGAAAAAACTATACATTGGCAGAGTGATTAAAAACCACAATTTGCTGCAAACGCTTACTCGTGTAAATCGACCCTACAAAAAGTTCAAATACGGCTATGTGGTTGATTTTGCCGATATACGCAAAGAGTTTGATGCGACCAACAAAGCCTACTTTGATGAGTTACAGGATGAGTTGGGTGATGAAATGCAAAACTACACCAACCTGTTTAAATCGACGGAAGAAATTGAAGAAGAACTCAGGGATATAAAGGAAAAACTGTTTCATTACAATTTAGCCAATGCCGAAATCTTCTCACAGCAAATTAGCCTGATTGAAGACCGTAAAACGGTACTGGATATCAAAAAGGCATTGGAAAATGCCCGTAATTTGTACAACCTTATCCGTTTATCCGGTCATTTTGAAATGCTGGAGCAAGTGGACTTCAAGAAATTGAATGAGCTGTACAACGAAACGGCAAGGCACTTGGCTTTGATTAATCTGAAAGAATCGGTTCAAAACAATGTTGACTCCACCAATTTGCTAAATGTGGCATTGGAAAACGTTGTGTTTATGTTCCGCAAAATATCGGAGGAAGAAATGGTTATTGCCGACCAACTCAAAGATACACTGCGTAAAACCCGGGAAGCATTAAACAGTAACTTCGACCAGACCGACCCCGAATTTATTTCATTGTACGAGGAACTAAAACGCCTGTTCGACAAAAAGAACCTCGATGAGATAACACAAGAGGAAATGAGAAACAATATCGGGTCACTGCAACAGATATTCAATACGGTGAGCGAGCTTAACCGCAAGAACAACTTGCTGAAAGCAAAATACGAGAACGACAAAAAATACGCACGCATTCACAAACGGATCTTAGAAAATGGCACGATCTCAAAACGGGAAAGTGAGATTTGCGAAACCCTGTTGGAAATAAAAAAACAAGCTGACGACAAGGTGTTGATAAATACACAAATGCTCAACAACGAAAGCTATTTCGATAAAATGATGATTCAAATGGTGATTGGCAACTTCGGGAAAAGCAAAATTGAATTAAACCCCGAATCCGCCAAATACATAAATAACTGTTTGGTAAAAGAATACACAAACGAATATCAAGGAAAATTTCAATGGTAATAGGAAAATTTTGTTTGTTTCAATGGGATTTTTCAATAGGATTGGGCGCAATTTATCCCGCAATGCGGGAGCCCATTCTTCATAAATAAAAAAAAATATTGGCTTTAGCCAAAATGATATTAAAACAATATACATGGTAACACAAGATTTCACGGTACAAACAAAAGAGCTGATTGATAACCTAAAAGGAGTTTGTACTTCCTACGGGTTGGGAAACGATGGCAATGAATTTAAAATCATTACACAGGTGTTTCTCTATAAATTTATGAATGATAAGTTTGGCTATGAAGTAAAACAAATAGATGCAAAACTAAAAGAATCGGATAATTGGGAGCAGGTAATAGCTGGTTACTCCGACAATCAATACGAAATGCTGTTGTTGCAGATGAACCCCGACAGTGCCAAGCTGAAACGGGAACATTACCTTTCATACCTCTACAACAAACAAGACGGAGAAGAATTTGCTAAATTATTTGACGATACATTACGGGACATTGCCATTTTCAACAACGATATATTTTCGGTAAAAACTGCTACCGGTGCTAAAATCACTTTGTTCGACGAATTGAGCAATTACATAACCGACAGTTCCCAACGGGATAGTTTCTGCAAAGCTATTATCAACCAGTTGGTAAATTTCAGTTTCGAGAAAATCTTTAGCCAAAAGTTCGATTTCTTCTCTACTATTTTCGAATACCTGATAAAAGATTACAACAAAGACGGTGGTGGTAAATATGCCGAATACTATACACCTCATGCAGTAGCCAAAATTATGGCCGCTATTCTGGTAGATGGTCCGGTAAGCAATGTTACTTGTAATGATCCTTCAGCAGGTTCTGGAACGTTGCTTATGAATCTGGCACATGCCATTGGCGAAGACCGTTGTACTATTTACTCTCAGGATATATCGCAAAAGTCGAGCAGTATGCTACGACTCAATTTGATTTTGAACAACCTGGTACATTCCATTCAAAACATTATTCAGGGCAATACCATACTTGCACCCTATCACAAAGACGGTGAGAAACTAAAGAAATTCGATTTCATTGTTTCCAATCCACCGTTCAAACTGGATTTCAGCGATTATGCGGCTGACCTCGACAGCAAACAAAACGCCGAACGCTTCTTTGCCGGAATACCCAATATACCCAAAAAGGACAAAGATAAAATGTCCATTTATTTGCTATTCATTCAGCACATTATGTATTCTTTATCTGCAACAGGTAAAGCAGCCATAGTTGTACCCACCGGATTTATTACGGCTCAAAGCGGTATTGAAAAGAAAATACGTGAACGCTTAGTTGAAAAGAAAATGCTTCGGGGCGTGGTGAGTATGCCCAGTAATATCTTTGCCACTACCGGCACCAATGTGTCCATTTTGTTTTTAGACAAAGCCAATACCAAAGGCGATATTGTATTAATGGATGCCTCTAAACTCGGCACTACCGTAAAAGAAGGCAAAAACCAAAAGACCTTACTTTCAGACGAAGAAGAACAATTGATTATCAACACTTTTAATAACCACAAAGCAGTTGAAGATTTTACGGTGGTGGTTTCGTATGACCAAATAAAAGAAAAAAACTACAGCTTCAGTGCCGGACAATATTTTGAAATAAAAATTGAATATACCGATATTACAGCCAAAGAATTTGAGGCTAAAATGAATGGTTTTAAAAGCAATTTAGCGAATCTATTTTCGGAATCAAAAGAGCTAGAAAAAGAAATAAAAAAACAATTAGAACTTTTGAGTTATGAGTCGTAACTATACATTCAAACAGATTGTAATTCAAAAGGGTGGTTTTCTTAGAGGACCTTTTGGTGGTGATTTAAAAAAAGAGATTTTTGTTGAGAAAAGCGATACTACTTATAAAGTTTATGAGCAGGGAGTGGTTTTAAACTCTGATAAAAGTATTGGCAGATATTATATCTCGGAAGAAGATTATAAAGCAAAACTTCATAAATTCTCCCTTCAAGATAAAGATTTTCTTGTCTCTTGCTCAGGCGTTAACATGGGTGCTATTTATCAGTTAAAAGCCCCATTTGAAAGAGGTATTATAAATCAAGCATTATTGAGAATTCGTTTGAATGATGAAATAATCGATGATAATTACTTCTATTACTTGTTTAAAGAACTGATAAGTAAAAAAATCACAAGTGGCTCTGGAGATTCTACTATACCAAATTTTCCTGGCCTCGATTTGATTAAGAACATAGAGTTTGAGTTACCAACAAAAAATATTCAAATTAAAGTTGGTAAGTTACTTAACGATTTAGACTCTAAAATCGAACTCAACAACCGTATTAATGCAGAGTTGGAAGCAATGGCTAAAACATTGTACGATTATTGGTTTGTGCAGTTTGATTTTCCCTATGCTGAAGGGAAACCATATAAAAGCAGTGGTGGAAAAATGGTTTGGAATGAGGAGTTGAATAGAGAGATACCAGAGGGATGGAAAACCGAAAAAATGTCAGAATGGGTATATATTGATAAAAGCGGTGATTGGGGTAAAGAAGAACAGGAAGGCAATTTTACTAAGAAAGTAATTTGCTTTAGAGGCGCAGATATAAATGGCTTGAACGGTCTTGCCGAATTAAAGCCACCTGTAAGATATATTCTTGAAAAGAACTCTTCTAAAATACTTAAATCTCACGATTTGATTATAGAAATTTCGGGTGGAAGTCCAACTCAGTCTACAGGTCGTCTTGCTTTTATTACCGATGCCACAATCAAAAGATTTGAGTATCCATTAATCTGTTCTAATTTCTGTAAACCGATTTCAATACGAAATAAAAAGCTGCTATACAATTTTGTTTACTATTGGAATAGTCTTTATGATAACGGTATATTCTTTGGCTATGAAGGCAAAACAAGTGGAATAAAAAACCTACTTCTTGATTCGTTTCTAAGTTCATATAGTACTGTTATCCCCGATGAGAAAGTTGTAAATCAATTTTACGACATTATGGAAAGCATACAAGAAAAGAAACAAACAGCTTTAGCCGAAAACCAACAACTTTCTTCCCTTCGCGATTGGTTATTGCCAATGCTTATGAATGGGCAAGTAAAGGTGGGTGAAGATAAGGAACCCGAATTATCAATGGCAGCAGAGCCAAAAATAAAATATGGGAAATAGAAATGAGAAAGGAAATGATTTACCCAGTAGATAAAACTAAGATTATTATTTCTGACGCAGGCATAAAGCCGGAAGATAGAAACTCATTTGATGGAGAAGTTTTCAATAGTGCCAATTTCAAAATCTACATTCTAAAACATTCAGATGATTATTTGTATGTAGGTAAAACAAAACAAAAAATTAGAACTAAGTTTCTACAAGGATTTAGATCCCACAATAAAGACTTAAACGGAGAGAGACAAGCTGGATATGGCGGTTATAAGTGGATTACTCCCTATAAAAACACTAATGACATTTTGCAATTATATGTTTTCGATTTGGGCAATTCATGCACCGATAATCATACAGAAGCAATTGAAGCCGAAATCGTATTTGAAATAAGAAAGAACTCAAATCAATGGCCATTATGGCAAAATGAAATTCATTTTTTCAACAAATACCCTGATGCCAGTAATGAGGCAAAGGCAATATTAGATCAAACAAGGGATTAATACAAACCAACAACCATCCGCGATTAGTTGTTGCCAATGCTTATGAATGGGCAGGTAAAGTGAAGAAGTGGGTGGATTGATGGCTGCTGAGCCGGTGGAGAGGTATGGGAAATAAAATAAAAAAAACAATATTATGGAACTTTGTTACATTTGGGTTAGCGAATATAAAGGGTTTATAAATCAAGGATTTAATTTTTCGTCAAAACTATCTTTTGAGTTTAGTCAAATGGATAATAAACTGACTACTAAAAAGAACGAAAAATATATAAAAGACTTCTTTGGAAATAATATTGTCAATATTACTGGTGTCGTTGGGCAAAACGGAGCTGGAAAAACAAATGTACTTGAATTAATTCAGTATATAGTTGCTGGTGGTAACACTATCATAAATAAACCTTTCTTTGCTATTTTTGAAAATGAAAATATTTATAGTATTTATAATTATAGAGTAGTTATCAAATCTGCAAATTTTGTTTATGATCTAATAAACTATACTGGGGTAATCCCAAATGTCACATCAATTTTCTTTTCAAATACAATAGATGGTCGAAAATACAATTTTGACAAAAGGATTAAGAATATTTCAAGTAACGATATTGTAGATAGATACAGCAGAGTTTATAAAAAATCAATTATTGAACAAATTAAATTTATAAATAGCAATAGTTTCAGATTTTTTGAAGATTTAGAAAATGTTCTTAGTCAAAATAATGTGTCAGAAATTAGACCTATCAATATAGTTCTCACTTCTCCAACCTGGTCTGTAATTCTTCATAAAATAGAACTTCTTGATGTAAAAATTAAAGAATATTCTAAATATGATTTTTCAATGGCAAAGTTTGCTCAGAACTTTAGAAAGAAAATTACTGATATCCAATCAAATAAGTCAATAAAATATTTTACTGCATTTATAGTATATATTGACTTTATTTTAAATTATGATATTTTAGATTATAAGAAAAACACTGCTTTTCTCTCCGAAAATGAGTATCATTCATATATAAATAATTTGTATAGTATCACTCAGAAAGATTTACGTATTGATGAAATATTTAAATTTATTGTTAGTGAATTTGCTATCGAAATTGATAAGTATTTTAATGTATTTGAAACTCAGAAATTTCTTATTGATCTAGATGAACGTGATTTTAGTAATTTCTCTCATAATGATATTAAAGAAAATATTGGAACATATTCAAATAGAAAAGTTGAATTTACATTAAACTTTAATAAATCAACACAAAATTTTATTATAGATTATTTGGATATAATAAGAGATGAATCGCTTATTTTCAATTTCAGTTGGAGTGGAATAAGTAGTGGTAGCATAGCATATTTAAACTTATTATCAAGATTCAATTCAATTAGTGGGTTAAGAAAAGAGAATGCAGTAATAATTTCAATTGATGAGGGCGATTTGTATTTTCACCCAAAATGGCAAGCCGAATTTCTTTATAGACTAATAAATATTATACCACAAATAATAAAAAGACCTTGTCAAATATTTTTAACCACACATTCTCCATTCTTAGTGTCAGATTTACCAAAAAGCAATTTAATTTTTGTCAATAAAAATTTCGATGGTAAACTGTCTGTTATACCAAATGAAAAAATTGCAGGTGAAACATTTGGTGGAAATATTGGAGAACTATTTTTAGATGCATTCTTTATGAAGGGAAATCTGATAAGTCAATTTGCAGCCTCAAAAATCAATACTCTAATAAGCAAGATAAAAGAAAATCCTAAAATAATATCAAAAGAAGATAAAATTCTAGTTGAAGAGATAGGTGAAAGATTAATTAAGTTGCAACTTAAAAAATTGATGGAATGATATTGATAGATAACCATGCTAATGAAAATTTAGATGATTTGGCAATACAGCATTATCAAAATTTGATTGCAGCCAAAAATATAAAGAAAGGGAAATATAATAATTTATATCATGCTGAAAATTCTTTAATTGGACGTGTTGAGAAACAACGATTCATTGATGAGAATGATGACAAATTAGAACAAGTAGTAAAAATCAAGAGGGTCGAATTTTGGAATTATCTTTTGAATAATGAAAATGAGAAATTGAGACAGATAATTATATCAAGACCAAAAGAATTAAAAGTATTGATTAATGACGTTAATGAAAAGTTTAATTCAGACTTTTTTTCAATTGAGATAGATGAAAATAATGCAATAGCTAGTGATTTTGGTTTAAAAATACAATCTGTTTTCAATTATGAAACACTTTATAGAGTTAAGGAACATTGTTCTAATTTTATTTCAAAATTCAATTTAATATATTGTCCATATTGTAATGAAAATAGAATACCAATAATTAAAAGAACAAATAATTTAACTGGAGAAGAAAAAAGGATGGCATTATTACAACTTGATCATTTCTATCCACAGTCAAGAGTGCCATATCTTGCATTATCTTTTTTCAATTTAATACCAGGGTGTTCGACATGTAATGATCAATTAAAACTTGAGAAAAAGTTTGATATAGATACTCATTTTAATCCTTTTGACAAATCATTTAATGAGTACTTTTCCTTTCAGGCAAAATCATTAGATATTGTAAGTTCAAATGAAATTTTAATTGAATATATAAATAAAAAACTACATGTTGATACTCAAATTAAGAATTTCGAATTAATTGAAAGATATAATACAATCAATAAAGACAAGTTATCTGAGTTGATTAAAACGTTTAGATATAATCCTCCTGAAGTTATTTCAGACAAAATATCACAATTCTCAATATTATTCAGTGGTTGTAATATTTGGAGCTTATTAGAAATTCCAGAAAATATTAACGATATAAACTCATTCTCTCTTGGAAAATTAAAACGAGATATTGCTATTCAATTAGAAATAATACAAGAATAGAAATGTATTCAAGTAAAAATCCACAAATCCCCTTCTGGGTCGCAACCCTCACCGAAGCCAGTGGTCGTGACCCTTTAACCAGACAATACAGCAGTGTGGTGATTTATACCAATATCGTGGTGGGTATTTCCAATATAACCAACTAGGTACGGTATATGTAAATAACCCTTATAAGTAATGAATTATATAAATCAAAAATCTGTCAAAGAATTAATTCAGGAATAATAAATGATATGAATACTAGGTTAAAACTTGCAATTACCAAAATCGGAGATTTATTGTTACACAATAATATCACACAAGATAAAGACGGTAAATCAATACCTGAGATTAATTTGGTGATCCCGAATTATCAGCGACCCTATAAATGGACAGCAAAAAATGTAATACAATTGCTGGACGATATACTTGATGCCAAAAAAGATAATAAAGAAACTTATCGTGTAGGGACGCTTATTCTCCACCACGAAGAAGGGAAATCAACTTATAACATTGTAGATGGCCAACAAAGAACAATCACCTTCACTTTACTACTAAAGGTTCTTGGTGTTGACTCAATAAGTTTTCTGGAGCAATCCCTCTCAAATAATCTACATAATAAACGCAATGTCCCCAACAACTACAGGACTTTGGAAAGACGGGTAAATAATATTGCAGACGAAAGGGAGAGAGCAGATTTGAGAACTTACATAGAAAATAACTGCGAACTCATTGTGGTAATAACTGAAGATATATCCGAGGCATTCCAGTTTTTTGATTCGCAAAATGCGCGTGGCAAGAAACTTTACCCCCATGATTTACTGAAAGCTTATCATTTACGCGAGATGAAAGATTTAGATGTAACTGAAACCGAGCGGGTTGTGAAAAGTTGGGAAGATTTAGAGCAACGAAATCTATCAATACTGTTCAGTGATTATCTTTATCGGTTGAAAGAATGGACAAAAGGTAACAAGGCATGGGAACTAACTGAGCACAATATCGATAAATTTAAGGGAATTAACCGACATGAAAACTTTCCGTATGCTCAATTCTACAAAGGGGCTTATGCTTATGCAGAGATGGTCAATCATACAGCAATACCTTTTGTATCAGGTACGCGAAATCTCAGACCTTTTCAGTTGGATACACCCATAGTAGCCGGAAAACCTTTTTTCGACTATGCTAAACACTATTTCGAAATACTGAAAGATATTCAAAATAACGACAAGTACGAGGGATATTTTATCAATGACAACGAAATTGTAAAAACGCTGGAACTTAGAAAGTACAAGAATGGTGTTGGTAACCGAATTACACGTTTACTATTCGACACTACTATTTTGCTCTATGTTGACAGATTCTGCCCCGAACGCCCTGATAAATCGGATTTAAATATGTTAGATCAATTTGTGGTGTTTGCTTTCATCTGGTCATATTCGCTCAGAGCGCAATATTATAATCTCGGCTGGCTGACGGCACAAAACTACATTATGGGTAATGGCGTAATTAACTCATTTAATATATATAGGGTAATTGCCGATGCTGATTCTCCGGTTTCTCTTTTAAGTATACTTTCTGACAGAGTAAATGCTTTGCCAGATAAATACATTGTGGCGAAAAAAGATAATGTGAATGAACAAGACGAAAACCACATTTATCAAAACTATCTTCACTATTTCAAAACTAACAATTTTATTGACGAAGAATATGGGAACTAATATCCTACCACTCAAAGAACTGTCTATCAACGAACTCTATAATGGTGAAAAAGCCACTTATGAAGTACCTATATACCAGAGAAACTATGCATGGGAAAAAGATGAGATTTCCACGCTGATACAGGATGTATATGATGCGTACAGTGCCCAAAAGCCAACTTATTATATAGGAACCCTAGTATCCTTCCATAAAGGAGATCAGGTATATGAAGTGATTGATGGTCAACAGCGACTTACCACAATAAACATTGTTTTAAGTGCTTTGAGTATTCCTTTAAATAATAAACTTACTTATCGGGCGCGCAGGAAGTCAAACGACACCATACAAAGCATACCCCATTTTAAAATTGACGAAAAAGATAATGGAATCGTAAACGGTTATAAATATGCCGGGGACTCTATAAAAGAGATAGTTCCGGAAACAGATAAAGATAAGTTCAAGAATTATTTTCAGCATAGTGTTCACCTAATTCACTACCAGGTACCGAAAGACATAGACTTAAACCACTATTTCGAGATTATGAATTCCAGAGGTGAGCAACTGGAAAAGCACGAAATTATTAAGGCGCGACTTATTGAAAAACTTACAACCGAGGAGGACAAAGCAAAATTTAATTGTGTTTGGGAGTCTTGTAGCGAGATGAATGTTTACATACAACAAAAATACCAGCAGTCAGCAATTTTTGGGAATACTCTATCTGATTTTATACTAACACATTTTGATCCAATTCCACCAGTGGATTCCAATCTCAATACATTTAAAATCAATGAACTGATTTATAAAAAAAGTACCGGCAAACAGCCTGATAATGAAGACAAAATCGATACGTTTCAGCCTATTATCGACTTTACAAACTTCTTGCTAATTGTATTGAAAATAACCCGAATTGAAGAGGATAGCTTTGACCCCAAGAGTTTTAATCTTGACGATAAAGAATTGATTCATGAATTTGATAATTTCGATAAAGGTAATAAGATTGATGCTGAGTTTGTAAAAAAGTTTGGCTTTAACTTATTGAAGTCAAAGTTTCTATTAGACAACTATCTTGTGCATCATTCAAATGAAGATGATAGTATTGAAAATAATCCATGGAAACTACAATACTGGCAAAAAGATGGGAAAAAAGGGTATCTTAAAAATCTTAGTGATGAAAGCGACTTACAACCGAAATTAGTACAGTTACTTTCGATGTTCGAGGTGTCATTTACGGCAAGGCAAAGGAAGAATTACCTGTTTTATTGCTTGCTTTACCTTATCCGTACGGGCGAAAAAGATATTAGTAAGTATTGCAATTTCGTATCAGAGCTGGCCGATAAATTCTTCAAAGATGTGTATTTAGTGGCTGATAACCTGAATGAAATCAACACTCCAAAACCGGGTAGCTTTGACGATACTGTTCTGAATGAAAATAAATTCGATATTAATTCATTCAATGATACTTGTGATTTTACTTCAATCTATGGTGATGGTACGTCCTTATCAAAGGGGATTTCATTATTCGTTTTCAACTATCTTGACTATAAACTTTGGGAGAAATATGCAGATGAGCTTCGCGGTGAAAAGAAAAAAGAAGGCAGTAAAGAACGAATTGATTTTTTTGAAATACTTGGATGTAGTGATTTTGGACTGAAAGTATTCGAGCAGTTCTATTTTTCAAGAACGCGCAGAAGTTTAGAACATTACTTCCCACAAGCCAATGCTAATGGAGAAAATGGTGCGCCAACTCAGGAACAAATAAATTGTTTCGGAAATTACGCCATGATTGGTAGCGAAGCAAATAGTTCCGGTTCTAATTGGAGTCCTAAAGCTAAACTAGACCATTATTTGGATGATTCAGGAAAGATAAAGTTAGTAAGTGTAGCTTCAATCAAGTTTATGATTATGATGCAGAAATGCAAAGACAATCATTTTACCCAAAAGAAAGAACAGGCTTGGGTTTTTGATGATATTATAGAGCACCAGAATAAGATGTTAACTATTTTGCATGTACAAATGTAACACATTAAGAAGCTCTAATCATTCAAATAATCGAGTATGAAAGGAAAGGATATAGCTATAACAGCACTTGTAATCGTATCTGGAGTTTTTTTATTGTTGCTATTCCTTGAAAGGGATGACAATAAAAAGCTTAGACAAATGAATGACGACTTGCAAGAAGACAAGTTGAAATTACTGAAAGATAGAATTGATAATTCCCCAGAGATATCAACCGAGCTGAAAAATCAGATTCAAAAATTAATTGAGTTTTACAACATATCTCATCCCAGTGTATCAAAAGAATTAAAAGACGTTTTGATTGAAATTCAAAATGGTCAGGATGTAAAAGCCATAAGAGATTTAGCGAAGATAATAGAAAATCTATTGAAAGCTAAATATAAATCAGAGGAACGGTTTTGTAATGCTAAACATGTTCCGTTGAAGCATTTAATTGAATATGCAAAGGAGAAATGTTTCTTTAATGAGAAACAACATAAAGCAGCATGTATTTTGCACGATTTCAGGAATCAGGAAAGTCATGAGTTAGCTGTAGATGATACAGAAAATATGAAAATGATGGCTTTATTGGGAGGCATAGAGCTTATTTTCTTATTTAAAACTGCATAATGTCATAAAAAATACAATTAATTTCTTTCGGGAAATAAATCCCACTGAAGCCATTGGTAGAGACCCATTAGCCATACAAAACATCAGTGTGGTGATAATTCGGACTTAAGAAATACTGTATGTCTCAATAAAACCAAATACCTATTACTATGGCAATATCAAAACATCCTTTCGGAAGATACCACGTAATTGACAGAGAGTTGCACAGACATGATTTTGTGAAGACTAAGGAGCTCAAAGAAATTATTGAGGACGATTTATCTATCAATGTATGCGAAAAGATGATCAATGAAGATATGATTGCAATGCGTGATGATTCATTGCTAGGATATTATGCTCCAATTGCCTATAATAAATCTAAAAAAGCCTATTACTATACTGACAGGGAATATACAATCAAGGCATTTGGTTTAAACGAGAATGACATAGATGCAATTATGTTTTATGCCAAAGCGATAAACCAATATAAAGAGTATGAGGTGTTTGAAGATTTCTCGAATGCCATTGAAAAAGTGTTAGATGCTGTAAACATTCGTAAAGGAGTCACCACTAAAGAGCAGGCAAGGCAAATTGTGCAAACGGAAGCCACTCCAAAAGTTACCGGAAGCGAGCGGATTCCTCAAATTGTTAGGGCTATTGATTCAAATTTAATCATTCAAATAGATTATCAAAAGTTTTGTCAAACAGCACATTCTATAAGAGAAGTTGAACCCTACCTTTTGAAAGAAGACAGGCATAGATGGTATGTCATAGGTAGAACTGTTTCAACTGGAAAGATAACAACCTATTCACTTGACAGAATTAATGATCTGACAATATTAGAAAGAAAATTCATACCTATAAGCTTTGATTTCAATGATTATTTCAAATACTCATTTGGAATAACAGTGCCTGAAGTTGAGCCTATTGAAGTTATACTATCCTTTAATCGACTTGAGGGCTTTTACGTAAAAACGCTCCCTATTCATCCTTCTCAAAAAATTCTGATTGATTCTGATAATGAACTTCAGATATCAGTCACCGTTAAACCTTCCTGGGAATTTTATGAAAAAATACTTGGCTATGGTGCTACAGTTAGAGTTCTCTCTCCTCTAATTGTCATTGAAAAATTAAAATCCATAGCAGGACAAATTCTTAAAAGATACGAATAATTTTATTTTTTTTGATCACGAAGTTCCATTTCGCGATGAAGCATTTTCTTTGTACCATAAATTAATGTATTATTTTAAATTATAAAGGTATGAAAAAAGAAGTGTTTAAATTTAAAGTTGATTCAAATATCTTTGAATCAGAAAAATCCGTGATTTCAGGTGCTGAAATGAAATCAATCGCAGGGCTAAGTCCTGATATCACAATTTACCAGATTCTGGATAAAAAAGCTGGGATAAAAATTATTCAGAATGATTCTTCTGTCGATTTATCGGTAAGTGGTGTTGAGAAGTTTGGTGTAATTATTCAAAATTTTTCATGTACCCTCAAACTCAATTCGAGTGACATTCAATGGAATAAACAATACATCTCCTATGACGAGGTCGTTTCTTTGGTATATGGTACAAATGAAGTTTTGAAAGTGTCTATAACTTATAGTCATGGACCTGAAACAAACCCCAATGGAAATCTCTTAATTGGTGAAATTATTCTGGTAAAAGATTTCATTAGAATTACGGCAGATGGTACAGTCAAATCATAATAATGACGCCCTTCGGTTAAGTGCCGAGGGGCGTGAAGTTAAGGTTGTAAATGGTTATATTATTATTCAGCATGTACCTTATGTAAATACTTCAAAAGAGGTTTGTTATGGCAAATTTGCCGTGCAAATTCAACAAGTTCAGAATGGTATGATACCCGATCATACAGCTTTGTTCAGTGGCAGTCAACCTTGCGATCATAGAGGTGTCCCAATTGATATGACAATAGAACCAAATGCGAACGTAAGTATTGATCTCGAAGTTTTCAATTTGAAATTTTCACGAAAACCACAGACTGGGTACAAAAGCAACTATGACCAGCTTATTATGTACTTGAAGATTTTGTCTGAGCAAGCTGAAAGAATTGATCCATTGGCTACCTCAATCACGAATAAATCAATCGAATACATTGATGACGACGCTTTTGTATACTATGACTTTAATGCCTGTAAAGCAAATATTACTACAATAAGCGATAAGCTTAGGAATCAGAAAATAGGTATTATTGGTCTTGGTGGTACTGGTAGTTATTTACTGGATTTCATTTCGAAAACACCTGTAAAAGAGATTCATCTTGTCGATGGAGATAGATTCTATCAGAATAATGCTTTTAGAGCACCGGGAGCTGCTTCGTACGATGAATTCGCATCCCAAAACTTTAAAGTAGATAGATACGCTCAAATATATTCTCAAATACACAAGAATATTTATACTTATCCAATATATATTGACGAGAATACAATCGCGATGTTAGATACTCTGGATTTTGTATTCATCTCTATAGATAATGGAATTGCAAGAAAGAAGATTACTCAATATCTGTCGGACAAAGGTTTATCATTTATTGATACTGGTATGAATGTAGATGTTGTTAGGAACTCGCTGCGTGGGGCTATTCGAACAAGTTATGTTACGAGAGAGCAACCGAATGAATTGCAGAATATACCTACTGATGATTTTACAGATAATGTTTATAACTCGAATATTCAGATTGCTGAATTAAATGCATTAAATGCGGTATTGGCAGTTATCAGATGGAAAAGACATTATCAATTTTATGTAAATAATGATATTGAATTACAAATAGTATATAATATCGATTATGATCAAATCACAAATGCAAATGCTTAATGTTGTCTTCACAGACAGTATCCCTATAGATTTAGCTGATGGGGTTTTATATGTCTCTATGGAGTATTGCATGGCGAAACATAAATGTCCTTGTGGCTGTGGACTAACAGTAATAACACCTATTTTACCTAAAAGATGGCATCTTTATTATGATGGAGAAACAATTACTTTATCCCCATCTATAGGAAATTACCAATTCTGTGGCTCACACTATTTTATACGAAAAAACAAAATAGTTTGGGCATTCAATAGAGAATATAGCACTAAAACCGAACTTAGCAGAATCAAGAAGTTTACAAAGAGAAAAAAGAAATAATTTTTAAATCAAAATAATATGAATGCAATTCTAGAAATTAACCCAGGGCCAAAGCCCAACAAAGACGATGGCACTCCCGATAGAAGACATCGTGTTGATCCAGTCACAAGCCCTAAACATCCGGGCTTAAAACCTCACAAACATCATCCGGGTGATTAATGTAATGTGGTTTATTTGTTAGTAGTAAAAGGACGATATGTATATCGTCCTTTTACTTTATGTGCTAATTGAGAAATTTCATTTAAATTGGGTTCTTTTAATCTCACCTGCTGGCGCACTTTTATTAAGTGTGCCAATACAAAGATATCATTAGACCCCCTCTCCCCTCGTTTGCAGCGAGGGGTACTTGGTAGAGCGTTTTGAATACAGACTCTTAAATTAAAGTATTGACTACTTGATAGATATTATATGTCATCAAAACAAATAAATTACGGAATAGTATTATGTTCTTTTTTACCAATCCGGCTATGCCCAGTCTAGTAAAAATAGGAATGACAAACAAGGAAAGTGTAGATGCAGTCTCAAAGAATTATTCAATACAAGTGTGCCGGTTCCATTTGAATGTGAATACGCATGTAAAGTTACCGAAACAGCAAAGGTTGAGAAAGCTGCATATAGCTTTTCACCCCAATCGTATTCATTCCCAGCGTGAGTTCTTTGAGATAAATCTGGAACAGGCTATTGCCATACTTCAGCTACTGGATAAAAGTAAAGACATTACAAGTGAAATCGTAGAAGAAATAAACAATGATCTGACAGAGGTAGATAAAGTAGCTGGAAGGAAAATGAAGATAATCAGATGTATACCAATTAATTACATTTAAATTGGAATACCATTAGGTGTAAGACTAGAGCTCAATATGGATGACGAAACATATATAGTAGAAATCTGCGATGCTAAAAAAACAAGTTATTGCGGTGTGATAAAATCTTTGACTGCTATTACCAAGGATTTATTGGGTATTGAGCATGCCCTTCAGCCAACTTCCTACTGGACGTATAACGGCAAGAACTCGATAGATATTTATAGTGAAACGTATGTAAGTCGTGAAGAGTAAATGATTGAATAACTGTTATTTTATTTTTTTAATAAGTGTTGACCGAAGTTCTATATAACGAATCTAAACTATATTAGGTTTTTACACCTGTGTGCTGCATGCAATGCGCTAAAACAAATTAACTGATAAGTGTTTTCTCATAATTTAGAAACACATAAGAACTGTATTCTATAAACACCTATAAAGTTATGTCGATTGAGAATTCTGACTTTTTCATGAGTCAGTTAATATGTCAATCCTTTTGAACAAACAGCATTCTTACATTGTTTAAGTATTAAATCAAGGTTATTTATGCACATTTATTAACATGTATTTATATTAATTAGTATTTTGGTTGTCCATTTCTGTATAGTTTGTATAAAAATGGATGAAAAAAGTACTATCTTTGTGGCTTGAATTTGAAGACTAAGATTAAACTTTAATCTCTCAACAGTTGTGAAATGATATTAGTAAGTATCATTTGATGTATCAATTATTAGCTTCAACCCCCTACTTTCACAAAAAAAATGGCAACCGAATTTCAAATTAATTTTAACGAAGAAAAGACAATTAATGCAGTATTGTATATTGTCAGTAAGTTAAAGAGAAGAGATTTTCATAAAATCTTTAAAATCCTCTATTTCTCAGATAGAGAGCATTTGAATGAATTTGGTCGACCTATTACAGGAGACAAATACATTGCAATGAATGATGGACCTGTGCCTACAAATCTTTATGATATTTTTAAATCAGTAAGAGGTGATGGCTATTTCAAAGAAAATGGCAAAAAGTTTACTGCATTTTTTTGTGTAGTTGATTGGGATATTGTAAATTCAAACAAAGAACCTGATCTTCGCAAGTTATCTAAAACAGACTTAAAACACATTGATAAATCTCTTGAACTTTATGGAGATATGTCTTGGGATGAGATTAAAGAAAAGTCTCATGACTACGCATGGACTAGCACCGCAAAAAACAAAGAAATAAACTTTGAAGATATAATTCGTGAAGTAGGAGGTAATGACGATTATATCAATTATATCAAAGAGCAAAACTTTCTTGTAAATCTTTGCAGATAATGTCTATTGGTGGCGATTTAAACAAAAACACCAAAGACAAATTATTCAAAATGTCTTTACAAAAGGGAGCAGTTTTCATTAATAAATTTGATGAAATCGATCATCCCAAATTTTTCATTGTAGTTGGGTTAAGCCAAGATAAAGTGTTCACTTGTTCGGTGTATATAAATTCTAATATACCGCCGGCCATTATGAATAAGCAAGCTCTTTTAGATTTACAAGTTCCAATTAAAGGCTCAAAGTATAATTTCTTAACCCATGACTCTTTTGTTTGCTGTTCAACTTCTCTCCCAATAGAAACAGCAAATATCCAAAAATGGATGGAGGAGTCTAAAACATGTTCAATTAAAGGTCAATTAGACGAGGATGATTTAGAGAATGTGACAACAACTTTGATTAATTCAGGCTTATTCTCTGAAGAAGAAATTGAATTATATTTCACATAACTAAGCATTATTGTTGGTTGATTTAATTTGTAGAATTTATTAGACAGTGTCGTGAAATCCTAACTTATCTGAGCTAGGATTTTTTTTATTTAATCAAGCGGTCATGTAAGCCTGTGAGTCATTAAGGGCAGATCCGGAGGGACCTTTGCCCAGCTCCGCTGCCCGAAGAGCCTCAAGATTTTCCAATATCTATCTGTTGTGTAGAAAAATAAATACATATCGTGTTTGATTTATCCATGTGCTTGCGGTCAGTACATTCATTCAAGCCCATTACATTCCGGAAACTTCGTTCGTTCCTCACTTTGACTCCCTGCATTTCATTCCGCTTTCATTTCATGCACACACCTCAGCAACGCACGGCTTCAGTAGTTCCCGTCCTTTCCATTCCGCAAGCTCCATTAATCCAGTCAGTCACTACCCAAGCCTTTTTCACGCGCATATCCAGCGGCATGTATTTATTTTCTGCGTCGTGTTTGCCCCAATTAAACGCATGAAGGTAGAGTTGCAAGTGATTACACCTAACCGGTGGGATAATAAGGCGTACCGCCAACCCAAAACAATGCCCCGAAAACCACTTATGACTTTTATGTGTGTTTGTTTTTTGGTGAAAGCATAAAAGTCATAACAGGTTTTCCTGTTGGGGACATCGGACACAACCCATTTTTTTCTCGCCTGACACATCGAGACCCGGTATCCACTCAAAAAAATGCGTTGTGATAGCGTTTGATAATGTTGAAAAGTAAGAATAAGTTTTCAGGACTAATTCTTACTTTTCTTTATATGGATTACGGAAAACTTATTTCCTGCTTTCCAACATTTAAAGACATTCGCAATTTAAGTTTTATGTTGAACTTGAGATTAATGCCCTAAAACAATATACCTGTTTTTAAAGACCATTTCCATTGAAACCAAGAAAAAACAGGCAAACTATTTTTAAATAGGTACAGCGGAAACTACATTTAGCGTTTAAATTATTTGCTATCGCCTGAATAAAATAAATCATCCGCTAAAAGAAGTTCTGGTTGTTTAGCACTTCGTGCAAATAAATACATGTCTACACTTCGTGTGAGGGAAAAGGAGGTGTTTACTCTTTTGCCTATAATATTTGAAATCCAACGAGAATTTAATTCTCGTTGGATTGACTAAATATAATGGACTTTTCAATGTTTTTTCAATCTGTACCTAGCATGACATAGTTTTTCGCAACCGGGATCAATTGAGACTTCTTACCCACAATATGCTTCTTACTACAATATCGGCCTTTTGAATTTATTTTCATACATTTCATTGATTACTTCTTTGTAACTTTCAAGATGCAGTAGGATGATATTTTCCACATAACTGCTAAGGTTGGTTTTACGTCCACCTATCACATTGACGATTTTCAAAAGGGTTGAGTGAGTTTCTTTAGACATACAGATGCTTTGTCGGTAGGTTAGATCCACTTTCTCGAAGTAGGTCTCACAGTAGTCCGCTTCCTCAACTTGCTCTTCATTTGGAGCTTCAATGACATCCTGAGTTTCAATTGCCGATTCATTTTCTTCGATAATAATTGTTCGCTCATTTTCGAGAGTAACATCTCGTTTCATAGGTAAACCTTGAGAAATTACTTCTCTCATAAAATCTTCATCCACTTTTGGGATATTCGTTTGCTTTGTCATAGTTGTTTTAAATAAATGATGTGTTGTTTTTATATATACTTAAATATGAGTTATTTTGTTGCTTTAATTAAATATTTATTCCAATAAAGATTGATTGATTGATTGATTGATTGATTGATTGATTGATTGATTGATTGATTGTCACGTTCTCAAAATTTTATGTTGACTTGTATGTCAGATTAAAAGTATTCAAGATTAGAGTACCTCTTGAAACTAATTTCCACACAATTAAACTTACCATCTAATCAATCATGAATTATTGTTGTATAGAAAGGTTTTAATCAATATTTAATGCAAATAAAAACATTAAATCAGTCCCTTTTTCAAACTGTCTTAGTGTGGCATAGTATGTCTCAGGTTGTCCTACATACGACTTTCGCAGAGCTTGAAAGCCGAAGCCAATTATTCACTCTCATTTTTTAGCTCAATTCGATAAATTTCCAGATACTCAATAAAGCTAATCGTATTTGCACTTAGCAAATGGCAAGTTGTATTTTGAGCTGCTTGAAATTCTTTCAGCATCTCAAAATGACTTGCCCTTTCAGGGGGAAAAACACCTCCAAAGTCGGTGTTTTAGAAGAATAATTCTCGATAATGAGAGCTATTTTAAAATTCTACGCAGGGAAATGGTTTTACCACTATTCATTATAGAATTTGGTCGGTTTGAAAAAAAATCACACGAAAGTTCTTGAATCCTTAAAGAAATATTTCAGTAGAGTTTATCTCAAATAAGATTTATTGAGCCAAAAGAAGGGGTAAAATGAATTTTGTTAAGAATCAGCAATCAATAATTAATCGCATACAAGTAAAAATTACGACTAAAAGTGCAAGATAAATGAGATGGAAGTAGAAATAATTGAATAATGTCGTAATAAAGTATAGCTAAACCTGTTTGCCTGCAGTTTTAAAACAGGCATGATTCAATGTTATAATATACATATTACCACCAAAGCATTTGAACAAATAAAAATTCCATTAGATAAATTAGGAATTAATCAAAAGGAGTGTCATAATAGTAAAAAATAGTTTTTATCTTTGACGATTAAATCAATCTAAAACAAAATCGTTGCAGATTCAATTGTCAATTTCTCGCTTATGCACTTGCTCAAATACTACTCTATTATCTATTTATCATATTTTTGGAAAAGCAAACCAATTGAAAGATAAAATAAAGAGGATATATTGGCACTTAAGTACATATATGGGAATTTGGGGTGAAGATATGTTGGTGTAGCAACCATAACAGACAATAAAAAAATGTTCATTTTAGGAGGAAAAATAAATTTCGACAAGATTGAATAAAGAAAATATTTTTATCTAATTATATTATATTTCTAGGCTAAAAAATTAGCCGTCATACTAAAGTAAAGGAAATTTATTATGTCAGTTAAACAATTTACTATTCAAATTAAGCAGGAGGTTCTTGATGATTTAAATTATAGATTAGACCATTTCCGCTGGCCAGATCAATTAAAAGACGCAGGTTGGGAACGTGGTACTGAAATTGATTATTTGCGATCGCTCGTATCGTATTGGCGAAATCAATTCGATTGGCGCAAAGAAGAGTCCGAATTGAACTGCCTTTCTCAGTTTCACTGTGATGTCGACGGAATAGATGTGCACTTCGTACACGAACGCGGTAAAGGTCCGAATCCGTTGCCAATTATTCTTACTCACGGTTGGCCTGACAGTTTCATTCGCTACCAAAAAATCATTCCTTTTCTTACTGATCCGGCTCGTTATGGTGGTGACCCGGAGGACTCTTTTGATGTGATTATACCTTCGCTTCCCGGTTTTGGTTTCTCAGGTCGACCAAATATGAGTGGTGTCAATAATTTCTCTATTTCTGAACTTTGGACAAAATTAATGACAGAAAAGCTCGGTTATCGCAAATTCGCAGCTGCTGGTGGAGATATTGGCTCCGGTGTTACAAGATATATGGCATTAAACCACCCTGAACTTCTTTTCGGAATCCATCTTACTGACATCGGTATAATTAGAAATCTTCTAATGGCACAAAATCTGTCCGATCTTTCAGAAGAAGAACTACAATACAAAAAGACAGCCCAGGAATGGGTTGCGCAAGAGGGAGCTTACATGTCAATTCAATCGACAAAGCCTCAGACTCTTGCTTACTCTCTTTCTGATTCGCCAGTAGGCTTGGCTGCTTGGATTATTGAAAAATTCCGTGCATGGAGCGATTGTGATGGGGATCTTCGTAAAAAATTCAGTGAGAATGAATTGCTTACCAATATAATGATTTATTGGGTTACGAATACTGCTAGTTCTTCAACACGCATTTATTATGAAAATACACATTCTTTACCTCAAATGGGGCATATAGATGTCTCAACAGGTATTGCACTCTTCCCCGCAGATATATTGTTGCCTCCGAAAACGTGGACAGAACAAAACCTAAACATAACTCACTGGACAGAAATGCCTAGTGGTGGTCATTTTACAGCTATGGAAGAACCCGAACTTCTTGCCGACGACATTCGTTCATTCTTTAGACAATTTAGAAATACGAATATAATATAATGCATAAAATTCATAAGAATTTTATGCATTATCGTGACATCGTTGCCTAAGAAAAAACATAGAAATATGCAAAATGATAATTGTGGCAGTTGAAAAATCTAAAGAAATACAAAACAACGGAAAATCAAGCTATAGGCTGCTAACACACATATACACTAGCTGATGGACACAAACTGGCTAATGTAAATTCAGAGACTTTGCTCCTGCATTCACTTTGTCGCAGGACGACAGCGAATGTTCCTGCAAATCTCCAAATACCTATAGTCTCAGTCTTTATATCCGATTTTAAACCCTACAATGTAAAATGAAAAAAGACAACTCTGAGGCAAAATCATTGTATGACCTATATAAGCATCTAGATTTGCCGGTTGATTTGATACAAACATCGGAAGGCTTTGCTATACTCAACCTGAAAGACGTTGGTTTTAAAGTCCCGTATCAATCGCCTTCCTTTCGTCCTGACTATTTTTCCTTTCTCTTTATAAAAGATGGAATTGGAAAATATTCCATTGACGAGCAGACCTTTCAGGTAACCCATCATTCTATTTATTTTACCAATCCAAGCAATTACCGAACATTTAGCTGGGAAATAATTGATGAAATTTACCTGATTACCTTTGACGAAACATTTCTGAAAAAATATATAAACAAAGATGTATTTCAAGATTTCCCGTTTCTGCTAACCGAAACAATTCAGCCCAAAATTGTAACAGAGGATTTTTACCAATCGGTGGAAACCATTTATTTGCAAATTCAGCAGGAATATATCAGCCAATCCTCTTCTAAATATAAAATCATCGGGCACTTACTCGCTGTTTTGCTCTACAAAATCAAAGAATATTTCTGGCAGGATTATAACCCTATTTACGAGGGAAACAGAAGTTCACAAATTGTAAAATCGTTCAAACAATTATTGGAGAAGCATTACCGTGATTTGAGTTCGGGTAAGGCTGAAATTGCTTTTCGGGTACAGGATTATGCCGGTGCACAAAACTTAAATCCCAATTACCTGAGCAATGTAATTAAAACCAAAACAGGAAAACCAATAGCAGTATGGATTGCCGACAAAACCATTGCCGAAGCTAAATCGCTGCTTCAAAATTCTAGCTTATCCATTAAAGATATCACCTACAAATTAGGATTCTCAGAAACCGCTCATTTCAGCAACTTCTTTAAAAAACACACCAACATTTCTCCCGTTCAATACAGAAAAACTGATATTCTGTAAAACTTACAATCAATGCTGTATTCCGTGCAACAGGCGAGGGGTTTGTTGGAGTTACTTTTGTCGTATCAAATTTAAAATGATAGACAAATGAAAAACTTAAGTAACAAAGTAATACTTGTAACAGGAGCTTCGAAAGGAATTGGAGCAGAAGTTGCCAAAAAACTGGCCGAAGCAAAGGCAAGTGTAATTGTGAACTATGCCGGCAGCAAAGCCGATGCAGACAGTGTCGTTGAAATCATAAAACATAATGGTGGTGATGCCATTGCTATACAAGCCGATGTAAGCAAAGCCGGAGAAGTAAAATCGCTTTTCGATCAAGCTATCGCACACTATGGAAAAATTGATGTGTTGGTAAACAATGCCGGCATTATGATTACCAAACTCATTAAAGACACAACCGACGAAGATTTTACACGTCAGTTTGATATTAATGTGAGAGGGGTGTTTAATACACTTCGTGAAGCTGCTACCCGGCTGGCCGACAACGGAACGGTTATCAATATGTCGACTTCGGTAAATCGTCTGATGTTACCAACCTACGGAACGTATGTAGCCACTAAATCCGCTGTAGAACAACTAACAAGAGTTTTCGCCAAAGAAGTAGGGAGTCGTGGAATTAATGTCAATTCTGTTTCGCCCGGACCTACCAACACCGCTCTTTTTACCACCGGCAAACCACAGGAAGTAATAGACCGTCTGGCTTCTCTTTCACCATTCAATCGTATAGGCGAACCCAATGACATAGCAGAAGTAATTGTATTTCTTGCTGGCGATGATGCCAAATGGATAAATGCACAAAACATTGGTGTAAACGGAGGAATGGCTTAATCATCACTTAAAAAGAAACAACATGTATCCTTTACAAAATAAAACAGCTTTGATTACCGGCTCTGCAAGAGGGTTGGGAAAAGCCATTGCAGAACGTTACGCTGCACTTGGAGCTAATATCGTTATCAATTATTCAAAAGATAAAACTTCGGCAGATGAAGTGGTATCCAACATCACTGCTATGGGAGTAAAAGTTATTGCCGTTCAGGCAGACGTAAGCAAAGTGGTCGACATTGAACGGCTCTTTGAAGAAGCTAAAAATGCTTTCGGAAAAATAGACATTGTTGTAGCCAATGCCGGTATAGAAATGGTGGAAACGCCAGTAACGCAATTCACCGAAGAACAGTTTGACCGTTTGTTCAGCATCAACACCAAAGGTACGTATTTTACTATGCAACAAGCTGCCAAAAATATAGAAGACAACGGACGCATCATCTACATAGCGTCCAGTACCACAGCATTTCCCGTTCAGGGAATGTCAGTTTATGGCGGTAGCAAAATCACACCAAGATATTTGGTAGATGTGCTTTCCAAAGAAATTGGTCATCGTGGCGTAACAGTTAATTCCATAATTCCGTTTGCTGTGGATCATTCCGGCATTTTTGCGGATGCAGACAGTTATCCTGAATTGAGAAAATCTTTGCTTGACAGTTGTCCAATGGGACGATTGGCCGAGGTAGAAGATGTAGCCAATGCAGCTGAGTTTTTTGCGAGCGATCTGTCTTCCTTCGTAAATGGGCAGCATCTGTTAGTAAATGGTGGTGCAAATCAATAATCATTGAATGATGAGAAAATGTGAAATCATTATTTTGATGCTCACAGGTGGTTTATTCCCTTTTTATTCCAAGTTTGCACTGCGTTGCATACTACAACTTTAGGCGTAGTAGTAACTTAGACTGGTAACCAGATAACTAATTGCAAATATTCCACTATTTGATGTATGTGTAATTAAATACGGCTTATAAAACGGAAATATGAGCAATTGAATTGCAGATATATTTTGTTAGAGGTAAGGAAATAAATAAAATTAAAACAAATCAAAATGGATTTAAAACTAAACGGGAAAAGCGCTTTTATAAGTGGCTCGACACAAGGAATTGGCTTTGCTATTGCACAGCAATTACTAAAAGAAAATGTTGCAGTAACTATCAATGGACGAAACAAAGAAAGGGTCAGCCAGGCAAAAGATAAATTAAAGCAACAATTTCCTAATTCAACAATTTCAGCAATAACAGCTGATTTCACCAATAAAGAAGAAGTTGAGAGGCTTCTAGGTGAATTGACAGACATAGACATTCTGATTAATAATGTTGGTATTTTCGAAGTAAAAGATTTTCAAGATATTACAGATAAAGATTGGTATGATTATTTTGAAATAAATGTGATGAGCAGTGTTCGTTTGTCAAGACAACTCTTACCCCAAATGCTAAACAAAAAGTGGGGACGAATTATATTTATCAGTAGTGAATCTGGAGTAAATATTCCTGAGAATATGATTCATTACGGAATGACAAAAGCTGCCATGATGGCTATTGGAAACGGGTTGTCAAAACTGACAAAAGGAACAGAAGTAACCGTAAACACAATTCTAGGTGGTCCAACTTATTCTACTGGTGTGGAGAATGTTGTAGAACAAATTGCAAAACTACAAAACATAAGTGTAGATCAAATGAAAAATGCAATTATGCAACAATCAAACCCCCATTCGTTATTACAACGTTTTATTGAACCTTCTGAAATCGCAAATCTTGCAACATATCTTTCAAGTCCATTATCGCTTGCAACAAATGGTTCTTGTTTAAGAGCTGATGGTGGAGTTTTAAAAACTATATAGCCCTTAACCGCTAATATCCGCCTCGTATGTGCATTGGCAGACTGATGTGTATTTAGCAGGTTTTGCTCCCGCATTCACCTTGTTGTTTCACGACAGCTAATGCTCCCGCAAACCGCCAAATGCTCATAGCCTCGGTCATTAGTTGTAAAATGGCGTTTGAAAAAGATATTAAATCCTTTCAGGATTTTTTGATTGCATAGAAGATAAGTAGGTGCAAGAGAAATGAACATTTATATTCAATAAGCTTTCATACAAATCTCAAGACAAGACGTTATTCAATTATAAATCAATGTTATTATAGTTTTTCAGTAGACCCGATATAATCTCTAATAGTAACTTAAATATTTAAAAGAAAAATAATGAAAACAGTATTGATAACAGGAGCCAACAAAGGAATTGGCTTTGAAACTGCAAAACAACTGGCACAACTGGGCTATTTTGTTTATTTGGGTAGCCGGAATAAGACAAAAGGATTGGATGCTATAAATAAGTTGAAGGATGCAGGAATTTCAAATGTTGAATTGATTGAAATAGATGTAACAGATATTAATTCCATTATACGAGCAAAACAAGAACTGGAAACCAAGATTGAGGTGTTGGATGTTTTAATAAATAATGCGGGTATTAGCGGAGATAGACCTCAAAATGCTTCGGGCATTGAACTTAAAAATGTACGGAAGGTTTTTGAAACTAATTTTTTTGGTGTGATTCAAACTACGCAACAATTTATGAGTCTTTTAAAAAAATCAGATGAGCCAAGAATAGTCAACGTCTCAAGTGATTTGGGGTCTTTGACATCTCATAGTAATCCGGATTGGGAGTTTTATGATTTCAAACTAACAGCATATTGTTCTTCCAAAGCTGCCTTGAATGCTTTTACCGTCATGTTAGCGTATGAGTTCAAGGACACAAATTTCAAAGTAAATAGTATTAATCCGGGTTATACAGAAACCGACTTTAATCAGCATAGAGGAACAAAGTCGGTTGCACAAAGCGCAAGCTTGATTGTAAAATATGCAACCTTAGAAAATAACGGGCCGACCGGAAAGTTTTATAGCGAAGAAGGAGAAACAGCATGGTGAAAATATGCAAAAGAATTTGCAGAAGTTTATAACCCTTAATAAATAGTCAAAACCATTAATTAAAAGAAATATTTGGGGAAACGCTTGTTTATTGTTGTCGTATATACTATATTTGCAGCAACAATTATAAAACAATTCAAAAAGACAATAAATTATGAGACGATTAGAATTTGCTTCTCTACAAGTGAGAGATTTAGAAATATCCAAAGAGTTTTACACTCAAAAGCTGGGGTTTGAATTATCGGAAATGAGAAATCCCGATGCTGTTATTTTCAAGTTTAATAAAGGTGATGCAAGTTTTGCCATTCGTACACCTCTCGAAAATCTGGACAATAAAGAGTTAGGAAACGGTGTATCGGTTTGGTTTGCCATAGACGAAAAAATAGAAGATTTGCAAGCACGCTTTGCAGAAAATGGAGTTGCCATCTTAGGAACAGTAATGAACACTCCGTTTGGGAAAGCACTTCATGTAAAAGACCCTGACGGTTATAAATTGACCTTTTTGGAGCCAAGGTAAATATTCATCTTGATGGACAACGGTATACAAAGATATTGGATAGTAGTGGCTTCGAAGGATCATGTGAGAAGTGGCATTGCAGAAGGAATAGCACAGGCTTGTCATGGCAAAGCTTTGCCCTTGCAACGAATGAACAAAGGGGATTTCGTTATTTATTATTCAGGCAAGCAAACGCTTGGAAAACCTGAAATATGTCAGGAGTTTACGGCGCTAGGAAAAGTAAAAGATGACAGTATATATCAGGTTCAACTGTCGGATAACTTTTGTCCATCAAGACGAAACATTGAGTTTTATCAAAGCAAGGATGTTTCCATTCTTCCGCTGATAAACGATTTAAATTTCATTCAAAACAAGAAAAGTTGGGGATATCCGTTTAGGTTTGGTTTCTTAGAAATCAACCAATACGATTTTGATCTCATCTCAACTCAAATGCTTCAATAAAACTATGACAGAAGAAGTAGAATTTAGTTATAAAAGCCCGAATGACAGTCCGGGTTATCTGTTGGCACATCTGACCATGTTGTGGCAACGGAAACAAAAAAAAGCCTTAGATCCCCTGGATTTGACACACACTCAATTTGTACTGTTGGCGTCTTTAAGTTGGCTGTCGAGAGAGAGCAATGCAGTGACTCAAGTGGACATTGCCAACCAAAGTAATGCCGACAGAATGATGGTTTCAAAGGTGTTGCGAACGTTGGAAGAAAAAAAATTCATTACGCGACAAGAACATGAAACGGACACCAGAGCAAAAACCATTCAACTGACAGATGCAGGTAGAGAAACATTGCAAAAAGCGATTATTCAGGTAGAAAATACAGATAAAGATTTTTTTGCAACAATCGAAGCTCGCCTGTCAGCATTCAATGCAGATATGCTAAAACTAATTGATGAGAATAAAGGAGAGTAAAAGCACTATCGCTACGCAAAGGTTCTTGTTATTATTTAAAGAAAGCATTTACTCCATTAACATCGGATACATAGGTTTCAATTTTAGAGATTTTTCCATCGCGAATTGTGCAAACTGTGGCCAGATGTTCATCCAGTACAAGCTTACCTCTTACAGCTTGATTATGAACAGATAATGCAACATTGTATTGTCCACACAAAATATGTTTCAATTCTAAGCTAGCGCCATAACTAACAATTTGTTGAGCTCTAGTTATTATTGCATTTGGACCATTCACTTCGCCTGAAATTAGACTTGTACCGGGTAAAGTCCAAGAAATGTCTTCTGTAATAATAGAATGGAGCAAATCCCAATTTTGATTTCCAACTGCATTAAGGAAAGTCTCTGCTAATTTTTTCTTTTCCAAATCTGTCAATAACTGATTTGTGGATGCAGGTTGAGTTGGTTGTTTTGTATTCATAAGACTGATTTGAATAATGATATTTGAACTGCAAAGCTATAACTTTGAATTAAGGGGTACAATATGGGTGAAAATTATCCTATAGTGATAATTTCACCCTATGGATTAGTATTAAACGCCTAAGAGAATATTTATGTATGAAAAGAAAATTCCAAAAGATTTGAATTGTGGTATTGTTGTTACCATGGAAGTCATTGGTGGAAAATGGAAAACATGTTTAATTAACGACATTAATAAAGGTCTCAAAAGACCTAGTGAATTACATCGGGCACATCCCGAAGCTTCGTTAAGAGTCATTAATCAGCAACTTGCTGAATTAGAGAAACACAATATAATCGTAAAGCAAATTTTCGCTGTGTTACCACCGAAAGTTGAATATTCATTAACCGAAACAGGAAAAACCCTTTTACCCTTAATAGATCTCATGTTAAGTTGGGGAAATGAATATAGAAGTATAATAAACATTTCGGATTAAAACAAATACAAACTGAGACCAACAAGCACAAAAAACATGTTAAAAAATAAGAATGTAACATTGGGCTGGCAGACATGAAATTAGCAGGTGTTACTCTCGCATTCACCTTGTCGCTGAGCGATAGTGAATGCTCCCGCAAACCACCAAATTCTTATGGCTTATGCAATATAATTTATTCGTTGAAATAACTAAAATCGAAAGTCTTATTGAAAATGTCCAAAATTTTGATCAGCATCAAGTATAACAACCAATTTTCGAATAGTGCTTATTTGAATCTCAGAGTTCTTAGAACCTCTCACTTGTTGTTCAACTACCACTTTTATCCCTTATAATATACATCATGTATGTGTCTTTAAAATAAGCCTACGGATATGACTAATAAAACGTATTTGCAATTTTATTTCAAAAATCTTTCAGTTTTATTCTAGAATCAAAAAGTTATTGGTATGAATTAGTAAAATGATAAAATAAGTTCCAATATATCACTAAAGATAGTTAGTGTATTGCATAGCTAATATCTTTTTCTACCTTTGTCAAAGAGTTATTTGACCGACTGCAAATCAATGCAAACCAACGTGTTTAGCTCGTTACTTATCCATTACCTATTGAGATTTTTCCAATTGCAAGTCGCTTAAAATGAGCTTGATAATTAAAAGGCTCACAATTGTGGCAAAAGTATGTCTGGCTAAGTGAGTAATATAGGCAAAAGCAAGCTAAAACAAAACGGTGCGAGTTGAACTTAATTGGTTTATAAATAAGTGATTTGCTCTTTTTACCAAAGCAAGGGAATGTGAAACATTGCAGTATTTCAGTTACCAAACCGTTAGCCGGACTGTTACCGAAAGCCCGATAGGTAACAAGGTGCGGGAAGAAGCAATCAGAACCGTTTCTTATGTAGTGATTAACACTATTTTGCATAACAAAGGACGCTTATACAACAGGTAACTTTGCCGTCAGAAAATTGACGGCAAAGCCCATAAAATATAAGTGTTATGAAAGTAGAAAAATTCAAGGTGTTACTCTACCTTAAAAAGAGTGGTCTGGACAAGTCAGGTAAAGCCCCAATCATGGGACGCATTACAGTAAACCATTCAATGGCACAGTTCAGCAGTAAACTATCCTGTACTACAGAACTGTGGAATCCACGAGAAAGCCGACTGGATGGTAAAAGTCGCGAAGCGGTTGAGATCAATCAGAAAATCGAAGCATTGTTATTAGGAGTTCATTCAGCATTCGATAACCTTGAGGAACGCAAAAAGCCTTTTGATGCAGAATCTGTAAAAAACACGTATCAGGGAAGCATAAACACGCAAATCACCCTGCTCACTCTTCTCAATCGACATATGGAAGGAATGAGAGCCTGTGTAGGAATAGATGTTGCTCCAACCACGTTAAACACTTACGTGTACACCCACCGTTCGCTCTGTAAATTCATCAAAAAGAAATTCAGAACAAAAGACATCGCTTTCGGACAGCTGAACGAACAGTTCATTCGGGAGTACCAGGATTTTGCTTTGACAGAACAGGGATATGCGTTGGATACCGTGCGTCATTATCTTGCCATCCTAAAGAAAATTTGTAAGATTGCATTCAAAGAGGGGATTTCCGAGCAGTTTCATTTTGCCCATTACAAGCTGCCCAAACAGCAAGCAACCACCCCCAAAGCATTAAGCCGGGAGAATTTCGAGAAAATACGTGATTTGGAAATTCCCGGGAATCGCCTCTCACACCTTTTTACCAGAGATTTATTCCTCTTTGCCTGCTATACCGGTACAGCTTACGCAGATGTAGTCCGCATTACGGGTGAGAACCTGTTCAGGGATGAACAGGGCAGTCTGTGGCTCAAATACCGGAGAAAGAAAACGGACTATCAAGCCCGTGTCAAGTTATTGCCCGAAGCCATTCCCCTGATCGAAAAATACAAAGACGAAAACAGGGATACTATCTTCCCTATGCAATCACAAGGTATGGTAAAAGCCAACATGAAAGGCTTACGAATTATGGCGGATATTAAAGAGCCAATGACCTATCATTCAGGACGCCACAGCTTCGCAAGCCTTATTACCCTCGAAGAGGGTGTCCCTATAGAAACGATCAGCCGGATGCTCGGACATGGCAACATCAAAACTACCCAAATCTATGCACGGGTTACTCCGAAAAAACTTTTCGAGGACATGGACAAGTTCATCGAAGCCACCAGCGACTTTAAATTAGTTCTTTAATCATTATTGCAAACTATTGTAAACAGAAAATCGCCATGCGCAGTACATTCAAACTATTATTCTATATCAATCGGGCAAAAGTAAAGTCCGATGGCACAACAGCCATTATGTGCCGTATAAGTATTGACGGTAAAAGTTCCACACTCACAACGTGGATCTATTGCCGGCTCGAAGACTGGAACGCCCAAAAAGGCGTAATCAAGATGGAAAGAGACAATAACCGCTTGAGAGAGTTCCGCAATCGTGTCGAACATACCTACGAGCATATTCTTAAATGTCAGGGAGTAGTCAGCAGTGAACTTCTGAAAAATACGATTATTGGGGTAAACTCCATTACGACTAATCTGCTCGAAGCCGGTGAAGTGGAAATCGAACGCTTACGGGTTCGTTCAATAGAGATCAACTCGACCAGTGCCTATCGCCAATCCAAACTCTCACAGCTGAATTTACAAGAATTTCTTCGCTCCCGGGGAATGGAGAATATAGCTTTTTCGGATATTACCGAAGAGTTCGGAGAATCGTTCAAAACCTCTATGAAAACAAACCATGAGCGGAAATCGGCATATATAAACAAATGCCTTACGTGGCTCAACCGCCTTATCTACATTGCCATTGACCAGCAGGTGTTGAGAAGCAACCCGCTTGAAGATGTAAGATACGAAAAGAAAGAACCGGTAAAGCACCGGTACATAAGTAAAAACGATTTGAAGCGGATTATGGAAGCCCCGATAAACGAACCACGGTTGGAGCTGGTTCGCAGGGCTTTCATTTTTTCTTCGCTGACGGGACTTGCCTATGTGGATATGCACCGCCTTTATCCGTCCCATATAGGGAAAACAGCTGAGGGCAGGCTCTATATCCGAAAACAACGGACAAAAACAAATGTGGAAGCATTCATACCCCTGCACCCGATAGCAGAGCAGATACTTTCGCTCTACAATACCACTGACGGCAGCCAACCGGTGTTTCCTCTACCTGTTCGCGATATGATTTGGTACGATATAAATCAAATAGGTGTTTCTATGGAGCTGAAAGACAATCTTTCCTACCACCAAAGTCGCCACAGCTTCGCAACGTTGGCACTTTCGGCAGGACTTTCCATTGAGAGCATTGCCAAAATGATGGGGCATGCAAATATTTCCACCACACAGGGTTATGCCCAAATCACTGAACAGAAAATATCGGAAGATATGGATAAATTAATGACGCGAAGAAATATAAAAAGTGCAGAAACTAAACAAAGAATAAACCCATGAAAAGAGAATTGAAAATCGGCGACAGCCAACTAATTACGATAGAAAATGGTATTGTGCATATTCCCCTGTTTGGAGATAGTTGGATGACACAGCATGAGGTTGCCGACTTGTTCGAATGCTTTGTTTCCAAAGTGAATAGCAATATCCGTTCGATACTCAAAAGTGGTGTGCTGTGTGAATCGGACGTTTGTCGAATCTATCATTATCAAAACGGCAATTCAGTTGAGCAATATAGTTTGGAAATGATAATCGCCCTTTCATTTCGGATTGAATCGAAGAATGCGCAAGTATTTCGGAAGTGGTTGCTTAGAAAACTATCTAAAGCAAAAATCCCTGAAATACTGATAAGGTCTATTCAAAATCAGCTATTGAATTGACCAATCTTTTCCACAGAACAACGGCAGGCTATCCAACTTCGGTAGCCTGCCGTTTCATAACGGCGTAAAAGTTATTTCCCGTCCAACTTCGGTTATTTCCCGCTCATGGCTTCCCAGCCGTTTGGAGGGGCGGAAGCCCACGGGAATAACCGGTTGTCCGAGAATAACTTTTGCGGTAAATGGCTTGTCAGACCACGCCATTACTTAAACTTATCCCGATAGCCTTCTTCCAGCAGTTTCTCAATATCGGAAGACCGGTACAGGATTTTACCGCCCAGTTTGACATAGGGAATACGCCCTTCGTTGCGATAATCCTGCAAACTCCTGCGACTGATTTTTAGTTTCTTCGACAACGCCTCGTCCGTATAAAAGCTCTCTCCGTTAAGCGTTGGCTTTCGGGAGGAAAACAAACGCTCTAAAGAAGATGAGAGCCTATCCAATGAAAGAAAAAAGGATTTGACCCTTTCGCTGTTTTCCTGTGTGATTAATTCGTTGGCCATAAATGGTTCGTTTTTTTGATGATTAATTTTACTTATCTATTTTTTTTACTCAATTCTTCATATAGCTGCCCCAGCCTGTGATATGTAACCCATGCCACCATGTAGGGATATTCAGGTATAACTATAATCTTCTTCCATATTTATATTCATATCCGTTTACCTTTATAAACAGCCTCTTTGCGTTTATCTTCCACCAAAGGAACAATCTTTTCCACATCTTCCGCTTTGTAGTAGATCTTGTGGTTGATCCGGGTATAACCCAATGTTCCGTTATCCCTGAGAGTCTGTAAAGTCCTTAATGAGATGTTCAACAGCAGGCACACATCCTGATTGTCCAGCCATTCCTTCATATCCTTATCTCCGTGTAACCGGCAGAGAGTTTCCATGCGGGTTGCAAAACGTTCAAATTTCGAGAGCATTTTTTCAAACGTCTGTGCATCGATATTTACTATTTCCATAACATTTATCTTTTAAAAATTTATTTCCTGTTTCAAAAATACGGTGGACATTGTCTACATAAAAAAGGATTGAATTCTTTTGCAGTTACCCGCATTATCTTTCATACGTCCGGACTCCCTTTCCGGTATAAACTTCCCCTTCCTGCTACAAAATAAAACAAAACAATTCGCACTACAATGGATTGATAACCAAGTGGAAGCATGTGGCGTTGAATTGGTTGCATGTGGCATCAAAGTCTGATTTACACCTTTGTTTCGGATAGGGATCTTAGACTGCAAGTAATTTACCAATTCCACCAGGCAGATTATCTAATTCAAAGAAAAAAAGCTGGTAAAACTGATACGATTAGCATAGTATAGATTGTCAACACATTATTCTTCGATGTGCAAATCAGTGCAGTCTGAACCATTTGTCAAGATGTTAGAGTAGAAAGATAGAGCAGACTCATCCATATAAACCCAATCTATATACTATACTGATTAATCGTTGTTTATTTGCAAACGACAATCGGTTCACTGTGCAAACAGGAACCACACTATTCATTTTTTTAATCCAGTATGTAATATGAAAAACAAAGAGACAAGCAAAGAGACAAACAACACTGAAGACAATAAACCTTCCTTGGAAGATTGGATACCGAAGGTAACGATTTCAGAAAGGACAAGCCCCTTTAACCCCGTAAGTGAAGAAGTGCAAAGGCAATTCAACGAGATGAATTTGGGTGTGCAATCAAAAGAAGAGAAGGTGCAGCATACAGTTGCAAACATTACTGACGACACTGTACAGACTGTACCAGAAGAACAGATTGTGTATACGGAATCCAAACGTACCAGTAGCAAACAACGAAAAGAATCTCTGGAAGAATACCGGCAAACTTTCCTGCAGGTTCCGAAACTGGAGAACCGCAAACCGGTATTTGTCAGTTGTGAGATGCGGGACAGATTAGACGAAATTGCCCGCAAATTGGGAGGGCGGAAGATGAGTGTATCGGGATTTATCGAAAACCTTGTCCGGCATCATTTGGAGATGTATCAGGAAGATATTGAGATCTGGAAAAAGTTATAGTACGATACTAACTGCAAATGATGGGACAAATCAGCGTACTATTCAAATTTATCCGATCAATGCAACGGGTCTGTCTGATTAAGTGGAGCAAGTTTGTGTTTCGGTCAGACCGAAACCTTGCTCTGCGAGGCAATATATCCCGCCGGTCTCATTAATTACTATGAATACATTTATATGAAAACTATAAGAAACAGAAATACAAACGGCAGACCGGCCAAAGAACCTGCCGAAAAGAAAGGTTACAAGGTAACTCTGAAAATGGCAACCGAGGAATACTTTTCGCTCAAAGCCAAAGCAAGGGAGGCAGGAATATCCCGGAGTGAATACATCCGCCGTTGCATCCAATCCAGTGTGGTTAAACAATGTCTGACACCGGAGCTGATGGGTTACATCCGGCAACTTTGCGGGATGGCTAACAACGTAAATCAGATTGCTCATAAAGCTAATGCCGCAGGATATGAAGCAGCATATTCTCAAAATATTGCAATGAATCAACGGTTGGATAAGCTGATAAAAATGATAGAAGATGATTGCTAAGATTGTTCAGGGAAGAGGTTTCCGAGGTGTTGTAAACTATGTACTTGACAAGAAGAATTCCCAGTTACTGTGTGGTGAAGGTGTACGGTTCAAAGACAAAGAATCCATTATTCAAAGTTTTATCACCCAAAGCAAGCTGAATCCTAAAATTACCAAACCGGTTGCCCATATCTCACTGGATTTCTCTTTGCAGGATAAACAAAAACTGACTGATGAATTGATGGTGACTATAGCTCAAGAATACCTTAAAAGGATGGATTATGAAAATACCCAATACATCATTGTCCGACATCATGACACCGACCACCCGCACATCCATCTGGTGGTAAACCGTATCGACAATGAAGGAAAACGTATTTCCGACCAAAATGAAAGATTGCGAAGCACAAAAATATGTATGGAATTGACAAAGAAACATAGCCTCTATATTGCTTCCGGCAAGGAAAATGTAAAGGAATATCGCCTGAAAGAACCTGACAAAACCAAATATGAAATATATCATGCCTTACAATCAGGCATTATAAAATCTAAAAACTGGCAGGAGTTGGAAGTGACACTGCTGAAGGCAGGCATTACCACCGAATTCAGATACAATGGGAGTACGGACAAGATACAAGGCGTAAGGTTTACAAAGAACGGTTATTCCTTTAATGGTTCCAAAATTGACCGTACTTGCAGTTATTCCAACATCAATTATCAGTTGCATCAAAACGACAGAATACAGCAAAACCCCATCCTTCAAACCGCAAAGCACAACCTACAGGACAATACTATGGGATTGTCTTCGGTGGCGGAAACCGCAGCTTCTGCGCTGGGAGGATTATTTGACCTGATTCAACCAATACAGACGTCATCCGGTTATGACGAAGAACAAGCCGAAGCCTTGATACAGGAGGCCAAAAGGCGAAAAAAGAAAAAAGGACGCAGATTATAAGCGAACTATTGTTATCAATCACGTATAAAAATAAAAACTATGGCTACAGATAAAATGAATTCTTCAGCAGTATATGAACTTTTCGAGGAATTGAAACAAAAGATTATGGAATTGGAGAGGAAAACACCCCTGGAAGTTCAGGCAGATACAGCTTCACATGCTGAGAGAATAGAAACGCTGGTGGAAGAATTGCGCACTTTTGCCGCTCAAAGGCAATTCGCGCCGGAACAGATCAATGAATTACAACGAAACATGACGCAGGTTGCAGCTTATTCGTTAGGCAAAGCCAACAATAAACTGGATCAACTATTTGCCGGACTGTCCGCTCTTATTGATCCGATCAATAAAAAAATGGATTTGGTAAACCTGCCTGAACATTTCGTTAACCGTAAAGAGCATGTATATAGCTTTAAACTGGATTTCAAAAACAGTCGGACAGCTATTACAATTATCGCTATGGGGTTAGCCATTTTCTTTTCATTAGCAGGGAATATCCGGCAATTTAGCCTCAATAGCCAATTGAAGAACAGTGACTTGAAATATCGCTATATTCAAATGAAAGGGGAAATAAATCATAAATCCCTGCTCAAGTTGGATACAATGTTCACTTATGAACCAAACAAGGATAGTATTGCCGTTATCCAAAAGCAAGTGGAAGCTTACGAAAGGTTGCAGTCCTATAAAAAATAGTGGCTCAGCGTTGTGAAGCTGAGCAAACCCGGTTGTAGACAGGTAATATCAAATCAGAGAAAAGGTCGCAGCACTGGAGTCGTTCTTCCACTCTTTATTAGATTCTCATATTTACATGAAGAACAAAAATGGCTAACGCCAAATCTGGAACACAAAGGCTCATTTTCATTCATATTGCATCTGTTTTATTCGTTTTAAATCCATAAAAATAGAATAGGAGATGGTGAGCATACACCCACCATCTCCCTTTCTGTTCTTGAAAATCTCTATTGATTTGCAAGGCTTTATTCTGCCAACGCCAAATCTGATACATTACCTCATATTTTTGCAACTCTCTTTACCATACTAGAGATACCTTCTTGAAGTCTCCCGCTTTTCAATAAACCAAACCAATCATCCATAGGGCATAATCTCATTTTATTTTTATCTAATTCTAAAATTATAGGTAAGTGGTATGCAGGGTCTTTTTTTAATTTTCCAATTGACCATTCTCCTTTAATATATTTTAATATTACTTCTCCAATATAAATATGATATATTTTGCAGAACTCGTCATTGTCAAGTAATTCAAAAAAATTATCTTCTATTGATATTAACTCTTCTATTGTGTAATTTAGTTCTTTAATTTTAGCAAGTTCAGAGAATTTGTTTAATAAATATTCCTTATCATTTAAAAAAGTCAATAGCATTTTTTCTTCTAATTTCCCCATATCTAATATTTTATGATTACGAAATTAGAACTATCTACATTTGCATTTCTCAATTCATCCTTTAAATTTTTAATAAAGGATTCGTCAACTTCTTCAAAGCAATGCCACTCAATTTTAGTTATTTTACCTCGTTGATTTTTAATTATGTCAATATCCTTTAATACTTGGTCTTTATAAATACACCAAGAAATTTTGCCAGACTTCATTTCTTTACATTTAATTGCTCATTATAATTTCTAATTAATTTCTGAATTAATTCACTTATTTTTATATTCATCTTACCTAATTTTATTAACTCACACCAAACAAATGGACTAATACTAATATTTTTTGGATTATTAGCCCAATTAACAATAATTGGGGTTTCAAAAGCATCATCTTTTTTTGCAGAACATAGAACCCAATTTCCACTAACATAAGAAATTATTGCTTCTCCTATATAAGCATAAATAATTAATTCAAATTTCTCAAAAGATATTTTTAATTTACTCTTATCCTTGATTACTTCTCTATATAAATTTTCTACTTTATCTATCGTAGAAAATTCAAAATCTATTTTTTCTAAATTTAAAATTTCAGATAAAAAAGATAATTTTTCATCAATAGTGTCTAAAAAATATTTAAAATCATTCTTTTTCATAATCAGGAAGTTATAATTTTAAATAATTCAGGACTTAAAGAACGCTTTTTTAATTCATCAGCTACAAATTTTACTGTAGCATTATCTACTCCTTCAAAACAGTGCCATTCTATTTTTATCATATTTTAGCAACTCTTTTTATCATACCAGAAATACCTTCTTGAAGTCTTCCTTTTCTCAACAAGCCAAACCAATCAGCCATAGGACATAATCTCATTTTATTCTTATCTTTTTCTAAAATTATTGGCAAATGGTAAGCAGGGTCTTTTTTTAATTTTCCAATAGACCAATTTCCTTTAATATATTTTAATATTACTTCTCCAATATAAATATGATACACTTTGTAAAACTCTTCATTATCAAGTAATTCAATAGATTTTTTTTCTATTGATATTAACTCTTCTATGGTATAATTTAGTTCTTTAATTTAAATAAATTCAGAAAATTTATTTAAAAAAATCCTTTTCATTTAAAAAAGTTAATAACATTTTTTCTTCTAATTTCCCCATATCTAATATTTTATGATTATGAAATTAGAACTATCTACATTTGCTTTTTTTAACTCATCCTTTAAATTTTTGATAAAGCTTTCATCAATTTCATCAAAACAATGCCATTCAATTTTCATTTAAATTGTAATATCATTTTAGAAAAAACCTCCAACCTTAATGAATTTTCAAGAAATAATTCAATCCATTCAATTGGGCATAATCTGATATGGTCTTTTCCATCATTTCCCCAATTTAATATTATAGGTAAGTTGTATGCAGAATCTTTTTTAACTGTACCTATTGTCCAATTCCCTCCTAATTCCTTAATAATTACCTCACCTATAACAAAACATAAAGGATTTAGCATATCATTATTAATAGTCTGTCTTTTATTCACTAATACTTTTTCTAAATTTTCCAATTGTTTTAAAGAAAAATCTTTTGAAAAATCTATGTGATATTTTTCTTTAATTATTTCAATAAATTCATTCCTATTTTGAATAAATTCAATTAAAAAAAGTTCTTGCTTTTTATTTAATTTTGCCATAATGAGATTAATATTTAATTATAATGAAATCGTTTTCAGATAGATTAGCTTTCTTTAATTCATCTTTCACATTTTTTATAAATGTATCATCTACCTCATCAAAGCAGTGCCACTCTATCTTTTTTATTTTCTTTGCTTGAGTCTGTACAATCTCAATGTCCTTTAAAACTTGGTCTTTATAGGAACTCCAAGAAACCTTTCCAGATTTTATTTCTTTCCCAACACCATCTAAAACATTGTCCACATATCTTTTTCCGCTACCTGTTTGAATTTCTAAATGGGTGGCATCACTACCCAGCAATTCATTAAACTTGCTTTCTGTAATAGCCCCTTTTTCTCGGTTTTTAAATAGAGTTTTATATTTAGCTTCCCAGTCTGTACGGCTTAATTTTCCCTTATATCTTCCGAAAGCATCGTCAAGTTTTTTCAGGAAATCAGGGGTTTTCATAAACTCTTCAATATCATCCAATTTGGTTTGAATGGCTTCTTTTACTTTTTCACCTGTGGTTTTTACGCTGTTTTCCAACGCTTCATCGCCTGCTTTTAAAAAGCCTGCTCCCATCATTGCAGAAACTACCGTAACCCCATCTTTCCCTAATTCGTGGTTACCTAAATAAGGCTTGTCGCTAAAATTATAATTGGCTATCTTCTGTTTAATGGCATCTTTTGCCATTGTTTTGACAGAACTTGGACTTATACTTTTTACCGCATTCCAAATACCTGTTCTTACTTCTTCTTTGGTAGCTACGTCATAACCTAATTTTACCAATTGCGGATAGTCTGAAACTATATTAATAGCCCCATCAGCCACTCCGGTAAACAAAGCCGGCATACGGATAGTGGAGCTCTTGTAGTTGGCTTCGTCTTGGTTCCAGTAGGTTTTAGGTAATGCAGCTTCTTCCCAGATTGTTGTACCTAAATTCCCAATGGTTTCCAGCCATTGCTTTCCATTCATGGAAGCTACATAGAATAGTGGGTTACCATTTGCATCATTCTCGTCAACCGCTGTTGTCGATTTTCCTTCCAAGCCACCCAGTTCAGCCAATTTTTCATTGGCTAATGCTAGCATTTTGGCTTCTATTTGAGCCTTTTGATTCTTCGTTTTGGCATTTCCGGTAGATGAATCTAAAGTAGCACCAACTACCTGTAATTTGCCATTTACGTTTTTAAGTCTAAACGTGCATTTAGCATTACTACCCTTGTAATCAAACTCACTGGAACTGATCGTACTCGAACCACAAACGCTTGCAAATTCTATTTGCTCAGTAGTTTGTACCTCTGTATTGGAGTTATATGAAGGTGGAGAAACCCGCTTCCCTTCAAAAATACCATTTTTTGATTCGATTTGTAAATTATTGACATCGGTTTGTTCTGTGATAATCTTTATCCGCGTCAGTCCATTGTCTAGTTTTGCTTCATGAATGTAACTGATATTTTGCTTGCCTATAGTTAGTGGGTTATTGGTATTGGCATATTTATTCGCCGTATAACTACCAGAAACAACTTCATAATATCCTGTAAAATCACTTGTTGGATATGTTATTTCATCTTTTTTAGCACAGTATTTTTTACCGTTAATCAAAAAGCTAACTAACATTCCTTCTGTTTGACAAGATGTTGGATCAACACAATAGAATTTTATTATAGCATCTTTTGGAAGTTGAATTATTTTACCGGATAGTGCAACAAAACTCATTTCCTTGTCCAGTTTGTACATTACACCATCTTTTTGTTCTAATGGTACATTGCCGAAACTCATCGCTTCCTTATCTCCATCAAATACCCCATTGATAATAGCCGGATCGTATATCTGATCCCATTGCCACTTGGCAAGGTTGGTGCCACCTTTGTAATCCATCAGGTTCTCGGTTTTGCCTTGAGTACCTACGGCAGTGCTGCCATAACCGGAGTTGAAGGTATGATAAAGTTTAAAGGCACCATGTCCAAGTTCGTGAGCTATGACAGCAGCCACATTAGTTGTACTGGTGTTGATATACCCAAATTGCATACCGCGTGGCATAAAGCCTTGTTTGTCGCGGTCGCCACCTGCTGTCTGGTTTACAAGGAAGAGGTAAGCTGTTTTGGTTTCCAACTTATCAGCTTTTGCGGCCATAAAGGCGGCATTGAGGGTACGCATATTGGGCAGGTAGGTGGAGATAATTCCACTTTTGCCTTCGAAAATATTGTCGGTGTTATAGATAAATTGTTCGAAACTCACGTTCCAACTAATCCCTACCGGATTGTAGATACGGTTTAGCTCTGTTTGCACAGTTGCGGCATCGGAGTTGTCATTTGCCGATGTTTTTACGAGTACCATTTTGCGCTCTACCGGTGCGTAGCTCATTATATCTAACTTGCCCAAGTTCCACCAACTGCCTGACTGTGTGTCAGGATGCATAGCGTACAGTTCCTGTCCGTCCTTATCCTCGCCACCCAGTAACGTAATGGTAAAGGTATGTGTAGTGGCATTGTAAGTGCTTTCAAAAACCTTTCCTGCCTTGGTTTTGAAAACTACTTTGGCAGGATCAATCTTGGCTTCTTTTTTTATAAGTAGCTCGGCTGTTACTTTATCGGTTTTGCCCGGTGGGATGTATTTCCATTTCACCCAGTAGTTGGCACCTATTTTTTCGTATTTACAACCGTCAAAATTGCTGTTGGGGTCGCCATTGCCAGCCGAGATGATGCCTACTGTGCTGTAATAATTCTGCCAACTATCCAAAGCATACAGCGAGGAAGCATCGTTGGCAAAAGTAACCGTGGCTTTGGCTTCATCCTGCACATTAAGATCCATACTCCCAAAAGGTATTTCACCCTCTTGTTTGCCTAATTTAACCGCTACATAAGGCTGCGTACTGCTTGTCGATTTTTCGGGATTTTCGTGCACTTCATACACATTACCATTTTTGTCCTCCACCGTGAGGGGTAGGATGGGTTTGCCTGCGGGATTTTTTGGGATATCCACGTTTCCAATGGCGGTGCCGGTTTCGTCCTTAAAGGTAAGCGTAGCCAGTTCCTCGCTGTACTGCACGGTGAATTTTTCGGGGAGCGTAAACTCTACCGTTTTGTTGGCTTTGGTAATGCCCGATTTAATATTGCCATCCGTACCTCCCTGATCCAATGCGTCAAGATTGCCAACACCTTTTTCCGTTTTATCATACACTGTTTCTATCACACCACCGATAAGCCGGTTTTCTTCGCTTACGTTTATATTGTTGAACCGAACCGCAAAATTAGCAAAGAGGTAAGGTATTCTTACCGAGCCTTCGCCGGTGAAAGTACCGTTGCTACCACTCACTCTGGTAAGCGTAACCGGAAAGTCGCCCGCCATGATAATGTCGTTTACATTCAACCGATCCTTTGGTTTTCGGTTGGTAATTTTTATCTGCGGATCTTTACCACAGTTGGCCAAAAACTCCGTATCCTCTGCCGGTACGGATATAGTTCCGGGAGCACTGTACACAGGTGTATTGTCGTCGCAATAAGCACCCACGCGGTAGGTGAAGTTCTGCCCCGGAGCAATGTCGGATAGGTTGATGGATGTACCCGTTGTAGTTTTAGTGTACCAGGTGTTGGCATCAAAGTCGGTGCGGCGGTAGCTCACCACGTACTTGAGGTGGTGGGGCTGTGGCGACCAACGAAGTGTGATAGTTCCCCGCTCGGTAGTGGCTTGCACATCCATGAGCGGACGACAGTCGTAACGCATATCGAATACCGATACAGGGCTGTAGCCATCGTTCTCGAACCGATTTATCGTTTCAATCCCATCGTGCATCACTGCACGCACACACCATGCATAGCGTTTGTTGCCTTCCAGTGTGGGTTCGCCCATGGTATAGTTGATAGCAGAAGCAGTAGTGGTGGTACGATATACCTCGCGAGAATACAAGAAAGCTTCTTGCGGTGAGGCTGTTTTGTCCATCAACTCTTTGATAACAAACTCGTACTCCACATTGCCTGTAGAAAAATACTGCGGCGACCATTGGAATGTGAGCTGTTGGGGTTCGTTGACGGTTACAATATCATTGTTGATGGGTAAATTAAGTTTGGGTGGTTTGGGCGAAATGATATTGCCAAAAGCAATATTTTTCTGAGAAAGTATTTTGCCGGTGTTGTACTCCAACACTTCAAAACCAAATTCAACATTTCCTTCGGACAGTTTACCACCCTGCATATACCCTTGGGTCAATAGTCTAGCGGGTAGAAAGTAAGGTGCCAGTTCCTGCATGGTGAGGCGGGTGGGTACCCCGGCATCGAGTACTATCGGATCAAAGACGGCTTGCGGATGGGTGGTAAGCGTCAGCCCCGAAGCACAGGCAATGGTAAGCCGCAGCTTTACTCTTACCTGTGGCTGTTGTAAATCGCGATTGGTAAGTGTGAGTGATAGTCGCTCGGTGGTACCACTAAAATAGTCGCTCAGATATAGCGAGTAAGGTGGGATAAGCATGGGAGTGACCTGCACCGGATAAGTGCTGCCAGCAGGAGCTGCCGAAAGTCCCGGGGCATTTATCACCAAAGTAAAAAACAGCAATAGGGATAATAGTACCCGAGACAATATGTGTGTAATACGTGTACGCATAAATAGATGCAAAGTTAAGAAAAAAGATTAAATATTAATTATGATTAGTTATTTCAATATGCGCTGGATTTTACTAGAAACTTGAAATTCGCCTGAGCTTTAGTACAGACCAAGTGAATCATATAATTACCAGCCGGCATCGATACATTGAAAGGTGCTTCGTACCAATCGGAATTACTGAGTTCCCTTCTTTCTATTATTTCCCCCGAATCGGAGTCGATAAGTAGAAGCACTGCATCTACCTTTTCCGAAAATTCGACACCTACCTTAAAATCACCTTTAGTTGGATTGGGGCTGACAATAAATTTCTTGATCAATGCTTCTATTCCTTCTTTGTAATCAACCATCTCCGACTGATCTACAATTTTGATATTCTTGTAAAGCACCTTTTCGCAGTTTCCTTCTTTTGTTTTTATTCCGATAGTCTATTCGCCTAGTTCGGAGAATCTCAACATTAATTTTGATTTGAAATTTTCAATAATCGTTTTATAAATTCATTGACTTCAATGAATTGGAATATTAAGTTGTAGAAGAATTGAACGTTGGAATTATCCGACATTCGATGTGTTTTTATCAAAATGAGCGGAAAAACAAAACAAAACAAAACAAAACAAAAGCTCAATTAAATCACGCTGATAATCAGCAAATTAAAACTTTTGACATTAACCATCCAACTCTCAATATATCACAAATGAAAAATGAAATTGTTAGCTCCTTATTTCAATTTTAATCAGTCTATTTACGAAAATACTATTTTATAACAATATAGCCAAACTCATTAAGTGAATTAATGTGTTATTACAAGCCATTTTGTATGATTCATATTTGTCAATCTGTGTTATTTTGGCGATTCTATGAAAATATAAAATAATGCAAATTTAGTTATAAAGAATCTATCAATTCTTTTGTTGACATATATTCGCCTCTGAGACAATAACTTTTTCGAAGTGAGTTAAACCTAGAAGTCAAAAACTCGTATTTCTATATAAAAATCTAGGTGCCTTTTTTGTTTCTTTTTGTAATAGGAAATACTACATTCATTTATGGTCTTTCATCTTTATTAATTTAATTTTAGCCTTCTTTATTTAATACATCTTTGAATTAAAAAATATATGTAAGGTTTAATTCACCTTTTGCAAAGTAAAGTATTTTTTGATTATTACGAAATCATATTGTTGATTTAAAATTGAATCAAATACCCGTTGAAGTTGGGATATAGAGTTAATAATACACTAAAAGTTCTAAATCATAAAAGTCTAGGTTGAAAATATTTCCCGTTGCATATTATATGGATTATATCTGCTCGATAAAGTTACGATTTAGCAGCTTCAAAAAAACACTGCCTATCTAACTTGATAAGCAGTGAATTTTAATAGAACCAGCAGTAGTATGTTGTTTAATTTTAAACCCTCTATTTTCTCCTTGTTTCTGTTTTGGATTGATCCCTAAATCTTTTGAAACTCTTGATACTTCTTTTTGAACCATTCGGTTATCTCCAAGTTATCAATAAACAATCGAAGTCGACTTGACTTGGCTCAGCTAAGGCAAGAATAGAACAAGCATAGCTTGCGTTTAAAGCCGTTCCGGCAATATCGCCAATAAATGATATTGATAACCAAATAGCTTATCAAAATCATTTCTCAAATAGGCAGAGCGGAACACATATCTTATTTTTATTTTCCAAAACCGCAAGCGATGAATAGTTTTAAAAAATAGAAATAAGAAATGTGCCATTTTGACTTTAATGCCCCGCAAAAGCCGTTCGGCAAAAATCTCGTGTTATTAAAGGTAGTTTTTCCCGAACCGCTTTTGACTAATAGGGGACAAAGGAATACAAAAAATGAAAACCCCAGCCCTTTTTTATGAGGGCATTTATCGCTTTTCATTATTTGTAAACGTGTTTGGCACTTTGTGCAATATAATGTGAGTTACCACCGTTCAATCTATTAACTGCTACACCTTCATTCATCGAAAATGACGATTTCCAATGGAATATAGAAACAATTTGTTGGATATTTTTATACCTTACTATCTCTAATTCCTTAAAATATCCTGTATCATCAAATTATCAATTCAATAAAAGAGTAGAGCTAAATTAGAAGCTAAAGGAGTTCGGAGAAGAACTTAATAGTTTATAGAAATAATTTTAGATAGAAAAGTTCAATAATTTTCTTCGATAAAATAATATTTTCTATCTTTGTAGTCGAAAGTCGTTCTTTGTGTTTATGCAAAAAGCTGAATGAGGCAAAGGAAAGAACTTCGCTCGTTTCTAAACTGTTACCTGTCAAGAGGATTGTTCTCGTAATTTGCTTGTTTTCAACACAAAAGAAAATCAACTGTGCCTTGCAAGATGAAACGTAAGTTCTTTGTCTATCTCGCATAAATCACCTATTTCTTTAAGGTAGGCATTCATTTTTTGATTACTCAGAATTGGAAGTAATTTATTATCTGGTGATTTTCCTTTGTACTTCTCTAAAATCATTTTGGAACATCTAATAGGAGGATGTTGGATTGTACATTCGTCTTCTGTCGCTTAGTCATGATCCATAGCATACCATCAAATGAAGTGCGTACACTTTTGTCGGTTAAATTTTTTACATCGATGTATGCCAAACCAGTAAAACATGAAAAAACAAATATATCGCGAACGAGTTCCAAACGTTTTGTACTAAACTGTTTCTTTAATAATTTTTCAATATCTTCTTGTGGCAAATATCCTCTATCGACCTTTGCTAATCTGATTTTATAATTTGCGAAAGGATCAATCGTAATCAAACCATTATTACGTGCAATAAGAATAATACGTTTAAAGAATTGCATAAACTTAGCGGTAGTGTTAGCATTGCAGCCTGCCATAGTCATCAAATAGATTTCAAAATCGCACAAGAACATATGCTTAATTTCTTTAAGTGAAATGTCAGCTAATTTGTATTTAAGAAGTAGGAATTTTTGAAGGTGTTTGCGAGTTACTTCGTATTTTTGATAGGTTGCTGCAGATTTTGAAATTCCAACAAGTTTCAGAGTATCTTCATTATGCTTCTGAAAAATATCCAAAAGTGTTTCAAAATTATCGCTTATTCCAAGAAATTCATTTTTTACTTTTTCAGCAGTTACGTAATTATCACGATGTCGAAGCTCGTGGTAATTTTTGTGTACTGATGCGTTGATTTCATTTAATAACGCATTGAGCTTTTTGCTATCAGATAACTGACCGATAGCCTTGCCCATTTTTACACTCCAGTTGTCAGGTTGAATTTCTAATTTGGTGTTGAATTGAGCAACGTGTCCATCGACAGTGATGCGAGCAACAATTGGCATTTTGCCATCTTTTCTAATGGCATTCCTTTTTACGTAAAAAAGGACTTTAAATGTACTTTTCATACTTTCATTTTTTAATCGTTGTAAAATTAGTTTATCGATTGAAAATGAAATAATTGCCTTGAAGAAAAATGAGGACAAAACAGTACCAAATAGACGTTTTTTGTGACCTATTTTCAAAATTCAAAAAAGGTCACGATTTAGTCCCAAAATGTTGTCTTTTTGTGACCTAATTCGTGACTAATGTTAAGACATTAGGTGGTTTGTAGTAAAATAAAAACCCCACAAAACGTTGATTTTGTGGGGTTTGACTGGTTTCAATCATTGTTAGACTTTACTTTTCAGCGGAGAGGAAGGGATTCGAACCCCCGGTACCCTTTTGGAGTACATACGCTTTCCAAGCGTACCTCTTCAGCCACTCGAGCACCTCTCCGTTTTTATTTGGAATGCAAATGTATAAAAATA
>Ga0302292_1000127_pt1 | contig 53456 bp, 45 predicted proteins | sample III_Fen_N2_1_FD_194553 | JGI IMG/M metagenome (GOLD analysis project Ga0302292, IMG submission 194553) | Peat permafrost microbial communities from Stordalen Mire near Abisko, Sweden - III_Fen_N2_1 | ecosystem: Environmental > Terrestrial > Soil > Wetlands > Permafrost | place: Sweden: Abisko...
CATAGCCGTCAAGCTAACATATGTAATTAACTCATAAATAATTACATATGAGCATAAATATTTTTTTAACCCGCCTATTAAAGAAGCGGGTTGTTTTTTTGTTAATTTGCACATATCAATGAACTGTTTTAGTTTATTACTTTAAAACAGGCAGTAATTCAGCAAAGGGACTGCCTGTTTTTCTTGTCTAATATACGATTATATATTTGATTTACAAGTGAATAAATCGAATAAATCTTCAAAATTATCTCTATTTATTCGTTTTTCTTGCCAGTGATTTGCAGTAAATAACTGGAACAATTTTTTGATGACGTTGATGATGTCTGGCATTTTTTCACAACTAACCAATTCGATGATTTTCTTCCGTTCCAATATCGTTTTCAAGCATTTATCAATGCTTAGTATTTTTTTTGCCCGATTATATTGCTCATGACGTGCAATTGATATTATTTCCATGCAAAGCATTACGTATATGAGCTTTGCTAGTATCATGCACATGAACCGTTGGTATTTCATCTTCTGAACTTTGTGTATTCCCATTTTTGATTTCCAATGTTTAAACATCAGCTCAATTTGCCAACGCAACCGATACAATTTGAAAAGTTCTTCACCAGTAACTATGTCAGCTTGAATATTCGTTATTATCAAAAAAAATCGGCAGCGAAATCGTGTCTCATCACTGACCGAACGACCTTTCTTCTTGGCTATTTTCTCAAGGTTGGCAATTCGTTTTTGATATACATCATCAGAAACCAATTGGGCAACCATGCGGACAGGAACTGGTTTTTCAAGCCCCAGTTCAATGTATTTCTCAACAATGTTTTGATTAGTTTGTAACATGTGTTGGTACAGTTTTCTGAAATCAACGTTCTTGCTGTTTTCCTTCACTGTAACAACGCTGTTAATGCGAGAAACGAAAAATGCTCCTCTTTTGTTGATTTCAGTGAACGATTCAAGAAGGAAATATCCCAAATCTCGCAAGATAAGTTCGTTTGTTGATACTTCGCCAACCGTTTTTCTTGCCTCTGCTATGTCAGGAACATTGGCATCGGTGAGTTTAAAACTCACAAACTTCAGGCTCTTCAAGTCAAATTCATACTGGATACACAAGGCTGATTCGGATGTACAACTACCTCCGAATCCTTTGAAATGCTTGCGTAGTTGCTCGGGAAGATCGAATCGTGTACCATCTTTTATGCGAAGTTGATCGAATGATGATAAGAAGTTACCATCAATAATTTCCGATATCTGCGTGGCAAAACATTCCTCGAATAGTCGTTTCATAAACTCGACCGCCTCTTGATTAAATTTACTGTCGATACCTTGTTTACTTAGGGTACAATGCTGTTGTTCCTGAAAGTTTATCGCTGACTGATTCAACGAAAAGTAACCACTTTCCGACACACCATGAAATACCATATTGACAAAACTACTAGGAGTTATTTTTCCTCCACTTCGTTTATAAAAATTACATGCACCCGCTTTTCTTTGGAGATTTTCAACACTAAAGACCTGTTGTAATTTCTGAGCTACGATTGTTTCTACAGTTGCTGTTACCCCATATATATACCATCGGTTGACTTTATGGTGTATTTATTAAATAATCAGACGATTACAGATATTAGCTTGACGGCTATGGGCATTAGCCCCAAATTAATGACTTCGATGATGCGTAAGAAAAATGTTGCAACTTTAGATGAACTTCTAGAAGCATCAATTGCTGTTGGAGTAAATCTTTATGCTTGCGAAATGAGTATGCATATTTTAGGAATAACACAAAACGATTTTATTCCTGAAGTAAAAGGCGTTTTAGGTGTTCCTACATTTTTAGAATTGTCTGAAGGTGGACAAACATTATTTATTTAACGAAAAACAAATAATTCAATCTTAAAAATTAAAGGAATGGCAATCCATACAATAGACGTTACCAAAGATCATTGCCCAATGACTTTTGTGAAAGCAAAAATAGCTTTGTCTAAATTACAAGTTGGCGATCAATTAGAAATATTATTACTTGAAGGTGAAGCTTTGAATAATGTTCCCAAAGCAGCGGTAGAGCAAGGTTATAAGCTTATCTCTTTAAACCTTCATAATGAGAATATTCATAAGGTTGTTTTTGAGAAATAACTGATTCCACTAATCTGAAAATAAAAAGTCAGGTTAAAAAAAAGCTGTACCTTCGCGATCGATTTTAAAGTATTTCATTCAAGTAAATTCTGTCGCATGAACATCAAAAAAACCAATAATATTGGCGCTTTGCTTCGATTTGTTGTTTTAGTAAGTTGTATAATATCATTTACATCGGTTAAGGCTGTATTGCCGATTTCTCCCAATACAAAGATTAGTTTATTGACCTGTGGTGCCGGATATGAAGTCTATTCAATGTATGGACATACGGCACTTCGTATCAAGGATTCGACCATAGGCTATGATTATGTTATTAATTATGGCATCTTTTCTATGGGCATCGACAATTTCGCTTATTTATTTGTTAAAGGTGAAACCGATTATGAAGTTGCTGCATCGACATTCGAAAACTTCATGGATGAATATAAGGAAGACAATCGTGAAGTATATGAAAATGAAATACAACTTGCCGATTCTAGTAAAAGAATAATGCTCGATTATCTTGAATGGAATCTTCAACCCGAACATAAAGTATATAGGTATAAGTTTTTCAGCGATAACTGTGCTACTCGTATTCGCGATTTGTTGGAGAAGTCTGCAAAAATATCATGGGATATAAATCCAAAAAATAGAATTCAAAGTCCCAATGATGCACAGTTTACAAATATAATAAACGATTATTGGCAAAAAAAGACGAACTATACCTTTCGCGATATAATCCTTATTTATCAAGCTAAACTTCCTTGGATAAATGCAGGAATTCAAATACCAATTGCAGCACCTGCCGATACTCATTTAACATATAGAGCTGCGATGTTTCTTCCCGATTTTTTGATGGATGCTGTTTTAAATGCTTCGATTCTTAAAAATGGAAAATTAGTTCCACTGGTAAAACCAACCGTTCAAATACTTAAAGTTAATCAAAAGTTAGTGCCAGAAAAACTTTCATGGTATGAAATGCCTAAATTTATAATTGGATTATTCTTTTCTTTTATTATTCTTTTAACCTTTTTGGGTATTTATAAAAAACGATTGTATCGATTTTTTGATGTTTTATTGCTTTTTATAACTGGAGTAACAGGCGTCTTACTCGTATTTATGTCGTTCATTAGTGTACATGAATGCATGAGACCAAACTATAATCTTTGGTGGGCATTCCCACTTAATTTTGTTTTGTTTTTTATAGCGATATTTAGTAAACGCATTATGTTACAGTATTATAACTTCTTATTTATCGTTTACGGTTTATTCTTTTTGTTTTTGCCATTTATTCCTCAATCAATTGCATTTATTCAATGTGCGTTTCCGTTACTTATCATAATTAGGTATGGTGCATATTTCTATTTGCAAAAAACGATTGGCAATAAAAAATAAGTAACAGCGTTTGTTAATCCAAAAATTACACAAATGAATCTGATTATAGATATAGGAAATACAAGAGTCAAAGTCTGTTTATTCGATGGAGAATTAATTATTAAGCAAGGAGTTGACGATAGTCTTTCGGTTGATTTTGTTTCATTGTTTTGTTTCGGATTTGAAATTGAGAATGTAATAATTTCAGCAGTTTCAGAAGGAGCCAAAGAATTGTACGATTACTTTAAACACATTTATCCAAATACAATTATCCTTGACGCAACAATTCATTTGCCTATCGTCAATTTATACGAAACACCTCAATCACTTGGCCACGATAGAATAGCTGCAGCAGTTGGAGCAAACGAGCTTTTCCCCATTGAAAATGTACTTGTTATTGATGCTGGAACAGCTATCACCATTGATTTTATTACGAGTAAAAATCAGTTTGTAGGTGGAAACATTTCACCTGGGCTAAATACCAGATTTAAATCATTGCATAATTATACAAATAAATTACCTTTGCTCAAAAGTAAGGAAATATGGCCAATACTTGGAAATAATACCGAAACCGCTATAATATCTGGGGTTCAACAAGGTATCGTTTTCGAAATTGAAGGTTATATTTCGTATTTTAAAACACAGTATGGAGCTATTTCAGTTGTGTTAACTGGAGGTGATTCGGAGATATTCGCAAAACAAATCAATCACACCGTAAACGTAGAACCATATTTAGTTTTTAAAGGATTAAACAGAATAATACAGTATAATGCGAATAATAAATAAAGTTTATACAATAGTCTTGTTGCTTTTTGTAACAAGTGTTCAAGCACAAAGAACTACCAGTTCACCATATTCACGTTTTGGATATGGCCTCTTAAATGAAAAATCACTTTCTTTTGGTCAAGGACTTTCTAATACTGGTATCGCGCTTCGACCATCAAATCACCTTAGTTTTATAAATCCAGCATCGCTTTCAGCTATCGATTCATCCCATTTTATTTTTGAAGTTGGCGTGAAAAATCAATTTACAACAATTGAAACGGGCGGTCAAAAGGCTACAACTTCAAATACGAATATGGAATATTTGGGCGTTGGATTTCCAGTAACACGTTGGTGGGGAACTGGTTTAACGATGATTCCTTTTAGTAAAATTGGATATTCATTCCTGCAATCTCAAACATTGGCTGATGCAACAACGATTAAAACCTACTATTATGGAATTGGTGGAAGTAATCAAGTAGTTTGGGGGAATGGATTTAAACCAATAAAAGGACTTTCAATTGGAATTAACGTGGGATTGATATTTGGAGAAACAACGTTAGAAGCTTATAATGATCTTACAACCGATCTTTTATCTGAAAATACATTAAAAACAAACACTATTGATATGAAAGGATTTTATGTTGAGAGTGGAGTACAATATGAAATTAAATTAAATAATAAGAAATCAATTGTTTTCGGTGCAATCTTTTCACCCGACCAAAAATTGAAAAGTAAAAATTCGTTGTTAGTTAAGACAACTGTCAGTGGTGGTACTATTGTTGAAAATACTGTAGATGTGCCTACCAAAAGTGATTTGCCAATGAAAATAGGTGGTGGTTTAGGCTTTTTGGTAAAAGACAAACTACAATGTGGTGTAGATTATAAATATCAAAATTGGACAAACTCTACAATCTTTGAAACATCTTCAAGATATTTTCAAAAGATGCAAACAGTCAATTTTGGTATCGAATATCTTCCAAATAAATATGCATTATCTGGGTATTATAAAAAGATTAGATATCGATTTGGAGCAAGATTTTTGCAATCAAATATTGCATTACCCGAAAAACAAAGTGATACGAAATTATATTCTGTCAACGAAATGTCTGCTAGTTTAGGTTTTGGCTTGCCATTGAAAATGTCGGCCAATAACGTAAATTTAGCCTTTGAATATGGTTCACGATCAACAAAAAGTTCGGTAATGCCTAAAGAAACATTTTTTGTTATAAATTTGAACTTTACTTTAAACGAAAATTGGTTTTATAAACGCAAAATAAAATAAGATGAAAAAAATTACATTTTATGGATTATTAGTATTTACTCTATTCTTTCAAAAAGTTGTAAAAGCACAAGACCCTGAAGGCGATAACGATAGCTTAGAGTGCACCCAAGTTTTTAATCAATTCACTGATGCATTTGAAAATAATGAGTTTCCTGTTGCTTTTGCTCGATGGAGAACTTGCTTTACAACATGTCCAAAAGTAAATATTAATCTTTATATTAATGGTGCAAAAGTTATTTCATCGATTATGAAAACTGATGCAAATGATGCTCGAAAATTGGAACTTATTGATACATTAATGTTATTATATGACAATAGAATCATCTATTTCGGTCAAGAAGGAAAAGTGCTTGGGTACAAGGGCGAAGATTCTTATTTTTATCAACCAAATAAAATTGATGAAGCATACGAAATTCTTGGTAAATCAGTGACTCTTGAAGGTAAAAAATCTCGTGGTGGAGTTTTAAGTACCTATTTTACTGTGGCAACTGAAAAATATAAAAAACGTCAAATTCTAAAAGAAGAAGCTATTGATGTGTATGGTACTGTACGTCAAATTATTGACTTTAATCTATCTAAAGATTCAACCGATACGTTTTATAAAAAAGCAAAAACGGTGGTCGATGATTTATTTGATAAAGAATTCAAACTTGATTGTGCAGGTTTGACATCATTATATGGACCAATGTATGAATCAAATAGTTCCTCAGTCCCTTTTTTGCGAAAACTTGATGCTATTTTTAAAGCAAGAAATTGTACAAATAGTGATTTATATAAATTAGTTGCACAAAACCTTATTGAAAATGATCCAACATCTGAATCATTAGAAAAAATGGCAAAAGATTATATAGCACAAAATGATTTACCGAAAGGAATTGATACCTATAAAAAAGCAATTGCAAAAGAAACGGATAATGAACGTAAGGCCGAAATGTATTATAGTTTAGCCGAAGCAACTGTTGTTAATCATGCTCTTTCAATCATGTTTTGTAATAATGCAATACAAACAAATCCATCCTTTGCAAAACCATATCTTTTGATGTCAAAATTGTATGCAAAAGGAGCTAGTCGTTGTGGTGGTAATGATACAAAATCGAGAGTGTTCAATCAAAAAACGATGTACTGGGCTGCAACCGATAAATGTGAATTAGCAAAATCAATAGATCCTAAATTAACTGCTGATGCTGATGCTTTGATTGCAGAATATCAATCGAAATATCCAACATTAGAAGAGATTCAAGCTCAAGACTTAAAAGAAGGCGATTCTTTTGGCATAAATTGTTGGCTTACTACTGTTACAACAGTAAGGGCTAAAAAAGTTGTTGAGCAGCCACAAAAGTAGTTTTGCTTTTGATTAAAAGAGTTTCATATCCTAGATTATTTGCAATAAAAGCAATTGCATTCGCTTTTATTGCAACTTCTTGCTCAAATGACATTAAAACGGTTAATTTAATCACTAAAAAAGAAAATTATCCAGACCTCTCTGCAAAGAAAGTATCATTCCTGTATACTGATTCTGGGCGCATAAAAGCCAATATAAAAGCACCTGAATTACTAAAATATTCAAATATTGAAAAGCCGTATATGGAGTTTCCTAAAGGCATGAACATCGTCTATTTTAGTCAATATCCTGATACCAATTCAAAAATCTCATCAAACTATGCTATTCGGTGGATAAATGAGCGAAAATGGGAGGCAAAAGGTAATGTAATTGTTCGAAATACCAAAGGAGATATTCTAAATACAGAATACATGGTTTGGGACGAAAAGAAGGAAATAATTTATTCCGATAAATTTGTAAAAATAGCAACAGGTTCCGATGTGATAATTGGAGAAGGATTTGAAGCCGATCAAACATTTGAACGATGGAGAATATTAAAAGTAAAAGGGACAATTTCTATTGATAATACTAAATCGACAGCAAATGGCGAAAATAAATGAGAATTTTAGATTAATTGTTGAATATACTTGGTTAATTATTGCTGTTGTTTCAATTGCCACATCAATACATTCATCTTTTCGAAATGGACTTTTTAATAAAGATACACTTAGTTTTCTCTTAATGGCAATTGTATCTTTTATGATGTTTTTGTTTCGGCGAAATATGCGAAAACGGAATTCATAATTTATTATAGCTATTGTAATTATAAAAAACAACTTGAAAATTATTAAATACGTAAATTTTTATATATTTGCGTTCTTCAAAAATTAAAGTAACATTATAATCTATTAAAGAAAAATGCTTTCAATACAAAACCTTCGAAACAGAGCTGGATTGCTTATAACCATAGTGATTGGTCTTGCCTTATTGGCATTTGTGCTTGGTGATATTATGAATCCTAAAAAATCATCGCTTTTTGCAAAAGATGATATTATTTTAAAAGTCAATGGCGATAAAATTCCAGCGGCAGTATATTTTGACATTCAAAAACAAATGGAGTCAAACTATCAGTCTAATGGTCAAACTATTGATGATAATACTCGCAATATGATTGCATCTCAATCGTGGGATCAACTTTTACGTCAAGTTCTTTTACAACAAGAATACGTAAAACTTGGATTAGGAATGACTATAGAAGAACATGGTATTGTTGGAATTTCTCCTGAAGAACTGAGAGATTTAATTGTTGGAAATAATATAGATCCACAAATTCAACAAATCTTTAAAAATCAAGAAACGGGACAATATGATAAATCAATTGCCTTGAATTTCTTGCAAAACATGGATAAAGAGCCAGAAAAAAAACAAATATGGTTGACTATCGAAAAACAATTGATAGAAAATAGAATGGCTACCAAATATTCAGCCTTATTAACGCAAGGTATTTATACTACCTCTATTGAAGCAAAACAATTGCTAAAGGAAAATAGTCATAAGGTTGATATTCAATATGTTCAATTGCCATTCTTTGCTATGCCCGATTCAGCATTTAAACCAACAACATCTGAACTTGAAACATATCTTGACAAACATAAAGAAGAATTTAAACAAGAAAAAAGTAGAGATATCGATTATGTTGTTTTTCCAATTAAAGCATCTCAAGCAGATGTTGAATCAATTGGAAAATCAGTAGCAGATTTAAGTAAAGATTTTAAAACGGCAGAAAACGATGAAAACTTTGTAAACTCAAATTCATCGGTAGCATTTGATGGTAAATTCTTGAAAAAAGGAGACTTGCCTGCTAAAATTGATTCGTTTGCATTTAACGGAGCAAAAGGAGATATTTCTGCACCTTATTTTGAAGGTGATTTTATAAAAGTTAGCAAGATTTCTAAAATCGAAATGATGCCTGATTCTGTAAAAGCTCGTCATATATTAGTTTCTTCAGCAAATGCAAAACAAGTTATCGATTCAATTAAAAAAGTAATTGAAAAAGGTGAAAATTTCTCGGTTTTAGCTTTTAAATATTCTGAAGATAAAGGTTCGAAAATGAAAGGTGGCGATTTAGGCTGGTTTAAAGAAGGTCAAATGGTTCGTCCATTTAATGACACCTGTTTCTCTGGTAAAGTAGGTAAATTGTATGTCGTAACTTCTCAATTTGGTGTGCATCTAATTGAAATCCAAGAAAAAGGGAAAGAATCTAAAAAAGTGCAATTAGCAACTCTTTCGGCTAAAATAGAGCCAAGTACTGCAACTCGAAACAAAATATATGCTGATGCAAATAAATTTGCTGGCGAAAATAGTAACGCTGCGATGTTCCAAAAATCTATTGAGACTAATCCAAAATTAGACAAACGTGTTGCTACTGATTTGAAACCTGCAGATAGATCGATTCCTGGTATCGAATCAGCACGTCAAATTATTCGTTGGATGTATGATGCAAAAAAAGGTGATGTGTCGTCTGTTTTTGATTGTACAAATAGTTTTGTCATTGCAAGTTTAAAATCGGTGAAAGATAAAGGTTATGCTGAGCTTGAAACGGTAAAAGCGCAAATTGAGCCTGAAGTGATTAAAGAAAAGAAAGCAGCAAAAGCTTTAGATGAAATAAGTAAAGTTGGATCTTATAGCACTTTATCCGATTTAGCTTCTAAACTTAAAAATGCACAAGTAAAAGATGCTGCTGGATTATCTTTCTCAACATCGAGTGTTGCTGGAATTGGTTTAGAACCAAGTGTCGTTGGTGTAGCATCGGTTTCTGAGGTTGGTAAAATTTCAAAACCCGTAAGTGGAAATAATGGTGTATTTGTACTTGTTGTAACCAAAGTTGACGATACACCTGTGTCAGATATAAAAGCTCAACAAGAGCAACAAACTCGTATGAATAAATCGCGTTTTGGGTATTATAGCTTTAACGTATTAAAGGATAAATCGAATATAGAAGATAACCGTCTCTTATTTGAATAATAAAACTTGAATCAAAAAGAGGTGTTTGAAATTCAAATACCTCTTTTTTTTTTACATACTGAAATAGTAGGCTTTTTCAATTACACATTTTTGTTATTTTTTTAAAATTGTTTTGCAATTAGCGTTTAATTATAAAATGATGTAGTATATTTGAATCCAAATTAATGTGTTATACCATATTAGATCATAATTATGAAGAAATTACATTTAGTCCTATCAGTTGTCTTTACAGTAGTTGTTACTTTCAGTTTTAATTCTTGTCGTCCGAAGGAACAATCTTGTGATTGTTGTAAGTCATTTAAAGGTAGTACAACCAAAACGTTATTAGACTCGGCAGGTGTATTAGTCACGCTTAAGATACCTAGTGCATTCACACCCAATAATATCCCTTTTTGTGATTCAAATGTTGTATATGATAATGGAATTCTTTCAGGCTATGGTTGTAGAAAAAATATTGATTCAATCTACAATGATACCTTAAATAGTGCATTTAAGATTATTGGAATTGAACATTTTAAAGGAAATGAATTAATAATTAAAACTGCTGGAGATACGACGAAAATAGATAAGTTTATCAATTATCAACTTCCCAAAAAAGTAGGTCAATCAGAAAGAGTATTTACCGGAATAAATATAGATACAACATTATCTGGAACTGAAAGACAACGTCAAATGGCATCAGGTCGTTATCAATTTATTCTGCAACTTTATAGCTCTAGATATGTGCATGATAAGACAACAAGAATTGATAGTATAGCTGGATTTTTCTGTATTATAAGAAATAAGGCATTTTGCAATAGAGATTGTGAAGGAGCTGATGCTGGTGATAAGTTGATTAAGTAAAATTTCGGTAAAATAAATTGAAAAGTTTCTTTAATTCACGAAAAGATACATATATTTGCCACCCAATTAGTTTTAGAATAAATAGTTAGTTCAGTTTAAAATATAAATTATAAAAAGATGACAAAAGCAGATATCGTGAACGAAATTTCAAAAAGTTCAGGAATTGAGAAAGTAGTTGTTCAAAAAACAGTTGAATCAATGATGGATGTAATCAAAGATTCATTATCAAAAGGAAATAACGTATACTTAAGAGGTTTCGGAAGTTTCGTGATCAAAAAAAGAGCTAAAAAAACAGCTAGGAATATCTCGAAAAATACAACTATTATTATTCCAGAACATAACATTCCTTCTTTCAAACCAGCTAAAACATTTGTTGGCAGCGTTAAATCAAAAGTAAAATAATTAGGAGGATCATATTATGCCCAGCGGTAAAAAAAGAAAAGGCCATAAGATGGCAACTCACAAACGCAAAAAAAGACTTAGAAAAAATCGTCATAAGAAAAAATTGCGTTAGTAGTATATAGAATTTAAATGAAGTAATCCTTTAGAACTTTTGTTCTAAAGGATTACTAGTTAATAAGCAAGTGATATTGCAGTATGTTGATTATCACGAGGTAAAAAAAGGAGAATTTCGGTTGAGTAATGAATTAATAATAAGTGCCAATTCTAGTGAAGTTAATATCGCGCTTCTCGAAGATAAAGGACTTGTAGAATTAAATAAAGAGCGTAGCAGTACAAAATTTGCTGTTGGGGATATTTATTTAGCTAAGGTAAAGAAAATAGTTTCTGGATTAAATGCTGTGTTCGTTGATTTAGGTTATGAAAAGGATGCATTCCTTCATTATCATGATCTTGGACCTCAATATAGTTCTTTAAGTAAATTCCTTATTCAGTCATTATCATCGAATAAGCTGGTGAACTTTAATTCGTTTGAATGTATTCCTGATATAGATAAAAATGGGAATATCTCTGATGTCATTAAATCAGGTCAATATATTTTGGTACAAGTTGCGAAAGAACCTATTTCTACCAAAGGACCTCGTCTTAGTTCAGAAATTTCTATTGCTGGACGAAATATCGTTTTAATACCTTTTTCAAATACTGTTTCTATATCTAAAAAGATTGAATCGTTCGATGAAAAACAACGGTTAAAACAAATCATTACCAATATAAAACCTAAAAATTACGGTGTAATTGTTCGTACCGTTGCTGTTGGTCATAGCGTTTCTGAATTAGAAGAAGAGCTTAAGGGATTAATTCAAAAATGGGAAAATCTCGTTCAAAACATTTTTAGTTTTAGAACACAAACACCAAAATTAATTATTAGTGAATTAGATAGAATAACATCCATTTTACGAGATATTCTAAATCCAACATTTACAAATATTGTTGTTGATAATAAAGAAATCTTTGAGGAGATAAATGAATATTTGCATGCAATAGTTCCTGATAATGAGAAAATTGCAAAGTTATATACCGGTGGTATTCCAATATTTGAATATTATGGTGTAGAAAAACAAATTCGCTCACTCTTTGGTCGACATGTACCTATTAAGAATGGTGCTTATTTAATTATTGATCATACCGAAGCGCTTCATGTTATTGACGTAAATAGCGGTAATAGAACAAAGTTTGAAAAAGATCAAGAATCTAATGCTTTTGATGTAAACAGTATGGCTGCTGTTGAAATTGCTCGTCAATTACGTTTACGCGATATGGGAGGTATTATTGTTGTCGATTTTATCGATATGAAAGACCCTGAAAATAAAGCTAAATTATTTGAGATTGTAAAACAAGCAATGGCAAATGATAGAGCTCGTCACAATATTCTACCGTTGAGTAAATTTGGAATATTACAAATTACACGTCAACGAGTTCGTCCTGAAAATAATATCATCAATTTAGAAGTTTGTCCCTGCTGTAGTGGGAAAGGCGAAATTTCACCATCCGTAAATCTAGTCGATAAAATTGCTGACGACTTGAATCATATTGTTAAAGTTCTCAAAAAGAAGAATGTGACATTATTGGTTCATCCATTTGTTCATGGATTTTTGAAGAAAGGCCTTTTCTCTATTGTATGTAAATGGAGTTGGAAATATAAAATGGTGTTGAAAGTCAAATATGTTAGTTCCTACAATTATTTGGAATATAAATTTGTTGACAACAAAGGTGAGGATATCGCTCTTTAAGCTTCATTTATTTCGTAATATTCATCTATCGGAAGATTTCTTTGAGCTGCAGCAGATGTAGCTAAAACATCGCAACGTTCATTTTCTTTGATATTTGCATGTCCTTTAATCCAAACCATTTTGATGTTTTGAGTATGTGCTATTTTTAAAAATCGCATCCAAAGATCAGGGTTTTTTTTGTCTTTAAATCCTTTCTTTACCCAGCCATCAACCCATTTCTTTTCAATTGAATCGACTACATATTTTGAATCGCTATATATTGTAACATTGTTGCCTTCTTGTTTTAGCGTTTCAAGTCCCATAATTACCGCAAGAAGTTCCATCCTATTATTTGTTGTAAGACGAAATCCTCCACTCAATTCTTTGCGAAATTGTCCCGATATTAAGACTGTTCCATAGCCACCAGGACCGGGATTTCCAGTAGCAGCACCATCCGTATACATTATAATTTCAGCCATTATTCTATTAAGGTCATTTCGTTTACCAAATGTGTTTCTCCTGCAAATTTATCAATTATAAAAAGCACATAGCGTATATCCACATTTATTGTTTTCTGCGTTTTAGGTTCAAATTTCGTGTCGCCACTTAATGCTTCCCAATTACCATCGAATGCAATACCGATTAATTCTCCATTTGCGTTCATTACAGCACTTCCAGAGTTTCCACCAGTGATATCGTTATTTGTTGTAAAGCAAACTCTCATTGTGTCGTTTTGAGCGTATTTGCCGTAATCATGAGCATAATAAAGTTCTTTTAATTTATTGGGAACAAGAAATTCGGTATTTGAGGTATCTTCTTTTTCAATTACGCCCTTCAATGTTGAATAATAATTGTAAAACATTGCATCGCGAGGTTTGTAATCTCCAACTTTTCCGAAAGTTAATCGTGGTGTTGAATTAGCATCAGGATAAAACATTGAATCAGGAAGCATTTCTTTTAACCCTTTAAAATATAGACGTTTTGCTTGATCGAATTTTGTGGTATACAGTTGTTTTTTTAGTCCAATACTTCTAAATACTTCTAAAATACTTATCATATCTTTAAATGCAATATCATTATTTAATTTATTATAATCTTGTTTTTCAATGATTTCTCGCATAACGGCTTTGTCTAATAACATTGTTTTTCCATATACTTTGTTGCAATATTTTAAGATATTTCCATTATATTTTTTCATAATGGTTCTTATAAAAGTGGGGTAGTACGAAGGATCTACATTTTTAATAAACAATTGGACTAAATTGCAGTAAAGATTTTTATCGACTTCCGCACTGAAATTTTTATAAAAATCGTCGAATTTTATGTTCAATTCGTTTACTGTGTTTTTTATCGTGATACTATCTTGAGGATTTCTATCTAACGTTCTTCGGGTATCGTAAAAATCATATGCGAAATCGATAATTTCAGGTCCTTCAAATAAATCTTCAAGTACATAATCATATGCTGTTTGGTATTGTTTTTTCGATTCGAAATATTTTTTTAAATCGTTAAATATTTCTGAATATTCTACTTTTCTTGTTGAGTCGCCATCTTGTACCCATTTTAAAAATGCTTGTTCTTGGCGTTCCTTTTCTGATATGATATTTAGTCGTTTTAGCGCGTTATTTTCTCCTATAAAATATTTCCAATAATTGCTTGATGTATTATACTTATCACAATATTTGATTTTTAAATCGGGATCTGAATCCATATATTGTTTAATAATATCAAGTTTTTTTGTTCTGATTATAATTTTGTTGGCATTCGAAAATATTTTGTTGTCTATTGCAAGTGAAGTCATAAATCGATCGGTTGATCCAGGGAATCCCATTATCATTGCATAATCATTCTTTTTATATCCTTTCAGTGATATTTTAAGATTGTTTTTGGTTTTTAATGGAATATTCGTTTTGGTATATTCAGAAGGATTTCCAGCTGTATCGGTATAAATTCTTAGCATACTAAAATCACCAGTATGTCTTGGCCACATCCAGTTATCAGTATCGCCACCAAATTTTCCAATTGATTCGGGTGGTGCACCAACTAAACGTATATCCGAATAAGTTATATAGGTAAAAAGGTAATAGGCGTTACCATCAAAAAACTCTGTTATTGCTGCATTTTGACCTTTTTTCTTGTTTCTATCTTCAATTGCTGAACTGATAGAATCAATTTTTGTTTCTCTTTCTGCAAGTGGCGTTTTTGCTATACGAGGAAGAATACTATCCGTTACATCAAGGATACTTACTAAAATAGAAGCTGTAATGCCTTGATTTTGTAATTCATCGTTATATGTTTTAGCCCAAAAACCATCGCGAATATAATTACTCGAAAGGTTTGAATGTTTTTGAATCATTTCGAATCCACAATGGTGATTCGTCAGTACCAATCCATTTGAAGAAACCAATTCGGCTGAACAGAAAAACTGTGTTGGATCTGATGAAAACGCTAATCCAACAATGCCGTCTTTTAAACTTGAATGGTTAATACTATAGATTTGATCAGCAGTTAATCGACATCCTTTGTTTTCAATATGAAGTTTGTCGAGCATGGTATAGAGCCACATTCCTTCATCTGCTTTAACTGAAATAAAACTTAGAATTGAAAGTAACGAGAGATAGAGAAATTTCTTCATGTTAGATATTTTGTAAATACTTCACAATCTTTTCGGCTAAAACAGACGAAAGTTTCCTTTTCGATTCAACCGTCCAACCTGCGATGTGAGGAGTTAAAAGTACGTTTTTGCTTTGTGCAATAAAATTAAAAGCTTCGGGCATATTCTCGGTTAAGAAATCTTGGAAATTGAAGTTTTCATATTCTAACACATCAAGAGCAGCAGCAATAACATGTCCTGTTTTAAGGTGTTTAACCAAATCATCGGTTTTAACAACTTTGCCTCTAGCTGTGTTTATGATAATAATATTCTTTTTGCATTTATCTAAAAAGGCATCGTTAACCATTTCAATTGTTTCTGCTGTTTGTGGCACATGCAGGCTGATAATATCGGCACGTTCAAAAAGTTCTTCGAGAGAAACTTCTTTTGCAAATTGGTTTCCGTAATTTATTTTGTATTTATCGTAAGCAATAACTTCAGCATCGAATCCACTCAGTTTCTTTGCAAATGCACCACCCATATTTCCGTAACCAATAATTCCAACAGTTCTGCCGTTAAGTTCTATGCCTCGATTTCCTTCTCTGTCCCAAGTAAGATTGCGAACTTCAGCATCGGCTTTATTCAAATTATTCATTAACGAAAGTAACATGCCAATTGCTTGTTCTCCAACAGCATCGCGATTTCCTTCGGGTGAATTGATGCAAGCAATTCCTTTCGATTCAGCATAAGGAATATCTATGGTTTCCATTCCGGCACCAGTTCTACCAATGACTTTAAGGTTTTTCCCGGCATCTATAAATTCTTTATCAGCCAATATTTTACTGCGAAGAATTACTCCTTGAAAGTTTCCAATAATTGCTAATGCTTTTTCTCTGTCTAGGTTGGGTTGATATTCGTAAGCTACACCTGCCGATTCAAAAATTTCGAACATCGAAGGGTGAACTTCGTCTATAATAAGAATGTAGTTTGTCATATATTATCTATCGAAAGAAAGTTGTTGGCCTTTTGTTTGATAGTTAAAGGTGCCTTTGTCGTATATCAAAGTTCCATTTACATAGGTTTGTTCAACTTTTGAGTGGAAGCACTGACCTTCGAAAGGCGACCATCCACATTTATATAAAATATTTTGTTTTGTAACAATTTCAGAAGCTTGTAAATCAACAATTGCGATATCTGCAAAATAACCTGGTTTCAGATATCCGCGTTTACTGACTTTGAAAATATCTGCAGGAGTATGACACATTTTCTCAACTACTTTTTCAATAGAGATTTTACCTTGATGATAAAATTCCAACATCGCAACCAATGAATGCTGAACTAATGGACCACCAGACATCGTTTTTGTATATGGTCCAGTTTTTTCTTCGATCGTATGTGGAGCATGATCGGTAGCAATGACATCAATTTTATTGTTCAATAATGCTTCGAAAAGAGCAATTTTATCTGACTCTGTTTTAATTGCTGGATTCCATTTAATTGCTGCACCTTTCGTTGCATAATCTCTATCGTCGAACCAAAGATGATGAACACAAACTTCGGCTGTAATTTTCTTTTGCGATGCAGGAATTGAATTATCGAACAAGCTCATTTCTTTCGCTGTAGATAAATGTAAAATATGTAAATGTGCTCCATATTTCGACGCCAATTCAATAGCTTTTGCCGATGAACGATAACAAGCTTCAGCACTACGAATTACAGGATGAAATGCTATTGGAATATTGTCCCCAAATTGAGCTTTATAGTGTGCGAGGTTTGCTTGAACAGTTGGTTCATCTTCGCAATGCACCGCAATTGGGATTTTAATATTTTTAAAAATACCTTGCAACGTTTCGGGATTATCGACCAACATATTGCCTGTTGATGAACCCATGAAAATCTTAACTCCGCAAGTGTTTTGTGGATTAATTTGTTCTAATTCAGCTAAATTGTCATTAGTTGCTCCAAGATAAAACGAATAGTTTGCAAATGATTTCGAAGCTGCTATTTCATTACGTTCTTTTAGTAATTCAATGGTTGTTGTTTGCGGTTTCACATTTGGCATATCCATAAATGAGGTTACACCACCAGCAACAGCAGCTCTCGATTCGGTATATAAATCACCTTTATGCGTCAGTCCTGGATCGCGAAAGTGAACCTGATCGTCAATAACGCCAGGAATTAGCAATTTCCCTTTTATATCTATGCTGGTAACTGTTGAATATTCTACTGGTATCGTGCCTTCAAAAACGGCTTCAATGAGAAGATCATTAATCACAATACCTCCAACGAATTGTTTTCCTTCGTTAACTATCTTTGCGTTGAAAAGTACTGTTTTACTCATTATGCGACTTTATTATATTTTTTAAACCAGCTTTGTATTTTAAGTTTCATGATACCAAAAACGGCTTCTTTTATAATGCCTTTGCTCATTTTTGATGTGCCTTCAGTTCTATCAACAAAGATTATAGAAACTTCTTTCACCTTAAAACCAAGTTTCCATGTGTTGAATTTCATTTCTATTTGGAAAGCATATCCTTTAAATTGAATCTTATCCAGATTTAAAGTTTCGAGAACTTTTCGTCGATAACATTTAAACCCAGCCGTAGTGTCATGTACAGGTAATCCGGTTACAAAACGTACATATTTTGATGCAAAATAGGAAAGTAACAATCGACTCATTGGCCAGTTAACAACATTAACACCCGTAACATAACGTGAACCAATTGCTAAATCAGCACCTTCATTTTCACAAGCATTCAGTAATCTTGGTAAATCGTCTGGATTGTGAGAGAAGTCTGCATCCATCTCGAAAATAAAATCGTATTTATTTTCAATTCCCCATTTAAAACCTGCAATGTAGGCTGTTCCAAGTCCAAGTTTACCTTTCCTTTCGATGATTGATATACGAGTTGGGAATTCAGAAATCAAACTTTTAACGATAGTTGCTGTTCCATCGGGCGATCCATCTTCAATTACAAGTATATGGAATTCAGGCTCTAATGTGAGAACTTTCCTTATGATTTTTTCAATGTTTTCCTTCTCGTTATACGTTGGAATAATGACTACATTTTTAGACACTTGGGATATTTTTGAATTAGAATTATTTGAGTTATGTTAACGCAAATATATAGAAATAAATTGTTTGCTACAATAAAGAATATAAATGTAAAAATGGATGTTCGATGACTATATTGAAATCATTTGTTCCATTCTTTTTTTTTGTGTAGGTTTGTTTAAAATACTAGTAACATTTTTATTATGACACAGCAAACAAAATCCAATCTGATCCCAACAGTAATAATTGGTATTCTCTTTTTTATCTTCGGATTTATAACTTGGCTAAATGGTACATTAATTCAATATCTAAAAATAGCTTGTGAGTTAAATACCTTTCAATCGTTGTTGGTTGCTTTTGCATTTTATATTTCCTATTTCGTAATGGCTTTACCATCATCATGGATTTTAAAGAAAACAGGATTTAAAAAGGGAATGTCGCTTGGTTTAGTGGTGATGGCATGTGGAGCATTATTGTTTATTCCTGCAGCTCATTCACGTACCTACGAACTATTCCTTGCTGGATTATTTATTATCGGTACTGGTCTGTCTGTTTTACAAACTGCATCAAATCCATATATAACCATCGTTGGACCTATTGAAAGTGCTGCAAAACGTATAAGCATTATGGGAATATGTAATAAAATTGCAGGTGTTCTTGCACCGATTATTCTTGGAGCAATAGTTCTGTCGGATGCTGATTCGCTTGTTGCAAAATTAAAGCAAATGAATGCTTCTGAAAAATTTATTCAATTAAATGAATTATCGTCTCGTGTTATTTTTCCTTATGCTGTAATGGCTGGAATATTAGTCATTCTTGCTGTTTTAGTTTTATATTCACCTCTGCCTGAAATTGAAATGGAGCAAGATGTCATCGAGGATTCATCGAACGAAAAGACAGCAATTATTCAATTTCCAAATCTTGTGCTTGGAGTTCTTGCATTGTTTTTATATGTTGGCGTTGAAGTTATGGCTGGCGATTCTATTGGAATGTATGGTCAATCTCAAGGTATTGCATTATCAGAGACTAAGAATTTTACTGCGTTCACCCTTATTGCAATGATTGTTGGTTATATTATTGGAATAGTAACAATGCCACGATTAATAAGTCAATCAAAAGCTTTGGCTTATTCTGCTTTGACAGGTGTTTTATTTAGTATCATGACAATATTTACTCATGGATATTTTTCCGTTTTATGTATCGCTTTACTTGGTTTGTCAAATGCTTTGATGTGGCCAGCTATATGGCCATTAGCAATTCATGGTCTTGGACGATTTACTAAAACGGGATCAGCTTTATTGATAATGGCTATTGCTGGAGGTGCTGTACTTCCATTGCTTTATGGTCGATTGGCCGATATATCATTTATTGGTCATCAACAAGCCTATTGGATTATGGTTCCCTGTTATTTGTTTATCTTTTTTTATAGTTTAAAAGGATTTAAAATGAAAGCTTGGAACTTGTAATTATTGCTTAGTCAAAAGCATTTTAATGGCTTGAGGAATATATTGAATAATATTTCCAGCAGTAACGCAATTTTCAGTTAAGGCATTGGCTGCAAAATCGCCAGCTAACCCATGAATATAAACACCAAAAATAGTTGCATCCTCAAGCGAATATCCTTGAGCTAATAATCCAGCAATTATACCAGTCAATACATCACCCGATCCAGCAGTTGCCATTCCCGGATTTCCCGTTGAATTGAAATAGACTTGTCCGTCGGGAGTTGTAATTGATGTTCTGTAACCTTTTAAGATAATGTAGATCTGCAGTTTTTTAGAATTTTCGATTTGCATTTCTAATCTTGACTTAGAATCGGTAGAGACTCCAAATAAACGTTCAAATTCCTTTACATGAGGAGTTATTATTGCATTTTTAGGGATTTTATTCGTAGCATTTTGTAATGCAATACAATTTAATGCATCAGCATCAATAACGATTGGTAATTTGTTTTCAGAAATAAAATCGATTATAGCTTTTTGTGTTTCGAGTTCTGTTCCAATTCCTGGACCTAATGCGATACTCGATATCTTCTCAAAAAGAGGAATTGAACTAATGTAATTTTCTTCACAATCAATATATGCCATTACCTCTGGAACAGCAGTTTGCAAAATTGTTATTCCACATTTTGGTATATGAGATGTAACCAAACCAGCACCAATTGTTAGACTTGCCTTTGAAGATAAAATTGAAGCACCCATTTTACCGAGACTACCGGCAATCGAAAATACATGTCCAAATGAACCTTTATGGGCAAATCTGTCTCGTTTTTGTACTATTATTTGGTCTAATTGTACAAATGAATATATTGAATCAGTTTGTTCAATTGCTGCAGGATGAAGTCCAATTGGTATAATGGCTAATTCTCCAATATATATCCCATTTTCTGGGAATAAACAGGCCAATTTAGGAAATTCAATAGTGTAGGTAAAGTCTGCGTTAACAATAACTTGAGCTGAATCTGCAATAGTATCACCTTGTAATCCTGAAGGAATATCTATCGAAACAATTATAGCTTGCGATTTGTTTATTGTTTCAATAAGCTCTTTTTCAATGCCACTAATGGTTTTTGAAAGTCCAGTTCCGAATAAGCCATCTATGATAATATCATATTGTTTGGGAACTGAAGTTGCAAATATTTCAATTGTTTCAGATTTTATTCTATCAAGGTAAAATTTTGTTTCAAACTTACATTCGGCTGAATTATATGAAAAAACAGTAATGTTGTATCCTTTTTTTCGAAGAAGGAGAGCCATCGCAATGGCATCACTGCCATTATTCCCTTTACCAGCAATGATTGCAACGGTTTTGCTACTATCAAATTGTTCTATGAATGTTGCATATAGGGATTCAGCAACTCTTTCAATAAGTTTTGTTGAACTTATTGGTTCATGCTCAATTGTATAGGCATCAATTTCGCGTATTTGAATAGTTGTAAAAAGTTTCACGAGCTATAGTGTGAAGTTGAAAAACTGGAAATATTACTTTAATTTTTCCATTGGAACCGTAACGGTAAATTTCACGCCTTCACCAACGGTGCTTTCTAATGAAACTTCGCCACCTAAATGTTGTGTGATAATATTATAGGTTATATTCATTCCTAATCCTGTTCCAACTTGCATATTCGTTGTAAAGAATGGATCGAATACTTTCTTTAAGTTTTCTTGTGGTATACCTTTTCCATTGTCAGTATAGACAATTTTTAGATTTTCTTTTTCAATCGATACACTTACTTTCATTTCACCTTTTTCATTTTCATCAAACGCGTGCATGAGTGAATTGTTAATGAAATTTGTTATAATTTGATAATAAGATCCAGGATAACTGTTTATTACAATATTATCAGGACAATCAAGTATCATTTTTACTGGACGGACTTTAATTTTTGGCCCGAGACTTCGTACAATATCGTTCAAATATTCAAGGAAATTAAATGTACGTTTTTGCTCCGTCATATTATCAATCGAAACCTGTTTGAAGCTTTTTACTAATTCGGCAGTTCTGTTTAAATTAGAAAATATCAGATCGCAAGCTTGTTTTGTTGTTTCAAGATAGTTTTGCAATTCACTCATCGTCATTTTTTTAGAAGTAAACGATTCTTCTAAAAGCTCTGTTTTCGTAACCATCGATGACGATGCTGCTATACCAATACCAACAGGAGTATTTACTTCGTGAGCAACACCTGCAACCAAACTACCAAGTGCAGCCATTTTCTCCGAGTCGACCAGTTTTTTTTGTGTGCTTTGTAAAACATGTAATGTTTGATCGAGCTGCTCTTTTTGTTCTTCGAGCTCATCTTTTTGCCCAAGAACATAATCGCGTTGGTCTTGGAGTTGATCGCGTTGTTCTTCAATTTCTTGTTTTTGAGCCAAGATTTCAGCTTCTGCCTTTTTAATAATTGTTATATCAGCATCAATCGACACCATTTTTGAAACTCTACCATTAACACCCATAATTGGTGTTAAAGTAACATTCACCCAAATTGGTTCACCTTTGCTATTAGATGATTGCAGTTCGTAACTTTGTGTTTCAAAATTATTTTTACAAAAGTCAAATTTGTCCTTTATATATTGAGGTGTTTTAGGACCTATCATATTGGTACTAATTCTTGTTGTTAATTCCTCAAAGGTGAAACCAAAAAGTCGCGTAAATCCTTCATTTACCCATTCAAAATTACCATTTGCATCCATTATAATTACAGCATTATCTGTTTCGCTGGCAACTATCGAAAGTTTTTGTAATTCCATATTCGATAATTCAAGTGCAGCAGCTTGTGTTGCTATAATTTCATTTTGTTCTTCAATGTTTTTATTCCTATTTTCTAATAAAATACTTGCTTTCTTTTTAATTTTATATCGAGCTAATACTAAAAGAATAACAAAAATCAAAAACACCAACATACCAAATGCCGACAAAATTAAATTTCGTTGATACTTCTTTTTTCCTTTTAATATTTTAATCTCTTTACTTTTTATGGTTGATTCATAATCAGAAAAAAGTTTTTGCATTTGAATTTCATGACTTAACATGAGTACTTGTTTCCGAGATTTTTCATTGTCGTCCTGAAATTCTGAAATTTGACGACCATCTTCGTCTAAAAGAATTGAATAATTGGTTCGAATAAATTTCTCGTAAAATTCAAAAGCTTTTTCGTCTTCTCCAGTTTGCTCATATAATTCAGAAAGTGACTTATAGTTGCTCGATAAAATATCGGTATTTTCAAGTTTTGTCGCTCTTGCTATACTCTTGGTAAAGAAGTCTAAAGCTTTATTGGTTTGTGATTGTTTTCTGAAAACATTACCAATATTGTGTTCAGAAATTGCAATTCCAACTTCGTCTTTAATTTTTGTCTTAATCGTAATTGACTTATTATAATATCGTAACGCTTTATTGAAATCACCTTTTTCAAAGTATACATTTCCAATATTATTAAAGAAAATTGCACTCGATTTAGTATCACTTTTAATCGAATCATTCGTTTTTATCGCTTGATTAAAATTTCTGATTGCATTATTGTAATCCTTTTTTAAAAAGTTAACGACGCCAATATTATTTATTGATGAAATTATATCTTTTTGTCTTTTTAAAAGTTTATCACTTGTCAGCGATTTCGAGAAGAAATATAATGTACTATCATAATTTCTATCTTCAAGGAAAATAGTACCAATGTAGTAATTTGCTTCAGAAAGACCTGAAGTGTCTTGTATCTCGGTAGAAATATCGATTGCTTTTCTGAAGAAATATTTGGCTTGCGTTAATCTGAAGGTATTGAAATAAACGAAAGCCATTTCTTGATATGTTTCAGCAATTCCTTTTTTGTCATTTACTGTTCTTCGAAGAGTGATTGATTGATTAAAAATATCAATAGCTTTTTCGTATTTAAAGAGGTTGTAATATACGGTTGCTTTGAAGTTTAAAACCACACAAGCTTCTTTAATATTTTTGTTTTCTTTGAAAAGGGCAAAGGCAATATCAAAATAACCGATTGATCGTTCTAGTTCGTTGTGATTTGTGAAATAAACCGCTGTTTTGTTGAAGAGTTCGGCAACTTTTCGTTTGTCTTTTGATTGAAGAATTGCTTGTGAATTTTCTATTTTTTTATTCTTAGTATCTTCAGAGTGGAATTCAAAACTATCGCGTTGAGCAATTTCTTCAATACTAATACCAAACCCTGTTTTAGCTATCAGAATTCCTACGAGTATTATCCAATTTCGGAGTTTCAAATGTAATAGTTTAAGCGTGAATCTTAATTCCAATAACTAGTATATCATCAATCTGTCTCGTATTTCTTCTCCATTTTAAATGCTCATCATATAAAACATTTTTTTGCTCCTCCATTGGAAGATTTCTTATGCTAAATAGCAGTTCTTTAAATTTATTTAGCATGAATTTTTGATTTTTTTCTCCACCAAATTGATCTTGATAACCATCTGAGAAGATATAAATTGTCATATCTCGATCAATTTTTATTTCATGATTCGAGAATTTTGGTTTTTGTAGAATTGTAAATAGACCACCAATCGAATAAATATCACCTTCAATCATGTCAATTTTATCGCCCGAAACGATGAACACAATATGATTTGCGCAACCAATTTTCACAACTTTATTTTTGTAATCAACTTGACAAAGCGTAATGTCCATCCCATCACTTTGAATATCATCTTTATCGCTATTTTGATTTAACGATTCGATAATACTTCTGTTCAATTCTTGTAATGCTTCTGATGGATCAAAAATCTTTTTTCCTGAAACGATTTCACTTAAAATTGTTTTTCCAATCATCGACATGAATGCACCAGGTACACCATGACCAGTACAATCGGCAGCTGCGATAAATATTTTATCATTTGGATTTCCATCTGCATCGGTTGCTGGATTTGCAACCCAATAAAAATCTCCACTTACAATGTCTTTCGGTTTGTAAAGGACAAACGATTCAGGAAAACTTTGTTTTATGATTCTATCAGATGGTAAAATTGAATCTTGAATTTTGCGTGCGTAGGTAATACTATCGGTAATTTTATTCTTTTGTTCTTCGATAGTTTTGGTGCGTTCTTTTACTTTTTCTTCGAGCGATTGACGAAATCCTTCAATTATCATCATCGAATTGTATGAACGAATGCTTGATAAAACAGCGGTAAATATGTTATCGTCTGTTAGGTCGGTTTTTGTCTTGTAATCGTTTATTTCGTAGGTCATTACAACCTCTTTTTTAGGTGCTTGACCTGGTTGACCAGTCCAAAGAACGATGCGAATAAAATGATTTTTTAATGTTTCACGTATAAATTTTACAAAATTCAAACCTGCGTGGTCTGTTTCCATTACCACATCAAGTAAAACTAGTGCTACATCACTATTCGCAGTCAAAATTTCGCGAGCTTGTTCTCCAGAATAAGCATCAAGAAATTGTATCTTTTTATTTTCGAAGATAAAATTATCAAGAGAAAGTTTGATGACAGAATGGATATCCTGTTCATCATCAACTATTAGTATTTTCCAACGTTCGCCCGAATCCTGAACCTCTTGTTCTGGTCCTTCCTCTGCAAAAAGCGAATCGAAGTTATCGTCATCAACAACCATATTCTATTCTTTGTTTGCCGTAAAAGTATGCAAAATTATTATAATTACCAACTAAGAATTTGTTAACAAGCCTGTATCAATGTGCGATTATTGTTCAAAAACATTCAAATTCAAATCTTTTCGCTATTTTTGAGAATTCGATTTTGAAGATAATGGTTGATAAATACGAACAAATACTTTTAAAATACTGGGGATTTTCTCATTTCCGTCCGCAACAAAAAGATATAATTGAATCAGTTTGTGCTGGTAACGATACTCTTGGGTTAATGGCTACTGGTGGTGGTAAATCTATTACCTTTCAAGTTGCTGCGATGCAAATGGAAGGTACCTGTATTGTTGTAACACCATTGATTGCTTTAATGAAAGATCAGGTTGATAATCTGACTGCTAAGCATATAAAAGCCGTTGCAATTTATTCGGGAATGACAACAAACGAAATCGAAATAGCAATCGATAAATGTATTTGGGGAAATTATAAATTTCTGTATGTATCGCCCGAAAGACTTAAAACCGAACGTTTTCAAGAGGCATTAACACAAATGAAAATTTGTTTAATAACAGTCGATGAAGCCCATTGTATTTCTCGTTGGGGTTATGATTTTCGTCCATCGTATCTTGAAGTTGCAAAGATACGGGAAATGTTGCCAAACATTCCTGTTTTAGCGCTAACTGCAACAGCAACGCCCGACGTTGTTGTTGATATAATGGACAAGTTATTGTTCAAACAAAAAAATATTTTCTCATCAAGTTTTGAGCGTAAAAATCTTACATTTTTGGTTCGCGAAAAAGAAGATAAAATAGGCTATATGCTTACCATTGCCGAAAAGGTTCGAGGAGTTGGTATTGTGTATGTTCGAAATCGGAATAAAACTCGGGAAGTTGCTCAATTACTGCAACGTAAAGGATATAATGCAGATTTCTATCATGCTGGCTTATCGCCCGAAGAAAGAACTTTTAAGCAAAATAAATGGAAGGTCAGTAATAATATGGTGATGGTCTGTACCAATGCGTTTGGAATGGGGATTGATAAAGCCGATGTTCGCTTTGTAGTTCACTTAGATTTGCCGGAATCGCCTGAAGATTATTTTCAAGAAGCTGGACGTGCTGGACGCGATGGAAAACCTGCTTTTGCCGTTCTTCTTTTTTGTAACGAAGATGTGGAACGTTTAAGTAATTCGGTCGACGATAAATTTCCTGAAATAGATGCAATTAAAAGAGTTTATGATGCATTATCATATTATTTCCAAGTGCCAGCAGGTACTGGAATCGGTCGATCTTATGATTTTATAATTTCAGATTTTTGCCAGAAGTTTAAGCTCGATATTCTACCAACATTTAATGCCATAAAGGTTTTGGAACAAGAAGGTCTGATTGAACTTTCTGAAGCAATGGAAGTGTTTTCGAAAATGAAATTTGCCATTGAACGCGACGATTTATATAAATTCCAAGTTTCTAATAAACAATTTGATGCTTTTGTAAAATTGCTATTGCGAACCTATACTGGTTTATTTACCGATTATACAAAAATCGATGAATATAAATTGGCTCATATTGCAAAATCTGAAGCGGAAATTGTTCGCAAATATCTTGAAGTTTTGAATCGAGAAAGAATTATCAGCTATTTTCCAGCACGAAAAAATCCAATAATCGTTTATACAACAGATAGAATTCAAAAAGAATATCTTTCGATAAATAGGAAAGAATATGAGGCTCGTAAGCAACGATATGTCAAGAGGATTGAGTCGATGGTTCAATATGCTCGATCGGCAACAAAATGTAGAAGCGAAATGTTGCTCGAATATTTTGGTGAAAAAAATACGACACGATGTGGTAATTGTGATGTTTGTAGAAAACGTAATGAATTAAGTTTAAGCTCTTATTCTTTTGATGTTTTATTGAAGGAAATAAAAGTGATTCTTAAAGTAAATGAAATGAGTTTGACGGATTTGGTCATTCGTCTCAATCAATCGGAAGAAACGGTGATGAAACTCGTTCAATTTCTGTTAGATGGAAATAAAATTAAACTGACAACTTCTGGATTACTGAAATGGCATAATTAAAAGCTAAATGCTTTTGGGGCGTTTATCGGTAATTCGATTAATTTTAGCTGATTTAATTTTTCAAATGTTTCCATTGAAATCTCTTCAATTTCATCTTGTTTTAATGAAATAAACCATCCTTTTTTTGAAAGATATTCTGCCAAATATTCTTGCTCGGTTTGTGATGGAGTTGGGATTATAATTGCAGATTTTCCTAAAGTAATTAAATCCATCAAACTTGTGTAGCCAGAACGGCAAATGATGTGTTTTGATTGAGAATAAATTTCTTGTAATTCAGCAGTATTCGCAAATGCAATATAGGTTGTGTTTTCGGAATTTATTTGTGTCGAATCGCTTAATTTACCTCCAACAACAATTGCTTTTACATGCAAACTTTCAATTTTCTCTAATATGGTTTTTTCTAAAATTGAACGATGTGGTTCTGGTCCCGAAAGAATTACAGCAATATCATATTTGAATTCTAATTGAGGTTCGATTTTAGCAAATTGAGAAAGTACTCCAATGTATTTAATTGGTTTTTGAGGGATATATTTATGCGATAAATCGCCTGAAATATTTTGGATTGCATTTGCAGTATCAGGTATCCAAATTTCATCAAAATGTTTGAGAAAATGTTGTTGTAAATAGTATCCAAACTTTTCTATATAGCTGAACAATTTTGGCATTTTCACCATCAACTGATGTGTTACAAATATCGATTTTACCGCTTTGTTCCACAATCCCCAACGATTATCGGAAATGATTAAATCGATTTTTTGTTGCTTAATTATTTCCTGTAATTTCTTACTGTCTTTTTTTATCCAGACAAGGATTTTAGGAATTGAAATGAGAAAAATTAATGCGGCAAAGAATCCTTTCCCATATTGAATTTTTAGGTTTGGTAGTTCAATAGTTTGCAGTTTAGGGAAATGTTTTTGTAATAAATAAAGTGCGTCACCATCGGATGCAATTATTACGGAATGACCTTGTACGATTGCATCGTCAATGATTGGAATCATACGAGTTGCATGTCCAAGCCCCCAATTGAGTGGGCAAACTAAGATTGTTTTCTTAGAAGACATTAACGTTAAAGCCTTGTTTTGTAATTAATTCGGCAATCTTTGCTAATTCTGATTTCGAAATTGTTTCTAATGTTTTAATTGGTGTATCTCTAGCAATTGAATAGATTTGAATTTCCGTTGGTTTAGTCTTTTCGTAAAAATCTATAAGGGCATCAAGTTCTTTTTTGCTTGTATTATCGAATTCGATTCCATTTGCTATTCCACGAATAAACATCGTTTGAATAATCAGATTTTCGCCAAGTTCACTCATTTGCGAAGCCAAGGTTTCCAAAGGAATTGACATTGTTGGTTGGTTGATGATTTTTGATGTTGTTTCAATAGCTGAATCAATTTTCATAAAGGCTCTATCAACTTTCTTCAATGCTTCCATTACCTTTGGATTTCGAAGCATTGTTGCATTCGAAAGTACGGTGATTTCACATTGAGGTGCGAAAGAATTTCTAAGTAAAATGGTATCGTCAATAACTTTTGCAAATTGTGGATGCATGGTCGGTTCTCCATTTCCTGCAAAGGTAATAACATCGGGCAAATCGTTTTTTGACTTAAGTTCTTTTAGCTTTTTTTCGAGTTGCGAGGCAATCATTTCTCTTTGTGGATATGGGTCTGAAGCCTTATCGTCGTTCAATCCACATTCGCAATACACACAATTGAAATTACAAAGTTTACTTTTGGTTGGTAACAAGTTTATGCCGAGCGAATTGCCAAGTCGACGGCTTTTAACAGGTCCAAATATTATTTCGTTAAAGAGGAAAGTAGGCATGGTTTAAAATTATTAATAAACAGTATGGTAAAAATACGGTTTTAATTAATTAGACGGCTTATATTTGCAATAAGAAATTGAATTTTAAAGTCTAAATGAGTCTAAATCAATTAAAAATTACAGTGTTATGAAACTGGTTTTTGCGTCAAACAACAAACATAAACTCGAAGAAATTTCGCACATTGCCGGTGCAGCATTTGAAATTGTAAGTCTAAAAGAAATTGGATGTGTCGATGATATACCTGAAACCCAACCAACAATCGAAGGTAATGCAATGCAAAAGGCTCGCTATATTTTCGATAAATATAACGTTAACTGTTTCGCCGATGATACTGGACTTGAAATTGATGCATTAAATGGCGATCCAGGAGTATATTCAGCTCGATTTGCTGGTATTGGCTGTAGCTTTGATGATAATATGGATAAAACCCTTACGCTACTTCAAGGTGAAACAAATCGAAATGCAAAATTTCGTACAGTAATAGCACTAATAATTGATGGCAAAGAATATTCGTTCGATGGTTTTGTTAATGGTGAGATTCTTAAAGAAAAACATGGAGAGAAAGGATTTGGATATGATGCCATTTTTATGCCCAAAGGATATACAGAATCGTTTGCCGAAATGAGTTCAGAGATTAAAAATAACCTTAGCCACCGTTCTATGGCTGCAAGAAATATGATGACATTTTTGAAAAATAATCCGCAATTAATAGCATAACTTTACGTTAAGGCACAAAATTAAATTTTCATGAAACAATTTTTCTTAGTTATATTTTTCATTTGGTCAAGCATATTATTATGGGCTCAAGATTCTACGAGTAAAAGTGCTGATTGGAAAGAATATTATTCATTTCACACTAATCTTCAAATTGCAAATACTAGCGATAGAATTTATAGTATGAATTCCAATGCAATATTTTATCTCCAAAAATCTGACAATTCCTTGCATCATCTTTCAAAAAATAACGGGTTAAGTGACGTTGAAATAACATCAATCGCGACTGATCCAACAGGCGTCTATTTGATCGTTGGCTATAGAGATGGAAATATTGATATTATAAAAAATAGTCAAACGATAAATATTGTAGATGTAAAATCAAAACTATTGAGTAGCAACAAAAGCATAAATCATATTGTTTTTCTTTCAAACAAGGCTTTTTTAGCAACCGGTTTTGGAATTGTTGTTTTAGATTATGCAAATGCTCAACTTGTTGATACGTATATTTTAAGCCCAACTGGAGAATATGTTGGTGTCAATAGGCTCTTTGCTGATAGTCTGACAAGTTCTATTTATGCGGCAACAATGAAAGGAGTGTTTTCTGCAAAATATGGTTCATCAAATTTAGCAGATAATAATAATTGGACAAAATATACTGCATTTGGAACTGATGAATGTAATGCTATCTGTTATTTTGATAGTTCTTTATATGTAAATAAGATTAATGGTGGGGTTGATTCATTTTTTGTATATAAAAAAGGAGTTAAAGCATTATTTAAAACGCAATATAATAGTTTAAGGTATTTGCATTCGTATAAAGATAAAATTGTAATCATTGGAACATCTAGAATTGACGTTTTCGATACTAAACTATTATTGAAACAAGAAATAGATTCGAGCAACGTGGCTTCACCCGAATTTCATGATGCAAGTATCGATAATGATGGAACATTATGGTACAATGAAAAAGTTAGAGGATTATTCCATTCTTCTGATATAAATGCTCTTTGTCCTCATAGTCCTATAAGTGATTTCATTTCATCAATAAGATTATCAAATGAATATCTAATTTTAACTCATGGAGTTCAATGGCGATATTTTGAATCAAAAATTTCCTTTTTTCATATTGATTATACATCTTGGATGTATACAATTGATTGGTCTTATAGAGATCCTATGAATAGTGTTTCTTATCCAAATGAAAAATTTCATTTTTTTGTTGGATCGTGGGGGCGAGGTGTAATTGAATATAATGATTGGTGGAATCCAATTAAAAGGAATGAGACATCAAATAATGCCTATTTTGGGGGCGATTATGTAAATGACATAAAAATTGATTCTGCAAAAAATGTGTTTATCTATTCTGCAAGAACAAATTTTCCTTTTACAGTATATACAAAAAAAGGACTTTGGTATAAATGGAATTATGGAGATTTTACTAAAGTCGATGATCAAAGTGATTTAATTATTGATGGAAATAATTGGAAATGGGCTGTAGCTTATGATGGAATATTTGTGTTTAACGATAAAAATACACCATTAGATCCTAAAGATGACGATACTAAATTTATCCCTTTAATTGATAATTTAGGCGAAACGTTTTCAGCGTCTGCAAAATGTATGGCAATTGATTTGAATAATGTTTTGTGGGTTGGAACAATATCTGGTTTAGCTTATTATTCAAATGCTAATCAAATTTTTGGAGATTCAAAACCTCGGTTATCAAGAAATAAAGTAACCGTAAATGGGGTTGTCGATTATCTTTTAGCATCAGCATCAATTACAAGTATTGCAATTGATGCTGCAAACCGGAAATGGATTGGGACAAATAGTGGATTGTTTTTAGTTTCATCGAACGGAACTGAAGTCCTAGAGCATTTTACGGTCGATAATAGTCCATTACCATCTAATTCGATTTCTTGTTTAAAAATAGTTGCAGATAAATCGGAATTAATGATAGGAACTTATAATGGAATGGTTTCATATAATATCGGTATTAAAGAAGCGAAAAAAGATTTCTCTGAAATTTCAATATATCCAAATCCTGTTAAACATGATTTTACTGGATTAGTGAAGTTTGAAGGTTTAATGCAAAATACAACAATTAAATTGCTTGATATTAATGGTAATTTGGTTTACGAAACTGTTTCTGAAGGTGGTACTGCGTTTTGGGATGGAAAGAATTTAGTTGGTGAAAGGGTTGCATCTGGAGTTTATGTTGTTATTTTGGTTAATAGTGATCAAACGCAAAAGAAAGTTTCTAAAATTATTTTCATTCACTAATATCCTCGATTAATTGGGTATATTTCAGAAAATCCTTGTTACTTTTGCAAAAGTAAAATCTTAAAACGAATCATGGGAAAAGATAGAATTGGATTGGCTTGTGATCATGCCGGTTTTCATATGAAAGAATTGGTATTGAAACAATTAATGAAAGAAGGTTTAAACGTTAAAGATTTCGGTGCTCATTCTGCCGACGATGTTGATTATCCTGATTTTGCGCATATGCTTGCATTTGCAATGGACAGAGAAGAATATAACTTAGGTTTTGTGTTCTGTGGTTCAGGAAATGGCGTTAACATGGTTATGAATAAACATAAAAATGTCCGTTCAGCACTTTGTTGGAATGCCGAAATTGCTCATTTAGCACGAGCTCATAATGATGCTAATGTTTGTGCTATTCCTGCACGATTTATTAGTGCAAATGAAATATTAAAAATAGTTAAAGCATTCTTAACAACCGAATTTGAAGGTGGTCGTCATCAAAGAAGAGTTGATAAAATTCAAATTCCAAATCTTCCAAATAATTAAGAACATTGAGTACAGCAAAACACGATAAATTTCTGCTTGATTCAGAACGAGTTGCTTTCGACTTAAAACATCGAGCAACGATTTCGTTTAATATGTCGAAATATTATGCTGCCGTTGATAGAGGCCGTGCTCGCTATATCTCATTACAATTAGCTCGAAAACGAGCTGCAAATATCAAAAGGGAAGCACTATCAAATTTAGATACATATTTACTCCAATTCGAAAAAATATTTACCGAAAATGGTGGTGTTGTTTTGTGGGCGAAAGACACACAAGAGGCAATGGCTTATGTGAGCGATATCCTTAAAAAAAACAATACAAAAGTTGTCGTAAAAAGTAAGTCGATGACTACCGAAGAAATTCATTTCAATGAGGTTTTAGAAGAACAAGGAATCGAATCGGTAGAAACAGATTTAGGCGAATATATCGTTCAATTGGCGGGCGAAAGGCCTTACCATATTGTGACACCTGCTATGCACAAATCGAAGAAAGACGTTGCCATTCTTTTTAACGAAAAGTTTGGAATGAGCCTTGAAAGTACACCAGAAGAAATGACCGCTTTGGCTCGTAAAAATTTACGAAACAAATATCTTACTGCTGAAGTTGGTATAACCGGAGCAAATTTCATTGTTGCTGATATTGGAGCATTTGCAGTTACCGAAAATGAAGGTAATGCATTAATGTCAACATCATTCCCTAAAATACATATAGCAATTGCAGGAATAGAAAAGGTTATTCCATCGGTAAAACATCTAGCGTTGATGTGGCCACATCTTGCATTAAATGGAACAGGACAAGCAATTAGCGTTTACAATACCTTATTCTCGGGACCAAAACGCACAAACGATACCGACGGACCAGAACAACAATATATCATTTTGCTCGATAACGGTAGAACCGATCTTTATGCAAAGTCATATCAAAATCAGGCATTGTCGTGCATTCGCTGTGGAGCATGTTTAAATGCATGTCCAATTTATAAAAATGTTGGTGGTTATACTTATGAAACTACCTATCAAGGGCCAATTGGTACTGTTATAACGCCACATCTAAAAGGACTAAAAGAACATAAACATCTTACATCTGCTTGTTCACTTTGTGGCAATTGTAGTCAAGTGTGTCCAGTGAAAATTCCTTTACATAATTTGATTCTCAATATGCGGAGTATCATGGTCGAGAATAATTATTCGCCATTAGGTGAGCGCATTGCAATGAAATCGTTTGCTTCAATTATGAGCAAAAGCTCAAGAATGGATTTTGTTCATGGTAGAATTAAAAATACTTTTATGAAAATGTTTGGAGCTTCTTTATGGGGGAAACATCGCGATTTACCTACTTTTTCTCAAAAATCTTTCCGCCAGCAGTGGAAGAAAAAATAATTCCATTCCATTTTAAATTGCAAAAAAAAGAGCCATCGGTTTCCCGACAGCTCTCATTCAATTTTTAAACTATTCTTTTACGAAAGCAAAAGAACTCGTTTTTGATTTTGTAATAACAACAGCTCTATAGGTTCCAGATTCTAATTGACTTATGTTAATTGTTTTTTCGCTTGATTGAATCAATAGTTTGCCATCAATTGAATATAGTATTATTTGTTCAACTTGCTCATCAATACTAATGTTTAAGTGACTTTTTGCTGGATTTGGATACAATTGAATACCATTTGATAATACATCAATTCCTGTGTAAGTTCCTGTAATAAGAACAATGTCTATTCCCGAAACATCACCATCAACGGTTAAAGAAAATGCTTTTGCAAAACTTAAACTGCGTGCATAATAGGTTGCAGCAAAATCACTAGCCAAAGTTGTATTTGGAGTTGCCATTAATTTATAGTTTCCTAAAACTAGACTATCAATTTCAAAAACTCCGTTAGGATTTACTGTAACTGTTTGAATTGGAGTTATTGAATCTGTTTCAGAAAAGATTGAAACGTTTCCATCAACATCAATTGCTGATCCTGCTTTAACTGTTCCTGTAATTGATAAAGTATCAGCAGGTTTTGCTTTAACCGTTATAATAATACTATCTATATGAACGCATTGATTTTTGTATGAATTGAGATAGATTGCTGTTGTTCCAGTTTTCGAACCCCAAGCTATATTTGTAGAATTATCAGTATTCTTTGTAATAGTTCCAAATCCTGAAGTTCTGATATTCCATACATATTGTACGCCTGTTTCTTTTGGCGTGAAATCGTATCTGTGAGTGCTGCCAACGATAACCGAAGCATCGCTTGTAATAACTACTGGTGTAACTTTATCAACGATTAATTCAATTGAATCTTTAGCTATCATTCCTGATTTAAAAGTTGCTGTTACAAAATATTTATCTGCATTTTTAGCTAAGATAAAGTTCTTGGTTGAACCATCATTCCATATATAAGAAGTAATGTTAGCATTTTGAATAGCCATAATATCTGTATTATAACCATCGCAAACATGTTGCGTTGTGTTTGCAATTATTTCAATAGGTTCTTGAGTATAACCAACGTTAAACGATGCTGTTGTTGAAAGTTGTTTGCTGTCATAAACTGTTACCGAATATGTTCCAGCTGAGATGTTCGTTAAATCTTCGTTTGTTTTTTGATTGTTCCAAACATAAGTATATGGCGATTTTCCACCAATTGCCGACATATCTATTGCACCGCCTAAATTAGTTAATCCATTTGCGGGTGTAATTTTATTCGTTACAATGCTTATTTTATTCGGATTTCCTTCTATTGTAAAAATGGTTGTATCATTACAAGATGCATCAGGTGATAAGAGAGATAAATATATTAATGTATCTATTCCCGTTTTTTTATTCCAAAATATATTTGCAATTTCGAATGATCCAGCCAGATATACTATTTCAGATGTTCCACATCGTTCAGAGTATTTGGTTAAATTGTGTGTTGAATTAAGACTAAAATTAGTAGTATCGCCAAAGTATACCGTTTTATTCTTTTTTAGTAATACTTCTTGGTCAATAGTAACACTATCAACTAGTATTAATCCTGAATTTAAGGTTACTGTTGTAAAATATTTGCCGATACGATTTGTTGATAATCTTGATGTTGTTAATCCATTTGACCACAGAAACGTTTTGACATTTATTCCATTTCCTATTATAGGAACTTCAACATATCCGCTATTACATAATCTTGTATACTTAATTGATTTATCAATTAATGTGTATTTCTCTGCAGTATATCCAACTTTGAATGTTTGAGTTGCCGAACGTTGATTGCTGTCATAAACGGTTACCGAATATGTTCCTACTCCAATATCTGAAAGGTCTTGTGAGGTAGTTCCGTAACTCCATTCATAGCTATAAGGTTCTTTACCGCCAATAACAGTTATGTCTATTGCTCCATGATAATTTGTTAAACCATTTGCCGGAGTAACTTTTACTCCAACGATACTTAATAAATCAGGATTATTATTTACATAATAAATGATTGTATCATTACAAGAAAAAGAATCACCGATAAGAATTAAAGTATCAATACCAATATTCCTATTCCAGATAAATTGCTTAATATGATATGCACCTGCATATATTGAACCATTCATCGAGCCACATTTACCAGTAAAAAGTTGTGCAACATAGTTGTATCCTGCATTATTAAAGTTTGTTGTATCACCAAAAAGTACCGATGTCTCTGTTTTTAATACTTGATCGTGAATAGTAACACTATCAATAATTTGAAGTCCTGTAATTACTGTTGCAGTTACAAAATATTTGCCAGAACTCATTGTTAATAAATTTTGGGCAGTTGAACCATTTGACCATAGAAACGATTTGAATATTATATCAAGATTTGAAGTTAATGGGACTTCAATTGGATTTATGTTTCTACATATTTTTGTATACGTTTTTGATTTATCTATTAAAGTGTAATTCTCATTTGTAAATCCAACAGTGAAATCTTTTACAATTGAATTTTGCTTAGAATCATAAACTGTTACCGAATATTTACCGGTTGCGATGTTCGATAAATCTTCGGAAGTTGATTGTTGATTCCAAACCATTTGATAGGGAGCTGTTCCACCACTTATAGTAATATCAATTGCTCCTCCAAGATTTGTTAACCCATTTGCAGGTGTTATAACACTTGTAGCAACTAATTTATTCGGATCAGCTTGAATATTATAAACGATAGTATCGCAACATAAATTATCCGTAATTTTAATTAATGTATCAATACCAATTTTTTTATTCCAATTTATGCTAAATATTTGATTCTGCATAGACCAACTTTCTGTACCACAAGTTGATGAAAAACGATATAAAGGAGGATTATATGTTACAGATGGCCATGCATTGATATTGGTAATATCTCCCATATAAACCGATATTGATTCAAAAGAGACGTTATTCACTACGTCAATGCTATCAATAGCTTTCATTCCAGATGTAAATGTTGCAGTAACATATAATTTACCGGCAGTTCTTGCTACCCCATATTGCATCGTTGAATTATCGCTCCATAAATATGATGCAATATTGCTATTTGCTTGTGTTGTAATATCTTTTGTATATTCTTTACATTTCGAAATAGAAGTGTTTGCAATTAAATCATAGCTTTCTTGAGTATAACCAATGGTAAATGTTGCAGTCGTATATGATGCACCATTATCATTAACCGTTACGGTGTAATTTCCTGCTGAAAGTCCGGTAAGGTCTTCGGACCACGCTTGATTGCTCCAGGTATATTTGTATGAACTTGAACCGCCAGTTACGGTTATGTCTATTGCACCGCCAGTATTGGTAATTCCATTAGCAGGTGTTATGGTCGTTGCAGTAATGGTAACTGCTTGTGCAAATGCAGTAAAACCCAGCATAGATGCTAGCAACATTACTTTGACAAGGGTAGCTTTTTTCATAATTTCAAATGTTAGATAATACTTATTTTATCACTAAACATCCTCATTGTAGTTTCGTTGCAAGAAAAATGTATTAAAAATGATAATAAAGAGATATGTTGATTGTAATGCTTTGAAATTTAGTGTTATATGAATTACTTTTTTGTAGCGAAATAGGTGAATATCTATAAAATAATCCACCAGCAAAGTCACAAGCATCTGATATAGGAACAATACATTGTGTATTCAATGCTGGTGAAATATAAAAACGATGTAATGCAATTATTTTCTCCTCAAATATTCCATAATCTTTGCATAAAATGTTTTTCTTTCCCGACCATCCAAGATATGAAAAATAAGCTCCAACACTTGTCGACAGATTAAACCGTTTTTTATCGAGTTGATAGCCAAAGAGCACAGGAATCGAGATGAATGTATAGGTATTTCTGTTTTGGGTTGCAATTGAATTATTCACTTTTGTTTTGATTACCGTATCGCGACTTGAGGTAAGTACACGCTTTTCGGTAATTCCATTTTTCTTTACATAATAAACATCGAGCGTGTCGGTTATGGTTTTTATCGTTGAATCAAAATGAGTCGTTCGATACTGTAAATTGAGTGTTGTAGAAAGTCGTTCGATTTGTATTCCCGAGCTAATGATAAATGGACGAAAATTTGCTGTAAAAGGAATATAAGCAGCAATTGCACTAGCATTTTTAGGCGAGACAGAACTATTCCCTTTGTAAATTATTGCAGGAATTGAATAACCAAAAGATAAACCTGTTGAAAAATCAAGCACGTATTCTTGTTGATTAACAATCGTGACTTCTTGTTTTTGATGAACAGTATCGGAAGTATAAACGGTATCGTAAACTATTTCGATTGAGTCATTCTCTTGGGCTAATGTTTTGCCCAAAATTGTAAAAAAAGCTATGAAGAACAAAACGTAACGCATCAATTTTCAACCGCATAAATGATAGATGCGAAAATATACCTTGTAATCGAACTGCAAAAATATTTTAGAATGTATTTTTAAAAGACATTTTATCACAATAGATTTTAATGGTCTTTTGTCACCCCTAATTTCTTTTCCTAACTTTCTTATTCACAACATTCAGTACGGTGTCTTTTACTGTAACCTGATTTTTTTGAATAACCACAACCATTTTTGTCGTTTTTTGTTTTACCGCTTGAACTTCTTGTTTTTGTGGAGTGACATTCATTTTTGTAATAGTATCTACTGGTATAATTGGGGTTGTAGTTATTTTTTCTGGGATAATAACTGCTTCTATTTTTGTGACTGTCTTAGCAGTTTTTGCTTGTTCATTTATCTCTGGTTTATTTGTTTTATTTGTTTTTACTGAATTTGTTGGATCCAAAGTTGGTTTTACGATTGTGGTTGTCGGTGGTAGAATTTGTGTTTTTTCAACATTTGCTTTTAAGGGTAAAACCTTTCCCGTTTTGTTTGTTGTCAATAGAATTGCTGTCAGTAACGCAAAGCTAATTATCGCTACATAATAGATATTCATTTTTCCATAGCTGAAACGATTGAAACTAGCCTTGTTTCTTCGAGCCAGCAATTGTTCCCACGATGTTGATCCTTGCACCTCAAATTGAGAGCCTAGAGCATCGCCAAACAATTGTTCGATGTTTTGGTCGCTTTTCATACCAATAATTCTTGTTTTTTAGCCAGCGGATTATCCGCTTTCAATGTTTTTATATAAATAAATAATGCTTCTTTCAATAATTTCTTGGATCGTAAAAGTCTTGACCGTGATGAACTTTCATCAATTCCAAGCATATCTCCAATCTCTTTGTGTTTTAAACCATCTATGACTGCTAAGTTGAAAACAACTCTATAGATTTCAGGTATTTCCATTAAAATAGCAAGTAAATCTCTTTGTGTTATTCCCAATGATAAAATTGATCCAAAGCCATCATCTTCGTCAATTTCTTCATCTTGAATATCGATAAAATCGGCATCCGATTCTACATAAGTTATTTTCAATCGTTTTTTCTTTTTGTAATAATTTATTGCATTGTTAACCATTACTTGTCGCATCCAAGCGGTAAACGATCCTTCTCCTTTCCACGAAAAAGAATTAATGGTATCGAAAATGCGGATAAATCCTTCTTGTAGCATATCTTCAGCTTCGTCGGGAGTATCAGCATACCGATAGCAAACACCTCGAAGCATAGGAGCGAAAAGCTCGAAAACCTTTCGTTCTGCACTTCCAACGCGTTTTTTACATTGTTCAGCCAATTCTTTTTGATGCACTTTGATACCTTTTTTAATCTGTAAACAAGCAAAGATACATTTCGTTGCACGATTTTGGTAACTATTTTTTGAGACGAGTAATTCTTTATTTGCCGTACCTTTATTTTTTAGAAATGAATAATCCATAGTAACGTCAAAGATATTGAAATCAAAAAAATAATTCTATGATTGCAACAATTACAAACGAAATGATAAACTATTTTGGCAACGATGTTCGCCGAATTAATCATGCTCTGAAAGTTTATAGTTTTGCTAAAACAATTGGTGAACTTGAAAATGTAAGCCAAGAGCAAAAAACAATTATTGAAGTTACTGCTGTTCTTCACGATATTGGCATAAAGGTAGCTGAGCAAAAATATAATTCTTGTGCTGGCAATTATCAAGAAATTGAAGGACCAGCAGTAGCTCAAATCATCTTGGCTAAGACTAATCTTCCAACAGAAATTATTGAACGAATATGTTTTATTATTGGACATCATCATACACTATCAAAAATTGATGGAATAGATTTTCAGATAATTGTAGAAGCCGACTTTATCGTAAATATTTTTGAAGATGAAATAAATCAGGCAACAGTAAAACATATTATGGAGAAACATTTTCGCACAAATGAAGGAAAGGTTTTAATAGAAAAAATGTATTTGTAATTTTATGAAAGATACTTAGTCTTTGTTAAATCAGATTATTTTCCTACTATCTTTGTAGTCTTATGAATGCTTAAATAAAAACCAATGATAATTTCAACAAAAATCCGTTATGGATTGCGCACTCTCGTTGAGATTGCTAAAATGTCACCCGAAGAAGGTGTACTACAAAAAGATATTGCAATCAATCAAGAAATATCTAATAAATACCTCGATCATATCATTAGAGATTTGAAGGTTGCGGAAATCATTTGTAATCGTAAAAACAAAAAGAGCGGTTACAAATTATGTCGACCTCCTGCTGAAATAACTGTATATATGGTCTATCGCGCATTCGAACCCGAATTATGTTTAATAGAATGTCTTGATGGAAACAATGGTTTTTGCTCGCGTGTTGCCGAATGTTCAACGCAGCCAGTATGGAAGGAATTGAATAGACGCATGCGAGATTTTATGTGTAGTGTGACACTTCAAGATATTATTGACGGGAAAGATCTGTCAATATAAATAGGCACTTACTCTTTTATCAGTTAATTCTTTATATCCTGTTGATAAAATAAGGTGTTGTTTTCTGTGTATTTATACTACATTTGCTCTAACAATTAAAATTTACTTTTAAATCTTAAATTAAAAAACAATGAAAAGAACAATTACAATTATGTTAACATGTGCTGGTATTGCTGGTGCAATGTTGTTTGCAGGTTGCAAAAAAGACAACACAGTTTCTAAAAAAGATCAATCACTTGATAGTTTAACGGGGAAAGCTACAATTTCGGGTGTTGTTTATCTTGCGTATGACGTTACTCAAAAACCAAAGGTTCTAGCTAAAGAAATAGCTGCAGGTGCAGTTATTACTCTTACCTACAATCCTTCTGATTTAGCATATAAATTAGATCCTAATGCTATTACGTATTCAAAATCGGTTACTGCAACTACTGATGCAGCTGGTAAATATACAATTACTGTTGATGCAAATGTAGATGGAATAAACTATACAATTCAACCTAATCAATTTTCAGGAAATTATGTAGATCCAAAAGATACAACTTCTTTCAAAGCCTATTTTAATGCTCCTTCGGCTCCTGTTACACTTAAAAAAGGTGATAATATATATATGGACTTAAATTATAATAAAACGCCACAATATATCATTCCTAACTAAAACTGATTTTTTACAATAAATAAAAGTAGAACAATGAAAAAAATACTATTGTCAACAGTTGCATTGCTTTCAGTAATGTTTGCAATTGGACAACAAACAACTCAGCCAGAACAACCAAAGGCTGTAAAATCTACATCGACCGATGGAATACTTCCTGTTAAAGGTGACATTGGTTTAACTATTGGTGCTACAACATCACTTAATTATCTTGGAAATTTCTTCGGAAAAAATGCTGCTAACGCCAATGCAGCAATGTTTGATTATGCTGTTAAAGGATTGCCAACAGCTGTTATTGCTGGGAAATATTTCTTGGAAGATGATAAAGCTGTAAGAGTAGGTGTTTGTATTTATCAAGCTAGTACTACTAAAAACTATATGATTCATGATGATACCAAACTTGATCCAGATGCTTATGTTTTTGATAAAGCTAAGTTCTCAAATTCAGGATATTCTGTATCTATTGGTTTAGAAAAACGTCGTGGATACAAAAGATTGCAAGGAATATTTGCAGGTGAAGTATTTATGGGAAACATTGGTGCTAATCACTTTGATTATGAATATGGAAACAGATTCTCTGAAGTAAATCAAGCTCCTACAAGTACTGCATTTGGAAAAGTATCAGCTTCACCAGTTCCATCATGGGGTTACCGTTTAGTTTCAGAACATACCTCAAGTGTATATAGTGTTGGAGCTAGAGCTGTAATTGGAATGGAATATTTCTTTGCATCTAAGATGTCTATTGGTGGTGAATTCTATTGGGGATTACAATACCAAAATACAAGCAAAGAATCAAGTACCTATGAATATTATAACTCTGTTTTAAAAGTGATTGATTCTCAAACAATAGAATCGAAAAATAATAAAGCATTCAATATAGGACCATCAAATCTTGGTGGAAATATAAACTTGAATTTCTATTTCTAGGATTTTGTTCAAAATAAATATTGGAAAGGCTGTCGAAAGATGGCCTTTTTTATTGTGCCTATCTATGATGAAAAGCTCGGGAATGATTTTTAACCAGTAAATCGCCACAATAACGAAGCATAAAACTATATGAATAATCACAAATAGCATTATGTGTATCGTAAAATAATTGAAGGCCTGTCAGTAAAGTTAGCCCTTTAGTCAGATCTGTATTGTAATAAAAATGAGCAGTAATAAGCTCACGTTTCCGTTGGTTCGATGGCGGATTATCTATTGGTATGCGACTTGAAATAGATGAATACATTGCCTCTCCATAAGGTGAGAAGAATTGAAATCCTCGCCAGTAACTAAGACTCGTTTGAAAATGTTTTGTTTGTAAACTGGCATCAATAAAATGACCATCTCCATTTTGATAAATATTGTTGCTATTAGTTGTTAAATCAGTATAGCCAACATAAAAGTATCGTACAGTAACGTTTCCTTTTTCTAGTTTTAATTTAGTTGATAAACCTACAGCATTATTTAGTATCATCGTTAATGGCATCCATACGTCGTTGATTTGTCCGCCTATATGATATGCCGTAAATTGGAATGGAACACAAACTTCAAAACGTTCATTTTTAATAATCTTGTATTCAAAGGTATTTCCTAGATATATTTTCTCTTGTGAGTGTTCGTAAGGGTGTAAATATTGTAACCAAGCTACCCAAATATCCCATTGCAATCGATTATTTCGAAATGCAAAGGCAAGTCCTTCTTTTGCTGGTTCTGTTAATAAGGTTTCGTGGTCTGTAAAAAGGGGAATTAAATTGTTTTGTGGTTGATGATAGAGAGAACCCATAACAACTTTTATATGGTTATTAAAGTTGTACGTTATGTTAATGTCAGGTGCTATCGTGTTAATTTTTGTGTCGCCAAAATATTTTATAGCATTCAATCCAAAATATATTTTTGCTTTCGACGATGGCATGAAATAACCACCAGCTTTAAGGTTTGTCCCAAACAAAGTATATCCTTCAACAATAGGGCTGAAGTATTCATTGTTTTTGAGGAATTGGGTTATATCGGCATGTAGATAAAATGATGCTGAATCGTTTGCTAAAGTATCCGTTTGAGTTATGCGAGATAGCGGAGTTTGAGAAAAGGAACTATTGCAAAAGGCAACAATTCCTATCATTAACGTGAAAGAGAGCCTTTTGAATATCATTTTGTTTCTTCTTTGATAATGTAAATATCTTCAGTTTTCTTTTTCATGAGATATTTTTCGCGAGCCAAACGTTCCAAATTTTTATTCTTGTCGAGCTCTTGCATTTCGTAATGATCCTTTTTTATTTTATCCTGAAAATATTCTTTGGTATGTTCCAATTGTTTGTATTTCCGCCAGGCAAAGAATCGGTCTATCATATTGTTTTCATCAATAAACAGCACCCAAATCACAAAAGCAAGTGTAGCCAAGATGTATTTATTCTTAACATTCGACCAAATTGCGTGAACCTTTGGTTTATTTAGAAAGTCTTTGGTATTTGTAAGTAGCTTTTTCAAAACAATTGATTTTGTAGCTGCAAATGTATGAAAAAATGAGACTACTATTCCATTGGAAGTTTCCCAAATTCATATCCATTTGCTAACAACCATTCGATAGCTTTGGGCAAAGCATAACGAAGATTTGTTTCTGCTTTTATAGAATCGTGAAAAACAATAATTGAACCTTTCGATACTTTTTTAGTAACCGTTTCAAGACATTTTTCAGGTGCAATAGTACTATCATAATCTCTCGACAATACATCCCACATTACAACTCTGTGAGTATTTACAATCTTATTTGTAACACTTGGACGAATTTTGCCATACGGTGGTCTAAATAATTTTGACGTGATTACCGTTTCTGCCTTTGTAATATTATCGAGATACTTCGTGTTGTCGGTTTTCCAGCTATTTAAATGATTGAATGTATGATTTCCAACCGAATGACCAGCATCGAGAACTTTCTTGTAAATTTCAGGGTATTTCTCAACGTTTTCACCAACACAAAAGAAGGTTGCTGGAATGTTAAACGATGCTAATATTTCTAAAACCCATTCCGTTATTTCTGGAATTGGACCGTCATCGAACGTGAGATATATTTTCGAATCACCTGATACTCGCCAAGTGAATTTAGGGAAAGCCATCTCAGCTATGTGAGATGGCTTTACTGAATTCAAATTCATTATACTGATGATATTGTATTATTTTTTGTTTTGAACCTTCGCTTGTTGAAATTGCATATACAATGCAAGAATGTTTTTATCTAAATCATTCAATGTTTGATACCATTCTCCAAGTTTTTTCTGATCATTACCTAGTTGACCGTACATTTGAACAAACTTGTAGTTTTCGTTAATTTGTACAATTGTAGAGTTAATAATATCTTGTGCTAATGCTGGTTTTCCTATTGCATTTGCTACACGAACAATTTCGTTTGCAATTCCCAATTCTCGTTGAAGATTATCTTGGTCGTCAAGAAGTTTTGATTCGTCGATCGATAAGTAATATTTCAAATTGTCTTTGCTTTGTTTAATAATCGTTTTTAGAACTGATTCAGCTTTTTGAGGTTGACCTAAACGATTGTAGATTGTGGCAATTTCAAGATTGAAATAATTGTAAGGAATCAGTTCGTTTGGCATTACTTTCAAACAGCGGTCGCAAACTTTTAATGCAGAATCTTTTTTACCTTCTTTTTCTAAAGCATTTGCTAGTCTGCTAAATAAATTGCGGAAATTCATTGCCATACGTTGAACACCTTCATCTGCATAAGCTTTTGGATTATCAAGTCCACCCCATTTGAATGTTTCCATCATGTTTTTATACATGATATCGGTGCTTATTTCTCCTTCTTGACCATCATACGATTTTGCTTCGTAAGGAACCAAACGGTATGCTAATCCTTCTTGGCGGAAATATTTCTCTAAACCAAAATAGTTTTCTGAACCAACGGTAATTGCAAAATAAATTGGACGTTTCCAGTCATTTTGTGCAAGGAGGTCGAGAACCATTAAATGGTTTTTAACCACGTTACTTCCTTTTACATCCCATTTAATTTCTTTCAACATGCGCGATTCTTGTCCTTTGGGCATGATTCCGCTTTTTATAACATTCATTGAATCGACCTTTGCTTTCAATTTTGTTGTAGGAAGAATATCAAGGAATTCACCATCGTTATTGTATTTCGTTTCAGGAGCATCAGATGAAATATAATCCATTACATCTTTTACATCTTGATAGTCTTTCAAGCGTTCGTCAGGCATAACATAAACAACATCACGTTTACCTTGAACATATTTATCTTGGGTTAAACTAAATGGAACAGGTGCTGATTCATACGCACGACGTTTCATTTGGTCGATATACCAATCGGTATTTAAAAGACTAAGATTAACAATGCGAACATCGGTTCTGATTCCTTCAACTTCTTGACAGTACCAAAGAGGGAATGTGTCATTATCACCGTTTGTAAACATTATTGCGTTTGGTGCACATGAGTTAAGATATGCAGCAGCAAAATCGTGTGCGAAATAACGGCTTGAACGATCATGATCGTCCCAGTTTTGAGCAATTAATATTGTTGGAACCACAGTACATAATGCAGTTGCAACAACAGCACTCGTTTTTCCATTGATATATTTCTTTAGGAATTCGTAAACAGCTAAAACGCCAATACCAATCCACATACTAAAAGCATAGAAAGCGCCACCGTATGCATAATCACGTTCGCGTGGCTGATATGGATATTGGTTAAGGTAGAAAATAATTGCGATACCGGTAACCATAAAGAATACAAAGATTATCCAAGAATATTCTTTATCGCGTTTTAAGAGATAAAAGATTCCAAATAAACCAAGGATGAATGGTAACATGAAATATCGATTATGGCCTTTGTTTTCTTGTAATGCTTTGGGTAATTTGCTTTGATCGCCAAGACGCATGTTATCGTAGAATGGAATACCAGTTATCCAGTTTCCATTTGTTAATTCTCCACTACCTTGAATGTCGTTTTGTCGACCCGAGAAGTTCCACATGAAATATCTCCAAAACATGTGACCTAATTGATATTTCCAAAGGAATGTCATGTTTTCACCAAAGGTAGGCTTATAAACCGTTTCGGTTGTACCATCTTGTTTGGTGAGCATAATTGGTGTTCCTTGAATATTTGCCCATTGTTTATATGCTGCAACATGACGAGGTTCTGGACTCCACATACGAGGCATGAATCCTGTGAATCGTTCATCGTAATTTGGCTTTTGTATTTTATCGGCAACGATATATTTGCCTCCTTTTTGAATATACCATTCTTTATCGGCAACATATGGTTTTTGTGGATCGAGTGGGGCATTATAATATTGTCCAAACAGTAAAGGTGTGTCACCATATTGGTCACGATTAAGGAAAGACACTAAATTAAATACGTTTTCAGGATTATTTTCGTCAAGTGGAGGATTCGCATTTGAACGAATAAGTACCATGAAATACGATGAATATCCAATAATAATAACAGCAAAGGCGAGGATTATGGTATTTGCTAAAGCTTGACCTTTTTTATAGGTAATGAAAAGTCCAAATGTTATTAATCCTATCAATAGCACAAAATAGAAAATAGCTCCAGTATTAAAAGGTAACCCGAAACCATTGGTGAAAATAAGTTCAAATTTGAATGCAATTTTAAAAAGATATGGAATTATTCCCCAAAGAACGGTAGCAGTTATAACCATTGCAACACCCAATGCAACTATGAATCCATTGCGAGTTGGTGTATATTTTTTGAAATAATAAACAAATACTAAAGCAGGAATTGTTAAGATGTTTAAAAGATGGACACCTACCGATAATCCCATTAAATATGCTGCAAGAATGATCCAGCGATTTGATCCAGCTTCGTCGGCTTCGTCTTCCCATTTCAGGATAGTCCAAAATACAATTGCGGTAAAGAACGATGATGAAGCATATACCTCAGCCTCAACTGCCGAATACCAAAATGAATCGGTAAATGCATAAGCTAGAGCTCCAATAATACCAGTTCCCATTATGATAATTGTTTGCTCTAAACCAATTTCTTTATTTGTTTTTGTTATAACTCTACGAGCTATGTGTGTTATTGTCCAGAAAAGGAACAAAATGGTAAATCCACTCATCAAAGCTGATACTGAATTTAACATACGAGCTACGTTTGCTGTGTTTCCAAATGCAAATAACGATGCTATGCGCATAAACATATTAAAAAGCGGAGCTCCTGGTGGGTGACCGACTTCTAGCTTAAATGAGGTAGAAATAAACTCTCCACAGTCCCAAAAACTAACGGTTGGCTCAATAGTTAAAAGGAAAACCAGCGATGCAATTGCGAATACAATCCATCCGGTGATGTTGTTGATTTTTCTGAATTGACTTGTCATAAAAGTATGTAAAATTTAACGTGCGAATATAGATTTTTTTTTCAAACTGAGGAATAAAAACTCCGATTTATTGATTTTAGTATATATTGACTAGAGATTTGAATCTTTTTATCTAGTTAATAGTTTGGCATGTACCAAAAAATATGTAGTTTTGGAGAACGAATTTTACAGCAAAGTTATGGCACAACAATATACATTTGAAAACACAATTGCAATCATTGGCGGTGGTAATATCGGAATGGCAATTGCCGAAGGATTAGCACAATCGGGAAAATATAATGCGTCGCAAATTATCATTACTCGTCATCAAAATGATTTGCCCAAAGATCTCAATCAAGGCGGATTTACCTTTACATCCGACAATCACTATGCAGTAAATAAAGCGAGAATAGTTATTCTTGCTGTATTGCCAATACTCGCTCCAGTTATTTTAAAAGACATTCAAAGTGAAGTTACCGGAAAGCATATTATCATTTCGTGCGTTACTGGTTACACAATGGATGCAATCGAAGAATTTGTTGGCAAAGATGTCAGCATTATTCGTGCAATGCCAAATACCGCAATTCGTATTCGTGAATCGATGACTTGCCTTTCGGCAAATGAAAAAGCAAAAACCGTTATTGTCGAAGTTGAAGCACTATTCAATTTGGTTGGGTTAACCTTAGTGATTGATGAAGAATATATGAGTTCAGCAACTGCATTGGGTTCATGCGGAATAGCATTTTTTCTTCGTTCCATTCGTGCTGCATCGCAAGGTGGAACACAAATTGGGTTCCATGCCGAAGATGCTCAACTTATTGCTGCACAAACAGCAAAAGGAGCTGCCGAATTACTTTTAAAACTTGGTTCACATCCCGAAGAAGAAATCGATATGGTTACAACACCTCGTGGTGTAACTATTGCAGGATTAAATGAAATGGAACATAATGGATTTAGCTCTGCACTGATAAAAGGTATTGTTACTTCTTACGAAAAGACGAAGAAATAAATCGTTTATATTGAATACAAACTGAAACTCCTAACCCAGCCAGCGTTTTGAACGCTGGCTGGGTTTTTAGCATCGGTAGGCTTTTTTAGCATCGGTAGGGTTTTTTAGCATCGGTAGGGTTTTTAAATCCTAACAAACTTCAATTTTCTATAACCCAAACCCATAATAGTAATGAGCATTGTTCTTTTCGTATTGGCATTCAAGTAAAATACCACCGCTTTTTGCTTTCATTACAGTTATGAATTGGTCTTTGTCTTTAACCACTTGTCGGTCTATTTTTGTGATGATGCAACCAACCTTCATGTCGGTAGAATGGCTGATGATTCCTTCGCTTATTTGCGTTACTTTCACGCCACCAATTAGGTTTAGTTTTTTCATTTGTTCGGGGCTCAGGTTTTCAATGGCTATACCTAATGATTTTAGAATATCGCCATCGTCTTTCGATATGGCCGACGTTGTTCCATTTTGTCCGGTAAGCGTAACGGCAATGGTCGATTCGGTTCCATCGCGGTTCACTTTTACTTGAATCACATCGCCGGGTTTATGTTTACCCACAATTTCTTGCAATTCGGGAGTTGTATTTACTTTGCTTCCATCAATAGAAACAATAACATCGCCAATTTTTATCCCAGCTTTTTTGCCGGCACTATTTTCCAACATACCTTCCACAAAAACACCTTCCGACAGGTCTATGCCTTTTTGTTTTGCTAACTCAGAGTTCACATCGCGAATGCTTACACCAAGGAATGCACGTTGAACGGTTCCAAATTCAATGATATCGCCAATTACTTTACGCACAATATTTGCCGGAATTGCAAAGCCATATCCCGAATATGCTCCCGTTGGGCTGGCAATTGCGGTGTTTATGCCAACCAATTCGCCGTCAAGATTACAAAGTGCACCACCGCTGTTTCCCGGATTTATTGCAGCATCGGTTTGAATGAACGATTCTATGGCATATTTATCTTTGTTAATATTAATATTTCGTCCTTTGGCACTGACAATACCTGCCGTTACGGTTGAGTTGAGGTTGAATGGATTTCCAACCGCAAGAACCCATTGACCAACTTTCACATCGTCGCTATTGGCAAATGGCATACAATTTAACTCAGTTGCATCGATTTTTATGAGAGCCAAATCGGTTGATGGATCGGTTCCAACAACGGTTGCTTTAAATGTGCGGTTGTCGTGAAGGGTAACTTCGATTTCGTCGGCATTGTCGACTACATGATTGTTCGTCACAATATATCCATCGGCTTTGATAATTACACCTGATCCTGTTCCCACTTGTTCTTGGTCGGGTAGCTGTTGTTGTTGACCACGTCCACCGTAAGGATTGCCAAAGAATTGTTGGAATAAATCATCGGGCATTCCAGGAATAAAAAAATTGCCTTGTGGAGCTTGACGTTTGATGATTTGTTTTGCTTTAATGTGAACCACTTCGTCCATAGTTTTTGCTGCAGCGTCTGTAAAATCGGGAAATGAAGAAGCGTTTCCACCATTGGGATTGAACGATGCATTGTGAACTGGAATATCGAAACTCGAATTGTATCCATTCCAATTTGTTGAATGTTTATGACCGAAATAAGCAACGATGCCGAAAGTGAAAAGACTGCCAAGCATTGCCGATACGATTGTGAAACCATATTTTTTCATAGTGACCTCCTTTGAATTAATTAATTATTTTTATGCAATTTTAACGAAAATTCTAAAATCTTAGTATAGAATATTTACATTTGGGAATAGATTTTTTTAAAGAAGAATGCAAAATAATTGGCTTTCAGAAGCATATATTTATCATATTTTAATCGATAGGTTTTACGGTGAAAATCTTTCGGAACCCGAAAAACCTCATTTCGCTGGGGGAACAATTGCTGGAATAATTGAGAAAATCGATTACATTAAAAATCTTGGTGTAAACTGTATTTGGATTTCGCCTTTTTATAAAGGTATTTCATATCATGGTTATCATATCACTGATTATTATTCGGTTGATGAACATTTTGGAACAATTGAAGATTTAGAAAAACTTATTGCAATCGTTCATCAAAATGGAATGAAAATAATAGCCGACTTAGTTCCAAATCATTGTTCGACAGAACATCCATTTTTTATTGATGCAATAACAATTAAAAATAGCAAGTATCGCAAATGGTTTTGTTTTAACGAATCGACTGGCGAATATCTTTCATTTCTTGGTTTTAAGGAATTGGCGAAGATAAATCTTGATGAACTAGAAGCTCGTCGATATTTTATCGATAATGCAAAATTTTGGTTGTCGAAAGGTTTAGATGGTTTTCGAATCGATCATGTTATTGGTGTTTCTCGTTCGTTTCTTTCGGATTTACGTTCAGGATTACGAGCGATAAATCCATCGGCAAAACTTATTGGTGAAGCTTGGATCGAGGGAATTCGCAAAACGCATTTTAATACCATGCGCATTAAAAATACCTTATTCCATAAGCATTTTGGCATTTCGCAAGAAAAGGTTCAAAAACAATACGAAGGTTTGCTCGATGGCGTTTTCGACTTTGAAGCTCAAAATATAATATTACAAAAATATCTTCGCGAGGATAAATCGGAAGAACTGGTTCTTATTGCTTTACAGAAACATTTTAAGAAATACAAAAAGGATTTTTCGTTGGTTCAGTTTCTTGATAATCACGATACAAACAGAATTATGTTTGTATGTGGAAATGATTCTGAAAAGGTGAAAAAACTATTTGAAATTCTTAAAAAGTCTAACCAACCAATCGTAATTTATTCTGGTACCGAGCAAGCTTTAACCCATAAAGAATCGATATTTTCGGGAAAACCTTATGCCGATTTAGATGTTCGACAACCAATGAATTGGACAAAAAGTAATTTTATATCTTTGCTGAAATAAATTAATAAAGTTCTTACAATGAATTTCAAACGCTTATATAGTTTTCTAGTTTTACTTCAATTCGCGGTATTTCTTCAAGCACAATCGCTTATAGATTTATCGCTGCAGCAAGTTGGAAACAACCGTTCGGAATTGGAGAAAGTAATTACGTTTTACACCCAATCGGGCGATAAACAAAAACTTGCTGCTGCTCAATATTTCATAACCAATATGTATGGACAATTTTTTTATGATGGTCCAATAATGAAAAAGTACAATCCATTTTTTCAATACCTCGATTCGCTTAACAAAAATAATATTCCCAAACGCGATAAAACAACACTTTCACTCAATAAATCGATAGAAGATTGTTGGATCGATATTCAGAAAACTATTTCGCAAAGCGACTACAGTACAATAAAACAAAGACTCGACAATACTTTTTTGTCATCTCAACAAATTATAAAACATATAGATTTAGCTTTTGATGTTTGGAAAAAGAATCCTTGGTCTATGTCGTATTCGTTCAACGAGTTTTGCGAATATATTTTGCCATACAAGGCATTTAACGAAAAGCCAGAAGCATGGATGGAATATTTTTCATCTCGGAATAAAAATACGCTGAGCTTTTTTGCATACAATTCCAATCCCGTTTTGGTTGCCGATAGTTTAAATAAAGAACTCGAAAAATGGTTTTCTTTTGGTACATTGTTATATAATTATCCTTTCGATATGGAACTTTCGCGATTACTCGAGTCGCATGTGGGAACTTGCAAGCACATGGTTACTGCGAGTTTGTATGCTTTTCGTTCGGCAGGCATTGCTTGTGCTATCGATTATTGTAAACAATACGGAAATCGTAGTCAAGGGCATACTTGGATATGTGTTTTAGATAACAACAAACAAATGATTCCAGTAAATGGTGCCAGTACTGAATGGTTGCCAATGGGTTATGTGTTCGACGAACAAACATTAAATGTTAAAATTCCCAAGATTTTCCGAAAAACATTTGCACCACAATCATCTTCGTTAGCATACATAAGAACAAAAAATGATATTATTCCTCCTATGTTCGAAGATGTTCGCGAAAAAGATGTGACTTCCGAATATATGCCGGTAAGCGATGTAAAAATTGCAATCGATAAACAAATTGCAGCGGATGTAAAATTTGCCTATTTAGGGTCTACTGAAAAACTTTCTATCCCTTGCTATATAAGGGAATAATCATAATATTTGCATTAGTAAGTGCATATATTTATGGTAAAAGAATCAAAAAGGCTTGCATCTAAGCCATCTT